>OBMA010000084.1_pt1 | contig 41761 bp, 38 predicted proteins | sample 1539141 | NCBI WGS metagenome assembly OBMA01 (sample SAMEA3991484, study PRJEB22521) | metagenome | biome: anthropogenic terrestrial biome; feature: sewage plant; material: raw primary sludge | place: Sweden | collected 2012-09-26
CAATTGATTTTATTACGGTATCTAATTAGGGAGAGAAATATTTTTATGCTAAATTTGTATTTCATAGGTGATGGGATGTTTCAGCAATGAACATTGCTATTACATCTCCTAAAAAATGCTAGTTTTCTATAATGTCCGGTAAACAGGAAAATTTATTATCAAAGATAATTTTACCATCTGATCTTAAAAAATTGGATGTTAGACAATTGCCTCAAGTATGTGATGAGTTGCGCCAATTTATAATTGATGAGTTGGCCTCAAACCCAGGCCATTTTGGGGCAAGTCTGGGTGTGGTTGAACTCACAGTGGCTCTGCACTATGTTTATGATACCCCTGACGATTCCATTGTTTGGGATGTTGGCCACCAGGCATATGGTCATAAAATTTTGACGGGGAGAAGAACTGCATTTGGCACAAATAGGAAACTGCATGGAATCAGTGGATTCCCTAATCCGCAGGAAAGTCCCTATGACGCTTTTATTGCTGGGCACGCTTCCAATTCCATATCAGCAGCTTTGGGTATAGCTGTTGGCAACCATCTTGATCATAATCGTAAACGTACAGTCGCTGTCATTGGCGATGGTGCCATGACTGGAGGTTTGGCTTATGAGGGGCTAAACAATGCCTCAATGAGTGATAATGACCTGACTATCATTTTAAATGATAATCACATGGCCATAGACCATGTGGTGGGGGGGCTTAGCAATTATTTGGTACATATCAATACTTCTACAACCTATAATAATTTCAGAAATAAGTTATATCGCCTTTTTCTGAAGCTTGGGCTTCTTAATGAGTCGAGAAAGAAGAGCCTGATACAAACTAACAATTCTTTAAAGGCTTTTCTTACAAAGCAACATAATTTGTTTGAAGGATTGGGAATACGTTATTTTGGTCCCATTGATGGTCATGATGTTATAGGGCTTGTTAAAGTACTAAATGCCGTGAAAGATTTTCATGGCCCCAAAATTATTCATATTCGGACTAAGAAAGGCAAGGGATTTAAACCTGCTGAGGATTTTCCAACGGAATGGCATGCGCCTGGTAAATTTGATAAGGTGACAGGGCAACATATCATACCTCCTATCAGTCAAGATGAGCCACCTTTGTTTCAAGATGTGTTTGGACATACGTTATTGGAGTTGGCTCGTGCAAATAGTCAGATTGTTGGTGTTACACCAGCCATGGCGACAGGGTGTTCAATGACCTATATGATGCATGAAATGCCAGAACGTACATTTGATGTCGGTATAGCTGAGGGACATGCAGTCACTTTTTCGGCGGGACTTGCCAAAGAAGGGAAGATGCCTTTTTGCAACATCTATTCTACCTTTATGCAACGCGCTTATGATAATGTGATACATGATGTGGCTCTGCAAAATCTTGATATGGTTATTTGTCTTGATAGAGCTGGTTTGGTTGGTGCCGATGGTGCTACTCATCATGGAGTTTTTGATTTGGCTTGTTTTAGACCTGTTCCAAATCTTACCATATCTGCACCTATGGATGAGGTGGAACTGCGCAATCTGATGTATACAGCTCAGATAAAGGGGCATGGACCTTTTGTCATTCGATATCCACGTGGTCATGGTTATGTCGCAAATTGGCATTTGCCTATGCAGGAAATGCCAATCGGAAAAGGTAGATGCCTGAAAACTGGAGATGGTAAGTTGGCTGTCTTGGCACTTGGTCCAAGAGGGAATCTTGCAATGCAGGCTATTTCAGAAATAGAAAATGAATCAGATGCGCGTATTGGCTTGTTTGATATGATTTTTCTGAAACCTCTTGATGAGGAATTGCTGTCGCAGGTATGTGCTCAATACAAGCGGGTGGTTACCATTGAAGATGGGGTACTGAAGGGTGGTTTCGGTTCTGCCGTTTTGGAATTTATGGCTGATCATGACTGTCAATTGCCAGTCAGACGGATTGGATTGCCTGACCATTTTGTGGCACATGGTACGCAGGATGAATTGTATGCTCTGTTGGGAATGGATAAAGGTGGGTTGTACAAGATAATCAGAGAGGAAATGCAGAAAATCTGATTTTTTAATGATTGCAAAAGGTCTATTGCAGGATTTATAGTCAGTCTTTCTGTCTTTTTTGTTTCAAATATGGTAGGACGTCAATATTTGTTGTACTTGTTCCATAAGGCTGTGTTCTTCATCGTTGACTATGATTTCGGCTTTGTCATCTGAAATTTCTTGCTGATTGGCAATTCTTTCCTTTATTTTATCTATCTGTGTGTTGTCTCTCTGACAAGCTCTTTTTATACGAATATCCAGAGGCGCCGTAATGATCCATATTTTATCCATTTTGCTGGATAATCCAGACTGATACATAATGGCAGATTCAAATCCGCAGAATTTTTTTCCATTTTTCTCTTGTCTGTTGCTCCATTTGATAAAATCATTCCATACTCGGGGATGAATAATAGCGTTCATTCTGGTGAGGAGGCTTTTATCGTTGAATATCTTTTGTGCGATAAATTTTTTATTTGGTTCTGCGCCTGTGTATGCATCCTTTCCAATTAAAGCGATAACATTATTTCTAATCTCAATGTCATTACTTAATAGCCTTTTGGCATGAGTGTCAGAATCGTATACATCTATCCCTTCTATTCTCAATAGTTTTGATACCACGGACTTCCCACAACCAATGCCGCCCGTAATGCCGATCTTTGTTATCATTTTTTTTCAAGAATATAGTCTACACTATTTGGCGAAAATCTCACATTAGAGATAAGTGCTTCTGGATATGAGAATAGAAGTGGTATTTTTGAACCTTTGGCTTCTTTGTAGTCTGCAGTTACCACAAAACTATTTGCGTTTATCTTATTATAATTGCTAATGCCAACGTTGAAACGGATTTTTGTTGACGAGGGGAATGTGCGCAACCGATAGTCTTCATTCACGTTTATCGGATTTATTTTGACCTCAATCTCTTTTTCTGTATATGTCTCCGTTCTGACAGTGATATGTATCATAGAGGGGGCGTAGGCTATGTTCTGCTGGCTTGCGAGTCTGACGTTAGTCTGAATGGTGTCTTTCACATCGTTCAGGCTGAATGGCTCCGTGTACGCATATTTCATGGTATCAAGAATGCTGGATGTGGCATATACCATCACTCGTTTAGGACGAATGTCAATGGCATTGCATAGCACGTATTGCTGTGCCAGTGATATGTTGCCCCTTATCTTTACTTCCACCTGTTTGCATTTGAGTTTTTCAAACTTCATTGCTATTTGGTTGGGGTAAATCTTTATTATTTTAGTGCTGGTATTCAACTGTTTTTGAATGTCACTTTCCAATAACATTGTGTTGAATAAATGATTGCCGTTGGCATATTTACCTGCATCGATGGTGATAGGGGAAAAATCTTTGGTGATGCGGTATCGCAGTAGAGTGGTTCCTCCGTCAGTGACACTAACTCTGAGTTTCTGAGGTAAATTGCTCGCCTTTATCAACCCTTTAGGAATGTGCGTATAGATTACTGGCACCACTATCATGGTTTCATAATTCTTTCTGAGTGCGTGCAGTGTCCATAGGCCAGTGGATATCAGCAAGAAAAACAAAAAGATTAAAAGATCCTTGCTGACAAGGAATCTCTTAACCTTTTCGTAAAAGTATATGACGATGTGCGAAAATCCGGTTCTGTTCATATCACATTCTCGTCAACTTATCTTATTTCTTTTCTGGTAGTTCCGCAGTGTTCACAGTCGGAAATATGGAATTGCGATCCACCTTGACTTTGACATTGCTGGCAATTTCTACCATGACGTAGTCATCTGTCATTTCTTTGATGGTACCAAATAGTCCACCTTGAGTCAGCACTTCCTTGCCTATCTCCAGAGATGCTCTGAATTTTGTGATTTCCTTTTGTTTCTTATTCTGTGGACGAATCATGAAAAAGTAGAAAATGACAAAGATGAGCACAATCATGATGATGCTACCTAATCCACTTCCCGTTGCTCCGTTTGGGGCCTGTAATAAAACTGAAAGTTCCATAAATTTACTTTATTAATTATTTAATGATGGTATTTTTATTCTTTGTTTCCTGAATAATAAGCGACTTTCATCAGTTTGTTTTGTGAACGCAAGTCGTTGATGATAGCATCCAGAATACCGTTGATAAAGGTGTTACTCTTGTCTGTGCTGTAATCTTTTGCTATCTCAATGTATTCGTTCAGTGTGACATTGACGGGAATGCTAGGAAAAGACATCAATTCTGCTATTGCAGTCTGCATTATGATGCGGTCCATGAAAGCCACACGTCCTATATCCCATTTCGCAGTGTTGATATGCTTGTCAATCAGCTCAGTATATTCCTGACTATTGTATACTGCGTTCTTGAATAAGGTCATTACGTAGGTGCGGTCATCTTCATCCTTGAACATTGGGAGCAAATCTGCTGTATTTCCGTCTTCCTCCTTCAGATTTTTAATAGTTTTTACAGCAAAACTATGTGCCGTTTCCTCATCCGAATTCCAGTAGATTGACTCGTCTTCCAATTCTTTTCCCAATATCTCGCTGGATGCGATTACTTGTCTGAATATTTTTTTCCAAAGGTCTTTATCTTCGTCGAAAGTGTTGATAATTCCTTTTTCATTGTATTTCTGATACAAATCAAAATTCAGTATATCGTCATACAGCGCTTTGATGACAGTTGTCTTTTTATCATCCCAACTGAGTTGGTATTCTTCTTTGAGCTTGTTTAGCTGTTCATTCTCTGAAATTTGTTTTGCTAAAAGATTGTTGACGAATTTCAGACTTGGGAGTGTTGTCTTGTCACTAAATACGTTTTTCTTTTGCAGACGCATCTTGGCATAATCGGTGATGGCAGGAATCAGCATCAGTAAGTAGAGATACAACTCATAGGTGTGTTCAATGCTGCTTTTCAGTTCTCCCTCTGCTTTCTTATAATCCTGGTCTTCCCCTTTATAGAAAGCATATAGAATTTGTATGACTTTGATACGTAGTAGTATACGATTTATCATGACACCTTATCTTTTTATTTACACAAAATTACGTTTTTTTTTTGTATAAATTACTATTATGGATAAAATATGGGAGCATAAAAAAGCCGGAAGTTATCTTCCGGCCGAGTGAGCATTAAAATAATAGGTTAAAGGTGTGACAATGAAAATTAATCAGTAAACGCCACATCGTCTATTGCCACGTAGGTCGGTGTGTTTATTCCGTATGTACCTTTGTCGCTGGAGTCAAATGTCAAGACGACTTTTTTGACTTTTCCCAATGTCGATAAATCTATTTTCTCCCAATTCTTGACTATATGATTTTTCCCGTTTCTGTAATCTGCCAGGTAGGCTGTTGTGCTTCCTGTCATCTTTCCATTGACATCATATCCTGTAAATTTCACGCAGTAGTAACTGCCAGACTTGAATGCGGAGGCATAGCTGTTTCCATCATGTATCGTTTTATAGGTATAAGTGGTATTGTTGACGTATACACTTTTAATGTTTTTTACCGTGCTGAGTGTAAAGTAGGCACTGTCAGAATAGGCTATGGCAAATTTTTTTGAATTGTTGGCTCCGGTTGTCCCATATAAATACATATCGTGAGTATAGTCTCCATTTACAGAGCTGTCGGCTAATGATGAACAAGAAAAACCTGTCCAAGAGGAGTATTCCTGTGTATAGGTATTGTAAAAGTTTGTACTGTTGGAGGTGAATGATCCTGTGTAATTATGTACGGTAGTGCCGTAGCTGCTTGTTGAATCTTTCTTACCTATGAGGTTTTGTCCTTTCCAGTATCCATCGGTTCCTAGATTTACGTCTTCAAAGGTTACAGTCTCCTCTGTTGAATCATCATTATCATCATCACAAGATGACATATTAAAAGTGATTGCAGCAAGCAGAATGAGAGACAAAGAAAATTTGTTTTTTTGCATTTTGAAATAATTTTATGAATTTGAATTTTATATCCCGTAAAATCATTTCAAAAACTCAAGGTTAGGAATTTTATAACGGCAGTATAAGGCAAATCGGATTATCTAATCCAATCTATTTACACCTCTTTGTTCCCGAGAGTCTTTGAAATAGTTCGTGGAAAGGCAGGTCTTCTGACTTGTTTCACTTCTAGGCTCTCCTTCCCACCAATTAGTTTGGCAGTGGATTTACTTGCAAGAAGTTTTTTCTGAAACTTACAGCAGCGGGTACTGTCCCTGATTTTCACAGGATTCCCTTTTAAGACTTACTTGATTTGTGTTCCAAGCAAGTCACCTTTCCGAATGCAAATTTAGACATATTTTATTTATTATTGTCCTTGTTTTCGTATTAAATAAAATAAAGCCGAGGTTTTGTGCCTCGGCTTTATCTTTATTTGTGTGATTTTCTTAAAATTCAGATGAAAAATGAAATTGTATGTGAGGAAAGTCATTTTGTGCCATTTGCAATATGTAATTGGAGTCAGCCAGAAAAACGTCCCGTCCCTCTTTATCAATAGCCATATATTGGTATTTTCTTTTTTTGAAATCATCCAGTTGATTCTTGTCTTCGCTTTCTATCCAGCAAGCCTTATATAAGTTGATAGGCTCCCACCGGCATTGGGCATTATATTCGTGCAGCAGTCGGTACTGTATCACCTCAAACTGCAACTGACCGACTGTTCCTATAATCTTACGATTGTTGAACTGGTTTATGAATAATTGGGCTACACCTTCGTCCATCAGTTGTTCAATACCTTTGGTCAATTGCTTGGCTTTCATAGGATCATCGTTTTCTATGTATTTGAACATTTCAGGCGAGAAGCTTGGCAATCCCTTGAAGTGAATGTTCTCTCCCGATGATAGAGAATCGCCAATTTTGAATGTGCTGTTACTGTCAGGCAATCCTACAATATCTCCAGGATAAGCTTCGTCTACTACCTCCTTTTTTTGGGCCATAAAAGCGGTAGGACTCGAGAATTTCATCATTTTATCTTGTCGTACGTGCTTATAATTGACATTTCTTTCAAATTTGCCCGAACATACTTTTACGAATGCAATACAACTCCGATGATTAGGGTCCATATTGGCATGTATTTTGAATACAAATCCCGAAAAATTTTCTTCTTCAGGTTTTACAATTCTTTCCACCGTATCAGTGGGTTGTGGACACGGGGCTATCTCACAGAAACAGTCAAGCAGTTCTTTTACTCCAAAATTGTTGAGTGCGGATCCAAAGAAAACAGGAGCCAGATCCCCAGCAAGATATTCATCAGTTGTGAATTCCGGATATACGCCTTCAATCAGTTCCAAATCGTTACGCAGTTGTTGTGAGTCTTCTTCCCCTATGTACTTCTCCAGTTCTGGGTTGCTTATATCGTCAAATTCAACAGATTCAGTGATAGTCTGTTTGCTGGGAGTAAATAAATTTAGTTGCTTCCTATATATATTGTAAACTCCTTTGAATTTTTCGCCTTGGTTGATTGGCCATGAGAGTGGACGGGTTTTTATGTGTAATTCTTTTTCTACGTCATCAAGCAGGTCGAAAGCATTGTTGCCGTTGCGGTCCATTTTGTTGACAAATACAATAACAGGGGTCTTGCGCATACGGCACACTTCCATCAGTTTACGGGTCTGGGCCTCTACACCCTTGGCACAATCTATTACGATAATTACACTATCGACTGCGGTAAGTGTTCTGAAGGTGTCTTCCTGAAAGTCTTGATGGCCAGGAGTGTCAAGAATGTTTATTTTGTATCCGTTGTAGTCGAAAGCCATAACAGAGGTCGCTACAGATATACCTCTTTGCTTCTCGATTTCCATCCAGTCTGAAGTTGCAGTCTTTTTGATTTTATTTGATTTGACTGCCCCCGCAATATGTATGGCACCACCAAACAGCAATAATTTTTCGGTTAATGTGGTTTTACCTGCATCTGGATGGCTTATGACTGCAAATGTGCGTCTGCGTTTTATCTCGTCTATGAATCCCATTTTCCTGTTTTATTTTAGCTTGCAAAATTACTAATAATTGTGCTAATCTGAAAATGGCTTGCTTATTACTTTTATTTCAGAATTTCTGATTGGCTGATTATATAGAGAAAGCCTCTGAATCATATCAATTCTGAGGCTTAAATCTTTTCATTGAGAGAGAGGTTGCATTTCGTATTATATCACAAGTTTCCAAATGGAACCACTCTGTGCGGGAACCTTGATTGGAATGGGAATATTGGGGTCGAGTGTAAAGGTTGCATTCTTTCCGCCCAACAATTCAAATGCAGGTTGTGCTTGTTTCACGGGTATGTGTAGATAATCAAAGGCGTGTTTGGCTATATTGACGGTTATGTCCTGTTCTGTTTCATCAAAATTAGACACAATCAATAGTAGCTCGTTTTCAAATTTCCGAAGAAAGACAAATTGACGTGTCGAATTGAAATTTTTGTTCTCGTAGTTGCAATACATCAAATCGAAAAAATCTCCTTTGCCAATCGCTTTTTCCGTTTTTGCCACGTTCAGCAGTTTTCCGTATTCGGCTTTTAAGGTCTTTTGTTTGCTATTCAATTTAGCATCATCAAAATGGCCGTCAGCCGACCATTCTCTAATACTGTCTACGCTCCAATAATCAAAAATAGAGGTTCTGCCGTCTAGTCCACTGAATCCCTCTTCGTCCATTCCAGCTTCGCCTAGCTCTTGTCCACAATATATCATGGCAGGTCCTTTACTCATAGAGGCTGCAACAATCATGGCAGGTAGCGCTTTCTGTGCATTCCCGGCGAAGAATTCAGATGCAATGCGCTGTTCATCATGATTCTCCAGGAAGTTCAGCAGCCGATCTTCAATGTCGGGATGCTGTTGCCAGCAATGGGAGATGTTGCTGGTTGGTTGTTCTCCTCTAATAACGGCGCGTAGTGTATCATATAATCCCACTTTGTCGTATAGGTAGTCAAATTGTCCGCGATTCAGATAAAGCCAATATTGGTTTGGATCGTATGTTTCTGCAATAAAGATGACGTTTGGATTCTCTTTTTTTACTTGTGGAATTGCCCATGCCCAAAATTCAACGGGTACCATTTCTGCCATGTCACAGCGGAATCCGTCCACGTTTTTTTTCGTCCAGTAGATAAGGATGTCGCGCATCTTAATCCAAGTGCTTGGCGTGGGGAAAAAATCGCAACAGTGGTTGTTGGTATAATCTATTCCATAGTTCAATTTTACAGTCTCATACCAGTCATTGACTGAGGGGGAAGCGCAGAAGCAATCGTTGCCGGTTACCTTTGCTGGTTTCTCAATGTATGTGTTTTTTTGTTCATCTAACAAAGAAAATTGAGGTTCAAACTGTTGATTGGGCAGATAGTAAAAGTTGTTATCTCTATTGTACGATACACTATTGAGGTCATTTTCTCCTAAATCCTTTACGCCGGAAGGTTTAGCATCAGAATGATATTGACGTGCAACATGGTTGGGAACAAAGTCCATAATCACTTTGAGTCCCGCTTTGTGAGTTCTGTTGATTAGAGACTCATATTCTTTCAATCTGTTTTTTACATTGTTGGCTAAATCGGGATCCACGTCATAATAATCTTTTATGGCGTAGGGTGATCCAGCTTTTCCTTTTACAACAGCAGAATGGTCTTTTGCTATGCCGTATTGGCTGTAGTCGGTTTGTGTGGCATGTTCCAAAACCCCAGTGAACCAAATATGTGTAATTCCTAAATTTTTGATTGAGGACAAAGCCTTGTCTGTGAAATTGGCAAATTTACCGCATCCATTTTCGCTGATTTTACCATTTTTCTTATTTTCAGTATTTCCGTTTCCAAATAGACGGGGCAATACTTGATAAATTACAATTTTTTCATCCATGTTGTTACCTTGTTATGAGTGCAAACCGCAAAAGCCAACGAAGAATCTTATAAAGATTCCTCTTAACTGCAAATATAAAGAAATCCCGATGGATATGCAATTGCAGAATGGAAGTGTTTTTGCGGATGTGGCTCTTTTTATGGTAAATCGGTCGATAAATTCATACAAATTTAACAACCGTAGATTTTATTGTATGGGAGTGTTTTTGTGTGTCTCTTTTGACTTTCTGGGACTTGATTTACGTATGGGCTTGATTTCTTTTATTGGATAACCATTTTTAATTTGCAGCTCAAGTTCTACATAAATACGTCGGGTGGCATAAGCATCAAGGGCTGCATATTGCTGTTGTTTGGCCGACAATTCATCAGCCTCCCAATTTGTTAACCGTTGTCCTTTTGATATCCGTTTGTTAAAGAGTAATGCATATATCTTGGATAAACTCATTTCTTCAATTCCAAACTGAGGAACATAATTTTGTAGTTCAATGAAGTTTAAAGGTTTCAAATCCTCTTTGATGATACGAAGGGCGCGGAAGTCATCTTTTGTTGATAGGCCAATCTTCTTGACTTTAGTGGTACGCAGTAATTTAATCAAAGATTCAGGTATTCCTATTTGGTTAAGTCTGAAAAGAAAACATTCATTCTCATCGCTGATTTGCATCAATGCCACGGTGTGGGCATCGCCCTTTACAAATGAGGGACGAGTTTCGGTATCGAATCCTAAGATGGGCTGTTGCATAAGGTAAGATACAGCTTCTTTGGTCTGCTCTTCGCTGTCAATTACGTGTATATTCCCTTCAAATGTTTCAACGGGGAGTTCGTTCAGTTCGTTTTTTTCTATTGTTGACTTATATTGCATCATCTTCATTTTTGTCAGGAATCTCGCCATCTCTAAAACTGAGGTCTGCGTTGGGCGAATAAAGAACGTTGTGCATAGCACCTAATGCGTTTATCAGTTTCTCTCCCCACACGTTTTTGAAGTCTTCTTTGCAATTTACAAGGGCTTCGTTCATTACTTGGGGATTTGCTGTTTTAAAGTTGAGAATGGTATCTCTCAATATCTGATAGACGTCAGCCAGATCTTCAGAGACGGAGGCGGCAATTGGCGTGTCACTATATTGCATATCAGAGTTTTGAGTCTCCAAATAGCTGTCATATTCGCCCATGACAGTAGCAACATTTTGTCTAATCTGGTTGTATTCCTCCTCGGTAACATAATTGTTCAACTCGTCATTTATCCCGCTTATCATTTCAGGTAAGAGAGATCCTTTGAGGTATAGCAAGGCACTAATACGAGTCATACGGGCAAGGAAGTCAGAAGTGCGCATTTTTACACAAATTTCCGTTTGAGTGCAAAATTCGACAGCTACGGTCACAAATTCCACTACATTGTTGGTGTATATTGGATTTCCTTTTTCCTCCTGTTTCGTTTCCATCGCTTTTCCCTTCCTTTGATTGGTTTGCAAAATTAGCAAAAAAAGCGGAGAACGGCAACGAGTTTACCTGTTATCTATCTTTTCGGGGACCAGGTCATGATTTTCGAACCGGTATTGAGCCAAATTGGCATATTTGGTTCCTTCTTGTCCGTAATTGCAGTAGGGGTCAATGCTGATACCTCCTCTTGGCATGAATTTGCCCCAAACTTCTATGTATTTTGGCGACATCAATTTTATCAAATCTTTCATAATCGTATTTACGCAGTTTTCATGAAAATCACCATGGTTACGGTAGCTGAACAAATATAGTTTCAGACTTTTACTTTCTACCATTTTTTTGTCAGGAACATAGCTTATGTAAATGGATGCAAAATCAGGTTGTCCGGTTATAGGACACAGACTTGTGAATTCCGGACAATTGAATTTTACCCAATAGTCGTTGTCGGGATGCCTATTCTCAAAAGTTTCTAACACATTCGGGTCGTAGTTGGTAGGGTATTCTGTATGGTGACCCAATGATTGCAAATCGTCCATTTTAATCATTCTTTTTTCTGTGTTTTAAATAAAGTTGTAGACCATGAGCTCTGAGTTTACATGCAGGACAATGTCCGCACCCTTCTGCTATTATTCCATTATAGCAGGTAAGTGTTTGAGTCCTTACAATGTCAAATACGCCCAGATCATCGGATAATTTCCAAATAGCCTCTTTATCAAGCCACATGAGAGGTGTGTGAATTTCAAATTCATAGTCCATGGCAAGTCCCATTGTGGAATTGAGCGATTTTATGAAATTGTTTCTGCAGTCTGGATATCCGCTATAGTCAGCTTGTCCAACGCCGGTTACCAGATTGTGAATTCCTAATCCATAGGCGTAAATGGCAGCGTATGTTAAAAACACCATATTTCTGCCCGGAACAAAAGTGTTAGGGAAAGAGTCTTCTGGCTTTTCCTCATCCATTTTCATTGATGGGTCGGTAAGTGAGTTGTGTGTAAATTGCCGGAACAAGTCCAACTCGATTAATTTGAATGGGACATTGGCTTCTTTGGCAATATTGGCTGCAATTTGGTTCTCCAATACGTGCTTTTGTCCATAATTGAAGCCGATGGCATATACCCTGTCAAAATGTTTTTTTGCCCAAAAAAGGCAAGTTGTGGAGTCTTGACCACCCGATAGCAGCACAACTGCCGATTCTCTCATATTCATATAGAAGTCTTGTTTTTGTCGGATATTGGCGTTTATAGGTTGGCGTGTGGTATTGGCTTAAGAAATAGAAAAAACTGCCCTGAAATGTATAAGTCTTGTTTTTTACGTGGTTACCAAGCACACGGCAACTATTCAGTTCCATTTGCAAAGTTACTAATTTTTATGAGTAATATTTTTTCTGAGTATAATTTATTGTATGGAATTTATTTGTCAATCAATTGATACAAGGAAATACATACCTCATTTTTCGTTTTCGAAGAAAAATAATTTTTCCGTGAGTCTATGTATATGTCATTATCCTTTTTTGGGGGGGAAAATAAAAGGGTCTGTCCAAATCGTGTTGGACAGACCCTTTCTCTATATTATTTGCTATTGCTTATTCTGAATGCCAGAGTATTATTTAACAATGAATTTTTTACCGTTTGCAATATATATACCTGTTGGTAATGTAACAAACAATTCTTCGTTTGCATTCATCTTGATGAACTTTACCAATTTGCCGTTTGCTGTGTAGATGGTTAAATTCTGGTCTGACTCAGATGACAAGTAAACACGTCCGTTTCCTCCAAATATGTTCAATCCGCTTTCGTCATTGGCTATGATGTTGATGACATTTGTGGAATTGGCAGTAAATATGACAGAGTAATATTTGACAGCTCCACCGACATTATAAATGTAAATGGACTGATTCTCATTACTTGCCGCAATCGTTGTGGTTAGAGTCTGTTGGTCTTTGCTGGTCGTTGTTGTCGCCAGTTCTTCTACTAAGTCACTACTGTTTTCTGCGGATGGCGCAGATGCCGAAGCTGCGGTTGTGGTGACATAAACGCCACGAGTGGCAGTTGATGATCCATTGATGGCTTTGATTGTCAAAGTTCCGCTAATTCCCGCTTTCAACACAAATTTGATATAGTTTCCGTTCAATATTTTGTCAATTTTGAGATATCCGGCGGTGGCGTCAGTGGCACTTGCATAAAGTTTGTTTATAGGGTTCGATGCTGTGATTGCAGAGTAAGCGCTGTTGGTCAAGTCCCATGTGGTGCTGGCATCAACAATCGCGTCGGTCGTAGGAGTCACAGGGGTGGTGTCTTTGGACGTCGTGTCTTTAGGCGTACTGGCGCTAGTGTCTTTACTTATAATTAACGTATAGCTGGATTTGCTAGGGAGTGTATAGCCAGATGCTGCGGTCATTTGGATTGTTACAACAATGAAACTTCCTGCCTTGGGTGTTGATACGGAAAAAGAGCCATTGCTGCCACTGACATTCAAGGTTGAGCCATTTGCGTCTTTTGCAGTAGCTGACAATGTGGCACCCGTGGCACTTGCGGTCATATTTGCTGTCGCATCTGTACTGGAACTGCTGAATTTGTAAGCATAATCGTAAGAAGAGTTGCTCGTTTTTGTGGCATTGTTGACCGATATCCCTCCGAACGAAGCCTCATCGGTTGTGACTGGAGTAGTGCTCCGATCGTCAATGACGCCTTTGCATTCTACAACTGTGAGTGTGGCTCCTGCTCCTGTGGATGTATTGCTGACGATATCCTTTACTTTATTTGCATCAACAGCTCCGCTTATGGTGTAGTAGCTCGAAGGCTTGAAGCTGGTGCCAGTACTGGTGGTGCTACCACCCGATGTGGTTTTGCATCCACTCATTTCACAATTGTCAAATTCGCAGATGGCGCCATTCCCGCTACTGATGATTTTATATGGGTTCTGAACATTGTAAAATGCTGATCTGTCAACATTGAGATCTGCATTGATTCCACCTCCCACGCAATAGTTGGATGCGGTGCTGTTGTATAGACAATTCAGAATGTGAATTTTTCCGTAACGGACACGAGGCATACGCTCAACGCATCCATCTCCCCACCAGCAGAACATGAATGTAGTATTCAATTTTCCCTTGTCTTGCGTCGCGCTATCACTTGAACCCCACAAGTCGGTAAATCTATGGTCGTTAGCACCACCTGAGCCTCCAGCTTTAGGGGCAATCAAGTAATGGAAATAGCACCATGTGACGGCAATATTATTTGATGCATTTTTGCAGTCAAAGTTGCCGTCCACACCATCTTGAAAGTCGCAATGGTCAATCCACACATTGCTCATTCCGTCCAGACAAAAGTTGTCGTTGCCATCAACGTCATAAGCTCCTGCACTTTTGAATGTGACATTACGCATGATGACGTTGCTTCCTGCTTTAAAATAAAGAATTCCGCTCTCGTTTTTTGTGCGGTTTGGATTGTAGAGGTATGACCCTGGCAATCCGAGTAGTGTTTTATCACTAACAGCAACCTTTATCATAGAAGTGACGGTAATGGCTCCCTTGATGTAGATGACAGATTTGCCACTAGCTGATAATGCGGATTCCAGTTCTGATGCAGATGTAACTGTTACACAACTGCCTCCTTCTCCTCCTGTTGGTGTGGTGCCGACAGTCGCAAAACCTACAGGCTTGTTCATGTCGTAGCTTGACATGGCCGCATAAGCAGAGGTCGTAATCATGCTTGCCATTGTGGCAATCATAATCGCAATTGCTGATTTGTAAAAATGTGTATTCATATCGTATTAAATTTAATTTGTTTGTTCTGTTTCTTTTGTCGGACACTTTCTCTTGTATAATATACTACTATGCTATGAGTTGCCCGTTTCGAAGACGAAAGTATCTAACTTTTTTTTAATGTTGGGGAGATGGTTGTAACATATAAGAGTGACTTTTGTACCATCTTTTTTTGTCTATCCTTTTTGGGAAATTCACTTGCTTTTCTAAAAAACACCCCCTATTCCCTTCTTATTATTTTTATATTTAAAAACATATAAACACAGGGTGTGTGTAAAGTTTTTTTGAAAAAAGGTGTAACTTTGCAAGTAAAAACATTTGTAAGGGAAAAGGCATGGACGAAAGCAAAGAGATTAAAGAAACCGTGATGACTAGTGCAATGCGTTATGGCCTATATAGTGGGCTTGTATTGATAGTTGCCAGTTTTTCTCCTTTCCTGTTATTGGGAAACGTTGGGGATGTGCTTTTGTCAGCTTATGTCTCAATTTTATTGACAGGCGTTGTTACTGTTATTTGCTTGTTTAGGTTTACTTCCATATACAAGCGGTCGGTAGGAGATGGGGGCTTGACTTATACTCAGGCTTTGGCTTATTCTACACGTCTGCTCTTTTTTAGTTGCATGATATATATGGTGGGGTTTTATTTCTATTTTCGGCTTTATCCCACTTTTTTCTCTGACGTCATGACACAATTAGTAGGAGTAATGTCAAAGGCCAAAGATGATGCGAACATTCAGAAATTATTGCCGCAATATATCGAATTGCAAAAGCAATCGGCGAACTTATCTCCGCTGGCGTTGGCATTTGAATTTGGCTGGACATACATTTTTTGCGGATTCCTTGTTTCTCTTGTTTCTTCTTATTTCGCAAAAGGGCAATCCAAGATTTCATGATTCTTTTGATAATTAAATAAAATAATAGATATGAATATCTCAGTAGTGGTCCCATTGTTTAATGAAGAGGAGTCTCTTCCTGAACTTTTCAATTGGATCAATAGGGTGATGACCGAGCACGGCTTCTCCTATGAGGTGATTTTTATAAATGATGGCAGTACCGATAATTCTTGGCAGGTCATTAAGGATCTTAATGCTCAAAATTCTGCTGCCAAAGGTATCAAGTTCCGTCGTAATTATGGTAAGTCAGCTGCATTGTATTGCGGATTTAAGGAGGCGCAAGGAGATGTGGTTATCACAATGGATGCCGATTTACAAGATAGTCCTGACGAAATTCCTGAATTATACCGACTGATAACCGAAGAACATTATGACTTGATTTCGGGGTGGAAGAAGAAACGTTATGATTCTACTTTAGCCAAAAATATACCTTCGAAATTTTTTAATGCCACCACCAGAATGATATCCGGTATTCACAATCTTCATGATTTTAATTGTGGATTGAAGGCATATCGGAAGGATGTGGTAAAAAACATAGAGGTGTATGGAGAAATGCATCGTTATATACCATATTTGGCCAAGAGTGCAGGCTTTAATAAAATAGGAGAATTGGTGGTACACCACCAAGCCAGAAAATACGGAAAGTCAAAATTTGGTATCAATCGTTTTTTTAATGGGTATTTAGATTTGCTTTCTCTTTGGTTTCTTTCCAAGTTTGGAAAAAAGCCTATGCATTTTTTCGGATTGATGGGTTCTCTCATGTTTTTTATTGGCTTGATAGCTGTCATTGTGGTCGGTGCCGTGAAACTCCGACATATTATTAATGGAACTCCAGCTCCTCTGGTTTCCAATAGTCCTTATTTTTATTTGGCGTTGACCATGATGCTGTTGGGTACACAGTTGTTTTTGGCAGGTTTCATTGGAGAACTGGTTTCCCGCAATGCACCTAATAGAAACAGATATCAATTGGAAGATTTTGTAAATATTAATGCTGACGATTTCAAAAAATGAACTACTTATTTGAATTGCTTAAAATATCCGTTTCCGGTGTTCTGGTTCTTATTGCAGCTTACTTTATCCTGAGTAAGATGATTGAAAATTCAGAACGTCGCCGTTATTTTGAGATGAAAAAGGAGTCGGTCAAGACTCTTACTCCAATAAAGTTAACTGCCTATGAGCGTTTGGCGTTGTTGTTGGAACGGATTAATCCTGAATCTCTTGTGGTAAGGGTTCAACAGCCTGGTATGTCAGCCCGTATGCTACATTTAGCGTTGATTGCTACCATAAAAGAGGAATTTGACCATAATGTGGCTCAACAAATATATGTCAGTGACACAGTCTGGTTGATGGTGCGGGGCGCTAAGGAAAATCTCCTTCAGTTTATTAATACAGTGGCTTCTCAAGTTCCTGACGATATGTCTGGCATGGATTTAGGAAAAGCGATAATTCAGAAATACGATGATACGGATGATGCCACACCAATACAAGCTGCATTGGAAGGGTTGAAACGCGAGGTTCGGGGTTTTCAATAAAAATTGGAATTGGAGATGAACTTTTTGGATTTGGTAAACAAACGATTCTCAGTACGCCGTTATTCTGACCAGTCAATTGAAAAAGAAAAGATTGATTATATATTGGAATGTGCGCGCATGGCTCCCTCAGCATGTAACCGCCAGCCTTGGCATATTTATGTGGTGGAGGACGCTGTTTTATTACTTAAGTTGAGTGAGGCATATGATAGGGAATGGTTACAATCTGCGCCTTTAGTATTTGTGATTTGTGGTGATCATTCCGAGTCTTGGCATCGCCCTTCGGATGGAAAGGATCATTGTGATGTTGATATCTCAATTATTACAGAACATATAGCTTTGGCGGCAGCTGATCAAGGATTGGGCTCATGCTGGGTATGTAACTTTAATTCTCAAGTTTGCAAGAAAATTCTTCAGATTGAGGATGAAAATGTTGAGCCAATTGTAATGATGCCTATTGGTTATCCTGACTCTTCATTGCAAGTGTCGCCCAAAGTGCGTAAGGATGCAAATGAAATTATCTCTTTTAAATGATTTTCTCAATGACAAAAGATATTAATAGACTCATTCAGAATCCAATTGGCAGATTGAAACAGATTGTGTTCTGTCTCTGTATTGCAATGGCAGCTTTCTTTTCTTCTTGTACCAATGATGCTTGTAAAGAGTCCATGTATACGTCAATGCAAGTATTGTTGTATTCCAAGGGAACTCCGACTCAAGCGACTTCACTTGACACGCTTTCCATTATAGCTATGCGTAATGGTCTGCCTGTTGATACCATATATAAAGATTCAAGTGGCGTATCTGTGTGGGAGTTGCCATTGGATTACACGTCTGGCATCTCCAAATTCTATATTCGTAGTAATTCGTTGCGTGATACTTTGGTGGTTCGCCATACAAACACGGATGAGTTTGTGTCTGCTGAGTGTGGTTCTCGTGTGGTGAGCCATATTGATACAGTCTATTTCTCTCATGGTCATTTTGAAGATTCAATATCAGTTGTCAATCATACAGTAAATGGTGCATATAATGGGAAAAATGTTAAAATATACCTTGATTAGTCTTTTATGGGCATTTCCAGGAGTCTTGTGTTGGGGGGCGGAGTCTGCTTCTGCTGATACAGTGGCGACTAAGCCTTCTGATAAAATATTCAAAGGTTTTTTTCTGGATATAGATATGGTTGAGCCTGTGAATTCTGTTATAAATGACGATCATCAAGGCTTTAATGCTTCTTTGGCTTTCGATTTTAAGCATGTCTTTTTGCCGGTGGTAGAGGTCGGGTATGCCAAATATGATGCGTCTGATGATTATTCAAGTTATATCAGTCAGCCATCTTCGTATGTATATAAGGTGGATGGTCCCTATTTTAAAATAGGAGTGGATTTTAATATTGTGTCATCTTCAGATGTTACGAAGAAATACAAGCCTGTAGGGTATCTTGGTGCCAGATATGCTTTTTCCTCCTTTGATTATACTATTACGGATAATGTGGCTACTACGGGAATATGGGGAACTGGTGACAAATATAGCGCATCGGGTTCTGCATTTGCCCAGTGGGGAGAATTTGTCGGTGGAATCCGGGTCCCTGTTTGGCACCGTTTATATTTGGGCATGGAGGGTAATTACAAATTCTCGTTCAGTTGTGATACTGATCATAAGGAGGCTCAAGACGGTCAAAATGCAAAAACGATACATCAGACATACGCTCCCGGTTATGGAGATTCGAATAATCCAGGATGGGGGTTCCGTTACCTTCTCAGCTTTTATTTCTAAAGCGTCGCTGATAGAAACTATTTTTACAGAACGAAATTAAAATTATTTATTATACAATGGTGGATTTAAACACATTGAACCTTGCTGCTGACAATATTAGAATATTGACAGCAGCTATGGTCGAAAAGGCAAAGTCGGGGCATCCAGGAGGTGCCATGGGAGGAGCTGATTATATAAATGTTCTCTATTCCCAATTTCTAAACTACGATCCTAATGATCCGCAGTGGATTTGCCGTGATAGATTCTTTCTCGACCCTGGTCACATGTCTCCTATGTTGTATTCGGTATTGCTATTGTCGGGTAAGTTCTCGATGGATGATATCAAAAGTTTCCGCCAGTGGGGTAGTTGTACGCCAGGACATCCAGAATTGAATGTAGAACGTGGCGTGGAGAATACGTCCGGACCTCTGGGACAGGGGCATACAATGGCTGTGGGTGCTGCTATTGCAGAGCGTTTTCTTGTCGCTCGTTTTGGCGAATGGATGAGCCATAAAATTTATTCCTTTATTTCTGATGGAGGTATTCAGGAAGAAATATCCGAAGGGGCTGGTCGTATAGCTGGTAAGTTGGGATTGGGAAATCTTATCATGTTCTATGATGCCAATGATGTGCAGTTGTCTACTATGGTCAGTGAGGTAGATGATGAGGACGTGGCAGCCAAGTATAGGGCTTGGCATTGGAATGTAATTGAGATTAAAGGAAATGATCCTCAGCAGATTATTGACGCTTTGACTTTGGCTAATAAGTCTTTGGATAAGCCAACTCTCATTATTGGACATACTATTATGGGCAAAGGCTGTGTCAAATCAGATGGTTCTAATTTTGAGGGTCAGGTTTCTACTCATGGTCAGCCATTGTCTAAGGCTGGTGTTGATGTTTCTCTTACTATCAAGGGATTAGGAGGAAATCCAGAAGACCCTTTCCTGATTTTTCCAGCTGTTAAAGCCTTGTATGCTGACAGGTTGTCAGAACTAAGTAAGAATGCCGCTAAACGAAAAGCGGAACAAGCAGACTGGTCGAAGAAAAATCCGGCTTTAGCTAAAAAATTGGAATCTTTCTTTAGTGGCAAGGCTCCTGCTATTGATTATAGCAAAATAGAGCAAAAGCCAGGTATCGCTACTCGCGCAGCATCGGCTGCAGTTTTGGGCGTATTGGCTGAGAATGTTGACAATATGATTGTTGCTTCTGCTGATTTATCTAATTCAGATAAGACAGATGGATTCTTGAAAAAGACTCATCCATTGGCGAAGGGGGATTTCTCTGGCGCATTTTTGAATGCAGGAGTCTCAGAATTGACTATGGCTTGTATCATGAATGGAATTGTGCTTCATGGTGGCGTATATGCTGCTTGTGGCACCTTCTTCGTGTTCTCTGATTATATGAAGCCTGCTATGAGAATGTCGGCTCTTATGCGCCTCCCTGTAAAGTATGTGTGGTCTCATGATGCTTTCCGTGTGGGTGAGGATGGACCTACACATCAGCCTATTGAGCAGGAAGCTCAGGTCAGATTGCTTGAAAAGGTGAAAAATCATAAGGGCAAGAATAGTATGCTTGTTTTGCGGCCTGCTGATGCTTCTGAAGCTACCGTGGCATGGAAATTGGCAATGGAAAATGTTGATACTCCCACAGCTCTGATTTTTTCTCGTCAGAATATTGTGGATCTTCCTTCTCTCGGAGGTGATAGATATAAAGATGCTTTGCAAGCTTCAAAGGGTGCCTATATTGCCAAAGCATGTCAGGGTAAACCGGACGTAGTCATGGTTGCCAGTGGGTCTGAAGTTTCTACCTTATTTGAAGGTGCTAAATTGCTGGAAGAGCGTAAGCATATTAATATTCAAATAGTTTCAGCTCCGTCCGAAGGTTTGTTCCGAACTCAAAGTCCGGATTATCAGTTGGCGGTTATACCTTCTGGTGTGCCTGTTTATGGTCTTACAGCAGGTATGCCTAGTACTTTGCAGACGTTGGTTGGTGTTCTTGGTTATGTTCATGGTCTTGACCATTTTGGCTATTCTGCACCATATACTGTGTTGGATGAGAAATTTGGATTCAATGCGGAGAGTGTATACTCCGATGTTTGCGGTTTTTTGAACTTGGATAAGTAAAAATTTTTATTATTTACAATTACCTTTCTCAGGCTTCCTATAAGTCTTGTGAAAGGTTTTTTCTTTTCAGATTATGCAAAATAAATACGAAATATTAGGGGATAATAGATTCGCACCTGCCGTGCGAGCTACTTGTGCTCTTATTTTACCCATTGTGGCTTTGGTCCAGTTCTTTGTTGTCAACCCTCTATGGTTGGCCATACTAGTTGCTGTTATTGTTCTTTTGGTAGCGGCGGTGGGATGGTCAGCCCAGTATGTGTATGAATTTGATGCTGGTACAAAAAAAATGAGGAAGGCGGTTTCTTTGTTTGGTGTCAAAAGGGGAATTTGGTATGATTTAAAAGTGCAATGCAGTGTCATTGCGTTTCTTAAATACGACCAAAATTATACATTCCATTTCCTGAATCTTTATGATACACATGTTGATGAAACTGTATTTACTGTACATTTGATAAACGAGGATGGATCTTTTCAAACATTAGTGGAAACTGCAAGATTTGAATCTGTTGCGAATATTATTCAATTTTGTAAGGATTTAAGTGAAATATATGAAGTTCCGTTTAAAGATTATGTAAAATCACAAGTGATGCGTCATCGTTAGTGATTATACGTTTTTTGTTGTACATAACTGTTGCACTGTTTCTCTGTATTGTGGCAGAAAAACAAGAATTCTCATTTTAAAAAGATTGTAATATGCTGAAATATGTGAATTATAGTGTTGTTTTTCAAGAGATACCAGATGAGGTGACTCTTGCTATTAATATTTCCAATTGTCCCAATCATTGTAAGGGATGCCATAGTGATTATTTGATGCAGGATATTGGGAATATCCTTACAACTGAGTCATTGGATGAACTTGTTGTGCCTTATTTGCATGATATTACATGTATCTGTTTTATGGGTGGTGATGCAGATCCCACTGGAATAGACTCTTTGGTCAAATGGTTAAAAAATCGTTATCCTGATATTAAAAGAGCTTGGTATTCAGGAAAGGAGTCTTTGCCTGCCAATTTTGATATGACAAGTTTTGAATATGTAAAAGTTGGGCCTTATATTGAAGGTTTCGGTCCGTTGAATTCAAAAACGACAAATCAACGTTTATACAAGATTGTCGATAATCAAATGATTGATATTACATCCAGATTTTGGAAAAAATAATGATAGGTTATTAATAATCGACAAAAAAAATCCCGTTTCTCCATTATGGAGAAACGGGATTTTTGTCGCAAACTTGCTTATTGTAAGAATGAAATAAGGATACCTGCAGCCACTGCAGAGCCAATTACACCAGAGATGTTGCTTGACATACAGTAGTTGAGTACATGATTGCTAGGATCATATTTCAATGCAATTTCATTGGATACTCGAGAGGCCATAGGAACGGCACTCAAACCAGTTGCACCTACCAATGGATTTATTTTTTTCTTGCTGAAATGATTTTGCAATTTTACCATATAGATACCAGCTGCAATTGATAAAGCGAATGCAAAAAAGCCTCCAATCAAAATTCCTATTGTCTTCCAATTTAAGAATGATTGAACGGTCATAGTTGCTCCTACTGATAGTCCCAAAAATATGGTTGCTGTATTCATGATTCCGTTGGCTGCTGTTTCATAGATACGAGAGGTGTTACTTCCTATTTCCTTAATCAGATTGCCAAACATCAACATTCCTATTAAAGGAACAGCTGTTGGTACGAATATGGCTACTAACGTAGTGGTAACAATAGGGAACATGATTTTCAGAGCACGCATATTTTTGATTTGTGTGTTTGAAGGGTACAATTTGTCTTGTTCCTTCATATTTATCAACAAATCTTCCTTGCTGCAAGTGAATTTTACAACCAATGGTACAATTACAGGTACCAAAGCCATGTATGAATACGCAGCTATCGCTATGGAGCCTAATAATTCAGGTGCCAATTTCAAGGTGGTGAAAATTGATGTCGGTCCGTCTGCTCCTCCAATGATAGCCAATGATGCCGCCTGCTTCATGGTAAACATTCCTGATGCAGCTGCAATAAGTAGAACTGCAAAAATTCCGAACTGAGCAGCAGCACCAAAAATGGCAAGACGAAGATTTCGCAACATTGGACCGAAATCTGTCAATGCACCCACGCCCATGAAGATGATAGGCGGAATGAACCCGGTTTTAATAACGGCATAGTAGATGAAGTTCATTAATCCCATATCGTGCGCAATTTCGGGCAAAGACATGTCATAAACATACTTCTGTGAACCATCTAACAGTGTTACCATACCATTACTGTCGGCTGCGGTGACTCCCATATCTCCACCAGGAAAATTGGCTATCAATACGCCAAATGCAATAGGAACTAACAATAAGGGTTCAAATTCTTTTTTGATTCCTAAATAGAGTAGTACAAACGCAAGGGCGTACATTATCAGGAATTGTGGATTGTCAATGATGGCACTGATAGCCATCATTTCATATACCTTTTTGATTATTTCTTCTAATACGTCCATAATGTTTATTTGATTTTCATTAATACGTCATCTTCAGCCACAGAGTCTCCACTTTTGTAGCAAATCTCACTTATGACGCCATCTTTCATTGCAGATATGGCATTAAATGTTTTCATCGCCTCAATGAAACAAATGGTTTGTCCTTTTTTAACAATGTCTCCTACTTTTACTGCAGGATCGGAAGGATTTTTGCGAAGATAGAATTTGCCCTCTAGTGGGGATTCCAATGGATCACCAGTGCCTGGAGTAACTGTGGTTGGAGTGGCGGAAACTGTGTTGTTCCCATTGTTCTCGCCTATTACCACTTGGTATTTTGCTCCATTTACATCAACAACTACTGTTTGTGGAAATTTCATCTCACCGCCATTTGAAGTGGCGGAACGACGTTTTTCCAAATCTTCTTCAAAATCGGATTTCGCTTTTCCTGATTTATAGGTACGATACTGTTCAGGATGCATTGCCAGTTCAAATAGTTCTTCGTCATCTTGTCCGAAATCCCATCCATTCTTTTTCATTTCCTCTTTGAATTCAGGTAGAGCGTCAGGATATTCATCTTGTGGGTTACCATTGAAGAATTCGCGGTTTTGTTCTTTCGCCAGTTTTACCAGCTCGGGAGCTAATTCGCCTGGCAATTTACCACTTTTACCCAACATCATGTTCCAGATATCGTCAGCAATTAAGCTCCAACGTTCCTTCCCCTTTTCCATCTGCATGACATTCATTAGAGCCATGTTTTTAACATACTGGCTAAATGGAGTTACTAAACAAGGGTAGCCCATCTTTGGCCATACATAAGCAACTTCATTAAACAGCTTGACCAATAATTGATCTTGGCTCATCTTTGGTTGCCCGTGCTTTTCTTTGTAGTTGTTTAGCGATTCCAGATTATCAGCCAAATCGGTCATAAGGCTTCCCATCATACCTCCAGGTAATCCGGGAACTATTAGTAAGGAATTCATGAGTCTATTGCGTTTGGGTATATAAAGACCCAGCCATTCGTCCATCATCTCTTGAATGATGCTACGGACTTCCATATAGGCTTCCATGTTGATTTCTTTTACTTTGAATCCGGCATCCTTTAGCATGGCTTGTACAGCAAGAATGTCAGCGTGACCAGTTCCCCATGATAAAGGTTCCATACCAACATCAACGAAATCGCAGCCAGCTTGGCATACTTCCAAAATTGAGGCCATGCTGAATCCCGGTCCTGCATGACTATGATATTGAATAGGAATGTCAGGGAACTTTTCTTTGATGTTCTTGACAATTTTACCTAATGATACTGGACGGCCGATGCCTGCCATATCTTTTAAACAAATCTCATCGGCTCCTGCTTCAATTAACTTGAATGCCAATTGTGTGTAGTATTCTACTGTGTGTAGAGGTGAATAGGTGATGCAAAGGCAGCATTGTGATATCATATTGGCTTCATGTGCATACCCAATTGATGGAATGATGTTGCGAGAGTCATTTAGCCCGCAGAATGTACGGGTAATGTCTGTTCCTTGCGCTTTCTTTACTTTATAAAATAATTTTCGTACATCCACAGGCACAGGACGCATGCGGATGCCGTTTAAACCTCTATCTAGCATGTGTGTCTGAATCCCGGCTTCGTGAAATGGTTTTGTCCATTCTCTAACAGCTTTATTCGGATTTTCACCATAGAGCAGATTTACTTGTTCAAATCCCCCTCCGTTAGTTTCGATTCTGTCAAAGCATCCCATCTTGATGATGGCAGGTGCTACTTTTACCAATTGGTCTACCCGTGGCACATATTTTCCTGCAGATTGCCACATGTCTCTGAAAACCAAACTGAATTTTATCTCTTTAGCCATATTTGTTTTTGCTTATGGTTCTTTTTATAATTTTTTTATACTATCTACTTTCCCTTTCCCGTTAGTTATTTTGGCTATGGCTTGTGCAATAGCAAGAGATGTGGAAGAGTCAATTTCTGTGGTTGGTACTTTGGTAACCACCTCGTCTTCAGGACAAAATTTGTTGACGAAGGCAATCAATAGATGTCCCATTCCTATAACCATGTATAAGATGATGTAGACAACGATCATGCCTATGACCATAAGAATTAGCGCACCACTTGCTCCTTCCAATTTCAATCCGGAATTTGTTATGGAATCATTTGCTGCGCTGGCTGCTGCTGCTCCCTTTGTAGCGATGCTTGCCGCCGCTGTTAATAATACTATTGCTTCCATTTATTTATAATTATTGTCTTATATTCAGTTTTACTATCAAAGATACAAACCTTTCTCCTGATTTTTTCTTTTTATTTCGTTTAAAAATGGAGAGCAGACAACATTATGCAATGTTTCTGCTTTTTCCACCTCTATAGTTCTTTTTTGTCTGTTTTGTGCCTTTTTTCCTTATAAAATGAAAAAGAGCAAAGCAATATTTACTGTAATAATAATTCCGAACCCTGCTAGTATAGAAATCGTTATTTTGTTTTTTGATAAAATGATGGCATATATCATCTTTACAAGGTTGTTGCTAATTATAGCTTGAAATGTAGCGATCATCAGCAAGCTGCTTTCCACTGCATATTTTGCCTGAAATAAATTAAGAACAAAAGGGGTTATATCCGTTATTCCTACAAGGAAAGATAGAGTTCTTAATCCACTGTTGCCAAATTGTTGTAACGTATAATGAGTGATAATTGTAAATATAATAAATAGCAATGCGAAAACCAATGCGATTTTAAATTCCAATGGGTTTTTGTCTTCCTCCGTTTCATTGCCTGTCCCTTCTTTTCCTTCGTCTTCTTTCTCCACCTCTATAGAAACTCCTTTTTTCATTTGTTTGAAATGAAAAAAAGCAGCTGTCAGCAATGATATAATAAACATTATAATAAATAAATACCAATACTGAATCAACAATGTGGGGTTGAAGCAGCAAAGTAAAATCACGTATTTAAGATAGGCTGTACTGATAGCACAAAATATAGCAGTTGTGTATTCTCCTCTCCTTTGATCGCTGGCATCAGCCGCCTTTTTTGCCAATATTACGGTCGTTGCTGTGCTGCTGTATAGACCTCCTAACAATCCGGATACAATAAGTCCTGATTTGTTAAATACATATTTTTTCAAGAGGTAACTGATATAGCTGAATCCTGATATTACAACGGTCGATAGCCAAATGTTGTAGGGTGTTAACGCTATTCCTGGTATTATTTCATTATGTGGTAATATGGGAAGTATAACAAATGCTATGATGAGGAATTTTGCCAAATTGATAAATTCCAGGTCATTTATTTTTTGAGTGAATTTAATAAATGATTCTTTCATCTCATTTAATATGAGAACGCTGACAACAACCATTATGGTTATCCATAATTTGTGTGTGCATACCAAAGGCCCGATACTATAGCAGAATAGGGCAATCAATAGAGAAGTGACACCAACTCCTTGCTGATTGTGCAATTTGTAGTTGTAATATAGTCCGAGCATAATTAGCAGACCTGCACCTCCAAATATGTAAGCCAACATTGTTTGTGGAGCGATGATATAAAACACATAACCTAAAATTCCTATTAAGGAATAGGTACGGTCTGAACCGAAAAGATGAGTTATTTCTTGTTTTAAAAAGTGTTTCCTCAGTGAAAGTCCTATCAAGAGAGAGAGTAGCAATACTATGATAAAGTCAGTCAGTTCTGCTGGTAATAAAGTGGTATTCATATATGCTTTAAAGTGTGCGTATGTAAAAAAGAAAAAGGGGGCAGATGTATTATGACCTCCCCCTTGTGTGTTATGTCGTAGTTCGTTTGGAATTTATTCCAAATAAGTTACCGAATATCTCGATGCACGTTTTTCATCCATAAAGTATATTCTGAACTCTCCTTTATCATACTGATAAAGTTTTACATTTACTTTGTTATAGGCATTGTCAGCGCACGAAATACTTACATATTTCAAGTCTTTCTTTATTATCCATTTTTTTGGTTTTTCTATTATCTCATATGTCTTTTTACCCAAAAAAATGTTGGAATGTGTTAGGTCAATTGTGATGTCATCGCCTTGTGGAGCCCATGGTCCCCAGCTGTAAGAACCAACGACATTAGTGGCTGCAACTCCATTAGCTCCACGATATGCTTTGAAATGTATGACCTGAGCTGAAGCACTGTTTATTGTCAGTACTCCTATCATAATGAATAGTAGGCTCAATATCTTTTTCATTTCTCTTCTTTTTAATTTGTTGCCAAATATAGATTAATTTTTATTAATTATCAATTTTTTTAATGTATTTCTCTTTCGTTTCTTATAATTTACTAATCTTTAAGTGCTAAAACACCTGATTTGTATAGGATTTGTTGTGTATTTTTATTCTTTATATTGCGCCATTTATACATGTTTTCCAAGTCGTTGATTTTATGTCTTGTTTTTTTCTATTCTCAAATGTGTCTATTACGTGTTTGTCTTGTAAAAATTGGTAAATATTGTTATTTTTGAAAGATAAAAAATTTTCTTGATGGATTTCCCAGACGCTTTTATTTCTCAAATCAGGTCTTCACTTTCAAAAAGTGCTGATTCTTTTTTTAAGTCATTGCAGAGTCCTCCAGTGACGTCTATTCGACTGAATGTTGATAAGGTTCGGTTTCCTGTTGCTTTTCCAGAAAGGGTCCCTTGGTGTCAACAAGGTGCTTATCTCGATAGCCGTCCTGTGTTTACTCTGGATCCATTGTTTAATGTGGGTGCTTATTATGTACAAGAGGCTAGTTCTATGTTTTTGGGATATGCCTTTTCTCAGTTGATAGATGTGAGTTCTAACCCCATTGTTCTGGATTTATGTGCCGCACCTGGTGGCAAATCAACTCATTTGGCTACGTCTTTGTCTGGACATGGTCTTTTAGTTGCCAATGAGGTGATTGGACAAAGAGTAGCTCCCTTACGTGAAAATTTGACCAAATGGGGGGTTGGAAATGTGGTGATTACCAATAGCGACCCTTCTTGTTTCGGAAATTTGCGAGGATTGTTTGATGCAATTTGTGTTGATGCCCCATGCTCTGGCGAGGGAATGTTCAGAAAGGATTCGCAAGCTGTGCATGAGTGGTCATCTGACAATGTGGCGATGTGTCAGGCTCGGCAACGTCAGATTTTATCTTCTGTTTTTTCTTCTCTTAAGGAGAATGGGCTTTTGTTCTATTCTACATGTACCTATAATAGGTTAGAGGATGAGGACAATGTGGATTGGATTTGCAAAGAATTGGGAGCTGAGTTGGTGCCCGTTAATTTTGATTTATCATGGGGTATTACGGATTCTGGTTCAGGATATCATTTTTATCCTCATAAAACGCGGGGAGAGGGCTTCTTTTTGGCTGTATTGCGTAAATCTGTGCCTTCATTGCCGGTTCATTTTAAGTCGGGGAAATTCAGCCTGAAACATATTAAATCACCCGAGGCTATCAATTCATGGCTGCAAAATCCCGAATCTTTTGATTTCTATATGCGGGAAGAGAAAATTGTGGCAATTCAGTCTTGTCACGGTCCATTGCTTGAGTGGTTGCAGCAGAATGTAAAGGTTGTGCAGTCTGGGGTCGCTGTATGCTCGGTCAAAGGGAAAGATTTATTGCCTTCTCCCGCTTTGGCGTTGTCCATATCATTGAACAAAAAAGGATTTTCTGTCGTGGATGTTGATTGGGGCACTGCTATGTCTTTTTTGAGGAGAGAAACATTTAATCTGCCTGATAGCCCCAAGGGATGGTTGCTTATTACATTTAGAGACTTTCCTTTGGGTTGGGTTAAGAATATAGGAAATAGAATTAATAATGCTTATCCAGCAGAATGGCATGTACGCATTCCTGCCGATAAATCTTTATATACACCATTGTTTTAAATATTGTAGAGATGATGAATTTAACATTTCTAGGAACGGGAACTTCGACGGGTGTTCCTACATTGGGGTGTGATTGTGAGGTGTGTCAATCAACAGACCCTCGTGACCATCGTTTGCGTTGTTCTTCACTATTGGAGGTGGATGATAAGAAAATATTAATTGATTGTGGACCGGATTTTCGACAGCAGGCATTAAGGGAACATATTTCTAGTCTCGATGCCATCCTGTTAACCCATGCTCATTATGACCATGTCGGGGGTATGGATGATCTGAGAGTTATGCAAAATCTGCAATTATATGCTTCGGAAAAGACCAATGAGTCAGTTCGAAAACTTTTTTACTATTGTTTTCAACAAACCAATTATGTGGGAATGCTGTCTCACTTGAACCTGCACGATATTTCCGAGAATTTAGATCCTTTCTGTGTGGCAGATAATATTACCGTACAGCCAATAAGGGCTATGCACGCCTATTTGCCCGTATTAGGATTTAGAATAGGCGATTTTGCTTATCTTACCGATTTTAAAACGATAGAACCTTCTGAAAAGGATAAAATGAAAGGTCTGGATGTATTGGTTTTGGGTATGCTGCGGATTGAACCGCATCGATCTCATTTATCGTTGAGCGAAGCTCTTGAACTTGTTGATGAGTTGAAACCATCAAGGTGTTATTTTGTCCATATGTGCCATCAAATTGGATTACATAACAATGTACAGAAGTGTCTTCCCGAAAATTGTTTTCTCGCTTATGATGGGTTGAAAATCAGTATAAAATGACATTTTATTGCTTCTTTTTCTTTTTTTCTACACTCCACCCAAATTTTCCTATACTGTCACCTAATTTATAGTAGTGACCGTGATTATAGGAAATAAGTTTCGCCTTTTCCAAACAAAAAGAACCGTTTTGAGGATTCATATATTTCTGATCCGCCAAAACATTTACCACATCTGCAATAAACATATCGTGTGACCCTAATTGTATTACCTGCTTGACTTTACATTCTATTGACAATGGGGCTTCTTCGATGTAGACGCTGTTAATGTTATGAGTGTGGACGGGTGTAAGTTTCATCTCTTTGAATTTGTCATGGTCCTTGCCCGACTTGATTCCGCACCAATCTGTGGCAAATGCCAAATCTTCATTTGTTAAGTTGATTACAAATTCACCTGTCCTTTTTATAATAGCGTAACTGTATCTTTCTGGACGAATTGATACATAACACATGGGCGGATTTGTGCAGACCGTTCCAACCCAGCTTGCTGTAAATATATTGTATTCGTTTTCGGTATCACCACAACTGATGAGCACCGCTGGTACTGGATAAATCATGGTTCCAGGCTTGAATTTTTCTTTCATTTATGTGATTATATAATTGATAAACCCCACCAGAATTGAGTCTGATGGGGTTATGTGTTATCAATATGGTTACCTATTTTTGACGAATGTATATATTGATAGGTGTTCCTTCGAATTCCCAATTATCTCTTAATTTGTTTTCGAGAAACCTTTTATAAGGTTCCTTGACATATTGAGGGAGGTTGGCATAAAAAATAAAAGATGGAATGGCAGTGTTTGGTATTTGCATCACATATTTTATTTTCACGTATTTACCTTTGATGCTTGGTGGTGGATAATTTTCAATCAGAGGTAAGAAAAATTCGTTCAGTTGACTTGTCGGAACTTTTCTTTTACGATTGGCATATACCTGTTCGGCAACTTCCAAGACCTTGAAAATGCGTTGCTTATTTGTGGCCGATGCAAATACGATAGGAAAGTCGGTGAATGGGGCCATTCTGTCACGGACAGCTCTCTCCATTACCAATGTGGTTTGTGATGATTTTTCGGGAATCAAGTCCCATTTGTTTACACAAACAACTAATCCTTTTTTGTTTTTTTGAATCAGCTGAAAAATATTCATATCCTGACTTTCAATGCCGCGAGTAGCGTCAATCATCAATATACAAACATCTGCATCTTCAATGGAGCGAATAGAGCGGATTACGGAGTAGTATTCCAGATCTTCTGTTACTTTTCCTTTCTTTCTGATACCTGCTGTATCGACTATGATAAAGTCGTGCCCGAATTTTGTGTAATGACTGTTTACGCTGTCTCGTGTGGTTCCGGCAACATCGGTGACTATATTTCTGTCTTCTCCTATGAAGGCGTTGACTATGGATGATTTACCTGCATTTGGACGACCAACTACAGCTATGTGTGGTATGTCCAAATTATCTTCTTCGTCAGCTGCTTTGGGTAGTTTTTCAACTATGGCATCTAGTAAATCTCCTGTCCCAGAACCAGTTGCTGAAGATATGCACCAAGGGTCGCCCAGCCCTAGACTATAAAATTCAGCTGAGGTATATTGGTCTTCATTGTTATCAACCTTGTTGGCAATAACAAATACGGGTTTCTTTGTTTGTCTTAGTATCTTTGCAACGTCTTCGTCTAAAGATGTTAATCCAGACAACACATCGACGAGGAATAGAATGATGTCAGCTTCCTCTATTGCAATTTTTACCTGCTTGCAAATTTCGCTTTCAAATACATCATCTGAGTTTGTTACCCATCCGCCGGTGTCGATAACGGAAAACTCTTTGCCGTTCCATAACACTTTGCCGTATAGGCGGTCCCTGGTTGTTCCAGAAACGTCATCGACAATAGCTTTGCGTGTTTGAGTCAGTCGGTTGAATAGTGTAGATTTCCCCACATTGGGGCGGCCTACTATTGCCACTATGTTATTGCTCATGATTTTTTCTTTTTTTGTTGGTATCGACTTTCGAGTGTCAATATTATTTTTGCCGTTGTGGAGTTACGGCTGCATCATTGTAAGTTATTCAGGCTCGTAGCCGAAAGACTTTAGAGAAGAGTTCTTGTTTCTCCAGTCTTTTTCCACCTTGACGAACATTTCCAGATATACTTTCTTCTGAAAAAATTCCTCAATGTCTTTGCGGGCTTCTGTTCCCACTTTTTTTAACATGCTCCCGCCCTGTCCAATAATGATTCCTTTCTGCGAATCACGTTCAACGTATATGACAGTGTCAATTTTTATCAGTTTCGCTTCTTCCTGAAATTTTTCCACGGCAACTTCCACTGAATAAGGAATCTCTCTGTCGTAATGTTTTAATATTTTCTCTCTGATGATTTCTGTCACGAAAAAACGGGCAGGTTTATCTGTCATTTGTTCTTTGTCAAAGAATGGGGGAGAGTCGGGTAATAAGTCTTTAATTCGTTTTAAAACATAATCCAAGTTGAAATTGTTTTTTGCCGATATCGGTATTATCTCAGCTTTGGGTAGCAGGGTTTGCCATTTGGCTACCAAAATTTCCAATTTGTTTTGGTCGCTCAGGTCTATTTTATTTATAATTAGAAGTATGGGAGCTTTGTTTTGTGCTACTTTGGATATGAAGTCCTGATTCTTATCAGCACTTTCCACAACATCTGTAACATAAAGTAAAATATCGGCATCTTTTAATGCGCTGACAGAGAAGTTCAACATGTCTTCCTGTAACTTGTAGTTCGGTTTCAACACACCTGGGGTGTCGGAGTAGACAATCTGAAAATCTTCTCCGTTAACTATGCCCATAATGCGATGCCGCGTTGTTTGTGCTTTGGATGTAATGATGGAGAGTCTTTCTCCTACCAGAGCGTTCATTAACGTGGATTTCCCGACATTCGGATTCCCTACAATATTTACAAAGCCTGCTTTGTGCATAATATGTGAATATCTTTTTGCAAAGATAGTAATTATTTCCGATATGTAGGGAATGTTTGTAGTTACCGTTTTCCTCCTTTATTGTATTGTGACAGTGCTAATGTTACATTTGATTGATATTCGTCCAAGAAATGACTTTTCTTGATTTTTTTCAGCATATGCTTATCTATATCGGGCAAAAAGTAATCCCATATTGTTTTTAATTTGCAAAGCAGTTGTGCTTCGCCCCCAGATAGTTTTGATTTATATTTCTCTACTAGAGTATTGTGAAATTGTAACAGTCGTTTCGTGTCATCGTTGACATTTTCTTTTTCTGCCAATGCTGGATTTGCCAGTAGTCCACGCCCAATCATTATCCCTTCTATCTTTGTGGTTATTTGATAGGTCCTTTCAATGTTATCTTTAGTTAGAATGTCACCATTGAATATGACAGGATGGATGCATTCATTGGCGAATATGGAAAAACTTTCTCTGTCGGTTGTTCCATGGTATTGTTGTGAGCCTAATCTTGCGTGTACCGTTATTCTACGTAGAGGGGCAGCATTAAGCAGTGGTAGCAAGTTCATACTTTCAGCTGTGGAATTTTGACCCAATCTCATTTTAATGCTGAATTCTACATATCCTTTGTATTCATTGAGTGCATCTAATATTTTTTTTGCTTCTTCTGGATAGGGGAGTATGCCTGAACCTTTATGTTTTTTTGTTATCATGGGAAACGGACATCCCCAATTGATATCAATTTTGTGGTATCCAGCTTTAATTAACACTTCAGTTAGAGTTTTCAACTCATTTGCATTTCCTGCCATCAATTGAGGTGTCAATCTGTTTTCTTCTATCAGTGTTTTGTTGAAATCTGAAGTTATATCTTGTAGGTCATGTCTCCTTATTTCTCCATTTTCCATTCGGATAAAGGGTGTGAAGTATTCGCTTATGCCTCCGAATAACGAAGCATGGGTACTGCGATATATTGCATCGGTATAACCTTGAATGGGAGCAAAAAGGATTTCAGACATGGCTTTTTTGTAAATTTAAGTATTCAAATTAATATTCGCAATACATCATGTCTGGTTTTTATTGATTATGTGTCGATTGGACGTTGACAATGCAGGAATATATAATATTTATTATTCATGGATAAGATATTTGTATTAAGGCTGTGCCCTTTCCCTGTTTGTGCATTCGTGTTTATTTTGTATTTTTGTGACTTACAAAAAATGTATAAACATGATGAAAAACATCCGTAATTTCTGTATCATCGCACATATAGACCATGGCAAAAGTACTTTGGCCGACCGAATGCTGGAATGTACCAAAACAGTATTTGGGAAAGATATGGAAAATCAGGTGCTCGATGACATGGATCTAGAGAGGGAACGGGGTATTACAATCAAGAGTCATGCCATACAGATGGATTATAAATATAAAGGAGAAAGTTATGCTCTAAATTTGATTGATACGCCAGGGCATGTCGATTTCTCGTATGAGGTCTCCCGTTCTATTGCAGCCTGCGAAGGCGCTCTATTGGTTGTAGATGCTTCGCAAGGAATTCAGGCACAGACAATTTCTAATTTGTATATGGCACTGGAGCATGATCTTACTATTATCCCAGTGCTAAATAAGATTGATCTGCCAGGAGCTATGCCCGATGAGGTGGAAGACCAGGTTGTGGAATTGCTGGGTTGTAAACATAGTGATGTGCTTCGTGCCAGTGGAAAAACAGGAGAGGGTGTGCCTGCAGTGTTGGATGCTATTGTTGAACGTATTGCACCTCCTGTCGGAGATCCGGACGCTCCTTTGCAATGTCTGATTTTTGATTCGGTATTTAATCCTTTTCGTGGCATTATTGCTTATTTTAAAGTCATAAATGGAACCCTGCGCACCAATGATTTTGTGAAATTTGTAGCAACGGGAGAAGAATATAATGCGGACGAAATCGGAATTTTGCGTCTTCATATGCAACCTACTCAATCTCTTTCCGCCGGTAATGTTGGTTATATCATTTCTGGTATTAAAACAGCTACAGAGGTAAAGGTTGGAGATACAATAACGCATGTTGAGAATCCTTGTACGACAGCCATCGAGGGATTTGAGGAAGTGAAACCCATGGTGTTTGCTGGTGTTTATCCAATTGTTACTGAGGATTTTGAAAATTTGAGGGCGTCCCTTGAGAAACTTCAGCTCAATGATGCGTCTCTTACTTATACTCCAGAGTCCTCTTTGGCTCTTGGTTTTGGTTTCCGTTGTGGATTTTTGGGGATGCTGCACATGGAAATTGTACAGGAGCGTTTGGACCGGGAATTCAACATGGAAGTTATAACCACCGTCCCTAATGTAAGTTATGACGTTTATACGACGAAAGGTGATAAAATAGAAGTCCATAATCCTTCAGGATTACCCGAGCTGACTTTGATAGATCGGATAGAAGAACCTTTTATTCGAGCTTCTATTATTACAGGAGCTGATTTTATTGGACCTATCATGAAATTGTGTCTAAGTAAGCGTGGCGAACTTGTGAATCAAACCTATATTACGAGCACTCGTGTGGAATTGGTTTACAACTTGCCTTTGGGTGAGATTGTTTTCGATTTTTATGACAAATTGAAGAGTATTTCAAGGGGGTATGCATCATTTGATTATCACCCTAATGGCATGCGTCCTGCCCGTTTGATTAAGTTAGATGTAATGTTGAATGGAGAGCCTGTCGATGCGTTGTCTACATTGACCCATTTTGATAATGCGTATCCTCTTGGAAAAAGGATGTGTGAACGTCTTAAAACACTTATTCCTCGTCAACAATTTGATATTGCGATTCAGGCTGCAATAGGATCTAAAATTATTGCAAGAGAGACGATAAAGGCGGTAAGAAAGGATGTTACGGCCAAATGTTATGGTGGAGATATTTCCAGAAAACGCAAATTGCTGGAAAAACAGAAGGAGGGCAAAAAACGAATGAAACAAATTGGCTCTGTTTCAGTTCCTCAAAAGGCTTTCTTGGAAGTCTTGAAACTGGATGATGATTGATTGTACAATTCTAAATATAAAGTCCTGGGTTCTTTTGTTTGAACTCAGGATTTTTTTATCTTTCTATCAGTCGTGTATTGGGTATTAAAAAACCGATGTTAAGTCCGTAGTTGAAATCGTTATTCGGGTGGTTATAGTAGTTGCTATATATGCTGATTGTTAAGAAATTGAATTGTGCTACCAGGCTGACTTCTGACAGATACACCAGTTTATTATATTCGTTTATTGTTTTATTGTCTTTTGGATACCATTTGAAATAACTCAATGGTGCATATAGATAATTTTGGAATCTGAGATGTATTTGGTCATTTATTCTATATATAGGAGTCAGACCAATGGCGCCATAGGCATCAGACCGAAGATAAGGGTTGAATGTAGACATGGAGTGAATGGTCGGTTGGAATGCTGGCATCCTTATGATTGATTCTATGTCCTTTTTGTCAAAATAAAGAGTGGAGTATAGGGCCTCATAAAAAGAGCCAATTGTAAAATGTCTTGACAATCTAAAGAATCGTTCTGCATTTGTTGAGGCTTGAAACCAGCTTTTGTGGCCATATTTGGTGTAGTTCTTATGGACTTCGTTCAGACTGTCTAATCCATAGGCTCCATTTCTGCAATCTCCTGTTATGTAGTTGAAAGCAATCCGTGTTGCTGACCCTGTTACAGGAAATTGTTTGACAGTATAAGATGATTTATCAAGAAGGGCTGTTACAACGAACAATTTTTGGTCACTTTCATCGTAATGGTCTGGCGTTGTTGGTGTGTATGTACCTTTATAATTGAATGTAGTTATTCCAACTCCTGCTCCCAATTCCAATTTTGCTGTACGCATGAATGGAAAACCGATTTTCATTTTTGTGTACATCTCTTCTTCTGCATTTGTATAGCTGGATTGTGTCGAACTAAATGTAACCAATTCATTATCATAATATGAGAAAGAGTGATAGGTCGTGTTCCATGACACATAGAAAGGCATATTCAAATTGAAATTAGTGCGAATGTTAACATCTCCACATTTATAAAAATATCCTATCTGCCCATCCAATTGAGCATCAAATGGAACACCAAACACGTTTTGATAACCAATTCCCATATATAATTGGTTTAAGTTGGCAGAAGAAATATTTCCACCTAATCCAAATTTGAAATTGTCGCCAGGCTTAACCGTAAGCATTAAATCGAAAGTGCTGTCTTTACTGTTGTAGGCTGTATGTGGTCTTATTTCGTCAATTCTATCATCAGACAGCAGCTTGAAGTAATTTGCGTGAAAAGTTTTGTAGTCAAATTTATTTCCTTTTTTTCCACCAATGTTTCTTCTTACATAATTGCATAACATCGGATTTCCGCCATTAACCCATACAGAACGGAAATCCAAAGGATGTAGTTTCGCTCTGTATGCAGCTCTACGGGCAATGATGCTGTCAATAGGAATATAAGTATGTACGGTCTGGCGAACTTCATCAATGTGCATTCGCATGGTGTCATATCCTATTTGGCTAAGATCTCTGACTTTCGCAAAGTCAAGTAGACCGACATCTTTGAATTTGAATTGCAATATAAGCATGGAGTCAGGACGTGACTTGTAGGTCTCATCCCTGTTTAAAATCATACTTTCTATTTGTTCTATAATGTTACTTTCTGCATTTGTCCGCGTTACTTCGTCTCCAACAGAAACGCCAACTATATAATCTGGATGAAAATCATTTTGCATTACATTGACAGGAAAATTGTTATATATTCCGCCGTCATAAAGAACCCGACCATCCATTTCCGTAGGCAAGAAAACGAGGGGAAAACTCATGGAAGAGCGAACAGCATCACCCAAATCTCCATTTTTATGCACGATTGGTTTTTTCTCATTTACATCAGAGGCAACACATCTAAACGGAATCATCAAACTGTCAAAGTTTCCTCTACAGTCTGCCGATGCCTGAGCGCATAGTTGCATAAACACAATATTCATTTGTGTCGGACGAATAAGGCTTCGTGGTATGAATCGGGGTTTAAATGTAAAAGAGTCCGTTACGTGCATTCTTAATGACAAAAATTCAGGGGTCGGTTTTTTCCTTTTGAAATAGTAAATAGACTTTTCGTCTATTCTGCCAGAGGCCCAAGTCCTAAATTCGTCTGATGCCAGCAGGTTTTCCATATCATCTGGGCTGTATCCCATCGCATATAAGGCACCTACAACGGCCCCCATGGAAGTTCCTGCTATATAGTCAATAGGAATTCCATTTTCTTCCATTGCTCGGATCACCCCTATGTGGGCACATCCTTTTGCCCCGCCGCCGCTTAGTACCAACCCTACTTTTTGAGATTCAGCTACGGGAGCAATAAGCAGAAGCAGGCTCAGAGTCACAATCCTGAAAATTATATGTATGTTTCTCCAGTCTGGCATTCTTTTGTAATAATACATTATAAAGATAAAAAATAATCCTCTATTTCATTTAAGAAACGGAGGATTATTTTGTTTGTAATGCCCTGATGGACTATAAAAAGTGTATTTTATAGCATCTTATAGCTACGTTTGATAAATTGGGTCAAGGATTCACCCTTGAGCAAATTATTTGCCAGTAATGCCAAATCCACAATTTGTCTAACATTATTGTCGTTCTCTGAATATTTCTTATAAATATCTTTTAGGGCAGTTGTTTTCTCTGCAAGTTCTTTCTCTATTTTGCCTATTTCATCTTTAACTTCCTGAGGTATATCTTCGTCCTTTTTATCTCCTTTCAGGTCATTTTTCTTTTTTTCTAATTCTTTTAGAGTGTTTGAAATAGGTGCAGTTTCTGTTTTACAACTGTTTTCCTCATCAGTAATGACCTTGTTGATTAGAGGATGGGCAGTGTTGACAATAAGAGCATAAGAATCTGGCATTTGCCCGTAATAATTCATTGGGCCACCTTGCATCGCTGACATATCTTTCATACGTCGCATGAACTCATTTTGGGTTATGTATGCGGGTTGGTCTCCTCCTTCTACTTTTTCAAATGATACTGTGAAGTTTTGTTTGTCTGTATTGGGTAACCATGTTCCGAATATATCTTTAAGGGCATTTTGCTGGTCTACACTTAAATCAACTTCTTTTACATCATCTTTTTTTATGAGTCTGTCTATTGTATCAGAGTCAACTCTCTCATATCTGTTTTTCCCATCTCCTTTCTGCTCCAAATAGTTGATAAAATGAATATCCAATGGTCCATCCATCAATAACACATCATATCCCTTCTCTTTAGCAGCTGCAATTCCCGCATGTTGTTCCTCCTTGTTGGTAGAGTATAAATATATCAGATTACCGTCTTTGTCCTTTTGATTTGTCTCAATGAGTTTTTGGTATTCCTCTTGGGTATAGAATTTATTTTCTGCATTTTTCAGCAATACAAATTTGCCTGTCTTTTCTGCAAATTTTTCATCACTGAGCATTCCATATTCGATGAATAGTTTAAGATCGTCCCATTTGGATTCAAAATTGCTACGGTCGTTCTTAAATATTTCTTCAAGTCTTTCTGCAACTTTTTTAGTGATATACCCTGAAATCTTTTTGACATTTTGGTCTGCCTGTAAATAGCTGCGAGATACGTTTAGTGGTATATCTGGCGAGTCGATTACGCCATGCAATAATGTTAAAAATTCGGGTACTATATTTTCTATTTGGTCAGTAACGTAAACCTGATTGCAGTATAATTGTATTTTGTTTTTTTGGACTTCGAAATTGTTCCTTATCTTAGGAAAATAAAGAATTCCTGTGAGGTGGAATGGAAAATCGACATTCAGATGAATATAGAATAATGGATCTTCGGCATAAGGATAAAGTTCCTTATAAAAATTCTTGTAATCCTCTTCTTTTAGGTCCGTTGGTTTACGGGTCCACGCAGGGTTAATGTCATTTATAATATTATCCTCATCGGTTTCTGTTTCCTTACCATCTTTCCATTCTTTTTTCTTTCCGAAAACGATTGGAATTGGAAGGAATTTGCAATATTTCTCAAGGAGTTCCTTGATCTTAGTTTCTTCCAAAAAGTCTTTATTGTCGTCATCGATGTGGAGAACAATGTCGGTGCCTCTGTCGGCCTTATTGCTGTCGTTGATTTCAAATTCAGGATCTCCTTCGCAACTCCACTTAACGGCTGTGGTTCCTTCCTTATACGATTTGGTTATGATTTCTACTTTTTTAGATACCATAAAAGCAGAATAGAAACCAAGGCCAAAATGCCCGATGATGGCTTGTGCATTGTCCTTGTATTTGTTAACAAACTCTTCAGCTCCAGAAAAAGCTATTTGATTGATATATTTATCAATCTCATCTTGTGTCATTCCAATTCCATGGTCGCTGATGGTAAGTGTTCCTTCTTTTTTGTCAGCTTTGACTTCTACTTTTAGATCTCCAAGATCTCCTTTAAATTCGCCGACTGACGATAAAGTCTTTAATTTTTGGGTGGCATCAACTGCATTTGATACAATTTCACGAAGAAATATTTCGTGATCACTATACAAAAATTTCTTTATGACAGGAAAAATATTACCTGTCGTTACACCGATATTTCCCTTTTTCTCCATTTTGTATTGCTATTATATTGTTTACCATATCTTCTCAAAAAAGATGCCAACAATATCATAGTGTCAATTTGTCATTTTTTCGTATGCTTCTTATTTCCATAATTTGATTAATATGACATTTTTTCAGTCGCGTATTCCACTAGTACGATAGATAATTCTAGGTGTTGATAGTGCCCAAAGTTTTATTTGTTTTCATTTATTATAATTCCAGTCAATAAAACAAAAGGTGCATTCCAATTTATTGCTATTTCATTGGTGGAATAGCTGCAAATGTCATCAAGGTATGCCCGGGCTGGATATATGCTGCTTGGATAATTCGTTTGACCGCAGTCCGTCATTTCATCTTTATTTGGACCTCCAACCAGATATCCAGGTAGTGGTTCTGTTATTCCATCGCTTTGGGTTCTTCTGTCGTGAATGTTATGTGGATATCGTGTTCCGAATCTGGTAACGAAACAATAATCTAAAGAGTTTCTTCCTAATAGGTAGTCGAAACTGGCTACAGCTGCCTCTTTGAATTTCGTGTCTCCTGATATTTTATATGCAATGCCTTCAATAGCCCCATTAGTGGCGACAACTCCATTACTTCCCCATTCAAATTTTTTAATTGGAACTTTTCCTACATTGTAATAATATTGTTTATATATTGATTCTGACAATCCTTTGAATTTTATACCTATTTGGTTCTTGTCAACATATTGGGGTAGATTGTCTATATGTATGGCCATCTCTATTAATCCCAGACTGTTTTCATCATGCCAAGTAGGAGAGTCGTATGTCTGAGTGAATTTTATTTTATCATAATATTTTTTGTTGCCAGTAGAGATGAATAATTGCACATTTGCCAAAAAAAA
>OBMA010000085.1_pt1 | contig 41728 bp, 42 predicted proteins | sample 1539141 | NCBI WGS metagenome assembly OBMA01 (sample SAMEA3991484, study PRJEB22521) | metagenome | biome: anthropogenic terrestrial biome; feature: sewage plant; material: raw primary sludge | place: Sweden | collected 2012-09-26
CCGCAGTAGACCACTGGAGATGTAGATGGCAGATGGATTATTCTCAGTCCGTTAGGCAGAGTTGCTGTGTTGTATTTCATTTCAGATGCAAATAGTCTTGCTTAATCGTAACTATCTGATAAACAAGAAAAAAGCTCGCATCACTAATTAACTTGGTAACAAATTAGTAACATAATAGCACTTTTATTACTATATTGCGAGCTTTTCATTGTGCAAAGGTAGTCATTAATTATCATATCAAAAAATATAAGTCCATAATTTTGATTTATTTTTGTGTTATTGAAACCTTGCCGACTTTATGGTGGCCCAATAGTGATTTGCTGATGTTGCCATACGTCATCGGATATAGTATATCCGATGACATCACCCATTAACCCATTAATTCTTATCAATAATTTGTACGCGTCAAATAGCTTATCCTCACATTCTTCAAGCATAATTTTATTAGTTCGAAGGTTTTCAACTCTGATCCTTATGTCTTGTATACGGTTCATCGTTTCCATGATATATAGCCTAATCTGATCACCATTATCGTTATCCTCTATATTTCTTATGTTTTTTTTCATAACCTAATGATTTTAATCTGTTAAATAGCCTAATACTCTATATATATGCTTTATTGAAAATATAGGTATATCAAGAGGTGGATACATTAACTGACCATCCGGATATGTTTCTATATTTGTTGAATATGCTGTAATGTATCCAGGCTTTATCATCTGTATTTGGCATGGCATACATTGTTGTCCATTTACTTCTATTACGTAGTCGTCTCCAGGAACAAGTAAATCATAATCCTTTACTTTTTTTAGTGCCATAATGCAACCACTTGGATATTGCTTCATTGAATAACCAACATATTTCATCGTTTCCGTCATACTTTTGAAAGGATTTCCATTATCTATTAATGGTATGAAGATTTTATTATTTATATTCATTTGTCTGATGAACCATTTGTTTCAATAATTATAAATTAGACATTCGCAATGCTCTTTCCACAAAATAAAATTTTAGTATTGAACTTATGGATATTTCAATATCCTCATATATTGGATTTTCAGAATGCAATATCACAAACTCTTTTGGCTTTGTTGGATGCTTCCTAATATATCTAAGCATACGATAATCCTTTGTATCGATAAGATATAAATGCCCCCAAAAGAAATACTCTCTATTCTTTATTTCCCGAATAACTATGGCATCTCCATTCAATAATTTAGGGCACATACTATCACCAGTGACAACCGTAGTAATAGTATTGCTTTTTATCCGTAGTTCCATATTATTTATTTATTAAATTACTAATAAATTCCGCTTTATCACATGCCATTAATTCGCATCTGGAATATAGTATCTTTGAAGTCTCTTTGCTGCCAGATCTGACGGTGTGGATTAAACCATGTTCCGTCCAGCGCTTTACACGCGCAACGCCATACTCTCTGTAAGCAGCACGCTGAGACATATTGTCCTTAGCTGGCATAAATAACTTTGCATAATTGGCAGCTCCAAGTTCTGCCATATACATGCACATATTTTTTAACTCATATAATTCAAGTTGTATCATTTTGGGTTTTATTTTTGATTGTACAAAGTTATTATTTCAGAATAAATAAAACAAATATTCTATGTTAATTAATTGATATACAATCAATTATGTGTTTAGTGAACACACTAATAAAACGGTGTTTATCAAACACATCAATTAATAAGTAAATATTATTTACATTATACAAATAGGAAAATGGTGTGTTCATTAAACACACTAAATTTAAATTATTCTAATAATAAAAAAGAGGGTGTGTCACTTCACTTTTGACGCACCCTCTACAAAAGTAATGGAGCAGATCTGTGTGCCTTTCCATCTTACTCATAGAGTAGATCTATTTATCCAGCTTTTGCATATTGGCCAAATTTACTTGGTAAATAGCAACAGAACAAAGTTTTTACCTGCGCCGTTTTTATATTTATGATATTCCTCGTGATAGCAAAGAGCTATTCTTAGAATTCATATCTTTTAATATTATATGTATCTCTTTCAGTTCATTGGCACTCAGTCCTGTGTTATCTACTATCTTAATATTACATTGTAGTATTTGCTTCAATTCACATAATTGATTCCCTTGGTTGATTGCAACAGCGTTCAAACGGCCAGCCACCAATGATCCGGTTTCCTCGCTCATAGATTTTACAGCACCCTCAAGGGCATCCTGGCTTTCTGTAGTATTAAACTGATCGTTGATCTTTTTGGCAGCGTCTGTAGCTCCAGTAACTATGCTATTTTTGAGTGTATCAAGTGCTGCCTGTTCTTCCGGAGTTATAATTTCACCACCAGTACCTTTTGGATCTATGGCTTGTGCCCACATAGTGTACCATTCATCAACAGATTTTTTAAATTGATTTTTGTACATGTTGTTTATCAATGCTTTACGCATATATTCTGAGATATTGCTAAATACATCCTCTGCCTTTACGTCAATATCCTCAAGATCTGATAATATACTATCTGAAAATGAATCTTTTGATACGCCAGTTAGAAGTTCTTGTCTTTGTTCTATTAATTTCTTTTCTGCATCATTGGAATCAATTATTTTCTGTAAATAATCTTGTATGGTCTGGTCGAGTTCATTCCAAAACAAAGGTACATTTGTTTTCAGACTTTCTAATTGGTCTGCTGTCATACTAAATAAACCCTCCATTCTTCCACCAAGATCTGTAGTTATATTATTAGCAGCTTTCCAAGCATCAACTAAATTCCAAGCTTCTCCAGATATACTATCTCTCATTTTTACACCATTAGAGGAATGAGATCCAATTCCAAAAAAGCCTTTAGACGCTCCGGCTCCTAAATAATTATTACCCATTGATCGTGCTGCATCTGCTTCCTTTTGAAGATAAGACATAGCCAAATTATATGAGTTGTTCGCATTTTTAAGATCCTCCTGGGATAAGGATGATACAAGTTCTTTCTGTTTGTCAATCACTTGATCAAGCACAGACATGTATGTTTTGTATTTTTCTTCCGCTTTCTTATAAGCCTCCAGAGATTCTTGACCTCCAAAATCAACTCCACCCAACGAAAGAGCACTCATTATTGTTTTACCAGCTCCAGTTAGAATGGTGGCAGCTGATGATATTACAGAGAATGGCTTTGTTAGATCTATATTCTCCAGACCTTGCGCCATCGTGCCCAGCCCATCTATCATGCTATTAACATCTTCACCGAGATCAACCCCGAATGATTTAAGCATATCAATGACCGATTTACCAGCATTCACAACTTCGCTTGTCTGCTTTCCTAAAGAATGCGTGGCATTCTGTATGTTTTGAAGTGCATTAGCTCTGTCATTTTGAGCATTGGTAAGTGCATCCTGAGCATTTTTTGTCTCTTTGGAATCTTTGCCATTTTTAGATAAACTTTCATTGTAAGCATCCTGGGCATTTTTAACTTTTTCGCAAGCATCTGCATAATCATCCATGCCATCACGTAATGCTTGTATTGGGCTTAGATCGCTTATCTTTTGCTCAAGTCTGTTATAGGCATCCATGAGAGTTTTCATGCTCTCTGGAGAAAGATTACCAGCCTTATTCGCTTCTTGTATATACGCTTTTATTTTATTTTTAAGAGCAACAAGTGATTTGTTTGATACTTTATCCAAATTGTCAAATAGCTCTACCCAATTCACTTGCTTTTGAAAGTCATCCAGATTAATCTTTGAAAGTTCTGTTTTTAATTTACGTTCGGCCACAGTAATGGAATTAGCTATTCTTTTTGCAGTCGTAGTATCACCATTCTCCTGGGCTTTATTTCTCTGTTTTGTTAATTCTGCTATATCATCGTTGTATTTTTTCTCTATCTCCTTCCTTTGCTGAGCATAGTCTTCATACTGATCAACCAACTTTTGCACTTGTTCATTAATAGGAATTGCCATTTCATCAGCCGTTAAAAATCCCTTTGCTTTCTCATCTGCTCCAACCAAACCACTGGTGCCATTTTTGATCTTTTCTTTGGCTTTGGTAATAGCCTCCAGTTTCTCACTGAGTGTTTTAGCATTGCTTATTGCTTGGGTTAAACCGTCTTTGAATTGATCCATAGCTGTTTTGGCTCCAGTAACTTCATCATATTGTACTTTTAGGTTAATGTAGTTGTTAGCCTCTCCCTCAGATAAATTTTTACCAGATGCACGCTTATCATTAAGTTTCTTTATCTCATTTTCCAGATAGTCCTTGAATGATGAACCTCCCTGGATAAGTTTAGAAAACTGTGTATTAGCTACATCAGCCCCCATATTCTTTACCCATTTCCAATATAGCTCATATTGACCTTTCTTATATTCAATCTCACCATCAAAGAGTTTTTGTACCTGTTTATTATAATTAGTCTCCTCATTAGCTCGTTGCTCATTGAAGTATCCAGTATCTTTAGCTGTCAAACCGCCCTTACCAGCTGATTTACGTGCTTTTTCAAGCTCATTTTGCTCTTTCTGTATATCTGCAATTGCCTGTTTATGCTGGAGATCCAACTGGGCTTTTCTCTTTTCATAGCCATCATCCATGATAGCTATCCTGGATTGTTCAGCTTTCAGTTCTGCCTGGGTTTCCTTTTCCTGGAGCGCAACACGCTTTTGTTGCATTTGCTCAGCTTTGTTCTGTGCACTTTCGGCAGCTTTGGCAGCTTTTTCTTGGTTTTTTGGCAATTTGGATTCTAAATAGTCTATATCTTTGTCGATTTTATACCATTCTTTAGAATGTACCACAGCCTTTGAACGTTCGTCATTAAGTTGTTTAATGCGTTCATTGATACCTTCCTCAGTGTTAAGTCCGTGGGTTTTCTGATCAATTACTTTATTTATGTTATCAAGTTGGGCTTGAAGTATATGTTGCCCGATAATGTCAATTTGTATTGTGACCTTTTTTGATTTTATAGCTTCGATTTTTGTCCTGAGGTCATTGGCCTTTCCCTCCAGATCATCAAATGAATTAGCCGTCGTAAGCGCTTGCTGTGCTGGTTGATTACTTAATCTTACTCTTGCCATTCGTTCTATAGCAGAAGTTGTCGCATTCGTTTGATCATAACATTCCTTGGATGCTCCCACCAAAGTTTTAAGATGGTTAACTATGTTGCCCTTGAAACCGCTCATCTCCTTATCGCTGGCTTGTGCACCTGCTTTTACAACCGCCATAATACTGACCACACTTTCATTGAATGCTTTCTGGTAAGCCTCACCACTAAGTGTTTTTAGCTTTTCAGCAGCTTCAACTGCCATTGTATTTTCTTCATCCCAAACAGCCTGTGAAGCGTTCTGGATATTTTTAGACGCTTCCATAATGGGAACATCATAAGTGTCACCAGTATTTCTATTAGTTATGATTCTTGTTTTCCCAGTGTCGTATTGTGCATCTTGGGCAGCATTTTTCAGATCTTCCAAAGCAGATGTTTGCTTATCTGTCAGATCTTTCATTGCTTGCTCTACATACTTAGCTTTAATCTTTTCAGCTGTAGTACGCTGGATAGCATCAGTAAGTTCAGCATACTTTTTCTTTTGCTCGTCCAGAGTGGAGCTTTCATCCAATAACGTTTTGTTGTATTCCTTGCAAAGCTCATTAATCTTATCCAACGCTTTTTTATGGGTATCGGTTCCATTAGCCGTATTCTGTAACACGGCCATATTTATTTTCAGATCCTCACTGCTCTGCTTAAGAGCATCCTGGAAATCACCTTGTATAGTTTTAGCCTCATCTGTTTTACCTTTAAACAGTTCAAATGCGCTAATACCCAATCCGATAGTTGTGATAATCCAACTAATAGGATTTTCTTTTATGGAAGTCCAAAGTGCTTTCATGGCCAGAGTACATTTACTCGTTATTGCAGTCAGTATAGATGTGCTGGCTGCTTGGGCGGTTTTAGTTGCAATATCGGTTACTCCAGCAGCTGTATTTGTACGTGACGTTATAGTATTAAGCTCGGTTTGTATAGCCTCTTTCCTCTTTGAAGCAGTATTCAACTCCGTTGTAATTGTTTCAACTCTTTGCTGTTGTATCGCAAGATTCCGCTCAGCCGTCAATTGCCTTTTTACATTTGTACCAGTTTGAGCCTGTAAATTTTCCTCTCTGGCAATTTCCAAATTTACCAAAGCTACTCTTTTGGATTCTTCCAATAAAGGGATTTGCTTACTGATTTCTTTGGTTTCGTTTTCCAATGCTTTTACATGGTTCTCATTTTTTTTTGCCATATTTGCAATAGCATCAGCATATTTACGTCCGTTAACATCAAGATTCTGTTTGCTTAAAACGGATTTTTGTTCAGCAGATAAAATGCTTTCAGCTTCTTGGAGATATTCTTTTGAACTTGCCGTAAGTCCCTTATTGCTTAAGTATCTCTTTTGCTCGGCTGTCAAAAGGTCATTAATAGCATTTATTTTTATCTGCGATAACGCTTGTTCATGTTGCTCTATGGTGATTTTTTCTTGCAAAGCCTTGACATGATCCTTTTCGGCTTGTTCCATTTTCTTTTTTTATGGCAATATCTTCGCCTGTAATTTCCTCATCTGCTTTCAGCAGTGCTATCTTAGCAGATCTCACTGTGTTATCTATGAGAGCTACACCAGTGTATCCTTTCAGGGCCAGCGTGTTCAGTGCTATAGCGGCCTTATAACTTCCATAACCAATAGCAATGGCTTTCAGTGTGCGGATAATATCATCCATGTGCTGTACGGCATAAGAAGCAGCACTAATACCATCTGAAAGAACATCCTGGTTATCTTGACCTATTTTATTGAGTGCTGTATCCCAAGCATCGGATAGATTAGATACCATTCCAGATAGTGATTTGCTCTGTTTTTCCATTAGGTTATAGAACTGCCCACCACTATCTGTCATTTTATTGATCACTTTCTCGACATCTGGGAAACCGATCTTACCAGCAGAAACCATGTTGTTAATTTCTTCTGCTGTCTTACCATACATTGTAGCCAGTTCACGTACCAAAGGAATACCCCTACCTGTGAACTGTCTAACATCCTGGGCATATAAACGCCCTTGTACCATAGTGGTACCATACAAATAAACTATATCATTGAGCGGTATAGATAAGCCAGATGCTATATTGCCAAGACGTACAAGAGTTCCATTAACTTGATCTGCTGATTCACCATACGCTAATAGTTGTTTAGCTCCATTTGCTACTCCCATCAAATCAAATGGAGTTTTAGCAGCAGTATCTGTAATCTGAGCCATCAAAGCTTTTGATTTGCTCTCAGATCCCAACATAGTATCAAATGCTATGCTTAATTGTTGGAATTGACCACGTGTTTGGATAATAGAATTAACAAGCCCCATCATACCACCACCAACAAGTGTGGTAGTGATATAACCAGCTGCGTTCCTGGCAAAATTCATAAACGCTTGATCCATTTCTACAGTTTTTGAAACAGTGGATCCAGATATATTTTTGATTCTTGCGTTCATTGCATCAGCTGACACATTGAAATCATCAATGTCTAATCCGGCTCTGAAATATAAATCCCCATCTATATTATTCATAATCAATTTTGTTTTGATAAGTTTATGAGACGTTTAAGCGATCTGCCTATATTTGCATATAAACCTATTAGAGGATCATTTTCCCCATTCTCATTGTTTTTTAAAAGTTCATTTACCAATAGTGACAAAGTGTAAATTTGTCTCTGAGGATTATTTATGTGCAAAGTGTCTTTATTCCTTGCCTTTATTATTACATCTATGCAATGTTTGATATTTTCTTTACTCATAATTATTGTCTTAAATTAGTATCCAAATAATTTTTTAAAAACATGGTTTATGGTACCAATAATGATCACATTGTTTTTGGTAGCTCTAATCTTAGTATATGACTTTCTTTCCGATAGGATAGTAATCTTATATCCCCGTGCTGTGATCCGTTGGATCTTATATGTTTTATTCATCATTTGGCTTTGGTTTTATTATTTACTTTTTACATCCAGCTCTTTCATCAGTTGATCTATCTGATTGATTTCATTTTTCAGTTCCTCATCTGTTATACTGCTTATACTTACATTATCTGATCGGTGTACTCCAGCTTCTACTGCAATTGTAGGTTTGCCAAAGAGCCGATCAAATAATTTGCTTAGAGTTTTTAATTGCCCTTTCTTAATATCAGCGTATATGGCTGAAATGAGATTTATGATCCATACTGGTGTTTCTTTGTTAGGTTTTCCAGTACTATCTTTTATAAGTTTATCCAGTTCATCAGGTGTCCTCTCCATTATATAGCGTACCACTGATATAAAATCCTCTCTGCTTAGTTCTGTTTGCTTTGCAAGATTCTTGTACAAAGATTTCTTTCTGCCATTATTCCTGGGTTGCCAGGTAGGGCTGAACTTCCTTCCGAATTTATTACCTGTTTTAAATTTCATTTTCGCCGTTTTATCGTCGTTTTACTATTAAGAGGGCAAAGCCTCCAGGTATCGTTTACACGATATTCTGGAAAACTTCACCATTCATATGTACCTCACCACCCTCATCTACAATGAGAACGGATGAACCATAACCAAATTTTAGATCTCTGTTTATGCCATTGATATGGTATCCTGGCATAATACCTGTTTTCTCAGCCTCATCAATACTTTTTTGTAGATTTTCAAGTGCTTTTAATGCTGTTTGTGCACGGTTATAGATCTTTCCTCTCGTTGTTGTGTCGACATAAACAGCTCCAAAGTCATGGCATTCCTTTAAAGCCTCATTACTTATAGTAATCTTTTCATCTATCATTTTCAGCTTTCCATAGTCCACTTTATGGTAACAGTCGTTTATGATTGATTCTCGGGCATCCAGAGCAATCTTATTAAGTTCTTTGATCACTTGATCGGTGTTGCTATCAATGAGCTTTCTTACAGCCTCTGGTAGGCTATCTGTATATACTGGCATTTGTTTCTTAATGAAAGTTTCAGCCATACCATCATTTTCAATGATTTCCTGGACGTGTTCAATATCACACTCCATTTCATGGGACTTTAAAAAGTCGATTATCTTTTGTACTCTGTTTGCTACACGATAATAATCGCTTCTTGCATGATCAGATCTCTCTTTGTCTAAATAGACTAATATTCTATTATCCATCTTTCTTATACTTTAAATATATTTACCTGGTTAATTAATAGGCTCCATGGCTGCATGCTCCAGGGGCTTTAGTGCCTACCTTTGTATCATTATCAACTCTGAGCTGGCTCAGAGTATGATCTGCCATCTCTTTCATATTTCCCTCAATATTATCCAGCTTGGATATAATCTGATGTTCTTGCATCTTAGACATCTCTAACTTGATTTCATTAAGCTGTTTTGCCTTTTCAGCCTCGCTGAGTGTTAAGGCGTTTTCTTTCAATTTGTCAAGCTTTATTGAAAGCTCTGCTAACTTTTCTTTCTGATCCATAATTTTTTAATTTAAATTGTTATTTTATTTACGAAAAGAATTTCCATTGAAAACTACCCTTTCAGTCATGGAAATTATTCTGTCAAATGTTCTTTCTCCGTATTTTTTTAATAGCTCATCTTTATTCAAATTACTTGTAGCCAATATCAGCTTTCCATTTTTTTCTGCCGAATCTAAAAGCTCTGCAATCGGTTGCCGTCTCTGACCATATATAACACACTCATTAGCTTCAGCACCTAAATCATCAATGCAAAGGATATGCTTACTAATAATTTCATCTGGCTTTTTATTTAATTCGGTTGCGTCATATACAGAAACAATAATATGATAATAGTTTAGCAATATAGCTGGTATTACAAGCCTTGCTATTTGAGATTTACCATTGCCTACATTGCCATAAAGAAACAAACCTTTATGGTGGCTATTCTCCAGCCATTTACCTACCTCTAAGTATTCTGATCGATAGATAAATGTTTCTCTACGTGCTTCAACAAAATATTTGTAATATTGCTTTAGGACATCATTACCATTTGGTATTGATATGAGAATAGGTAAAGCTGGAACTTTCATTCCACGTTCTTGCATCTCTTTTATGATCTGATCTAAATTATACATAACATTAAATTTTAAAATCGTTTTGAATAATCACCACTAAAATTATTAATAGTAGAAGTATGGGCTTTTTCGTTGTCCGAACTTTTCAATTCTTTATTGTAACGTTCTACTACCCAGTTAAGGATAGCCAAATAGTCTGACTTGTACTTTTTCCCAGTTGATCCTTTGGAGTTATTTAGAATCTCTATCATACGTTTGGCACCAGCCTCAGTATATCCGGTACAAAGCTTGTTATATTCTTCTTTTGATAGTTCTACATAATCAGCAAACTTCTGTTTATTGGTTTTACTGTTTATAGTTTTACTATTTACTGTTTTATGAATGTCTCCAGTGCTTTGACAGGTGCCTTGTAGTTGCTTTGATACTGCTTTATCAGTTGCCTCATCCAGTGCTTTATCAGTTGCCTCATCAAAATTTGATAGGGCAATGATATTAGCCTGGTATTGGTTCGTTGATTTCTTTATTACTTTGATAAAACCGTTTTTGTATAACACATCAAAAGCATACTTGTAAGTATTGTATCCAGAAACGCCCATTCCCTCCATACATTCCTTAGCTGACATGGAAAATTCTTTTTTCCACCCCAAAGTATTACAAACCTCTATTAAATAGAAATAGAGAGCAGAAACTATAGGTTTATGTTCTTCCCTATGATTGAATGCCCATTCAAAAAAGTTATGACTTAAATTATAACCATTCATGTTCTCTCTATTTTTATATGATGATCACAAAACAGTTTGCTTTTTCATTCTTTCTGTAACAACATAGTTCGCCGCCATGCTTTCTGATTCTTGAATGGTATTCACGCGGTTACGTTTCATCCATTCATCAATCTCTTTACGATCGAAGTAAATCACTCTCCCATTTGGCTTATAATGAGGGATTTGGTTCGTACAGGTGTATTTATAAAGAGTACTTTTGCTGATACCTGTAAGAAAGGACGCATCTTCAATATTGAGCATATTCTTTGCTGCCAATAAACTGAAACGTTCTATTCTTTTCAATCTTTCGTCTAAAGTATTTTCATCCATTTTGTAACTTTTTATAGGTTAGTCTGTGCACCGACTCTCCTGATTAATTATAGCACAAAGGTAATAGATGAAAATGAAGAAACAAGACGAAAATGAATGTATAAAGCGACTTAAAAAGGTCGCTTTTTCACCTCTTTAAGTCGCTTTAGTATTTAATTATTTGGTATTTATAATATACCAAATATTACAAGGTCGCTAATTATTTTTGAGTATTGGAATAACTTTTTAGTATATCAGTCAGTTTGCTTTGTGTCGTTAATTTTCTGTCATTATAATCTATTTCACGTTTTTCTCTATTTCTATTGTGTACATAGAAAGCCTTTTGCAGTTCTGAAATTTCAATGCCATAATAATCCGCAAAGCGTATTGCATCAACTGCGCGCCCTTTCCACAAATATCTGTCCCTGCCATCTGGCAATTTTTTGTTACGCATAAAATAGCATAATGTTGGATAGTCCATATCGAAATATTCGCCATGCAATTTATTAAATACGTCCTTTGTTATATTTATAGGATCATCTTCATCTAACCACGAAACATGAAACTTTTCACCGATAAGGTACATGGCGTTTATAATTCTTGCTTTTTGTCTAACGTCAGTAATTTGGGGCTTTCCTGTAGATTCTATTACTACTATGTCAGACATAAAAAGGCTTCTTAAAACACTTTTAATATCTTCTTTTTGTGATACATATTCTATTATGTCAATATCGGTAAATGTACCATCAGCAACTTTTTCAATAAATTCTTTTACTATCATAGCCTTATTATTTACCAAGTTAATTGTTTATGTATTGGCATGAATACCAATCCTTAAAACTCTCAACGCTGCCTTGAATCCAATGGCAATATCGGTTGAAAAGTAATGCTTTTAGCAGATATGGAGTACCGTCTGTTTCGTTCCATGAGAGCAATCCAGCATGAATATAATCGGCCGTGTTCCCTGTGAGCAGATTACTTCCCTCATCTTTGCTCATTTCATTAACCCATATCTTTTCGTACTCCCAGAACTGGGCTTTGTCTCCCCCCTGGTAAGGGTTCTCTTTTTCGCCTTTGTAGTAGAGACAATGTATTATCAAATTAGATCTATTCATATTATATGTTTAAGTCGTTTAGTAATTTGACGGTTTCAATTTTCTTTTTCCCAACCAGCTCGGCGTATATCTGTGTCGTCTGTATATTCTTATGACCTAAAAGCTTCTGAACCGTGAATAAATCAGCACCTTGTGTTATCAGCAATGTAGCGTATGTGTGCCGGCTCACGTGAAATGTTACATGTTTATTTATACCTGCTTTTTGTACCCATCTTCTAAGTTCTGTATTTATACACCATTCCGCAATAGGTAAAGATTCCGTCGCTTTATTGTCCCATCTTTCTGCTGTTGGAAAAACTGCGTCATCATTATTCTTGTCATCTCTGTTTGGTAAATAGTAAAGTGCTTGGCTTGGTAATGGGACATCTATATACGTGTTTGTTTTAACCATCTTCTTATGTATAAAAAGACTGTCACCTACTACCTTTATATTGGCCCAGATCAAAGATCTTATGTCGCTGATACGGAGCCCTGTTAAGCAAGCGAATAAAAAGGCCTGGCGTAATACTTTGTTTTGTCTTTTATAATTGCAATTGATTAATAATTTTAATTCCTCAGCCGTTAGATAGTCAACATTGGTTTGTTGAGGCTTAATAGGTTTTCTATCTTCATTACTAAGCATATCGATAGAATTGCTCAATATTATTTTTTGTCTCACTGCTTCTTTCAATGCACTTGTGAGGCAAACGAAATACGAATTTGCTGCCGACTTTGATAGATGTTGAGGATTCTTTGTATAAGTTCTCGACATCGCTGAACAACTGAGATAGTTGATGAAACCCTTGCAATAATCTGTATCAACATCTCCCATTGTTACGACACGCCCACCATTGTAGATTTCAATATGCTTTATTGTATTTCCTATACTTTCAGCTCTTTTCCCGCTTTGTCCAGTTTGCGCCCTTAATTCTTGATATGAACGTAACCAGTCTACCAATAAGATATTGATATGTCCTTTATCTATTCCGGCTTTTCCATTCGCAATATCAATAATCCTTTGTGCCTGTATTGCCTTTGCGTCTTGCAAAGTATTTTGGTTTTTCAATTTTGAGGATTCATCCGTTTCTGGAATAAGATATAATTTCAAAAAATCGTATGATCTTTTTCCATTTTGATAAATGTCAAGATAGATACTTTGATTGCCATTCGTTAACTCCTTAAAACGGATGCGGACTGGCTCTTTTGCTTTTAGCTGTTTTTTCTTTCGCGCCATATTATGTTTGTAATTTGTTACCGATTGCAAATATAGCTATATATATTTGAAATAGTAACAAACAAGTAACAAATATACGCCAAATAACGGAAAATTAACAACAAATAACAGATTAAAAATCCTCGATAAATCCTTTATTTATTATGCTTTTTGTTAGATGTTCTTATCTTGTATTTCATTTCAGATGCAAAGGTACTGCAAATCGAGAGCAGAACAAAACAAATCCTTTTGTTTTTGCATTTATAAAATTATGACACATTGCAAATTATTGAAAAATAGGGCATATAACGGTTATTGTGGGTTTATAAAATGAAATGATTAATATGTTTTTGCTGATTTATGAACGCTTTTTATGAACAAATTTTATGAACAACAAAATTTTTAGTCATGGAACAAATTTTTTATCAGAATCAGCAAACATTCGTTTTGCGTACTAAGAAAAGCGAACGCCCTCAGGCAGTCTTTACAGTTTTCAACATCAATCACAAACAGTATAAAATCGGTATCGGTGCAAAATGCTACCCTCACCAATGGAATAATGGGAAAATACATTCAAATTCACAATTAGATAGGTATAATAATACTATTTTAGAAAGTAAAATAATTGAATCAAAAAGCAATTATGATAAGATGATTAACTATCTTTGCATGCAATCCGTTATCACGGATTACGATGATATAGTATCAATGTATTTTAAATACGTTTGTTGAAAATGAGATTTTCACAAACAGTTGTAACGGTTGAAAAGATATATAAGATAATAGGATAATGGAATAATAGTATAATAGAGATAAAAATGAAAAGTAAATTTTTTATCTTCATTCAACCGTTACCCATCAAGTAGTTTCGCTCGCTTGCCTACTAATTTTAGAAGGTATTGCGCCACGAGCGCCCCAATATAACCCAATATAGCTAAAATATAAGTTTAGATACAGTCCAAATAGAAAAATTATTTCACTGATTATCAGCGCTTTACGGATATAGATAAAAATAATTGAAATTTAGGTCTTGTTTTTTTAGACCATATGACTATTTTATATATAGAATAAAATTACAAAGATATGAATATAAGAAAATTAAGCAAAATTACAGGTAGTCCCTTAACAGGAATAATACTACAATTCGACATCATCAACCGACTTGAGGGTGAAACCGTCTACATCCGTCAAACGGCACAAAGTGTTCTTTGGGGGATACATATTAAAACGTATCACCGTTCGCTAAAAAGTCTTCAAGAATTAGGCCTAATCACCATCAAGCAAGCAATGTCCCGATATAAAGACTTTTTGCCCAAAGAATATTTGAAAAAATTAAGCGAGTACGAGCAAGATGCAAAAGCCATATGCACGCTCGTAACAATAACACCAAAATTAAAGGAACTAATCAAGTAAATAAGATATAGGCATTGGGGCATAAATGAGAATATGATTTTCCGCTTGTTTTTTCTCATTCCCAATGCTTTTTTATTAAAATAAAAAGCGGTAAAACAAGCAGAGTATATGAATAAAAAAAAGAAAAGAAAAGACCCAACAAAGGAATGTTATTATACATCATTTGTTGCGGCAACGGGGGATATAGAGCAAGGTGTTATACTTTCTTTATTATTCCACTTAACAGATAATGATGCACATCCAAAATGGTCACAGACAAAGATAATAGAGCTATGTGGGTTACCAAAAAATCATGCCAACGCATTACGGCTTAATCGCAATTTAAAAAGCCTCAAAAAACAGGGTTATATTGATTATAAAAAATGCTATTATAATAATTTAATAGAGACGGAGTTCACAATAACCCCAACAACGTATAAGATATATCTTTTGAGCATAAATGATAACACGGAGTTTTTAAATCAATTATCAGTTATAACTCAAAGATTTGAGATTGAAAATAACACAGTAAACGCAATAAATGAAGCATGGAAAGCAAAGCACAACAATTTATAATATTTGACAAAGAAGCGAGAAAACAGCAATTACACAGCTATCAAAAAACCGACCATTCAGGCCTAAAATGTGGTTTGGATATAATCGATAAATATATACGTCTCGACAAGGGACAATTAACAGTAATGACAGGCAAGAGCAATGTTGGAAAGTCAACGTTTACAACATTTTACACCTATTTGATGAATAAGCAAAATAACTTCAAGACACTATTTTTTGCATTTGAGGATAGTATCCAATTTTACGAAAACGAACTTCTAAAAATGTATAATGATGAAGATAAAATGATAGATAATAATTTCTTTGTCGAGACCGAAAAAATCAAGACAATAGAGGATATTGAAACAGCAATAATTGAAGCCAACACAGTAGTAACTATTGACACGCTTATAATCGACCCATTCTCTTATATACCACGGCCTGATAACTATAATTCCAATGTCGTTGGTGATATGCTTATATATTTAAAGCGATTGGCCCAAAATATAATATTATCCTCTTATTAATAGCCCATCCTACCAAGGTATTTGATGATCAAGAAGTAAAAGGTGCAAATATAAGTGATAGTAAGAATTTTCGTCAGTTATCTGATAATGTCTTGTGCGTCAACCCGACCACAGATAATAATACCATCAAAATTACAACTGATAAAATTAGACACAAAGAGCAAGGAATAAAACAAGATAGTTTCTATCTTGATTATTCACCAAGTGATAGTACATTCAGAGAATCGTATCAAAGCATAACAACCAATTCCACCGCAAATCTTGATGCGAACCTGAGAGACATATATAAACAAGTTATTCATCCTCACTCATCAACCGTTACACATCCCCAACAAGCAAGCCAATGGGCAAAGAGTTTTCCGTCAAAATAATGAAAGTAAAAGAAAATGAAAAATGATATACCAAGCAAGTTTTTACAAATCTATCAAAGAAAAAAATAATACCATTTTAGATTTAAACAAAGTCCTTTTTTTGAAAGACAAACGAGCAATAACAATGATTGATAATATCCGTAATTGCAGCGAAAAAGACAGAGGGGAAAAGAAGCGGAAACTACCCGCTTTCACCCCCGTTGCCACCTTTGATTTTGGCCACCAAGCAAGTAATCTAATACATTATAACAACTTGCTTCAGTTTGACATAGATGCAAAGGACAATGATAATATGACACCTACACAGATGAGAGAGAAGATACTTAATTCAGACCTATCAAAATACATCTATTACTGTGCCTTGAGTTGCAGCGCAGCGGGCATTTGGGGACTTGTACGGGTGAACGGTACAATAGACGATTACAAGGCCCATTTTGAGGCTTTTTCAAACGATTTAAAGGCTATATCAATTAGTTCTGATAACAGTTGTTCTGACCTATCACGCTTGCGCTTCATATCCTATGATAATAGCCCATATTTTAACGCTGACAGCGAGATATACACCCAAACAGTTAATCACACCATTAACCCCGTAAAACCCCGTAAGCAGCAAGTATATAGCCCCTATGTCTCACATACGCCAACATTCAGCAAAGCAACCGACACAATAAAGATGAATAACATGATAGAGGACATTCAACAAAGCCATATTATACTGACCCATTCACACCAAGAAAGTAATCAAATTATCAGCGCATTAGTCAATACCTTTGGGCAAAGCGGTTTGGAATATTGGCTTACCATTAGAAGCCAACGCCAACCCTATAATGAGGATAAACAAACACTATCTTACCAATCTACATTGAAAAGGTATTGTAACGGTAACTATATTGGCAATTATAGCTTAGGACTAATAATAAACAAATATAAACAGGAAAGGGGGACATATGAATAATCAAGTATTATCTATTTTATCGGCCTTTTGTCTTATATCGGGCTTGTATCTTATCTTCACTTACTTATTGTAGAAAATACACAATAAAATACACTTATTAACAATTATCCATATAGGGGACTATCTTCAAAAAATAGTCCCTTTTTTGTCACTTTTCGAGAAATTTATGTACATTTGCGGAGTGATAAGCGTATCAGCATGAACACAAATTATGAACAAATAGTGTAACTCGTTGATAATCAATGCTATTTACAAAACAAATCCATTTGTTTTTTATGCCAGGATGCCGTCAGCCTTATTCCTTTATGACATGAAACGATTAAGAAAAATCTAAATATCTTTTATTCTGATACTATCAAGAGAAAAATAATTTTAAATAAAAAGAATAAAGCGGTATAATGTTACAAATAAATTTGTATCTTTGCGATGTTAATCTAATATTTAAGCCTCGATGGGAAAAGTAAAGACTTTAATAATCAAATTTGAAAATCAACTGGAAAGATACGAAATTCAATTGTTTCGCGGAGCCGTCATTGCTGCGGTTGGTCAGGAAGATCATATTCTATTTCATAATCATATCGGAGATCAATTTCGGTATGCTTATCCGCTGATACAATATAAGCGGATACACAAGTGTGCCGCCATCGTGTGTGTGAACGAAGGTACAGAGACGATCGGCGACTTCTTCTCGTCATGTAATTTCAAGTTCACCATGGGAGAGCGCGAGGTGGAAATGGTCATCAGCTCGGTGAAGGCCTATCAGACCGAAGTGCAGGTATGGAGCACGCAGTTCGCCTATTCCATTAGGAACTGGCTACCGCTGAACAGCGAGAACTATCGCAAATATATATCTATCGACGGACTTGCCGAAAAGACTAAATTTCTGGAAAAGATACTCAAGGGCAACATCCTCTCTTTCCTGAAGGGAGTGGGCATACACATAGACGAAGACTTGCAATGCACAATCACGCAGCTCTCGGAACCGAAGACGGTGAAAAACAAAAACGTGAAGCTCATGAGCTTCGACGCCCAGTTCAAGTCGAATGTATCGCTGCCCGATTTCATTGGACTCGGCAAAAACGCGAGTCTCGGTTACGGAATGACAACAACTATAAAAATCTAACATAATATGGAGGAACAACTAAATTATCTCTATGGGGCGGCGGTGCAAGGCATACAAAGCTTCATTTTCCAGACCAATGAACTGAAAGATATTGTTGGCGCAAGCGAACTGGTGGAACAAATCTGCACCATAGCATTCGATGAGTTTACAAAAGACGAGAATGGCAAATCAAAGGGCGAATTTATTCTCAAAGCGGCTGGCAACATCAAATTCATTTTTGATAAGAAGGATGACTGTGAAAATGCTGTGCTGAAATTTCCCAAAAAGGTGATGGAAATGGCTCCTGGTATTACTATTAGTCAGGCGGTTGTCATTTATGATGATATCCTGTATGATAAAAATGATCCTAAATGTATTGAGAAAATAATCGAAGGAAAATTAAATCATGTATATCAATCATTTGCTAATGCGGTAGATGAATTGGAGTCACGTCTTAGAATTCAAAGGAATAGACCGTTGTCAAGCACAACTGTAGGTTTAATGGGGATGCGACGGTCAAGGAAGACAGGCCTTCCTGCTATAGCTTTTGGAGAAGAAAAAGATGATTATCTAGATGCTGCAACATTTATGAAACGTTATGAGTGGAATGGACAGAATAAAGCTCCTGGAAAACGAACCACAATGAATTTATGTAAAAAAAGTTTTGGTATCAAAGATTTGAAAGGTAGAATTGCATATAATATTGATGAGATAACTCAATGTAATGATTGGATAGCTATTATTCATGCAGACGGCAACGGACTAGGGCATATTGTTCAACAAATTGGAAAAGAAGAAAAAATATTTAGAGATTTTTCCGTAACACTTGATGAAGCTACTAAGCGGTCTGCACATGAAGCTTATAATGAAGTAAAAGACAAATTTGGTGCTCAGAAAGAAATTATCCCCATTAGACCAGTTGTTTTAGGGGGGGATGATATGACAGCGATTATCCGTGGAGATCTTGCCGTAGATTATTGCAATGCATATTTGTCTGAATTTGAGAAAAATACGCGTGACATGCTTGGTCGTATCGCTTTAAAATATCCAGACCTAAACATAAAACAAAAAACAATTTTGCTACAAGGTTTGACAGCATGTGCTGGAATTGCATTTATCAAGTCTTCATTTCCTTTTTACTATGGTTATACACTAGCAGACAAACTTTGCGATAAAGCAAAAAAAGATGCAAAAGGCTTTAACCCAGACTTTGCACCTTCATGTTTAATGTTCCATAAGGTACAAGATAGCTTCGTGGAGAATTATGATGATATTGCAAAACGCGAGCTCACTGCAAAAGACGGAGTTTCGTTTATGTACGGACCATATTATTTGGATGGCAATTGTCCATTAGGTAGATGCAAGATTGGGGCATTGATTAATAATTCAATTGAGCAACTAAAAGGCGATGAAGGTAATGCTATTAAGTCTCATTTGCGTCAGTGGTTGTCCATGTTGCATACCAATCCCAAACTAGCGAAACAGGAAATTAAACGTCTAAAACAGGAAAAAGTGAATGATATCGATTTTATTGAGAAAGTGACGATTCCAGATGAAAGAAATAGCGTTCCTGTTTATGATATGCTTGCACTTCATACGATAATTTATCAGAAAACAAAGGAGGACAGATAATGGACATAAATTATAAAATACAGTTTTTTAGCGATTGGCATTGCGGATCAGGTTTGGCTAAAGGTGCAGATGTTGACGCTTTGGTTATTAAAGATAAAAATAGTATGCCGTTCGTTCCTGGAAAAACAATTAAAGGTCTTTTGCGTGAGGCTGTCGAAGATATTCTTACCTTTAGAAAAGAAACGAATAAATCTGCATTGGCCGCTTTATTCGGAAATTCTGAAGATAAGGACAACCTGAAAAATTCGCAAAATGAAAAAGAAAATAAAGTAAAGAAAGGTTGCCTATTCTTTACGAATGCGGAACTGGATAATAATCAATATCAGGCTATTATAATAAAAGGAGTAGTTAAATATTTGTATCATTCTGTCGCCTCTACTGCTATCGGCGATAATGGAATAGCAAAAGATTATAGTCTTCGCAAAATGGAAGTTGTTGTTCCATGTACTCTTTATGGAAAGATTGTTGATGTACCGGAAGAAAAGATAGAATTAATAATGGACGGACTTCAATTTATCAAACGACTTGGACGGAATCGCAATCGCGGTTTGGGGAGATGTCAATTTACTGAAATAGAAGAGAAAGGAGATAAACAATGAAAACGCTGCAATTTAAATGTACTCTGCTTTCAGATGTGATTATCAATCAGAATTCGGCAACAGAAGGCTGTAATCAGACCTTAGATTTTATTCCAGGTAGCAACTTTTTAGGAATAGCAGCTGGCAGTCTTTATTTTGACGAAACACATCCTGATGACAAAAATAAATTGTCATTAAGCGATAGCGCTTTAGTCTTTCATAGCGGCAAAGTCCGTTTTGGAGATGCACCTCCTGCATACCGTACATTGCGAATACCAGCATCTATGTTTTATCCCAAAATGGGAAATGTGTTGAAAGAATGTTATATCCATCATCATATTACAGACTTTGAAGAGCTGAAATCCAAACAGCTCAAACAATGTCGAAATGGATTTTATGCATTTCAGAAAAACGATGGGCAAGAGGTTGAGGTAATGAGAACTTTCGTCATAAAGTCTGCATACGATAGGGGAAAACGTCGTTCTATGGACGAAAAGATGTACGGTTATCAATCTATTGATAAAGGTGCTGAATTCCTTTTTGAAGTAGAATTGCAAGACGACGTAGCTAATTTCGAAAACACAATTAAAAAGGCATTATGTGGGAAAAAACATGTCGGACGTTCCCGTACAGCACAGTATGGACTCATAGAAATTGAAAAATACGAATTTACAGAAAGTATATCTCAAACAACGAATGGCAACGAAGTCGCTGTATATGCTGATGGTCGTTTGATTTTCATTGATGAATATGGGCAACCGACCTTTCAACCCACAGCAAATAATTTAGGAATAGACGGAGGTGATATTTTATGGGAGAAATCTCAAATACGTACATTCCAATATGCACCTTGGAATTTCAAACGGCAAGCACGCGATACAGACCGCAGCGGAATAGAAAAAGGAAGTGTTTTTATTATAGATATTTCTAAATGCCAGAAACCATTTGAGTTTACGTCCAAGTATATTGGTTCATACCAAAATGAAGGATTTGGAAAAGTGATTTACAACCCCGATTTTTTGGAAAGCACAGGCAAAAATGGAATAAGACGATACTCAATTATAGAAAAGAAGGACGACAAGAAACAAGATCATGACAATTTAGAAAATGATATCTTACTTGATTATTTAGTATCAAAACAGAAAGAAGAAGAAATGATACTTGCTGTTTATGAAATGGTTAATGATTTTGTTGACAATACCGACAAGGGTGGATTATTTATTAGCAAAGAAAAATTCGCTTCACAATGGGGACAGATTAGAAGTATCGCAATGAAACATAAAAGCAAACTTGGTTTATGCCAACAGTTGTTTTTTATTAATGAAGCCAATAATTGTTGCGTAAATTGCTGTCCATTAAATAAGAAAGAAGTCTGCGAATGTTTAAAGCCAGGATATCTTACTCATGGGGTAGCTAAAGAAAAATGGGAAGACAGAAGAATTGGTGTCGTAAGAGATTTTTTTAAAGAATTGACTGACGAAAATGCGCATATGGCATTAATCAACCTTGCATCAGAGATGTCAAAATTATGTAGTAAGAATAGGAAGGAGAAAATGAAATGAATAATCAAACAATATATACGCATCGCTTTCTTGCAAGAATTGTGATGGAAACAATGACACCATTAGTCGTTGGTAATGGTGAAAAGGATATAACTACAGACGCACTTGTTGCGACAGATGTAAATGGACTGCCTTATATTCCAGGAACAGCGTTGGCGGGAATAATACGTCATGCAATAGATACTCAAAATCCACAAATAGACAATTTTGGTAGAAAGTGTTCCGATTTGTCCTTTGGTTATCAAGAAACAAATGAACAAAGAAAACATTGGATGAATTTTGAACAAATAGAGGGTTCAAAATCAGAAGAAAATCTTAGCATGGGATCTAATATCATATTTACTGATGCAAAAATGATTGGGGAAAACAATGAGCCAATAGACGGTATTCAACCAATAGATTGGAATGAGGATTTTTTCGCTCATTATAAAGAATTGCCTATACGCCAACATGTTAGGATCAATGATAAAGGTACTACCGATAGAGGTGGAAAATTTGACGAACAAGTTGTATACAAAGGAACGAGGTTCTGTTTTGAAATCGAAATGGTTTCAGAAAAAGGGGGGAATGAACTTTTTAAGAAAGTTATTAATGAACTGTGTTCAGAAAATCTAAGACTAGGAAGTGGAACAAGAAGCGGATTTGGTGATTTTAAGGTAGTCAAGGATGAATGTAAACAAAAGGATTTTGATCTTTTTATACCAGAACAGCTTGATTCTTATCTAAAGAAATCCTCTTGTCTTTCTGAAGAATGGGATGGAGGTCATCTTGAAAATGAGGAAATAAAAAGTTCTGAGTATGAGAAATATGAGCTAGCCTTAACGCCTGAAGATTTTTTCCTGTTCGGTTCAGGAATGGGAGATGCTGATGCTGATATGACACCTGTAAAAGAAGATTACATTGATTGGTCAAGTGGTAAACCTGTATTTAAAAAGAATGCAGTTCTCATTCCTGCTACTTCCGTCAAAGGAGCTTTAGCGCATCGAGTCGCCTTTTATTTCAACAAACTAAATAATGTTTTTGCCGACAATCTGAGCGAAGAAGAGATGGATGAAAATGTGGGGAAAAATAATGAAGCAGTAAAAATTCTTTTTGGTTCAGAAGGAGAAAGAGTAGGAAAGGAAATGATAAACCAATTAAGAGGCAATGTTATCTTTTCTGATATTATAGAAACGGAATTTGTGAACGAGAAAATTCTGAATCATGTTTCCATCGATCGCTTTACGGGTGGTGCAATGGCAAGTGCATTGTTTACCGAAAAAACAACTTATGGAAAGGGGAAAAAGTTCAATACTACAATTCTTGTAAAGAATGATATCTTAGACAGTATCAAGGATAAAGACGGCAAGAATATAGGTCAAGATGTCTTTGAATCTGCCATGATAGACATTTGTAATGGCCTACTTCCGCTTGGTGGAGGTGTTAATCGTGGCAATGGAGGCTTCAATGGAATATTAAAATTAAACGGAAAAACTATTTTTTCAGAAGAAGGAGGAAACATATAATGAAAATAGAAAAATCTAAATATCAGGGTTATTTGTGGTACAGTAACAAACAAACGCCACGAATTATTAATGATAAGGTTTTTAATCTCGAAATAGACGATAGCGAGAATCCGTTCGTTATTGAAGGACAATTATATGATAGCGACAACAAAAAATCGCTAAGCATAAAATACGTGGATGGTGAATATATCATTCATTCTTATGATTTGGAGACTAAGGATTTCGACAGTATGAATCAAAAACAATATGTTTCAAATCGTATGGGTGGAAGAATGTTGAAGTTTGTTCAACACTGGACTCCACAAGATGATGAATTCTGTGAAGGTATGGAGGTTCTTCAACCGTCAGAATTAGTATTTATAGGATTTGGTGAAACAATTAACGAGGAGGATTAATTATGGCAACAATAAGAGCACCGTTTAATTTTGTACCGCTTTCCAAAGATGTCTATGTCCCGAAATGGGCAAATCAGATATCACAAGACATCCCTTTCAGTGATGGGATGAGTGGAGCGATAGAACTCAAAATAACAGCAGAATCACCCATTTTTGTGCGTAATGGTCATACGAAGAATGATGATGATGCAAAGAAAGCGTATTTAAAAGCTCAAAAAATATTAGAAGACAACCGATCTACAGAAGAAGAAATAAATGAAACAAAAGCCTGTATAAAAGAAAATGCAGAAGCATTTAATCGTTATATGTCATTTTCAAAGACATCTGACGGCAGATATTTTATTCCTGCTACATCCATAAAAGGAGCAATACGTAGCGTTCTAGAAATTATGAGTTTTAGCAAGATGTCACGCATTGACAATAAGAGATATTGTATTCGTGATTTGCAGTTGAAAAAATATCTTAATTATTTTCAAAATACTAATATTCATTGTGGTTGGATGAGTAGAATTGGTGATAAGATAATCATAACTGATAATGATATTCCTCGACGGATATCTCATGAGGACATCGATCGAAAACTGGGTACTGATTTTTGCTACAATTTCTCTGATAGGGATTACTTAAAAGATGATTCTCATAGAACAGCTGTACATAAATATGGTCTTTTGAAAACGAAGCAGATAAAATATCGTTTCAGAGAATTACTTCTAAATAAAAATAATGTTGAAGATAAACGCATTAAAGTTGTTTTTGATGATAATGGCTTTAATGGTGAAATTATATTTACAGGGCAGCCTGGATACCGTAAAGAAGCACAGAGAGGCGAAGACGGTACTATAATAAAAAAAGCACAGGGAAAAGCATACGAATTCGTTTTTAAAGATGAAATCGTTAATCAATATGAACTTGATGCAGAGGCAGATAATGGTATCTATCAGGATTTCTGTTTTATATACAAAGATTCTACTGATTGGAAATATTGGCAGAAGATAATGACTAAAGGTGGTAAAGTACCTGTCTTTTTTTCTTTAAAGGATGGTAATCTTATACATTTCGGTTTGTCATATCTTTATAAATTGCCATTTGAAAAGAAGATAAAGGGATATCTGTACGATAAACATAATCGATCTGACAAAGATTTGTCTGAATGTATATTTGGATATACATCCAAAAACTCTAAAGATAGTTCATTGAAAGGAAGGACGCAATTCTCCAATGCTTTCTGTATTTCGGGCAAACCTTCTAAATTTATGATGGAGCCGTATATGGGAGGGCCAAAACCAACGTATTATCCAATGTACTTAAAGCAAAATGGAACCGACGGATATATGAAGGATGATAATGGGAAAGGTGTGTGTTTTAAAACCATGCTTGATGATGATGCATTTATCAGAGGTTGGAAAAAATATCCTATAAGAAGTGATTATCAGGATTCTTTTGATGTTCCAGAAGGGCAAGAAGAAAATACAAATCCTTTTTATCCGATGAATGAGGGTTCCATGTTTAAATGTACCGTACGTTTCTTTAATCTCAAAGATGTGGAAGTGGGTGCACTGCTTAATTCTATAGATTTGCCAACAGGTTGTTTCCACAATATTGGTTTTGCTAAGGCATTTGGGTTTGGAAAGATAAAAATAGAAATAACCAAATTTGAATCGATATCAAATGGTGATTTAAATGCATTGAATATACCTGAGCTGAAACAGAAATTCGTTGATTTAATGAATTGTAATATTGATAATTACAGCAAGACAATACAAATCAAGGAATTGAAACAAATGTGTCGTGTTCAAAAAAAACTGAAGTCAAAGATGGAGTATATGGATTTGAAAGAATTCGTAGATTGCAAAAAACAGCATTTTAAACAAGACAAAAATTTTGCTTTTGGTGAGTATTTACCGAATTATTCTGATTTAATAGTAAGGGAAGAAACCCCAGATGTTCAAGTTGTGGCTAAAGCTGTCGTTTCTTTCTTCGATAGAAATACCAAATTAGCTCATCTCACTAGTGGTAAAGACATTTCGAAAAAGGAACTCGATATGGCAAGAAAAATGATAAAATTGAAAATCGGAGATTCTATCGAAGTCGAGATTATTAAAAAAGGTGGTAATATTAGTAAATTGAAATTCATCAAAAAAATATAATGGCAAAAGTAAATATATCATTGGTAGGCGGGCAGACATATCCCGTCTACCTCGGTATCGCAGAGAGCAAACCAGACAAGGTGATACTGATACATTCCGAGAAATCCAAGGGAGAGGTGGAACGATATATCCATGATCGAGACGAACTCATTATTTTCACATTCGAGAAGATAAATGTTTAATTTTATGCTTTATACCACATAAAAATGTGCTATATTTGTGCTGTAAAAGACATAATATAAGAAAATGGATGTAGAAAACATAAAAAGGATACTGATAGACAATAGGCGTTTCGTAATGGATATTCCTTTTGTTGAAAGAGATATTACTCTGGATGAGGGACTAAATTACGTATTTGTAGGTCTGCGTCAAGCGGGGAAGTCCTATTTGATGTATCAACGGATTCACCAGTTGCTGGAAGCAGGCCACTCTATAGACGAGATTGTCTATCTGAATCTTGATGACGAGCGACTGGTGGAGATGAAAAGCGATGATTTGGATCTAATCTTGCAAGCTCATTATCAGTTGAACGATTGTCAGCCGATACTTTTCCTGGACGAATTGCAGAACATCGAACACTGGGAAAATTTCGCCCGACGCCTGGCTAATGAGAAATACCGTGTGTATGTCACGGGAAGCAATGCCAAGATGCTGAGCGCAGAGGTGGCAACTACCCTTGGTGGCCGTTACATGATACAAGAAGTATATCCCTATTCATTCAGCGAATATTTGAGGGCAAATGAGTTTTCTTTGCAGAAAAACTGGGAATATGACACCCGGCAGCTGAATCGGATACGCAGATATTTTGACCTATATTTCTATTTCGGAGGTTTCCCTGAAAGTGTCTCAGTCGTTCAGAAGCGACAATGGCTATCTGTCATGTATCAGAAGATTTTCTTTGGAGACCTGGTGGCACGCTATCATGTGCGAAGTGACAACTCTCTGAAACTGTTGGTTAAGAAACTGGCAGAAAGCGTGAAGCAACCTTCCTCTTATTCCAGGTTGGCGAATATCGTTTCTTCTGTTGGACAGAAAGTGCAGACCAACACGATAATCGACTTTATGAAGTATCTGGAAGAAACGTGGCTCATGTTCGGCATCAGTAATTATGCAGCCAAATTTACTGAAAAGGAAAGCTCAAGAAAATACTATTTCAGAGATAATGGCATTCTAAACCTCTTCCTGCTTGATCCCGAAACTTCCCTGTTAGAAAACATGGTCGCCATACAGTTGAAAAGAGAATATGGTGATAATGTCTATTATTATAACAAATCAGCTGAACTGGATTTTTATGTGCCCAATGAAGAGATCGCTATACAAGTAAGCTATTCTCTGGCTAACGTCGAAACACTGAAGCGCGAAGTGTCCTCACTATTAAAAATAGGGAAACGCCTTGGTGCTCAGTATTTTTTGATAATAACGTATAATGAAGAAAAGATCATGGAACAAGACGGAACCAAGATTGAAATCCTGCCCTTGTGGAAATGGTTGATAAAAAACAAAATAGGATCATGTCTAAAGTATTAATATCCATTCTCAGTGATCACATTATTCCCAACTATCTCTATATCAAAGAGACAGAGGGGATGTATGATGAAATGATTTTTGTGACAACGGAATATGCCGAGAAAAAGGGAATCGGCATTCATCTGGAAAATACATTGTCGTTGCCGCCTGAAAGTGTGAGACGTATCAAGGTTTCCAATGAGAATTTTGCACAGATAAGTGAAGAACTCAAAAATGAAAAAATAGACAAAGACAACGAGTATTGCATCAATCAGACAGGTGGGACTAAAGCTATGTCGATTGCTCTTTACAATTTTTTTCAAGACTATGATGCGGATTTCGTGTATATACCGATAGGAAAGAACGAGTATTTCGATTTCGGTGACGACATGAGTCATCTCATCAATTATCGTTTGTCGTTGAAAGAATACTTGTCTCTTTACGGGATGACATTTCAGAGTGATGACTCACTTATCTTTGACGAACGATATACAAACGATGTGTTTAATACGTTGAAACATCATAGGTTCAATTTGAAGTCGATATCGAATATTTTCAATGCTCAACATCTGCCTACACCTAAAGAAAAGAGATATTGGGGAGGGGCATGGTTTGAGGAATACACTTATAACCGTATACGCAATCAATTTCTGTTGCCGGCAGAAGCCATCGGAATGTCGGTCAAAATATATAGGAAGAATTCTCTTGTGAATGACAATGAAATAGATGTAGCGTTCGTAAAAGATAATGTATTGAATGTCGTGGAGTGCAAGGTAAGCATGATTGGATATGGTGAGGAACCAAAAGATACGGTGGAGAAGTATCTTTATAAACTCGCCGCCATATCCAAAGATTTGGGACTCCATGTCAATTCTTATCTATTCACACTGCATCAGATGTATAGATTCCCCATGATAACCTTGGAAAATATCAAAAAGAGAACTTCTATTCTTGGTATCAAGGGAATATACGACGGAGAACAATTATCAGAAGAAACTTTAAATTTATAATAATCATGGCAAGAAAAGTATTTATATCAGTGCTGGGTACGGGTTTCTACGGATCATGCAAATATAAGAAAGACGACTTTACGTCTTCCGAAACTCGATTTATCCAGACAGCAACGCTTAACTATATTGGAGCAAAAGAATGGAGAAGTGATGATACAGCTTATATTTTTCTCACGCCTTCTGCTCGAAAAACGAATTGGGAAGAGTCAGAAAGCGGAATGCGACATAATAATATCACAAACAAGGATGAAGAGTATCATAGTCTTCAGACAGAGATAGGCAAGTTTTCTCTTCCATGTAAAATTGAGGATGTGCCAATTCCTAATGGCAAGGATGAAGAAGAAATGTGGGAGATATTTGAGACGCTCTTTGGCAAAATTGAGGAAGAGGATGAACTCTATATCGATTTGACTCACAGCTTTAGGTATATTCCAATGCTAGTAATGGTTTTTTCCAATTATGTAAAATTCTTAAAGCAAGTCACCGTCAAATACATTTCTTATGGTAATTATGAGGCACGAAGCAAAGAAACGAATATTGCTCCCATTGTTGATCTTCTTCCGCTATCTGTTTTGCAGGATTGGACAGCAGCAGCAGATCAATATTTGACAAGTGGAAATGTAGATAAATTGAATAAGCTGTATCTTCCCATTTTGAAATCCAAGTTGAGTGCTTCGTATGGAAAAGACGAAGAATCGAAAAAATTAAAATATTTTATCGAGCATCTTGATAATCTTATTAAGGAACGTCTCACATGCCAGGGGAAAAAGATAATTGAATCAGATGAATTGCGTCAAGTGAAAAAGAACTTGAATGTTCTTCAGGATGTATCTATACCGAGGCCATTTAAGCCAATTCTAAGTGAAATCACAAAATCTCTTTGTGATTTTGATACAAATAGTAATATATTCAATGGTTTTAAAGCGGCACAATGGAGTTTTAACAATGGATTATACCAACAATGTGTAACACTACTTCAAGAGACAATTATTTGCTATATTTGTTCTTTCGAAAAACTTGATTGGACGAATTTAATAATACGAGATACAGTTAGCTCTATCTTTGCCATCTCAAGTCAAGGTATTCCAGAAGAGAATTGGATATTAAGAGGAAACAATGACGAGGAAAAAGGAGTTAATAAACAGTTGATAAAGAGGATGATTAAGAATGAACGAATTCTATCTTTGAGGGCTGATTTTGCTTTCCTTACTGAAATTCGTAATCAATATAATCATGGAGGTATGCTGTTTGATTCTAAGTTTGATTCAATATCTATGATAGATGATATCAACAAATTATTGAAAAAATTTCTGAATCATGCTAATCAACTTCACTAATCATCCTTCTTCTCTTTGGGATGCAGCGCAGACGGAGGCGGCAAGAAAAGAGTTCGGGGATATCGTGGATATTGCGTTCCCTGCCATTTCTCCTGATGCAGACGAAGAGGAGATTGGACGGCTGGCAGATGAATACGTGCAAAAAATCAAGGAGACGGCAGGTGACAAAACATTTGCCGTTCACCTGATGGGCGAGATGACGTTCACGTTCGCCATGCTGAAACGCTTACAGAATATGAATATCACGTGCGTGGCTTCAACGACAGAGAGGAAAGTTGTGGAGCTGGCTGACGGGAAAAAGATGGCTCAGTTCAAATTCGTCAAATTCAGACGCTACGAATGATCAAAGAATAAATTTATGGCTAATATCATCATTTCAACATTAGGTGCCACTTGGGAAATCATTGCCGAGACAGTAGGGTTCGTAAATTATTCTGGTAGGGATTTTTATCAAAATCATCCTGATTTGAAGTCGATACAGAAATCACGAGAGAATAATTTCGGTCTTGACGAATCGGATGAACTGTGGCTCATCGCAACCGACAAGCAACATTCTGATAGGTTTAATTCTACGGATGAAGATCTGGAGAAAATCAAACAATGGAACAGGTTGAGTGGCGGTATCATTAAAAATATCCGGATATGGATTCTGTCTGGTGTTGACGACATTGTGGATGTAGTAGATGCTGAAGCTTTCCATGATTTGACTCTTCGCGTTGTGGCTTATGCCAAGCATAAGCTAAAAGAGGAAGGTGGAAAGATGTTTCTGTCTTTGGCGTGCGGCAGGAAAACAATGAGTGCGGACATTCAGGATGCAGCCTATTGTTTCGGGTGTGATGCCATGATACATATTATATCGAATGGAAAGCCAGTAAGTTTCGGTGCTGACGTAAGTTGTCTGGACAAAGAGAAGGTTTCCAATATTTTCCCCCTTTGTCTGGGTAATTATAAGGCGAATAATATTTTCAGCGATTGCCCGGTGCCGCCTTTCCAAGATGTTGAATATCTGAAAGTGGAGCGCAGTAGGGCTTTCCTGAAGGAAGTAAGGGAAAGACAGGATGAATCGCAATTCTTTTATACGTCTTATTATCTGATGGGGAATCAGAATGGCCGCAGTAATTTCAGGGTTCTTTATACACTTGATCCGGAACATATCTCGCGTATTCAAAACATGCGCTTGGGCGTGGATATTGGTAAACGGGATGAGGAACTCGAATTATTGCGCAGATTGCCCAAAACAGACTTGCACTGTCATCTGGGCGGTGTGTTGGATGCAAAAGGTTTGATCGATGTGGCTTCCTGCTATGCGGATGACATTGAAAATGAAAAATATAAAAATGAATGTTTCAGGGAATGGGCAGATGGTCTAAAGAAGAACATACGAAAGTTCGAACGACCTGTATCATGGAAAACCTGGCGAGAGGAAGTAAGTTCACGTTTGAATGTCAATCCCTGTTTGGTAAATGCAAGTTTCCTGATGGCGTTTGATGGGCAGGAGGATTTGCTGGACGCTATCAATTTCGGTGCGTTATTGGATGAACGGGAATATTGCGGTGTCGGCATCACACAATATGAGGCATTGGGCGATTTGCAGGGTTCGGCTCTGTTGCAGGCTGAAAAGTCGATACGTCGTACGGTTCAGATACTGTTGGAAAAGGCGGAACGCGAGAATATCGTCTATCTAGAAATTCGCTGTTCACCGTTCAATTATGTATATGATGGTCTGAGCGGACAACAGGTAATCAGATTTATTTGTGAGGAATTGGAGAAGAAGCCTAACCTACACACGTCTTTACTGTTGATAGCTTCTCGTCATGGCAAATTGGAAAAAATCAAGCACAGCATCGAACTGATGAAGAAGATGGAGTCGGATGTGCTATTCAAAAAATATTTTCGTGGTTTCGATTTGGCAGGAGACGAATCGGTGTGCACTCCGGCTGAAATGCGCGGGGAGTTTGAAAGTATCCTTAAGGATTGCCGTAACATCACCATCCATGCTGGAGAAGACGCCCCAGTGAAAAATATATGGGAAGCAGTGTATCTGTTGAATGCAGAGCGCGTAGGTCATGGACTTACGCTGAGAGACAACCCAGACTTGCTAAACAAGTTTCTTGAGCGCAGGATAGGCATAGAGATGTGTCCTTCGAGTAATTTTCAGATCAAGGGTTATCGTGATAATTATCTGCCGAATTCGAAAAATCGTGATATATATCCGCTTCGGATGTATTTGGATAAAGAATTGATGGTATGTATCAACACGGATGATCCGGGAATATCCAGGACCAATATGACAAACGAATTATTGCGGGCTGCCCGTCTTACCGAGAATGGCCTGACATTATGGGAGATTCTACAGCTCATCTATAATGGTCTGCAACTGGCTTTTTATCCATACAGTAAGAAGAAAGAGATGATTCACGACGTGGAAATGAAATTGGGCCAACTTATAAAAGATGGGAAATTATGAAAAATGAAAATGTGTTAGTGGTAGCAAAGGATGAGTTGGAACAGTATTTCAATCTCCGACAGGAGTACTGGTCTATTAGCGGACAGGATTTGAACATGCTGGCAGCCAGTTTTAAATCACGGCAAGAGGCGGAGACAGATTTCAGTGCCAAACAGTTGATTCCTTACGCAGTGATATCGAATCAGGAGGGACGTATCTTGACCTATAATCGGCATGGTTCCGAACAACGGCTGAAAGGCATTTTTTCTGTGGGGATAGGCGGCCATGTGAATGACGGAGACAAAAGTAGCAGTATCTATAAAACTTTGACAACAGGTTTGCGACGCGAAATAAATGAAGAAATGGGACTTCGTGTGAACAATGCTGACATCTCGTTGGCAGGAATGATCAATGAGGATAGGAGTGAAGTGGGTCACTGCCACATAGGGGTAGTATTTAAGGTGGAACTGCATGGCGTGTCACCATCCTTTAGTACGGAAATTGAAAATCCCCAATGGTTGTCTATACAAGAGATTGATCTAGAAAAATTTGAATTATGGTCAGCGTTGGCGCTGAAATTGTTCAGATGTAAATAAGATGTTTGTTATGAATAACATTGAATTGAAGCGCAGTCAACAGATTGTCTACGACAAACTGTGTCATTTTGTTGAAAGCGATGATGAGAGGGTTTTCATCCTGAAGGGTTATGCCGGTACAGGAAAAACGACATTGATGCGCTTTCTCGTTCAGGAACTTAATAAGAAAAAGAAGCGATATAAGTTGCTCGCTTCCACGGGGCGTGCATCCAAAGTGTTGTCGAATCTGTCGGGCAGTCAGGCAACGACTATTCATGGCATGATTTATTCTTTCAAAGATTTGAATCAGGATCTGACGAATATCGATGATAAAGTGGAACCTTCCGGCCAGCTGCTTCTGATGTTCGAGCCTACCAATATCGATTACGATACGATTCCCGAAACGGTGTATATCATTGATGAAGCCTCGATGATTTCAGATGTCGTGGATAAAATTGTCACGCAGGCGAGGTTCGGTACGGGCAGGCTGTTGCAGGAATTGCTCCATTATGATGTACGCAAGGGAAGTAAGTTCGTTTTTATCGGTGACCCCTGTCAGTTGCCGCCAATACATGAAACCTTCTCTCCGGCTCTGTCAGCGAGATATTTTGCCGATGCCTTCGGAATCAAGGCAGAGGAGGAGACGCTGACGGAAATCATACGCCAGGCAAACGACAGCAGTATCATCACGGCATCCAAAACGATACGCAGTTACTGGGCTCATGCGCCGGAAGACGGCAGCGTGTATGGTAATGGTAGAGTATGGGGTAAGTTCCCATTCAAAGGCTGCGGAGACATCAAGTTGCACCATGAAAAGGGCGAGATGCTCAATGATTATATTTCGAAGATACAGAACGGAGAATACGACAAGGCGGTTTACATTTGTCGGGGCAACAGCAGTTGCTTTAAAATGTCGATGATCGTGCGCAGGAAGCTGGGTTTCGATATGGGTCACGTGCAGAAAGATGATTTGCTGATGGTCATACAGAACAATCCATTATCCGGAATGATGAACGGCGATATGGTGAAAGTGATCGAAGTGGATGGAGAAACAAGAAGCAGGGCTTCTCTTACATTCCGCCGCATTATAGTTGAAGAACTGTTCACCCATCGTGTCGTTTCCCAGCTGCTGCTGGAAGATACCGTTAATCAGAACGTTCTGAACCTTACCTCCGATCAGCAGAAAGCCTTGTTCGTCGACTTTGCCAGAAGGATGAAAAAGAAACACGTCAGGCAGCGTTCAATCGAATTCAGGCATGCGTTGTACGATGATCCTTATCTCAACGCGCTCCGCTGCTCGTACGGATATGCCATCACTTGCCATAAGGCGCAGGGTGGCGAATGGGACGATGTGTACGTCGATGTGCCCCGTAACATCACCCTGAATCCTACGAAGGCTACATATCAATGGATATACACGGCTATGACGCGGTCGAGCAAGCGGCTGCATGTGATAGACGACTTCTATATGGAATAAAAAACGATCATCAGATGGAACTCATTTTAAACACTTACGGGGTATCCCTTAACCGTGATAACGAGGGATTCGTCATCACCACCGACGAAGGACGGCAGCGTATTCCTGCCGTGGGCATAGACAGCATACAGATTAGCCGTGGCGCCCAGATTACAAGCGACGCTGTGATGCTAGCCGTGGAAAGAGAGATTGAAGTTATCTTTATGGACAAGGCCGGCAATCCTATCGGTCGTATTTGGAGCCCGAAATATGGATCAATATCCACCATACGTAAGGGACAGCTCAACTTTACTTTTACTCGGGGCGCGGTAGACTGGATTAAAGGTGTCATTTGCCGGAAAATAGAAAATCAGCAGGCTCTCCTGTTGATGCTCCGTACAGACGACAGTACGGCGACGGCTCTTGTTGAAAAAAGTAACCGGCGTCTGGAAGACTACCGTTCGAAAATCATGAAACTCGAAGGTGACATCGTCTCCGATATTGCCGCCACGCTCCGTGGATGGGAAGGACAGGCCTCTAAAATCTATTTCGCTACACTCAATCAGTTTATCCCTGAAGCTTTTCGGTTTGAGGTGCGCAGTCAGCATCCGGCTACCGACATCACCAATGCTTTCCTCAATTACGGGTATGGCCTGCTCTATGGCAAGATAGAAGGAGCGATGATCAAAGCGGGCATAGACCCTTATATCGGCATCATGCACAGAGACGACTATAATCGTCCTGTATTGGTGTTCGATGTTATTGAATTGTTCCGTGTGTGGGTGGATTATGTCGTCTACACGCTGATCGCTCAGAATATCGTCACTGATGAGTATTATACGGTGCGTGAAGACGGTTCCTGCTGGCTTGAAGGGCTCGGCAGGCGAGTGCTCATACAGTCATTGAACGATTATATGGATGAGCAAATCACCCAGCAGGGCATAACCCGTTCCAGAGGAAACCAGATGTTTCTATATGTTCAGAACTTGGCACAGACATTTAAAAAATACGAGGTATGATGATGTTCGGCACAAACATAACAGCTCCGCAGGACTGCCTTAACAAGGTACAGGAAGACTACCTGTACAGCAGTCTGCGGAATCCCAAACCGGCTATAGATGCCAAGATCCGTCAGCTCAGGATCGTCTATTCGCTCAATTCCAGGCAGTATTCCCTTTTAAAGAAGTCGCTGCCCTATTTCGTTTGTGGCGTCTTCTCCCCGCCTTATCGGCGAATAGACAATTTCGCTTATACCGACAGGTTTATCGTCGATATCGACAAACTGGGAGAGAAAAACTTGTCGGTGACGGAGGTCCGTACTCGTATAGAAGCCGACCCTCGGGTAATGATGTGTTTTACCTCGCCAAGTAAGGATGGCCTCAAGGTGATGTTCTGCTTGAAGGAGCGATGCTGTGACGCCGGAATCTATACGGCCTTCTATAAAATGTTTCTCAAAAGCTTTTCTTTCGAATATGGCCTCGACCAGGTCATCGATAGCAAAACTTCCGACGTGGCACGCGCTTGCTTTGTGAGCACCGATCCTAATGCTTATTACAATGCCCATGCCACGCCTGTTGACATAAAAGACTATGTGAACGCCGCGAATGCCACCGAATTCTTTGATTTGAAGCACAATCTGGACAAGGAAACAAAAACCAATGACAAGGCCAGAAAAAAGGAAGAGCGCATGGATCCGGAACCCGACGACGACATCATGCGTCAGATTAAGGCGAAACTGAATCCAAAAGCGGCAAAAAAAGAAACGAGGCCTGCCTTCGTGCCTCACCAATTGGAGGAAATCATCGCAGACATGAAATCGTTCATTGAAAAAACAGGCATCATCGTCACGGAGATACTCAACATTCAATATGCTAAAAAAATCAGGGCAAAGCTAGGCCTAAAAGAGGCCGAAGTAAATGTGTTCTATGGCAAGCGGGGATTTTCGGTCGTGGTGTCACCGCGCTGTGGCACCGATGATGAATTGAATTCTCTCGTCGCTGGCCTCATTAATTCCTTCTTTTTAGAATACGGACAATGAGAAAAGAGAAAGCGGCTTCTGACTATATTGCCGTCCTGAAGAAACTCAAACATGCGGGGCTCGAGCATTCGCCTGTTATTAACCGGATGCCCAATCATCTGGATTACCTCCCGTCGTTGCAGGATAGGATAGACAGTGTACTGGGTATTATTAACGAACCAACAAGAAAGGCTGGCAATATGTTGTTTTTTATTATGTATGATATCGAAAGCAATAAGGTGAGGTATAACGTGGCAAAATATCTTATCAAAATGGGATGTACCAGAATACAGAAATCCATCTTCCTGGCCGACCTCGACCACGATGTGTATCAAGATATCAAGCAGGATTTGGTCGATATTCAGGCCCTTTACGATAACCACGACAGCATCATTCTCTGTCCCGTTTCCACGGATATTCTCAAGTCGATGAAAATCATCGGACAATCCCTGAACATCGATATTATTACCAGAAGCAGAAACACCCTCTTCTTTTAACAAAGATTATTTGAATCGCTCTTTGACATATTGAAAACTTTTTGTAATTTTGCACCCTCTTAGAAAACTCACGTTTTTGATGAGGTTTGTAAAAATAAACGAAAAAGAACTCTTGTAAAGCTCTTTAAATAAGGAAATATATTTTCGCCCTCATAGAGTATCTTCCATTACAATAAGGATTAAGACTTTTCAGTATTGGTGTAATTTCAGATTTCAACTCTCACTCATAGAGTATCTTCCATTACAATAAGGATTAAGACAATAACATTGTAGATGTACCAGATTTAAACCAACTCATAGAGTATCTTCCATTACAATAAGGATTAAGACACTGCCAAAAGACAGGAATAACTTGCTTGTGGCACTCATAGAGTATCTTCCATTACAATAAGGATTAAGACCATGAAGAAGAAACCATTGCTTTTAGGATTGGCAATCTCATAGAGTATCTTCCATTACAATAAGGATTAAGACCCTTAAGCCTTAAGCTCTATAATTCTTTATTAATAGTCTCATAGAGTATCTTCCATTACAATAAGGATTAAGACTCTCTGATAGATGTTGTGCTTCATCGAAGATTACAACTCATAGAGTATCTTCCATTACAATAAGGATTAAGACATTTTCTAATTTTTTAGACGCCATTTTTGCCATACCCTCATAGAGTATCTTCCATTACAATAAGGATTAAGACATCCAGAACATTATATGTAAAGGATATTCCTCCAAGACTCATAGAGTATCTTCCATTACAATAAGGATTAAGACCAAACGTTCTGTGTTAATAATCCTTAAATTGTTCGTCTCATAGAGTATCTTCCATTACAATAAGGATTAAGACTGTGTTCCGTAGTCGTTGTCGTATTCCATATCGAGACTCATAGAGTATCTTCCATTACAATAAGGATTAAGACAGTGATTAAAGAAAAAAGGTAGCGGGTTTTACCCCCTCATAGAGTATCTTCCATTACAATAAGGATTAAGACCTATGTCACCTGTAACACAAATACCGCTTTTATCCCTCATAGAGTATCTTCCATTACAATAAGGATTAAGACTCTATTGTTTTGGATGACAAATTGGTTAGCTTTGCTCATAGAGTATCTTCCATTACAATAAGGATTAAGACACGCTGAGCCTCTTTAAATTGTTCTACCGTTTGGGTACTCATAGAGTATCTTCCATTACAATAAGGATTAAGACAACTGCTACAGAAGATACACGCTGAGCCTCTTTAAATCTCATAGAGTATCTTCCATTACAATAAGGATTAAGACAATTGTTAATTTTAAATATGGCACTTTGCCATAACTCATAGAGTATCTTCCATTACAATAAGGATTAAGACTGCTACCTTATATTTAGAATGTTGCAACAGTGGGGGCACTCATAGAGTATCTTCCATTACAATAAGGATTAAGACCGAGATAACACTGTGTCACGGTCATCATAAGACGCCTCATAGAGTATCTTCCATTACAATAAGGATTAAGACAGATATTCTGGTATCTTTGGACAGCAGTTGTACTCTCATAGAGTATCTTCCATTACAATAAGGATTAAGACATAATATAGAATTTTTGTTATTTATCTTTCACTCATAGAGTATCTTCCATTACAATAAGGATTAAGACAGGAATAATTTACTAGTAGCAGTACTCATAGAGTATCTTCCATTACAATAAGGATTAAGACTTTTTATCCATTATAAACCTTTCTCTACTATATCTATCTCATAGAGTATCTTCCATTACAATAAGGATTAAGACTTGGCAATAGAATGTCCATCCTTATCCTTAATGGATGTCTCATAGAGTATCTTCCATTACAATAAGGATTAAGACCACTGCCACAGAGGAGACCCGTTGAGCCTCTTTAAACTCATAGAGTATCTTCCATTACAATAAGGATTAAGACACACATACGAGTGCTATAACTGCACATGTCTAAACTCATAGAGTATCTTCCATTACAATAAGGATTAAGACACGCGCATCCTTCGCAATTATTAGTACGACGTACCTCATAGAGTATCTTCCATTACAATAAGGATTAAGACATCCACTTAATTCTTTATAATTACTATCGTTAAATCTCATAGAGTATCTTCCATTACAATAAGGATTAAGACCTCATATTTCTCGTGGTCGGTGAAATTACAAAATCTCATAGAGTATCTTCCATTACAATAAGGATTAAGACTTCATAATATTAAGAATTTTTGTTATTTGTCTTTCTCATAGAGTATCTTCCATTACAATAAGGATTAAGACCGCTTAAATACGGTAATTGCCTGAATATCACGGCTCATAGAGTATCTTCCATTACAATAAGGATTAAGACTTGTCCTTTGCGTTTGCTTCTGTGATTTTCACTATAACTCATAGAGTATCTTCCATTACAATAAGGATTAAGACATTAGGTAGATCAAAATGTGCCCCATCTCGATAGCTCATAGAGTATCTTCCATTACAATAAGGATTAAGACAGTACAATTGTAATCGAGATGGATGAAATCTCTCATTCTCATAGAGTATCTTCCATTACAATAAGGATTAAGACGAAACTACTCTGATCTTTCCAGGAATGACCAAAAACTCATAGAGTATCTTCCATTACAATAAGGATTAAGACTGCCTGAATGTCTCTGTTACCAGAGTTTGCCACCTCTCATAGAGTATCTTCCATTACAATAAGGATTAAGACCATACGGGATCTGTCATTCCTTCACTTATCCATATCTCATAGAGTATCTTCCATTACAATAAGGATTAAGACCTTTACGGCGCTTTCAACAATTACGGAAAAATCTATATTTCTCATAGAGTATCTTCCATTACAATAAGGATTAAGACGTCTTATCTGTTTCAGATAGAGTAGACACAGTTTCTCATAGAGTATCTTCCATTACAATAAGGATTAAGACATTCTGATATTTACTTTCCATAATGATATTGTTTAACTCATAGAGTATCTTCCATTACAATAAGGATTAAGACCGGGTTCGGCTGAAAATCCACAATCCCGAGCATATGTCTCATAGAGTATCTTCCATTACAATAAGGATTAAGCCAGCTTTATGTTATTCCATGCGCATTTGAGTGCTTCGCTCGTATAGCATCTCCCATTACAATAAGGTTAAGATGGTCAGCAAGAGCGAGCATGAAAAGGAAAAAGATTGTAGTAGGGTATTTCTATTGCAACGAAGTCTCTGTTTGTCAAATAAAATTACCCAGAAAAGCACTCTGATTTTTTCCATTCTAGAATCGAAATTGGAAAAAATACAGCCGAAAATGCCTTCTTTTTCGTTTGATTTTCCGAAAGGTAAGCTTTCGGAAGGTCAAAGGCGTCCTTTTAGCGTGCCAAAGGTCACCTTTTGAAGGGTCAAAGGCTACCTCTTAGCGGTAAAAATGGTGCGAAAAAGGACAATATTAGGAAGGTTTAGACTAATAAAAAGATGCTCGAAAATTTGCAAATGGCGGTTCCTTCTGATTATCAGGCACTTATTAAGTACCCTCATTATCCGCGAATTTCGGGCCGTGGACAAACTTTTTTGAAACGAGGGCCAGGATTTTGAGGTGTTTGTAAAGATTTTTTTGTGTTTTCTCGGACTTTTTTATGTGGTGGATGTCTTGTGCCCGCGATGCCGTCAGCCTTATTTCGGTAAGCCTCCAAATACACCGGATAGGAGAGGTCAAGTGCTTATGGGATGCAGATTTCCTGTCTGCATCCCCTGTCTTGCGGTTTCAATGATGGTGTGAAACGGTTTTATTCCCCCTTTTTGGTCTTTGCGCTGAAGTGGAGATAACTTTTCAGCGTCTCCACATAGTCTTCGAAAGCTTTCTTGCCTTTCTTCGTCATGCGGCAGATGGTGCGTGTCTTCTTGCCGTCGAGCATGCGTTGTGTTGTGATGTATCCGGCCTCTGAGAGCTTGTCGAGCTGCACGCTCAGGTTACCGGCCGTGGAATCCGTCTCCTTGCGCAGATACACGAAGTCGGCCTCGTCGACCGACATGAGTATCGACACCACGGCCAGTCGCAATTGGGAATGCAGTAAAGGGTCTAACTCCTTCATTGCTTCTTGGCTTTATGGTTGAGGATATGTCCCGGAATTACCGACATAATGATGAATGCCAGTGACATCTGCAGATGCCATGGAATAACGGGGCATATCTTGATGCAGCATGCGGCAAACATGTAAAAGGCTATCACGAATGACAGGATGGGCAGAAATTCCATCCATTTTTCCTTAATGATAATACCCGTAATGGATATTCCTACTCCACAATAAATAATGGATAAAGGCATCATGAAAGACATGAGCCCACCTTGATGATAGATAAACATGAATACCATAAACACAATGGTGCTCAAGATGAACATGCTGCCAATGACCATCCATACCTGTTCTACCACTTTGTCGGTATAGGTTTTAAAATCAGAGCGTTTCCCTTTTGTCGATAGACTTTTGAACAGCCATGCCACAAACATAAGCATCCACAGCCAGCACCACATTTGATTGGAGGTGATGGTTAACATTGCCTGGACGGCAACTCCCAATGCGGCAGCGGTATAACCAAAATACAGGGAATCGTTGCCGCGCCCGGTCTGCATGTTGTCCTTGGTCGACTGGATCATCCGTGAGATGATTTCCAGACTCTCTTTCTCGTTAATTGATTTCTCTTCCATCATGTTATTGTTTTTTAGTTAAACGTTCGCGTTCCTCGTTTGAGCCGTTTACTATAGGGTGGGACTTGAATGCCTTGCCGGCACTGAAATTCCAAACCACTGCAAAGTTAAACAATCTT
>OBMA010000086.1_pt1 | contig 41606 bp, 34 predicted proteins | sample 1539141 | NCBI WGS metagenome assembly OBMA01 (sample SAMEA3991484, study PRJEB22521) | metagenome | biome: anthropogenic terrestrial biome; feature: sewage plant; material: raw primary sludge | place: Sweden | collected 2012-09-26
AGGGTTTGTGACATTATGACATTAGTGACATTAAAAAAACTTTTTCTGGTAGAGTGTCTGTTCAAGCCCATTTATGAAGGATGTCCCCCTAAATTGACGAAGAACCTTTTTTTATCGAAAATTTGTTTCTACGACATAAAGTTTGCGTTAATACGTGGAAACGTTTTCGTTGTTACGACACCAAGTTTACGTTTCTACGATGTAAAGTTTGCGTTTCTATATAGAAACGGAAATGCCGTTTGACGTTTGCTCGACACTTTGTTTTTGCAAAAAGTGCATCTAACATACTGATAGCCAGCCAATAGACGTTTCGACGTTAGTTTATTTGCAAAACCTATGTACGATTTTCCAAATCCCAGAGTATTTGTCTTATCCGTAGTTGTATCAGGCATATTGCCGATATTATGGTTTTCAGCAGTCTCGGAACGCATCATTTCATAAAGAGAGAAATGCTCTGAAAACATCTTCATTCTTGCTTTTTCTAATGTTAATTATTAAAAAAGGACAAAACTACCACTAGGGTGTAAACTAAGAATCTTGAAAGACACTAGTTTTACCTCATTTTCTTTCCAAATAGCTCACGTGTTTGTTCAGCAGTTATATTGCATATATATATCACACGACTATTAGAAACAAGCTCACCTTTATTAAATGCTCTCTTTTTATCATTATATAACGGATACAGCTTTGCTGTCAATACAGAGTTATTATTGGTAATATCTCCAAATGCCATTGTAGAATAGTCTGGAGTTATCACGCTCAAACAATCATCAATGTTCACCCATCGTGTATTCATTATGCGTAATCCAGATCCATCTGTAATAAAGCTATCATTTTCAGTTGAGAAATGACGTGATGTAGCGGTAAATGGGTCCATGCTTATCGCCAAAAGTCCAGAAAAATCTCCTGTTATTTCAACATCTCGCAATGCTATGATGCTATCAGAAAAGACTATTTTATCATCTATTGATGATACTATATTAAACTTATGAAGTAAGCTACTATCATTAGTCAACAATTGACCACTATAATTCCATCCTTTTCCACAAACAGGAATATCCACCTTTCCGTCGCAAGCAGGAATAGCATTTGTCTTGCGATTATTAACGTTTAACCAACCGATAAAATTTCCAGTATTATGCGCTGTAAATGGAACAACTATATTATTATGGGCACTGTCAAATGGAGCGAAATATCCCGTATAACTTTGCTTTCCAACACTCCAACTAAAACATGAAAAAGAAGAATTAGCATAAGAGCAAACAATATTTTGATTTGGAAAGAACTTACTTTTTGACTTTCCAAAGTTAGTCCACCATACACTCTCGTTCACATCAACATGACCAACGGGAAAACTATGATGGATAAGCCAAGTCATCATTAATCTGTGCGCCTCTACTCCCATACGCCGCGCTCCAACGTCAGCACGAAGAAGATACGAACCATCGGAAGTAGTATTCTGTCGGCGCAATATCTGTTTCAAAGCCTTTGTTTCAAGAGCCAACGCATTGATGTTATTATCAGGCAACATACAAGCCATTGTTGAATATGATGTTATCTGATCATAAAGAAACATGCTCCAGTCATTTCCATTCGGCATAGCCTGTTCACCATCACGAAGACTAAACCAATTCAGAACCTCATCATTTACTTTCTGACAATTATGCAATAAAGCATTAGTATGCCATTTCTGTTTTTTACCTTGAAACAATCTTAAAGCCAATGCAGCCTCGCCCAATTCCTGAATTACCACATTCTGATAACTAGTATGGAAGAACCCATGATTCTGCAATGTATAATCATCATACAGATTTTGCCCACGATATAAATCTTTTACTCTAGTTTGGTCATAAAGTGGATCAATAATTGTTTCATCTAGCGAATCTGAGGAATGAGAATAACTATTTATAGCAAACTCACGCATACGGTTAAACCACTTCGGCGCAAGTTCGTCATCTGGAAAGAGTCCCAACGCAGCAGCAAGCACATCAACCTCCCATCCGTTTTCTTCAGCTTTCGTATCACCTATATATCCAGTTGGGATGTTGCGTTCTAGTTCATAATTACATTCAGCCTTCAATAGTTTATACACGTTCTCTCTTTCAATTGTAGAAAGATTATTCCACTGAAAATATGCTGAATAAGCAACAGACATAGCCCAGAGAGAACTTTCCCATTGATTATCTGATTTAGATGTAGAGCCCCAATACTTACCATCACGACAAGCTTTCAACCTAACAGCCTTGTGGGTAGATACAGCATAGTCCAAAGAACGTCTCGCCATATTTTTCAATTCAGGAGATGCATTATTATCATATTTGCACAAGAATGCTGAAATCATAGACAAATCAACATTAGTGCGCACCCCTTTTTCATCGCTAGCCATGGTGTTTTCACCTTTAAACACTCCATTATATTCATCAAAATCTGCAAGTATATATCTACTAAAATCAGACAATGATCTCATAATGTCAGACTTCAACCTATTTTCGTCGACAAATTTATTCTTTGCGCCCAAAATAAGTGGTACAAAAAACAGTATTATAATTAAATTTCTTTTCATATATTTATATTGCAAAAGTAACATTTTATTTTTACCTTTGCAAGCGATATGAAAATATACAGGAAAATATTTATACTGGTTTTGACTTTCTGCATCACAGCTCCAACTGCGGCGCAAAACATGAAGGCTCTAAACCACAGCACACAATATTCAGCTTTCACCGACAAGTACATCGACAGTATGGAAGCAGCCAAGAGTGATTTTGATTATTCATTATCACAATATGGCAACGACTCTCTATACATATCTTTCTACCCAAAAGCAAGCTATGCACCACTGTTCTTACCACCAACTTTTTACAAAGGTATATCACATAGAACACTGGCCCTTAGAAGCAATAAAAATGATCAACATAACGAGGCTCTTGACAATGTTATGATGTCACTATACCTCAAAAGACCAGACTTGATTGGCACCACAGAAAGTCGTCTTGACATTATTGGACCAACACTTGAAGTAAAACACAGGATAACACCTGATGAGCAGCAACTTACAAAACATATTTCTCCTAGAGCTATTGAACCTGAAATAGAAGATTTTGGCATTAGCATATACAAGCCTAACTTTTGGTCATACAATGGAGACTACTATATGCAATTTCTTCAAAACTATGTTTCAGACAACTGGTATAAAGGTGGCGAAAGTAATTACAGTATGGTTGGTGCTGCCACTTTGCAAGCCAATTATAATAACAAGCAAAAAATAAAATGGGAAAACAAACTTGAAATCAAATTAGGTTTGCAAACATCTCAAAGCGACAGCCTGCATACATTGAAAACAACAGAAGACCTCCTGAGGTATACTGGTAAATACGGATTACAAGCTACGAAGAAATGGTATTATACCGTTCAACTTCTCGCATATACACAATTTATGCGTGGCTACAAAAATAACGACTCATTCACATATAGTGATTTCGCAAGTCCACTAAACCTCAACCTATCTCTAGGTATGGATTACAATGTAGACTGGTTTGGCAAAAGACTTACGGGAACTGTTCATCTGGCGCCAGCCGCATATAACTTTAAATACGTAAGCCGACTCGCATTGAGTACAAGATATGGACTAAAGGAAGGCAGCCACACTTTGCATGACCTAGGTTCTGAATGTACATTGGACCTTTCATGGAAATTCAGTGACATGATAAAATGGAAAACTCGCCTATACGGATACACAACATATAAACGCACTGAAATTGAATGGGAAAACACCATAACATTCCAGTTTAACAGATATATCAGCAGCAATATATTCATATATCCACGCTTTGATGATGGAACCAAACGCGATAGCAAATATAATTATTGGCAATACAAGGAATATGCCAGTATTGGATTTTCATATTCTTTCTGAGAAAAACGCTTGCTGATATCGGAATTTAATCGTAAATTTGCATTTTGAATTTTATAAAATTACATTATCGTGGCTGAAACAAAGTATATCTTCGTAACCGGGGGTGTGGTTTCCTCTTTAGGAAAGGGAATCATAAGTGCATCTATCGGTAAGCTTCTGCAATCCAGAGGCTACAACATTACAATTCAGAAATTTGATCCTTACATTAACATTGACCCGGGAACACTAAACCCTTATGAGCACGGAGAGTGCTACGTCACAGTAGACGGAATGGAAACAGACCTAGACTTGGGCCATTACGAGCGCTTTACTGGTATTCAGACCACTAAGGCAAACAGTATGACAACAGGTCGCATATACAAGGCCGTGATTGATAAAGAACGCCGTGGAGATTATTTAGGAAAGACCATTCAAGTTGTCCCTCATATTACTGACGAAATCAAGCGCAATATTAAATTGCTTGGACAGAAAAGCCACTATGATTACGTTATTACAGAAATTGGCGGAACCATTGGTGATATTGAAAGCGCTCCTTTCATGGAGGCTATTCGACAGATGAAATGGGAACTTGGTAAACGAGCCATAAACGTACACCTCACTTATGTACCTTATCTGAAAGCTGCCGGAGAATTAAAGACTAAGCCAACACAACATAGTGTAAAAGAGCTTCAGAGTATTGGTATTCAACCAGATATATTGGTGCTACGAACAGAAAAGCATCTTGATGAAAACATACGTAAAAAGGTTGCCGCATTTTGCAATGTAGACTTTGACTGCGTAGTACAAAGCGAGGATCTACCTTCTATATATGAAGTTCCTGTAAATATGCAGAACCAAGGACTTGATACTGCAATTCTTCGCAAGACAGGTGAGCCTATTGGCGAAACGCCATCACTTGGTCCATGGAAGGAATTTATCGAGCGTCGTAAGAATGCCCAAGATACTGTAAACATTGGTCTTGTTGGAAAATACGATCTTCAGGATGCATATAAGAGCATCCGCGAAAGTTTGTCACATGCAGGAACATACAATAACTACAAAGTAAACATATCATTCATAAATTCCGAAAATATAACGGAAGATAATGTTGGCGAAGCATTGAAAGGGCAAGACGGCATCATGATTTGTCCTGGATTCGGACAACGTGGAATTGAAGGTAAGGTTATTGCCGCACACTATACACGCTGCCATGACATCCCTACATTTGGAGTTTGCTTAGGAATGCAAATGATGGTTATTGAGTTTGCACGCAATGTACTCGGTTACGCAGATGCAAACAGTAGAGAAATGGACGAAAAGACTCCACATAATGTTATAGACATTATGGAAGAGCAGAAGAATATATCAAATATGGGTGGAACCATGCGACTTGGTGCCTACGAATGTATCCTCAAACAGGGAAGTCGAGTATTTGACATCTACAAGAAGGAGAATATTCAAGAACGTCACCGCCACCGTTATGAGTTCAACAACGAATACCAGACAGAATTCGAAAAGAATGGAATGATGTGTGTTGGACGCAACCCTGAAAGTGATTTGGTTGAAATTATAGAGATACCTGGTTTGAAATGGTATGTTGGTACACAGTATCATCCTGAATATCAGTCAACAGTATTGAAACCACATCCACTTTTTGTTGATTTTGTAAAAACAGCAATTGCTAATAAGAAATAATAAATGGATAAGAATAACATTATCGGTTTTCTGTGTATAGCAGCAGTTCTAATAGGATTCAGTTGGTACAACCAACCATCAAAAGAAGAACAAGAAAAAGCTTTAGTACAGGATTCCATCGCTCAGGCACATAAAGTCGAGTCAGAAAAGACAGCTAAGCTGGCTCAGACTCAAAAACAGAAAGAGGTAAAGAAGAAGGTATTGGAAGATACCACTGCCCTATTTCACGACGCCCTTCAAGGTGATGCACAAAAGCTTGTATTGAAAAACAACAAGATTGAGATTACTTTTAATACAAAAGGTGCAACTGTAGAAAAAGCAGTCATCAAAAATTACGTAGGACACGACATCAAGAAGAAGGACGGTTCTAATGACAAGAAGGATGTAACTCTTTTTGATGGTGCAGATCAGAGTTTGAACTATACTCTGACAGCCAAAGAAGTGAACATAAGTACAAATGACTTGTATTTCCAGACATCTGGAGTTACCGACTCTACTGTTACATTTACTGCTCAAGCAGGAGCAGGAAAGACGATTTCTCTTAAATATGTACTTGGAAAGGACTATATGCTGCACATGCAAATGAGCGCACAAGGTATGGCTGGTCTTTTTGCTCCTAACACCCAGAATATGGATGTTAATTGGAAAGACAAAGCTAGACAGCAAGAAAGAGGCTTTTCTTTTGAAAACAGATATGCTACACTAACGTATCATAAGACTGATGGTGGAACAGACTACCTGAACGAAAGTAAAGAAAATTTAGACAAAAGTATAGAGGAAAAGACAGACTGGGTAGCTTTTAAGAATCAGTTCTTCAGTGCAGTGATGATTGCAAAGAATGATTTTCAGGAAAATGCCCTTATGACATCTATTCCACAAGAGAAAGGGTCTGGATATCTTAAACAGTACGAGGCAAAGATGAAGACATTCTTTGACCCTAGCGGTAAGACTCCTTCCAAATTTGATTTCTATTATGGTCCTAACGACTTCCGTCTTTTACAAAAAATACAAGGCGAAAGCAAATTCGGTAAAGACCTACAGATGGAAAGACTTGTATATCTAGGATGGCCTTTATTCAGAATAATCAATAGATGGTTTACGCTTTATGTGTTCGACTTCCTTACTGGCATGAACATCAATATGGGTATCATCTTGATTCTTATCACACTACTTTTGAAGCTCTTAACATATCCTATGGTTAAGAAGAGCTACATGAGTTCTGCAAAAATGAGGGTATTGAAGCCAAAATTGGATGCCGCGACAGCACAATTCAGCAAACCAGAAGACCAGATGCAAAAGCAACAGGCCATGATGGCAGAATACTCCAAATACGGTGTCAGTCCCTTATCCGGGTGTATCCCCATGCTGATACAAATGCCTATTTGGATTGCAATGTTCAACTTTGTGCCAAATGCCATACAGCTACGTGGAGAGAGTTTCTTGTGGATAAAAGATTTAAGTACATTTGACCCAATATTAGAATGGGACAAAAATATCTGGCTTATCGGTGACCACTTGAGTTTGACTTGTATTCTGTTCTGCATTGCAAATGTACTATATACTCTTATGACAATGCGTCAGCAAAGAGACCAAATGGTAGGTCAGCAAGCAGATCAAATGAAGATGATGCAATGGATGATGTATCTTATGCCATTGATGTTCTTCTTCATGTTCAATGATTACAGTGCCGGTCTTAACTTCTACTATTTCATAAGTTTGTTCTTCAGTGCCGCCATTATGTGGGCTTTGCGTAAGACTACAAACGATGAAAAACTTTTGGGAATTTTGGAAAAACGTTATAATACAAATCAAAATAATCCAAACAAAAAAACAAGCGGACTAGCTGCTCGTCTTCAAGCTATTCAGGAAATGCAGAATAAGCAACAGGATGGACTGCGTAAAAAGCAAGACGACTTGAACAAAAAGAAAAAAGGACTTTAATATAAAGATAACCACAGATTCAAAAGACTGCACAGATTTTAATATATACCTATTATATATTGGAAAAGATTAAAATCTGTGCTTTATGCTGAAATCTGTGGTTTTTTACTTTTAATTACATCAATGAATAAAACTATTGCTTTAGCAATGACAGCCACGCTGCTGGCTGTATCGCCAAAAATTGATGCCCAAACAATGATTGGACCAAACAACATCAAACTAGAATCAGACCTATTGACACCAGAAGCACTTTGGGCTATGGGAAGAATTGGTTCTTCTGAGGCATCACCTGACGGTAAACAAATTGTTTATCAAGTATCATACTACAGTGTTAAGGAAAACAAGAGCCACACAATGCTTTTCGTACAGAATGCTGACGGTAAGAACAAACGTCAACTCACTAAAGACGAAAAGAGTGAAAGTGACGCTACGTGGATTGAAAGCGGAAAGAAAATAGCATTTATACGCAGTGGTGAAATATGGAGTATGAATGCTGACGGAAGTGAACGTAAGCAACTTTCAAATACAGACGGAACTGTAGAAGGCTTTAAATTCTCTCCTGACGGAAAGAGAGTCGTCTTTATAAAGAGCATTCCATATTATGGTTCTATTAAAAAGAATCCAAATGATCTTCCAAAGGCAAGCGGACGTCTTATCACAGACATGAATTATCGCCATTGGGACCATTATGTAGAAACTATCGCACATCCTTTTGTTGCAGAAGTAACTAGTGATGGTATCGCTAATGCTAAAGATATTATGGAGGGTCAACCATACGAGTCACCAGTAGCGCCATTTGGTGGTATTGAACAGATTGCATGGAGCATTGATTCTAAGAGCATTGCATACACTAGTAGAAAGAAGGAAGGTGTTGAATACGCTATTTCCACTGACACAGACATATATCTTTATAATCTTGCGACAGGAAATACTCTAAACTTATGCAAGCCAGCAGGCTACAAAGAGCCAATAATTGATGCCACTAAGAGCATGAAAGACCAAGATGTGAATCATCAAAAAGGTGACATGCATGTTGGATATGACGTAAATCCTAAATTCTCGGCTGACGGTAAATATATTGCATGGCAAAGTATGGAACGTAACGGTTACGAGAGTGACCGCAATAGACTTTGCGTAATGGAAATTGCAACTGGCAAAAAGAAATACGTAACAGAAAGTTTCGATTCAAATGTAGACGACTACTGCTGGAGCAAGGATTCAAAGAATATATATTTCATGGGAGTTTGGCATGCAACAGAAATGCTATACCAGACAAATCTTGAAGGAAAGATAATGCAAATAACTGACGGTTGGTATGATTACGGAAGCGTACAGCTAGCTAACAATAGCAATTACCTTCTAGCAAGCCGTCATTCACATCAATATGGTGATGAACTATATATCGTCAAACCAGGTAAGGAAAAGAAAGCAAAAGTAGAACAAGTAACATTCGAGAATAAGCATATCTACGACCAACTAGCCTTGGGAAAGACTCAACAGCGTTGGGTTAAGACTACTGATGGTAAAGAAATGCTAGTATGGCTTGTCCTACCACCACATTTTGACGTCAATAAGAAATACCCTACTCTATTATTCTGCGAAGGTGGACCACAAAGTCCAGTAAGTCAGTTCTGGAGTTATCGTTGGAATCTTCAGATTATGGCAGCAAACGGCTATATTGTAGTTGCACCAAACCGTAGAGGATTACCTGGATTCGGAAGTAAATGGAACGAGGAAGTAAGCGGAGACTGGACAGGTCAATGCATGAATGATTATCTTAGTGCTATTGATGACGCAGCAGAATTACCTTTTGTTGATAAAGATCGTCTTGGATGTGTAGGAGCAAGTTTTGGAGGTTTCTCTGTATATTATCTTGCAAGTCATCACAACAAACGTTTCAAAGCTTTCATTGCACATGACGGAGCATTCAATCTTGAAAGTATGTACACTGATACAGAAGAGGCATGGTTCAGCAACTGGGAATATGAAGACGCTTTCTGGAACAAAAATGCTAGTGCAAACGCTGTAAAAACGTATAATAATAGCCCTCATAAGTTTGTTGATAAATGGGATACCCCTATTCTTGTCATACATGGTGAAAAGGACTATCGTATAAACGCCAATCAAGGTATGGGAGCTTTCAATGCTGCAAGAATGCGTGGTATTCCTGCAGAGATGCTTTTATTCCCTGATGAAAACCATTGGGTATTGAAACCACAAAATGGTATTTTGTGGCAAAGAACATTCTTCAACTGGTTGGATAAATGGCTGAAAAAATAAAAATCAAATAATATTATGGCAGAGAAAATAAGACAAATACTTAGTGATTCACCAAGAGCACGATGGACAGCGCTTCTGATAGTTTCATTTACTATGATGATGGGATATTTCATTACAGATGTGATGTCTCCATTGGAAGTTTTGCTCACAAAGACTACAGCAGATGGCGGACTAGGATGGTCATCTTCTGACTACGGTTTCTTTGCAGGATCATACAGTTATATTAACGTATTCCTATTGATGCTTTTCTTAGGAGGTATCATTTTGGATAAATTGGGAATTCGTTTTACCGGTTTGATGTCTTGCAGCTTTATGGTTATTGGTGTTATCATCAAGTATATTGGTGTATCAACAAACTTCGGTAATGAGCATTTCACTATAAGTGCAATCAACTTTGACATACCTATGTCTGTGGCAGTTGCATCTTTGGGATTTTCTATATTCGGAATGGGATGCGAAATATGCGGAATCACAGTATCAAAGATTATCACAAAATGGTTTAACGGTCATGAACTGGCACTAGCTATGGGCATTCAGGTTGCATTGTCACGTTTAGGAACAGCAGCAGCCATGATGATTTCATTACCTGTAGCGAAAGCATTTCATGACAAGGTAAGTGCACCTGTACTTCTAGGTGCCGTACTATTAATTATTGGTGCACTCTCTTTCTTCGTATACAACGTAATGGATAAGAAGCTCAGCAGATCAGTAGAAGAAGCTGGACGTAAAGAAAGTAATTCTCCTGAAGAACCTGACGAAAGTGAACAATTTCGTTTCAAGGATTTGGGCTTAATATTCTCTAACCCGGGCTTCTGGTGCATAACATTACTTTGCATGCTATTCTACAGCGGAGTATTTCCATTCCTCAAATTTGCAACAAAACTAATGGTTGCTAATTATGGTGTCAGCGAACGTTTTGCAGGTATTTTGCCAGGACTTATCCCATTCGGGACAATATTCCTCACACCACTTTTCGGAACAATATATGATAAGGTGGGTAAAGGTGCAACACTTATGCTTATAGGAAGTATAATACTTACAGTTATTCACATAATCTTCGCTCTGCACATTCTTCCTTACGGATGGTTTGCCGTTATTATAATGATTATATTAGGTATAGCCTTTTCACTTGTACCTTCGGCAATGTGGCCAAGCGTGCCAAAGATTATTCCGATGAAGCTTTTAGGAAGTGCTTATGCAATAATCTTTTTCATCCAGAATATTGGACTTGCCCTAGTACCTGTATTGATAGGAAAGGTCAACGACTATGACCCTTCATACACCACATCAATGAGCATATTTGCAGGATTTGGTGTAGCGGCAGTTATTGTAGCTACTCTTCTTTTGATAATAGACAAGAAGAAAAACTACGGATTGCAGAAGGCCAATATAAAAAAATAGATTAGACATAAATTATGTGGGGAAACAACAAGACCACCAGATGGACAGTTCTGTTAATCGTAGCGATTATTATGATGATGGGATATGTATTTTGGGATATTGTTTCCCCACTTACTACAAACCTTAAATCGCCCTTAGACAAGGGCGGCATGAATTGGACAACAGCTGAATATGGATTTTATGCAGGTAGCTACAGCATATTCAACATCTTTCTTTTCATGTTATTCTTTGGCGGCATCATCCTTGACAAAATGGGGATTCGTTTCACTGGTATTCTAGCCACAGGAATGATGTTTTGCGGTGCCTTAATAAACTTTATTGCCATTAAATACATCTCTGCACTAAATTATACAGATTTACAACTTACATTATTCGGACTTATTCCTCAGCATATAAAATTACAGGTACTGGTAGCAGCTTTGGGATTCGGAGTTTTCGGAGTTGGATGTGACATCACTGGTATCACTGTTTCTAAAGTTATAACAAAATGGTTTACAGGACATGAACTAGCATCTGCAATGGGAATACAAGTTGCTCTTGCAAGACTTGGAACCGCTAGTGCTATCAGTTTCAGTCCTATTATTGCCCTTAATTTCGGAGGTATTCAAGCATCATTATTAGTTGGCACTATCATTCTATTATTAGGTTTCTTTTTGTTTATTATATATAATGTGAAATTCGATGGAATAATAAAAGAAAGAAATATAAATACAGAAGAAGATAAGGAACCATATAATATAAAATCCATAACAACACTATTAAAGAATATAGATTTCTGGCTCATTGCCCTACTCTGCGTAAGCTTTTACAGCAGCATCAGGCCATTTCTGAAATTTGCAACAGACATAATAGTTGAGAAATATAACATGAATATAATCGCTGCCGGATGGATTACATCTATTCTTCCGTATGGCACAATTATTCTAACACCGTTATTCGGATACATAAATGATAAATATGGATATGCAAGAAAACTTCTTGTTACAGGTTGCCTTATCGTGGTAGTATCATTATTACTTCTCCTGTCACCTATTGGAGCAGGCACAGCATGGATGCCGATAATAATAATGATCATGATGGGAATAGCCTTTTCATTAGTTCCTAGTGTGCTTTGGCCTACAGTACCAAAACTTGTACCATTGAAGCAACTCGGTACGGCTTATAGCATAATATATTATATACAGAATCTAGGGCTGATGCTTGTACCAATGACCGTAGGGAATATTGTTACAAGTTATAATGGAAGAATAGATTATACACCAGGAATAATAATTTTTATTATCTTCGCAGTATTCGCAACTATTGTTGCATGCAGGATTAAGAAATAAAAAAATCCCAATGACATATTGTATCATTGGGACTATATTTATATTGAAGAATATCTTATTAACAAACCTTCTCCAACTTCTTCATTACGACGAAAATGAAAATGAAAGAAGCCAAACATAAAGTTACAAGAACACCCCATACATATACCAATGGAACTGCCTTCCAAAGGTATGCTGGTATCTGAACAAGGAAGTTGCCTATGGCAGTAGCACCAAACCAACATCCCATCATTAGACCCTTATATTTCTCAGGAGCAACCTTACTTACAAAAGATATACCCATTGGAGAAAGTAACAACTCTGCAAATGTAAGTATTAAATAAGTACTTACCAACCAGTTTGGAGAAACGCGCTGTGCATCTGTAAGATTATAACTCAAACCTATTGATGCCATTATCATTACAACATATCCTAAACCAGCAACAAGCATACCATAACCTATTTTGCGTGGAGCAGATGGTTCTTTACCCTTTGAAGCAAGCCATCCAAACAATGCCATGCTAATAGGAGTCAATGCAACTACAAAGCAAGGATTGAATTGCTGGAAGATTGGTGCAGAAATTTCAACACCACTAACAGGTAATTGACTGTAGTCATAGAAAAGATAACCAGCAGAAGCTAATATTACCAATACGGATATTAATTTACCACCAATTTTTTTACTCTGAAACAAAGAGAACAAAGAATAGATAATAAAAATTACAGCCACAAGATTTGTAACATTAAACATCATACCTTCAACACCAGTGCTGCTCTTTTTGACGAAGTCACGTGCGAAGTATGTCAATGTAAGACCATTCTGATGGAAAGCCATCCAGAAGAAAACTACAACTGCAAAGACTAGGAACAAAGCTACAAGACGAGATCTTGTGTCTGCGGCATCAACTTCTGTCTCAACTTTCTTATCTTCTACTGAAAAATCTTTTTCAGACACACTATTGTCTACATGAGCAAATGTCCAACGGAAACCATAATAAATAGCAATTGAAAGTATCAGAGAAATACAAGCTACTCCAAAAGCATAATGATATGCGGTCTGCTCTGTTGCACCAAGAGAAGTTTTAGCCCAATCTATAATTTTCAAGGCTGCTGTAGGTGCAAACAATGCACCAATATTTATAGCCATATAGAATATAGAGAAACCAGAATCTCGTTGACCAGAATATCTTGCATCATCATAAAGGTTACCTACCATTACTTGGAGATTTCCCTTGAATAAACTTGTTCCTATACATATCATAAGCAATGCTCCAGACATGACTACTATAGCTAATGTACCGGCACCAGCAGGTATCGCCAATAACAAATAACCAAGAAACATAACTATGATTCCAAATGTTACACATTTACCGTAACCAATTTTGTCAGCCATAGCTCCACCAACTATTGGAAGGAAATAGACTAACATAAGAAAAGTTGAATAAACTGTTCCGGCAAGTCCTTCTCCCCATCCGAAATTTGATTGCAAGAAAAGAACAAAGATAGCAAGCATGGTATAATATCCGAATCGTTCTCCGGTATTAGCCAATGCAAGGGCATACAGCCCTTTTGGTTGATTTTCAAACATAATGTTATTATTTAGATTTTAATATTTTAGTTTTCTTTGTTTTAGAAATATCAAATAAATAAGTAGCCTTTATAACTATATTTCCTATATTCGATTTTGAAAAATAATCACGCTTTGACGAACCATATATATTCGCCAATCCGTAGTAATATCGAGCTTCAAAAAGTATATGACCAATTTTAGGATGGCTATACTCAAGTCCACCGCCAACAGCGATTCCATAATCAAACTTATTTGCAACCTTCATTGTGTCTTGAGCAATTGCAGGATTCACTCGTGCTGTAGTATTACGTTTGCTTAACTCAAAATTCATATCAGTGCTCTCACTAATCATATAACCAAATTGAGGACCAAGATTTACAAAAAACTGCATGCCCTTGTATTCCTTTCCCCATGCTAAATGTGCAAGAAAAGGAACTTGAATATAGTTTAATGTTCGACTATATTTTTCAGCCAGTTTTGTTGTAGCATTGATTACAGGTTGATTATTAATATCCATGATATCTTCTTTCCACCCTATCTGCGAATAATTTATTTCAGCCATTATAGAGCAAATAGTACTGAAATATTTCTCACTTTTATAGCGTAAAGATATACCACCGGTAATTCCACCATGATATCCTTGATTAACTTTAGGCACGAAAGCCACATTACTCATAACATATCCCCCGTTTACACCTATGGAAAATTCATCTCGGTGCTCTCCTATCTGAGCGTGTAAAGGCAAGACCCCAAATAGGATTAGGAATACGCCTGACAGTATTTTTTCTTTAGTTTTCATATTCAGCCAATAATACATGGAGATTAATCTCTATTTATTAATATGCAAGACTTTCTATACTATGATTATACAAATAATGTATCAACATAAAACTTGTATTCACATATCCTCCTTTACCTATTTTTTCAAAACACAAAGGGGTTTGCAGTGAAGAATAAACATTTTGTGATTTACTACCGACAAACTTACTTCCAAATTTAGCAATACCTCTTATGAAATACTGAGCATGGTCATAACCTGTAATTGCAAAACGAGGTTGTGCCGGTTGCATTTCTTCATTAAACCAACCTCTATAGCTTTTCTCTAACGAAGTTGTTGCTGCTGAGTATGGATTATGATAAAAGACAGTTGGTATATAAGTATCGTATCTGCAGAAATTGTTAAAATCATAATTAGCATATATCAGCCATTCTGTATATCCAAACATACTAACCACAAATCCTGGATAAAGTGAAGACATTCTATCAAGTTTAGTTATAGCCAAACTAAGTTCCTTATAATGATCAGAATTAAGAATTACAACATTTTGTTTACTGCGGCTGAAGGCCTTTACAAAAGAGTCATCTGATGATTTAAGATTTGTAATATTATAAGATATTTTTTTAGCGTCAAGGATTTTACGAAGGCTTGACGTAAAATCACCCTTTCTACTAGTAGAATCATTACAATCTATAAATACAGGATGACTTTCACCGAAGCGTTCTATATACGCATTAATAGTAGAAGCATTAACCCTTGCATTATCTTGATATACTTGATATATATTGGTATTGTAAGCTACATCATTACCTGTTATTGAGAATGGGATTACAAGTTTAATATTATATGCCTTGCAAAATTCAGAAAGAGGTTTTACTTGTTTTGAATAAAGTGGTCCGAAAATCAAATCACATTTATTTGCGTAACTATCCAATAAAGTCTGCTTGACATCTGCATCAACAGGTACATTCCATGAATGAATATCAATATGGAATCCTTCCGACTTCAATTGGTCACACGCCATAAGAAGACCACGATAATATTCTATCATCCTACGACCGTCACCATCAACATTATGCAGTGGCAGCATTACACCTACAGAGATAGAGTTCTTACTTTTTGGATTCTCCATAACATTATCGGCAGCCCAAATTATATTGCTTGACAACAACAAGACAATAAGTAGTATATTTCTGTAAAAATGACTCATAATCTTTAAATTTTAACTTACAAGTGCAAAAATACAAAAAATATGTCATTACACCACATCTGATGTGTTATCTTTTTAGTAACTTTGCACAAATATATATAATAGGAATGAAAATTAAGATATCAATAGTATTGTTTTTATGCATTATTACCGTCAACATGTCATTGGCGGATATTTCTCCTATTGTATCACCAACAGTAACTATAATAGATTCCGAAGGAAAAGAAACTACAGGAAACTATGACGGCTCTGCACCAGTAACAGCCACTTTTTACGCACAGCCCGAAAATACTGATGGGTGGACAACATATTACGAATGGAAATTTATGGCAGAAAATGATACCATCCCCTACTTAGTAAGATACGAGCAGGATACCAAATATACATTTACGAAATCTGGTACTCACAACATTGTACTTTATGCCAAATTCACCAATGGAAATAATGTTATAGAACAGACATCCGACCCTTTAACTATAACACTATCAACAAGTAAACTTGAAATGCCAAATGCCTTTTCTCCAAACGGAGATGGCATAAATGATATATATAAAGCAAAAAGCAACTACCAGAGTATTATTGATTTCCATGCATATATATTTAACCGATGGGGACAAAAACTATATGAATGGAATGACATAAATGATGGATGGAACGGAAAATATAACGGCAAGGACGTTAAGGACGGTGTATATTTTGTTTTGGTAAAAGCTACAGGTGCTGATGGAAAGAAGTATAGCATCAAACGAGACGTTAATATTCTTCGTGGCTATACGGAATCATCTGGCACATCAAATAACTAACAATCAGTAATTAATAGTATTAGCTCTTTATGAAAAGAGAAGATAAAAAGATAAATGTATGGGGAGCGAGAGTCCACAATCTTAAAAATATAGATGTAGAAATCCCCCGCAATTCACTAACTGTCATTACAGGTCTTTCGGGTTCAGGCAAGTCTTCACTTGCTTTCGACACGATATTCGCCGAAGGACAAAGAAGATATATTGAGACTTTCTCGGCTTATGCCCGTAATTTTCTCGGCAACATGGAAAGACCTGATGTTGACAAGATTACTGGATTAAGTCCTGTTGTCAGCATTGAACAGAAGACGACAAATAAGAATCCGCGTTCTACTGTTGGTACTACGACAGAAATATATGACTACCTAAGACTTCTATATGCACGTGCAGGAACTGCTTACAGTTACGTTACAGGTGAAAAGATGGTCAAGTACACAGAAGAAAAGGTAATTGAAATGATTACCGACAACTATTCTGAAAAAAGGATTTTCATACTGGCTCCATTAGTTAGAAACCGTAAAGGTCACTATCGCGAACTGTTTGACAGTATGCGTAGAAAGGGATATCTGTATATCAGAATTGATGGCGAGATAAAGGAAATTGTCCGTGGAATGAAAACTGATAGATACAAAAACCACAGCATTGAAGTCGTAATAGACAAGATGAAAGTGGAGGACGTATCTCATGAAAGGCTCACTAAGAGTATTCAGACTGCCATGAAACAAGGCGATGGACTAATCATGATATTAGACAAAGACGCTGACGAAGCCAAATATTTTTCAAAAAGGCTTATGTGTCCTACGTCTGGTGTTTCATATAAAGACCCAGCACCCAACATATTCTCATTCAATTCTCCAGAAGGAGCATGTCCTCATTGCAAAGGTTTGGGATATGTAAATGAGATAGATCTCAAAAAGGTTATTCCCGATACGAAAATAAATATCCATGACGGTGCTATAATTCCACTTGGCAAATACAAAAACCAGATGATATTTTGGCAAATAGATTCTATCTTGCAAAAATATGATTGCAATATCAAAACACCATTTAAGGATATTCCAAAAGAAGCAGTAGATGAAATTCTATACGGTAGTCTGGAAAATGTAAAGATTGAAAAAAGTCTAGTACATACAACATCAGATTATTTCGTAAACTTTGACGGTATCATAAAATATCTTCAAACAGTAATGGAGAATGATGATTCAACATCAGGAAAGAAATGGGCTGACCAATTTCTTGCAACAACAGAATGTCCAGAATGTAAAGGACAAAGATTGAATATAGAGGCTCTTTCATATAAGATTTGGGACAAGAATATCACAGAAGTTGCCAATATGGATATCAATGACCTAAAAGACTGGCTTGATAATGTTGAAGAGCATATGGAAGTGCAACAGAAAAAAATAGCAACAGAAATTCTAAAGGAAATCAGAACACGTGTGTCATTTCTCTTAGAAGTTGGACTCGACTATTTATCACTCAACAGACAAAGCGCTACTCTATCTGGAGGTGAAAGTCAAAGAATAAGACTTGCCACGCAAATTGGTAGTCAGTTAATCAACGTGCTTTACATACTTGATGAGCCTAGTATCGGTTTGCACCAACGCGATAACGACCGTTTGATAAAATCTCTTAAGGAACTCCGCGACATTGGAAATACAGTGATTGTTGTTGAACATGATGAAGACATGATGCGTGCAGCAGATTGGATTATAGATATTGGACCAGAAGCTGGAAGGAAAGGTGGTGAAGTGGTATTTCAGGGAACTCCTGAAGAAATGTTGAAGAAACATACAATAACAGCTGATTATCTCAACGGCGAACGACAGATTGAAATTCCTGCAATAAGAAGGAAAGGAAATGGAAAGAGCATTAAGATATATGGTGCAAAGGGAAATAATCTTAAAAACGTAGATGTAGAATTTCCACTTGGCAAACTTATTGTAATTTCCGGTGTATCAGGATCTGGCAAGTCAACACTTATAAATGAGACATTACAGCCTATCTTGTCTCATCATTTCTATAGATCTTTAAAAAAGCCGATGAAATATGATAAAATTAGCGGCATAGATAATGTAGACAAAATTGTGAATGTTGATCAAAGCCCTATCGGCAGAACCCCGAGAAGCAATCCGGCAACGTACACAGGCATGTTCAGTGACATCAGAAGTTTGTTCGTAAATCTTCCTGAGGCTATGATAAGAGGTTATAAACCTGGAAGATTTTCTTTTAATGTAAAAGGTGGCAGATGTGAGGCTTGTAGCGGTAACGGATACAAGACCATAGAAATGAACTTCCTTCCTGATGTAATGATACCTTGCGAAGTTTGTCATGGCAAAAGATATAACCGAGAAACCCTTGAAGTAAGATTTAAGGGAAAGTCTATTGCCGATGTACTTGATATGACAATTAACCAAGCAGTAGATTTTTTCGAGAATGTGCCTAGCATATTACCTAAAATAAAGACTCTGCAAGATGTAGGCTTGGGGTATATTAAACTAGGTCAAAGTTCCACTACCCTTTCTGGAGGTGAAAGCCAACGCGTGAAACTTGCTACAGAACTTGCAAAGAAAGACACAGGTAAGACGCTATATGTTCTTGACGAACCAACCACTGGACTTCATTTTGAAGACATAAGAATACTTATGGATGTACTTCAAAAACTCACAAACAGAGGCAATACGGTTATCATCATTGAACATAATATGGATGTGATAAAACTTGCAGACTATATAATTGATGTTGGTCCAGAAGGTGGTAGAAACGGAGGAATGATTCTGGCTACAGGAACACCAGAAGAAATTGTTAAAAGCAACAAGGGATATACTCCTAGATTTCTTAAACAAGTACTTGAGAAGAAGAATTAAATAATAAACAAAAATCCCCGCAATATAAAAACATATTCCGGGGATTTTTATAATTACTTTTATTCAGCATCCTTACGATCATCAACATTATCACCCTGAGTTGGTGACATTGCCTCCTCAAAGTTAGTAATACCAGCCTTGATTAGAATATTATACCATTGAATAAGCTTCTTTATATCACTATCGTGAACACGATCTTGATCAAAGTTAGGCAATATTTCAGCAAAATAATCACGAAGTTCCTTACTACTTGATTTCTTGTAATTCAAAGAAGACTCTTTAGAATCCTCTTTCTTGCTCAAATTGTCAAGCACATTCCACAATGGTACATCTTCATCAGCAGTGTACATAGCTATATCACCAAGACTTGTTACACGATCTGTAGCAAATGCAGGAATACGTTTATGACTTCCGTCTAATGTTTCAACTATAAGATTCATTTTACCACGAGAAACCAGCTTGTAAAGTCCTGGTTTTCCTGAGATTGAAAGAATTGTTTCCATTTTTGTTTAATGATTTATTGTTATAAATTATTTAATTATTGATAATATTCTGTCTATTTGTTCTTCAAGATTTGCTATGCCATCATTGACAATTTCAAAATCAGACATACTTAATATTTCTTTCTGGGGCATTTGTTTATTTATCCATTCCAAAGCCCTACCACGTGAAATGTTGTCACGCAGCATTATTCTTGAGATACGAACTTCATCTGGAGCTGTTACGCAAATGACTTTATCAAGAGCTATCCTCTTGTTGAATCCACTATCAAAGAGAATAGCACTCTCAAGCCAGTTATATCCACTACTAATAAAATCGTTTGCAACTGCTGGATGAATAATACTATTTACAGCAATTCTATTATCATCGCTTTCTAATAAGAATTGAGCCAAGACATGCTTATTAAAGATTCCATTAATAAATACATCCTTACCTAATAGTAAATTTAATTCTGCTTGAAGACTTTTGTTTTGGGCAATAAGATTTTTAGCCGCGGCATCACAATCATATACATGAATGCCACGAACATCCAAAAGAGAACAAACGTAACTCTTTCCTACACCTATGCCACCCGTTATGGCTATCTTACGATTATCTTTCACTATATTAAAATACCCTATTGCTGTTCTATAAGATAATCGACCTGTTTCATCTCCAATCGCGCCATTGTTACATCACGCGAATGCTGTCGTAATCTTAGAATGCACTTGTCTGAAGGATGAGCCAAAATATCATTATAATCCACTACAACCATAAATTGTTCGGGCTTGACATTTCTAAATAAGCTTGATCCAACCGTAAACTTAACATTAACTTTTGAAGGGAACGTGCGCAAGACCTTACCTTCTGGCATATTTACAGCGACAATAGGAACCTCTACACTCTCTTCCGTAAGAATATCAACATATAAGCCAATTTTGACAACAGAAGGAACCATCTTGACACCATTAATTGGGCGAAGTGGAACCCGTCGCATAACAGTATCCTCTACATTATTTAAATATAGAGCGTGAGTATATACATACTTAACACTGTCTAGTAATGCCTTGTTAGCATAAATGGTAACAGTAGAAGGCCAGAATTTAATACGCGATATATAATAACTTTTACCAGGATTCACATCACCTGCAAGACGAACTGGTACACGCTTTGATTGTCCATAATTAAAGAAGAATGGCAATGAATGAGACTTTATAGAGGTTATCTTTGAAGATCCAGAAAGCCTTTGCGATATCATTTTCTGCAAATCAGATAAAGGAACAACGCCTTTACCGTCATCCTTATCTGCATACGAATCAAAATCTATTAAAATAGGGGTAATTCTATTGGTATATAAATATGTAACAAGAGTAAAACCTTTATCACGAACCGTTACATATACAGTATCACTACAAGATTGAGTAACAACAACATTGTTTGGTACATCATCAAGACGTACTGGTATGGCTAGTTCTTCCTCGTAAGTTTCATTTAATGTCATGAGAAGCCAAAAAGTTCCACTCAAACCGAGAAAAAACAAAAAAATCAGAAACTCCCTATTCACCGAAGAAAAGAGGAAGTTTCTGACAAATTTATATATTTTAGCTATATTATGCATTATGCATCTTAGATGATGCGTTAGCGAATACATAACTTCTGTTTACTGTAATAACAACACCTTTTGCTATTTCAATATCAACAGATTCATCTTCCATATTTATACGCTTAACAGTACCATATATACCACCACCGGTAATAACCTTAGAGCCCTCTTGAAGAGAATTCTGGAACTTACGTATTTCCTTTTGTTTCTTCTGCTGAGGACGAACCATAAACAACCAGAAGATAACAAGGATAGCGACCATCATGATAATCATGCCCATACCACCACCCTGTGCTGCCTGAGCAGCCAATAGCATTGTATTCATATTAATAAATCCTTTTTAGTTAATATATTATTTACTTTCTTTATTTCTTAATGTTTTTATCATCATGCCATTATCAACGAAGAAATGAGCTATTGAATCCAACATACCGTTTATATATCCACCACTACGTGAAGTACTATACAATTTAGCCAAATCTACAAACTCATTTATTGTAACACTTGCAGGAATATTTGGGAATGTAAGCATTTCGGCAATAGCAATCTGCATTATTACGATATCCATATATGCAAGTCTGCTGAAGTCCCAATTACGACTAGCATCACTCAAATAATGTTGATATTGGTCAGCATTAAGAATCGTTGCACGGAACAACTTACGTGCAAAATCCTTGTCTTCCTCATCACCATATTCAGGAAGTATTTCCTGCTTATTCTTGTTATCAGCTTCAAAGCGTTTAATTGTCTTCAACACGAATGTATCAACAACTTCCTTATCATCATTCCAATACAAGCTCTTTTCTTCTAACAATGAGTCCAAATCAGAATTATTCAGTATAAACAATTTATATAGTTTACGCCACAATTCTCTATCTGTTTCATAATCAGACTCTTCAGCGTTCATATATTCATTATAATCTTCACTGCTTTCTATCTGATTACATAGTTTACGTACAAATTCAATATCATCTGCCCAAGTCAGTTTTTGACTTTCAACAAATTCATTCAACATTTTATTCTCTTCCAGTTGTACTGCAAATTTGTTATAAACAAATTTTTGAGATGGCACCTCTGTACCTTCTCGTTGAGCACGTTGAGTAGCTATTTCTATCCTATGACGCTCCTCTCTAGTAATATCAACTATAAGCAGAAGCAAATAATTGTATAAATCATAAGCCTTTGAAAGACTAAAGAAGAGTTCCTTCTCTGCCGTATCAATATTCTTATTACCATTTTGATAATATGCGTAGGTTAACTGGACTACCTTAATTCTTATAAGTTCGCGATTGATCATTCTCTTAATTTGTTGTTTTCCTATATACAATAATATTTTTATTGTGCAAAAATATAGCTTTTCAACTGAATATGCAAGAAAAAAGAAGGATATTTCGACAAAAGCAGCAATTAATTTGCACGATAAACAAAAAAGGCGTAACTTTGCAGCGCTTTTTCCGGGAGGTTTTCCCGTGGTGATGGCGAATTAATAAAAGAACATTTAATTTAGAGTAACACAATTATGAAAGAGATTAATGTAACAGGTCAGAAGCGTGCAGACCTTGGCAAGAAAGCTTCTAAAGAAATTCGTAAGCAGGGCTTGGTTCCTTGTAATATCTATGGTGAGAAGAAGGACGCTAACGGCGTTCCTGAGGCATTTTCTTTCGCAGCTCCATTCAGCGAACTTCGTAAGATAATTTACACTCCTCACATCTACGTTATCAATCTTAACATTGATGGCGAGCATCATACAGCTATCCTTAAGGAAATTCAGTTCCACTCAGTAACAGACGCTCCTCTTCACGTTGACTTTTTCGAGGTTAACGATCAGAAGCCTATCACAATGGGTGTTCCTGTTAAGCTTGTAGGTCTTGCACAGGGTGTTCGTGATGGTGGTCGTATGAACCTTACTATGCGTAAGATTAACATAACAGCTCCTTATCAGCAGATTCCAGAGCATCTTGATATTGATGTAACTGCTTTGAAGATTGGTAAGAGCATCAAGGTTGGTGAGCTTTCATACGAAGGTCTTGAAATCGCTACAAGCAAGGACGTCATTGTATGTTCTATTAAGATGACACGTCAGTCACAGCAAGCTACAGATGACGCTGCTGAAGAAGGTGCTGCAGCTGCTGCAGAATAATTAAGTATGGACAAATATTTAATTTGTGGTTTGGGCAACCCTGGTGATGAATATCAGGGTACTCGACACAATACAGGATTTATGATATTGGACGCTTTTGCAAAAGCGTCCAATATTTGTTTTGAAGACAAACGCTATGGTTTTGTAGCTGAGACAAATATAAAAGGTAGAAAAATTATATTACTAAAGCCTACTACATTCATGAACCTTAGCGGAAATGCTGTTAGATATTGGCTTAACAAAGAAAATATCGACCAAAGCAGACTCCTTGTTATAAGTGATGATGTTGCATTAGCGTTAGGTGCTTTCAGATTAAAGAGCAGCGGAAGCAACGGTGGACATAATGGGCTTGGAAATATCCAGCAACTTATCGGTCAGAACTATGCGCGACTAAGAATGGGTATCGGAAACGAATATCCAAAAGGCGGTCAGATTGACTGGGTGCTTGGACGATACAGTGACGAAGACATGAAAGTGTTGCAGCCAAGTATTGATAACGCATGCGAAATAATAAAGAGTTTTGCACTTGCAGGTATTGATATCACGATGAATCAGTTTAATAAACTAGGTAAGAAATAATTTTTATGGCAGAAGTAGCGAGAATAGACAAATGGCTTTGGGCAACAAGAATTTTCAAAACGCGTTCTCTTGCTGCCGATGCATGTAAAAATGGACGTGTGACAATTAATGGTATAAACGTCAAACCAAGTCACACTATAAAAGCCGGAGAAACCGTAAGCGTAAAGAAATCTCCAATAACTTACTCCTTTAAGGTATTAAAATGCATAGAACACAGAGTAGGCGCAAAACTACTACCTGAAATATATAAAAATGTCACAGATGCAAAGCAATACGAATTATTGGAAATGAACAGAATAAGCGGTTTTGTTGACAGATCCAGAGGTACTGGCCGACCAACAAAAAAAGACCGCCGAGCATTAGACACTTTCGTCGACCCAGCAATATTTGGTTTTGGAGATGAAGACAACGATGAGTAAACAACTTAATTAACAGTGCAGATCAACATAATAGCAACATGAAACATTTAGCAATATTCGCCTCAGGTAAAGGAACTAACTGCGAAAATATTATTAATTATTTCGCTGATTCTGATATTGCCGAAATCAAGCTTGTTGTTTCTAACAAGTCGACAGCGCCAGTAATTGAAAATTCACAAATACAAGGCATCAAGACTATCGTGGTCTCAAAAAAAGAATTCAACGATGAGAATATTCTCATGCCTATTCTAAAGGAAAACAAGATTGATTTTATTGTCCTTTCAGGTTTTCTGCTTTTCATTCCAGATTTTCTTATAAATAATTTCAATAAACGAATAATCAACATTCACCCTGCCCTATTACCTAAATTTGGAGGTCCCGGAATGTATGGCATACACGTTCACGAAGCTGTCAAGGCTTCAGGAGAGAAAGAAACAGGAATGACTGTACATTGGGTAAGCAAGGAAATTGATGGTGGCGAAATAATATTTCAACATACAACACCAATAACAGAGAAAGACACCGTAGAAGATATCGCCGAAAAAGAACACAAACTTGAAATTGAGTATTTTCCAAGAGACATTGAAAAAATACTCGCTATGTGCTAAATTATGAAAAAAAGAAAACTTTTTGTAATCTAGAGTTTGCAAATATAGAAATAAGTATTATCTTTGCATTGGATTATATAAAACAAACTTATTCAAATATATGGAAGCTTTCTTTAGCACACACGCTTATCTTGTTGAGCATACAGATGCACCAGTACGTCGAACCCTAATGGACGAGATTGATTGGAATGATCGTATGATTGGCATTAAGGGTACACGAGGCGTTGGAAAAAGCACTTTCCTACTGCAATATGCCAAAGAGAAGTTCGGTCCTGATGATCGCCGTTGCTTATATATCAACATGAACAACTTCTATTTTCAGGGAAAAGGCATTGCTGAGTTTGCTGGCGACTTTGCCGCTCAAGGTGGAAAAGTATTACTTATAGACCAAGTTTTCAAGCAGCCTAACTGGAGTCAGGAATTACGCAAGTGCTACGACAATTTTCCTAACTTGAAAATTGTATTCACAGGAAGTAGCGTAATGCGTCTGAAAGAAGAAAATCCTGAATTAAACGGTATTGTTAAAAGTTATAATTTAAGAGGATTTTCATTCCGTGAATTTTTAAATTTGCAAACAGGAAATAATTTCCGTCCATACACACTAGACGAAATTCTTCAAAACCACGAACACATAATAAAGGATATTCTCCCGAAAGTTAGTCCTTTGAAATTCTTTCATGATTATATTCATCATGGTTTCTACCCATTCTTTCTTGAAAACCGCAACTTTTCTGAGAATCTACTCAAGACAATGAACATGATGACCGAAGTTGATATTCTGCTTATTAAGCAAATTGACTTAAAGTATCTCACAAAAATTAAAAAACTATTTTACTTATTGGCTGTAGAAGGTCCGAAAGCTCCAAACATAAGTAATCTAGCACACGAAATAGAAACAAGCCGCGCCACAGTTATGAATTATATCAAATATCTAGCTGACGCACGCTTGATAAACATGATATACCCTGTTGGACAAGAATTTTCCAAAAAGCCTAGCAAGGTGATGATGCATAATACAAATCTGATGTATGCCATCTACCCAATACAAATCAATGACCAAGATGTCATGGAGACTTTTTTTGTAAATTCATTATGGAAAGACCATAAGGTAAACCAAGCATCCAAAGACCATTTCTTCATGGTTGACGGCAACATCAAATTCAAAATTTCAGATGCTCAAAGCGAGCACAAACAAAGATGTAATCCAGACACCATATACGCTAGATACAATACAGAAGTGGGAAAAGAAAACAGAATACCACTGTGGTTGCTTGGATTCATATATTAAAGTTCTATATAGAAAGCAAATAAAAAACTAGATATAGAAAACATTAATTAATAATTTTATCAATAAATAAAATGGCTAAAGAAAAAAAATTTATCACATGTGATGGTAACACAGCTGCGGCTAATGTAAGCTATATGTTTACAGAGGTAGCTGCCATCTACCCTATCACTCCGTCTTCTCCAATGGCGGAGCATGTAGATGAATGGGCTGCCAAAGGTCGCAAGAACCTTTTTGGCCAGACCGTTTCAGTTCAAGAAATGGAGTCTGAAGGTGGTGCTGCAGGTGCAGTTCACGGTTCTCTTCAGGCTGGTGCACTGACAACTACATTTACAGCATCTCAGGGTCTTCTTCTGATGATTCCTAATATGTATAAGATTGCAGGTGAGCTTCTGCCTTGTGTATTCGACGTTTCTGCCCGTACATTGGCATCACACTCTCTTTGTATTTTCGGTGACCACCAAGATGTTATGGCATGTCGTCAGACAGGTTTCGCAATGTTCTGTTCAGGTTCTGTTCAGGAGGTTATGGACCTTACAGCTGTTCCACATCTTGCAACATTAAAAACGAGTGTTCCTTTCATCAACTTCTTCGACGGTTTCCGTACATCTCATGAATATCATAAGATTGAAGAGATTGATCAGGAGGCTATAAAGGCTCTTGTTGATCCTGCTGACATCAAGCGTTTCCGTGACCGTGCTTTGTCACCAGAACGTCCTGTAACACGCGGTACAGCAGAGAATCCAGAGACATTCTTCACACACCGTGAGGCAAGCAACGAATACTATGATAGAATTCCTGCTGTTGTTGAGGATTACCTTGGCAAGATTTCTTCTATCACAGGTCGTGAGTATCACTTGTTCAACTACTATGGTGCAAAGGATGCAGAGAACGTCATCGTATTGATGGGTTCTGCTACAGAAGCTGCACGCGAGGCTATCGACTACCTTGTTAAGCAAGGTAAGAAAGTTGGTATGGTCGCTGTTCACTTGTATCGTCCATTCTCAGTTGACTTCCTTAAGAAGACTCTTCCTGCTACTGTTAAGCGCATTACTGTTCTTGACCGTACTAAGGAGCCAGGAGCAGAAGGTGAGCCATTGTATCTTGACGTTAAGAGTGCACTCTATAACGACGAGCGTAAGCCTCTTATCGTTGGTGGTCGTTATGGTCTCGGTTCTAGTGATACTACACCAGCTAAGATTATCGCTGTATTCAAGAACCTTGAATTGCCAGAGCCAAAGAATCACTTTACTGTAGGTATCGTTGATGACGTTACATTCACATCTCTTCCTGAAGAGGAAGAAATCCCTATGGGTGGTGATACATTGTTCGAGGCTAAGTTCTACGGACTTGGTGCTGACGGTACTGTAGGTGCAAACAAAAACTCTGTTCAGATTATTGGTAACAACACCAATAAATACTGTCAGGCATATTTCAGCTACGACTCTAAGAAGTCTGGTGGTTTCACATGTTCTCACCTGCGTTTCGGTGATGATCCTATCCACTCTACTTATCAGGTAAACACTCCTAACTTCGTAGCTTGCCACGTTCAGGCTTACCTCCACATGTATGACGTTACTCGCGGTCTTCGTGACAACGGTACATTCTTGTTGAATACAATCTTCGACGGTGAGGAACTTGTAAACTTTATCCCTAATAAGGTTAAGGCTTACTTCGCAAAACATAATATCAAGGTATATTATATTAACGCAACAAAGATTGCTCAGGAGATTGGTCTTGGCAACCGTACAAATACGATTCTTCAGAGTGCATTCTTCCGCATCGCAGAGGTTATTCCTTTGGATCTTGCTGTTGAGCAGATGAAGGCATTTATTGTTAAATCTTACTCTAAGAAGGGTCAAGATGTCGTTGACAAGAACTTCGGTGCTGTTGAACACGGAAACGAATACAAGGAACTTACTGTTGATCCATCATGGGCTAACCTCAGTGATGAGGCTGATAAGGAAGATAATGCTCCAGCATTCATCAAAGAACTTGTTCGTCCTATCAACGGACAGAGCGGTGACCTTCTTAAGGTTTCTGACTTTGTTAACCATGATACAGTTGACGGTACATGGCAGAATGGCACAGCAGCATTTGAAAAGCGTGGCGTAGAGGCTTTCGTTCCAATTTGGAATTCAGAAAACTGTATCCAGTGTAACAAGTGTGCATATTCTTGTCCTCACGCTGCTATACGTCCATTCGTTCTTGATGAGAATGAAGCTAAGGGTTTCGATGCAACTACTCTTGATATTAAAGCTCCTAAGTCTCTTGCAGGAATGCAGTTCCGTATTGAGGTTTCTGTTCTTGACTGTCTTGGATGTGGAAACTGTTCAGACGTTTGTCCTGGTAAGAAGGGCGAGAAGGCTTTGTCTATGATTCCATTCAACATTGATTCACCAGACATGATTAAGGAAGCTAAGAACTGGGAATACCTAGTTAAGAAAGTTGCTTCTAAGCAGGATCTTGTTGATATCAAGCAGAGTGCTAAGAACTCACAGTTCGCTCAGCCATTGTTTGAATTCTCTGGTGCTTGCGCAGGTTGTGGTGAGACTCCTTATGTTAAGTTGGTTTCACAGCTCTACGGTGACCGTGAGATGATTGCTAACGCTACAGGTTGTTCTTCAATCTACTCAGCTTCTATCCCAGCTACTCCTTATACAACAAACGCTAATGGTCAGGGTCCTGCATTCGACAACTCATTGTTCGAGGACTTCTGCGAGTTTGGTCTTGGTATGACTATGGGTAACAAGAAGATGAAAGAGCGCATTGTTAAGTTGCTTAACGACGCCATTGCAAACGGAGCTACAGAAGAGTTCAAGGCTGCCGCTGAAAAGTGGATTGAAGCTAAGGATGATGCTGATGGTTCAAAGGCTGCTGCAGCAGAACTTAAACCTCTTATTGCTAAGGGTGTTGAGGCTGGTTGCGAAATTTGCGCAGAGCTGAAGACTCTTGATCATTACTTGGTTAAGCGTTCACAGTGGATTATCGGTGGTGACGGTGCTTCTTATGATATCGGTTACGGTGGTCTTGACCACGTTCTCGCTTCTGGTGAAGATGTAAACATCCTTGTTCTTGATACAGAGGTTTACTCTAATACTGGTGGTCAGAGTTCTAAGTCTACCCCACTCGGCGCTATCGCACAGTTTGCTGCTCAAGGTAAGCGTATATGCAAGAAAGACCTTGGTCTTATGCAGACAACATACGGTTACGTATATGTAGCTCAGATTGCTATGGGTGCAGACAATGGTCAGACATTGAAGGCTATCCGTGAGGCAGAGGCTTATCCAGGTCCATCATTGATTATTGCTTACTCTCCATGTATCAACCACGGTTTGAAGCGTAAGGGCGGTATGGGTCGTTCACAGCATGAGGAAGAACTAGCTGTTGAATGCGGTTACTGGCACTTGTGGCGTTTTAACCCACAATTGGCTGAAGAAGGAAAGAATCCATTCATCTTGGATAGTAAAGAACCTAACTGGGCTAACTTCCGCGACTTCCTACTTGGTGAGGTTCGTTATATGAGTGTTCAGAAGGCTTATCCTAACGAGGCAGACGAATTGTTCTCTCAAGCAGAAAAGATGGCGAAACGTCGTTATCAGAGCTATGTAAGAAAGAGCAAAGAAGATTGGAGCGAGGCTATTGACTAAAAAATAGTTTTAAACTAAATATTTTAAAGGGCTGGTACTTTTGTACCAGTCCTTTTTATTTATTTTAGCTACGTAATTACGTTAACTCTTAAATCTCGGTTCATCGTCAATTTAGGGGTGATATTCTCAATAAACCTATTCAGACTAAAGACAAGACAACCAGAAAAAGTTTTTTAATGTCACTAATGTCATAATGTCACAAACCCTTTATTTATAAGGGCTGAGCGAGTGACATTAAGTGACATTATCGGTGTAAAAGTGACGATATAACTGAAATCATACCAATTTTTCGCGATTTTTTGCCAAATATATAGTACATGTATAGACATTTTTTCGTTTATGATGGTCTGCACTCGTCATTATGTGCGCTATACTTCGCAATATGTTTAGTTTTTATATCAAAACCCTACTATAAATAATGGTAATAGCCATCAATCTTATTCTTTTATCCTTATTGATAATCATTCGTTTACCTGTGCTAAGTAATCACTTTTTTCACGTTAGGTAATACGGTTACACACGTTGTGTAATCGAGTTGTTCACGTTGTGTAACACGGTTACACACGTTGTGTAATCGGATTGCACACATGCTGATGTAATCGGATTACCCAAAAGTTGCGGAAATTTAGGTAATCGTTTGTGCACTCTGTTTCAATATATATTCGCATACTTCAAACTCATTCTATCGTGTCTATATGTGTAAGGAGCTGATTTTTTGAATTATCCATGCAGTCTAGGAAGCCAGCATTTATGTTCGATAAAACTTTATCATCATAAATATGTATTATGTAAATACCATAATTGCGAAAAAAACGCCAAAACCAGGTGTACTCGAGGGTATAATGTCACTTTTACACCGATAATGTCACTTAATGTCACTCGCTCAGCCCTTATAAATAAAGGGTTTGTGACATTATGACATTAGTGACATTAAAAAACTTTTTCTGGTTGTCTTGTCTTTAGTCTGAATAGGTTTATTGAGAATATCACCCCTAAATTGACGATGAACCGAGATTTAAGAGTTAACGTATCTACGTAGCTGAAAAAACAAAAAAGCGCAGGAGTTAAAATAACTTCTGCGCTTCTATTGTTGTGTGTATCACTATCTTATTCTATCAGCAGCCCTTAAGAGCTTTTCATCTGCAATAATTGAATGACGTGCCATAATATATAAAACTATTGATATAAATGGCAGACAAGCAGCAAATGCGAAATGCAAAGTTTGGTTCTCAAATACAAGTCCACCTAGCATTGTGAAATACATATATGCTACATACCACAAAAGTATCAGCAATATATTAACAACGCAGAGACGAGCTTGAAACTTTCTGTCATGAAACTTGAATATCGCCCATAAGTTGATAGGACAAGTAATCAAAAGAATCACAAACAAAGGACACACCTTAAAATCTAATGCACTGCTTCCATCCTTTATCCACAAATTATACACCTCTGTATTTACTCCCATACCAGAAGGCTCAAACGCAGCAATCGGCAAAGAAAGACATACAATCGTAAGAATCAGAGCGACAAGCAAAAATAAAGTCTGTCTACGCTGTATCATTAGCCTTCGTTATTAACAGTATCCTTTGCAGGATCACGCCAATAAATGTTACCATCTACAAATTCCTGAGTAGCCAACAAGATTGGCTTAGGAAGTTTCTCATAATAACGTGAAATTTCAATCTGCTCACGATTTTCAAACACTTCCTCAAGAGAATCATTGTATGAAGCGAACTCTGCCAATTTTTTATTAAGCTCCTGTTTGATTTCAACAGATATTTGATTTGCGCGTTTAGCTATAATAGCAACACTCTCATAAATATTACCAGTTTCGTCACATAAGTCCATAATGTTACGAGTGACTGTGTTCACTGGTGCTTTTGATTTCTTGTAATCCATTTATTTGTTTATTTATCGTTATTATTTTCTCCAGTATATTTCTTGCATTTCGCAATATATCTCATTGCAGTGTCCTTTTCCTTAGAATCAGGAAATTCATTAAGGAAGCCATAACACTCATCTTCTGAATCCTGATATCTATCAAGACGTTTCTCTTCAACACTCTGTTCAGCAAGTTCATACTTACTCTTCATGATGAGAACAGAGAAGTCTTCACGCATACTTGTGTAAGGATAATCCTTAAGAGCATTCTGACTAGTTATGATACAAGCCTCATAGTTATTTCCACCATCGGTGCAATTACCAAAATAAGGACCAAGGTTATAATATAGTCTTGCTGAATAAAGTTCCTTCAACACCAATTTATCTTGCAATTCAAACAATTTCTTTTGAGCAGTCTCCTTCAACTTTGCATCTGGATATAAGTCCAAATATGTCTGAAAAGCGGAAATGGCAGAAACTGTCATAGATTGGTCAAGACGAGGTTCAGGAGTACTCATATACAAACTCAATCCTTCATAATAATGTGACATCTCTGCCAAATATCCTTTTGGATAAGACTGATAATATCGTTTGAAAGCTTGAGCAGCACCCTCATAGTCCATACTATTATATTCAGCCATAGCCAACATATAAAGACTTTCCTGGGCATTGTCTGTTCCCTTTTCTATAGTAATAAGATCTGTAAGCAACGTTATGGCACGTGTGTACTTGCCATTTGCATAGCATTCTTTAGCATACTCGTATTTATACTGATAATCATCAGTCTTATAAACCTTATTGAATTCACTAGCGCAACTTGAAAAAAGCATCGCCAGGCATATTGGGAATAGACTATATTTCTTCATATTTAAATATATTGAGATGCAAAGTTACTCACTTTTCCCTGATCTACAAAGCAAAAAATACACTTTTTCGCAAATTATTAGTCTTTATAACTCATATTAGCTGATTATTTAGTAATTTTGCAGTTTACATAAGGGATAAAGCATGGATTTTAAACTAACTTCAAAATATAGTCCAACTGGAGACCAGCCAGAAGCTATAAGACAATTGACAGAAGAATTACAAAAAGGTGTACCAGCGCAAGTACTTCTTGGAGTGACAGGTTCTGGAAAAACGTTTACAGTAGCTAATGTTATTGCCAACGTAAACAAGCCTACCCTTATACTAAGCCACAACAAAACTCTTGCCGCTCAACTTTATGAGGAAATGAAAGGATTTTTTCCAAATAATGCAGTGGAATATTACGTATCATATTATGACTATTACCAACCTGAGGCTTACCTACCGTCTTCTGACACATACATAGAAAAAGACCTTGCCATAAATGACGAGATTGATAAACTGAGACTGAGTTCCGTCTCTGCCCTATTATCAGGACGCAAAGACGTAATAGTTATTTCTTCTGTATCATGTATATATGGAATGGGAGGACCTGCAGCCATGCAGGAGAGTGTGATAAAAATAAAGAAAGGACAAACCATAGACCGCAATGAATTTCTACGACAATTAGTTAATGCACTTTATGTAAGAAACGACATTGAACTGCAACGTGGAAACTTCAGGGTAAAAGGTGATACAGTTGATATTTTCATGGCTTACAGTGACAACATGCTGAGAGTCACATGGTGGGATGATGAAATTGATAGCATCGAGGAAGTGGACAGTATCACATTTCATACTCTTACATCATTTGAGGAATATGAGATATATCCTGCGAATCTTTTTATCACGACTAAAGAACAGACAGAATCGGCTATCAGACAAATACAGGATGACCTTACAAAACAGGTTGATTACTTTAACGAAATTGGTGACAGCATTAAGGCTCAAAGAATTAAGGAAAGAGTTGAATACGACATGGAAATGATGAAGGAACTAGGTCATTGTAGCGGAATAGAAAACTACTCAAGATATTTTGATGGCAGAAATGCTGGTGAAAGACCTTACTGCCTTTTAGATTTTTTCCCGAAAGATTACCTTATGGTGGTTGATGAGAGCCATGTAAGTATACCACAAATAGGCGCAATGTATGGTGGAGACAGAGCCAGAAAGCGTAATCTAATTGAATTTGGCTTCCGACTTCCAGCAGCATTTGATAACCGACCATTGAGGTTTGAGGAATTCCACGAATTAATCAACCAAATAATTTATGTAAGTGCCACTCCTGCCAACTATGAGATAGAAGAAGCTGAGGGCGTTGTAGTAGAGCAGATTATACGCCCTACAGGATTACTTGATCCGGAAATAGATGTCAGACCATCTGAAAATCAGATAGATGACTTAATGGACGAAATACTTACCAGATGCACCAAAAACGAAAGAGTTCTTGTAACGACATTGACAAAACGAATGGCGGAAGAACTTACAGAATACTTTTTGAATCATGACGTAAAAGCTAATTATATACATAGCGACGTAGCAACTCTTGACAGAGTAAGAATAATGAATGATTTAAGAGCCGGTGTGTATGATGTTCTTGTGGGTGTAAATCTACTTCGTGAAGGACTTGATTTACCCGAAGTATCATTGGTTGCGATTTTAGATGCTGACAAAGAAGGATTTCTGAGGAGTCACAGAAGTCTGACTCAGACAGCCGGACGTGCTGCACGAAATATCAACGGAAAGGTAATCATGTATGCAGACAGGATTACAGAAAGTATGAAACGCACTATTGAAGAAACAGCAAGACGACGTAGCATACAGCTTAAATACAACGAGGACCACAACATAACTCCTCAGCAAATAACCAAAAAGATAGGTTCGTCTCTGACAATGGGTACTGATGCAGACTACACAACAGCCATGGGTAGAAATAACATGGCAACAAACGCATATATAGAACCCGAGTTCGGCGCTTTCGCGGCAGACACAATTGTGAAGAAGATGTCACACAATGAACTTCAGCGAAGTATCGACAACACAACAGAACTGATGAAAATGGCTGCTAAAAATCTTGACTTTCTTCAGGCTGCACAATATCGAGATGAAATTTTAAGATTGCAAGACCAACTAAAATTAAAGGAATAAATCTATTAATTATAGTTAAGTTTAAGGAATCTACTGACACCTAATTAATAGCTCTCATCTTTTTTTATTACTTTTGCCCTAATTTAGATATTATAATAAATTTGCACTATGAAGAAATTATTTATATTGACACTCTGTTTTTTGCCATTTACTGGCATTGCACAGAATGTAAAGACAACACAGAGTAATACAAAAATAGAACAGCTAAAGGCTGATGCAGCAAAAAAGGCTACTGAAGCTAAGAAAGCAGCAGAGGAAGCACAAAAGGCTGCCGATGAGGCTTTGAAAGCTGCCAAAGATTTAGAACAGGCTACTTCAAATGGCAATATAAACGATAGTACTTCATCTGATTGGACTGTTCCTACACAAACTCCAAAAACAAATGTAACTGTAAAAGTAGAAAATCCTGAAGAGAATTCAAAATATCTTGCTGGAGCTGTACCTGAAGTTGATGGGAACGTAGTCTTCTCACTTAACGAAGAAGTTACAGGAATGAAAGCTAACGAAATATACAATAGGCTTTATTCGGCCATAAGTGCAATAACAACAGATGCCAACCAAAAAAACAGCAGGATTGCGCTTGTGAACAAAGAGAAACACGTTATTGCAGCAAAGTGTATAGAATGGCTTGTGTTCTCAAACAGTTTTATGTCTCTTGACAGAACTGAATTAACCTATACTATCATTGCTGAATGCGATGACAATAAGGCAAATGTCACTATAAGCCGCATAAACTACAACTACGAGCAAGGTCGTGTTACTGGTTTTAAGGACTCCGCCGAAAAACTTATTTCAGATAAAGAAAGTATTAACAGCAAAGGCAAACTTAACAGACTGAATGCTAAGTTCAGAATCAAAACTATTGACAGGATGGACGAGATTTTCAATAACATAAAATTGGCATTAAACAATAAATAACAAAACGATTATGGAAGAAAATATAAACAATAACGAAAGAGAATACGCTGTAAAGCCACGTCATACTCAGCCAAAGCTCAACAAAGGAAAAGATTCTATGTTCAAATACCGTAACATCATAAATATTGCGTTTATGGTATTGGCTATTGTCGGAGTAATAATTTACACAAAATCAGATTTTAAGATAACTGGTGCAGTGATACTTATCATTGCAGTAGCATTAAAGTTTGTCGAGGTGTCACTACGAATGTTTCATAAATGAAAAGAATATTATTTATAATAGCCCTTCTTCTTTCTGTATCTCATATATTCGCCCAGTTCAATGACAATGGCTCTTACAACCAAATGGACGAATCAGGAAACATTACTAAAAGAGGAGGCAAGAATAAAATAGATTCATTAGGTTCTGAAAAAGAAATACCAAAGGGTATTAAAGTTTGGACAATAGACAAAAGGTTTGGTGACAGGACAGCTGCTGTACTTGATACAATTCCCCACATGTTCATGAATTCAATATTCACTACTGGTATGATGGGGGAATTCAATACTACAGGAAATCTTGGTGCGCCACGCATCAACCGTGTATTTATTGATAGGGACAATACTGGACAGTTTATATTCACACAACCTTATGACTTTTTCATCATACCAGAAGACAAGTTCCTTTTCACCAACACATTGTCACCATTCACTAATGTTACGTATAACAATGCCGGAGACAGAATAAACGGTGAGGATCATTTCACCGCTAAATTCGGTGTCAATGCAGGTAAAAAACTTGGTGTAGGTTTCAAGTTCGACTATCTATATGGTCGTGGATATTACCAAAACCAAAGTGCGTCAAATTTTAACTACACAATGTATGGTTCATATATAGACGACAAATATCAAGCACATCTTCTTGCATCAACAAATCATCAGAAAATGGCTGAAAACGGAGGTATCAAAGATGACAATTATATAACCCATCCCGAAAGTTACAGTGATAACTATGAAACCAACGAGATACCAACTGTATTGGAAAAGAACTGGAACAGAAATGACAACCAACATATTCTGTTTACTCAACGCTACAACATAGGTTTCAGTAGAAAGGTAAAGATGACTGAGGACGAAATAAAAGCGAAGAAATTCGCTATAGAGTCTAAGAAGGAAAATGCCACAGCAGAAAAGGATAAGAATACCAAGCTTAATGAAAAGCCTAACGAAAAGGAACCTAAATCTTTTGCTGGCAGACCTGACAACGCAAAGATTGCCGGCGCTGAACCAGACAAGAAAGATAATGGCGGTAAACGCCTATCAATAAACAAAGAAACGGCAGACAGTATTCTTGCAGCAGATAAGAATGCTAAAAAAGACACAGCATGGTTAAAAAACGAGTTCATTCCGATAACAAGTTTTATCCATACGTTGGAGTTTAACAACTACACACGTATATATCAGGCTTATGAAACTCCAGACAAGTTCTATGCTAACACTTATAAAGTAGACGAAAAACTACCAGGTGACTCAATATACGACAAGACAAGCCATTACAGTCTAAAAAACACATTTGCAATGTCTCTTCTTGAGGGATTCAACAAATGGGCAAAATCTGGAATAAAGGCATTTATAACGTCAGACCTACGCCATTTCACGCTCCCCGACTCTATCGGAACAAAATCGTACAATGAGCATAACCTAAGCATTGGAGGAATGATAAACAAAACGCAAGGAAAGACATTCCATTACAGTGTTATCGGTGAGACTTGGCTTACAGGTGCTGATGCCGGACAATTAAAACTTGACGCTACAGCAGACCTAAACTTCAAACTATTTGGAGATACGGTGACTCTTGCTGCAAGTGGCTTTTTATACAGACTGAATCCAACATTCTACTATCGTCATTACCACTCTATGCACTATTGGTGGGATAATAATGATATGGACAAAATTATCCATTCACGCATCCAGGGAGTGTTTAGCTATAAGAAGACACGCACATCACTACGTGTAGCTGTAGACGAAATAACGAATTATACTTATTTTGCATCTTCATATACAATAGATAAAGATTTTAATAGACTTGGCAACACCGTTAAAGTAAACCAAAGTGGTGGAGCGATAAATCTCATAACAGCTTCACTGTCACAGGATTTCACACTCGGTCCTCTGAACTGGGAAAATGTAATCACCTATCAGAAATCAAGCAACAATGATGTTATTCCTGTACCTGATTTAAACATATACAGTAATCTGTATCTTAGATTTAAGATTGCACATGTGCTGAAATGCGATTTCGGTACCGACGTGAGATATTTTACTGAATATTATGCTCCTGAATATAGTCCTGCTCTTGGACAATATACAGTACAGACAAATACGAGTACTAGCAGTGGAACAGACAGCAGAGTTAACATAGGAAACTATCCTATTGTTAATGTCTATGCTAATTTCCATTTAAAGCATACACGTTTCTTTATAATGATGAGCCACGTGAATGCCGCAAACGGAAACAAGGACTACTTCCTCACTCCACACTATCCACTAAACGGAAAAATACTCAGAATTGGATTAAGTTGGAATTTCTTCAACTAAAAATTGAAAAGAGGTAATTATGGATAACCAAAATATAATAACAAACAGTTTCAAGGCATGGATACTAGCCGCCAGGCCAAAGACACTTACAGGCGCGGCATTACCTGTCATTGTAGCTTTGGCATTGGTATTCAACAAAACAGGAATTGACAACTTTTGTATTGTTCCTGCCGTTTTATGCTTCTTATTTGCAATAATAATGCAAATTGATGCTAACTTCATCAATGATTACTTTGACTGTATTAAAGGAAACGATGATTCAGATACACGCCTTGGCCCAAAGAGAGCATGTTCTGAAGGTTGGATAACATTAGATGCTATGAGATATGGCATCTTTGCAACAACAGCCATAGCATGTGTTATTGGTATGCCACTCATATTTTATGGTGGTGTCGAAATGATTCTAATAGGCTGTATATGCGTTGTTTGCTGTTTTCTCTATACCACCATATTATCATATCTTGGTCTTGGAGACGTATTAGTTATTGTGTTCTTTGGAATAATTCCAGTCTGCATAACATATTATGTTGTAGTACCATATATGCAAAAAGAGATTCCACTTAATGTACTTGCAGCTTCAATAGCATGTGGACTAGTTATTGACACCTTATTAATAATAAACAATTATAGAGATCGAGACAACGATAAACGCGATGGCAAGATAACACTAATTGTAAGGGTTGGTGAAAAAATCGGTGAACGCTTATATTTTATTATCGGTCTTTTGGGAGCAATAGCAATGTGTGTTGCATCATATGTTACAGGAAAGAATGTGATTTTAATAGTACTTCCTTTATTATATGTGCCAATGCACTACTTCGCATATCGCAAGATGATTAGAATAAACAAAGGAATGGAGTTAAACGCCATCCTAGGAAAGACATCACGGAACATGCTGATATTCTGTCTACTTTCTGCCCTATCAATATTACTGTAATAACCAACAAATTTCTATATTATAATGCAACAGGTATCACTGGAGATCATGGAATTCATAGAAAAAAACATTCTTCCAAAATACAATGACTTTGGCAAAAGCCATGGACTGAAACATGTAATGAGGGTTATTGATAATTCCATACAACTGGCACACCAAACAGGTGTAGACATAAATATTGCATACGTCATAGCAGCTTACCACGATCTGGGAATGAGCGGTCCAAGGGCCATACATCACATAACAAGTGGTAAGATTCTTTCTTCTGATAACAGACTAAAAAAATGGTTCAGCGATGACCAACTAAAAATAATGAAAGAAGCCGTCGAGGATCACAGAGCAAGTTCCAGTCATGCACCACGCAGTCTTTATGGGAAAATCGTAGCTGAGGCAGATCGTGACCTTGACCCAGAAACAGTTTTTACAAGAGCCGTAGAGTTCGGTATAGAAAATGAACCGACTAAAAACAAGGAAGAACAATGGACACGTTTTCAAAAACACATGAATGAGAAGTATTCACGTAACGGATATATACATCTATGGATTCCAGGAAGTCCAAATGCCAACTATTTGAAAACTATACAAAATATTATTAGTGACGAAGACTTGCTAAGGACTGAATTTGAAAGGATATACAAAAAAGAAATTGTTGAATAAATTTGGACCTTTAGAAAAAATCTATTACCTTTGCATTCCGAATACCAAGCATTAATTTGATTTCATTGCCGATATGGCTCAGTTGGTAGAGCAATTCATTCGTAATGAATAGGTCCCGGGTTCGAGTCCCGGTATCGGCTCTAATATTGCGGCATTAGCTCAGTTGGTAGAGCGTCGGCTTCCCAAGCCGAAGGTCACGGGTTCGACCCCCGCATGCCGCTCAAGGAATCTTAACTTTAGGTTAAAATTCTTCAATTTTAGCATTTTATTCTTCAAAATATTATTATACTAACCAATTATTTAGTATATTTGCGACTATATTGTTTATAATAGTTGCCTATGAAACACATTATTGCCATATTTTTAATCCTACTCATTTCGACAAACACTTTTGCCGGAAGTGACAAGACAGCCATTAGCATTAATGGAAACAAAGCAGATAAAAACGTTACGGAAATAAGTTATGAGGATTCCATCATAACACTCCATTGGAGTGACAATACCGTAATGACCAACAAACTTGCGTCAACTATGGCAAAACTAGTTTCAAATTATGATATTGACAAAGCTTACATTGCATCTATTGGAGGTATTTATGACAATAGTATCATCGTAGGTGGAACCAAAGGCGGCTCAAATATCAATATATATAATGTGGAAGGAAAAAAAATCCAGAACATGCCTACAAATAATGATCAAACTTATATAGATATCAGTGCACTAAATACGGGCATATATCTACTACAAGACAACAGCACTATCATTAAATTTATAAAGCGTTAATATTCATAACTTTATAAATACCTAACAATATTTTTTTGAAAAAAGTCGCTAAAAGATTTGGCAATTAACAAAAAAGGACGTACCTTTGCACACGCAATTCAGAAAATACAATTTCTGAGAGAGTTTAAATATGCGCCCTTAGCTCAGTTGGTAGAGCAACTGACTCTTAATCAGTGGGTCTAGGGTTCGAATCCCTAAGGGCGCACAAACATAACTCAGAAAAGACAAATTGCACTTGCGCCCTTAGCTCAGTTGGTAGAGCAACTGACTCTTAATCAGTGGGTCTAGGGT
>OBMA010000090.1_pt1 | contig 41009 bp, 30 predicted proteins | sample 1539141 | NCBI WGS metagenome assembly OBMA01 (sample SAMEA3991484, study PRJEB22521) | metagenome | biome: anthropogenic terrestrial biome; feature: sewage plant; material: raw primary sludge | place: Sweden | collected 2012-09-26
AAAATTACCGGTATAGATATTGTACTTCCCTTTGGTTCAAGTAGTTCAAAGAAGAATGCAAGAAGAAAAATTGGTATAGATGACTTTTTCCCATATTCTTATGAAGATAACTTATCTGCATTCGAATATAGTTTTACGGATATTCCTAAAGAGATTAAAGGCTTGTCAAGCGCCACTGTTGCGACAACACTTCATGCCAATATTACTTTTTCCGGACTTAGCTCTTATTTCAAGACAATCAACGGAGTAACGTTGTCATTGCCGAAATTCTTGAAAGTAACAAAGGTTATGAACGGGAATAATACTGCTACTCCTGATGCGAATAATCAAGTAACTTTTTCTAAAGTATCGACAAGTGGTACACAGACGTTCGCGATATATGTTTCCGGACTTGATTTCAATGCTACAGAAACAGATGCTAATAACAAATTGACTTTTGTTGAGGGAACAAATATTTATGTAAATGGTTATGTGAAAATAAAAATTACCCTTGACAAGTCTGATATTGCAGGATCCTCTGTTCCTACAAGTAACATCACATTGGGCGTAACTGCTGATATGGGTAAATTAAATATTACAGGAGCTACGGGAAAATTCTCGCCATCGTTTAATTTCGATAATCTTGGAAGTGTTACCTTAAATAGTATTCCTGAGTTCTTGAGCGATAAGGATGTTTGTATAGACCTCTATAACCCACAGATTAATCTCAATGTCAACTCTACAATGCCGATCAATGGTAAAATTACCGGTACACTCATTTCCAAGAATGCAAATGGCAAGCAGATCGCATCTGTTAACATTCCTGATATTACAGTGCCTAAAAATGCAAATAGTGTGATCAGTATTCGTAAACAGAATACAACAGTAGGAGCTGACACTGTCGTTGTGGTTGTTCCCAATCTATCAGATATCATCAAGACCATTCCTCATACTATCGCATTTACAGATGTGACAGTCAAGGGAGATGCCACGTCGACAGAAACAATAGATTTGGGTAAAGACTATACCATCACCTCTAAGTACTCAATGTCTACACCGTTAACGTTTGACAGTGATGCCAAGATCGTTTATCGTGATTCAGTTAACGATTGGAACAAAAATATCAAGGACATGGAATTCAAGGAAGAAAATGGTATAATTAACGGAAGTATAGTGGTTACTGCAGATGCGATAAACCAACTGCCTGTATATCTCACATTTAGCGCTTATGCAATAGATAATAATAATGACAGTATCAGCGCCGATAAGATTAGTGTCGTTGTTGATGGCACTATAGCAGCGACAGCCAATGCCACAAATCCTACTTCATCTAAAATTAAGGTAACGATTAAACCTAAATCAAATTCTGTTTTCAAAACATTGGATGGGCTTCAGTTTCGAGCTGTTGGCGCTGCTTCGGATGGAACGAATCCTATTGTCGGAAAACGACTCAATGAAAGGACACAATCTCTGATTCTTAAGAATATTAAGATAACCAAGGTTGGCCAGATCATATATAAAGACAGTGACAGTAAATAAAAGTTGCTTGTCGAGAATATTTTAAAGTATCAATTATATAAAGTATACAATCATGAAATTTACATATAAATATATATTACCGGCTGTCTTCTTTTCTTTCTCTGCTTCGCTGATGGCCCAGAACCTTAACTCAGGTTATTTTATTGAAGGCTTAAACAGTCGTCATGACCTAAACCCTGCTTTCGGTAGTGACGAGAATTATGTGGCAATGCCGGGATTGGGAAATATCAATATCAATATGATGGGCAACTTTGGTTTGCAGGATGTCTTATTTGATAATCCGACAGAGAGCGGAAACAATAAGTCGAAGACCTCTTTTATGAATCCTTATATCAATGCGTCGGATGCATTGAGCGGATTTAAAAATAATAATAAGCTAGACGGTGAATTCCGTATTGGTATCATGTCGGCAGGTTTTAAGGGTCTGGGCGGTTACAATACCATTGAACTGAATTTGCGTGCCGGATTTAATGCCAATCTTCCTTACGAGCTGTTCGAGTTTGCAAAAAATACAGGAAACAAATCTTACGATATTGGGGATATCAATGCTGAATTCCAAAGTTATGCCGAATTGGCGTTTGGCCATTCTCGTCAGATTAATGACAAATTGCGTTTAGGTGCTAAGGTCAAACTCTTGTTTGGTATTGCCCATGGTAGTTTTGAGTTCAATGACATGAAGGCGAATCTGACAGGAGATGAATGGACAATTTCCGGAGATGCACAGACAAACATTTCGTTGAAAGGGGCTACTTATAAGATGGAAAGCAAAGACTATAAATCGAAAACCGGGTCATATCAGCATGTGACGGGTCTTGATACCAATGGGGGTGGCTTGAATGGTTTCGGACTCGGACTGGATCTGGGTGCTGAATATAAAATCAATAAAGACTTCACTGTCAGTGCAGCGCTGCTTGATTTAGGTTTTATCACATGGAATAATAATATTCTTGCTACTAATAGCAATAAATCATTTATGTTTAGTGGTTTCCATGATGTTGCAATCAAGTCAAGCGAGGGTTCAACTCTCGAAAACCAGTCAGACAGTTATAGTGACCAGATTGCCGATTTTGCAAATCTGCAGGACAAAGGTGATCAGGGTTCCAAGACAACAGAGCTCGCAGCAACAATGAATTTCGGTTGCCAGTATGTGCTTCCATGCTACCGTCAGCTGAAGTTTGGTCTCCTTAGCAGTACCAAAATCTATGGTAAATATTCGTGGACAGAGGGCCGCCTGAATGCAAATGTCGCTCCATTGAAATGGGTAGATGGCGGTGTTAACTTTGGCGTAAACACATACCGAACCAGTTTTGGCTGGATTGTGAACTTCCATCCAAAGGCTGTAAACTTCTTCGTTGGCATGGATCATACGCTCGGTAAGTGTAGTAAGGAGATGATACCTTTGAGTTCAAATGCCAGTGTTTCCATGGGCTTGAGCTTTGCTTGGTAAACTATATTAATTGCTTTGCAATCATGGCAGATAATCACGATAATAGCGAAAATAGGAACAAAAGTTATGGAATAATATTTCATAATGACATATACCTATTTTAATAAAAAGAAACAAAAATATTGGAACGTATATTAAGTGAACAGCTTTTATAAAACTACCATATAGCTGTTACTGGCTTATTTATTAGTCAAAGTTGTGTTTTTAATGGCTTAAAATTAAAAAAAAACTTCATTTTGTTTGTTTGTTTTAATTATTATCTCTATATTTGCACCGGAATTGTATCTCCTAGGTAGAGATGTCATAGAGAAAGTTTAAGAGAATTAATAGTTTATTTATATATTGTTTAATTTAAAAATTATCGTATGAAAAGAAAATTTTTTAGTACGTTGCTTATGGGTGCGTTCTTTATCGCGTCTATGAGCATGTTCACGTCTTGTAAGGATTATGATGACGACATCAATGCAAATAAGTCGGACATCGAGGCTCTTCAGACTCAGCTTAAAACATTGGAAACAAGCTTGACGACAGCTCAATCATCGGCTACTACTGCTGCTGCTGCTGCTGCTGTTGCTCAGCAAACAGCAGACAAGGCTGTTGCTGCTGCTGCTGCTGCACAGACTTCGGCAGACAAGGCTACAACCGCTGCCGCTGCTGCACAAGCTGTTGCTGACAATGCTTTGAAGCTCTCTCAAGCAGCTGCAACCCAGACAGAGTTTGATGCTCTCTCTTCAACAGTTAACAACTTGAAAACTTTGATTGCTGATGTACAGAACAACAAGGTTGACAAAGATGTTTATGAGGCAAAAGTAAAGGAAATTGCAGGTCAGATTGAGGCTATTAATACCAGTCTGAACACATTGCAGAATGATCTTACTGGTGTTAAGGCAAGTCTTAGTGATGAGACTGTTGCACGCACCGCCGCTGTTACTGACTTGCAGAATCAGATTAACACACTTGATGCTTATGCAAAGAGTGTTAAGGCGGATCTTACTGCTCAGATAACTTCTTTAAAAACTTATGTTGACGGTGCAGATGCTTCTCTTCTTGCTGGTATTACGGCAAATGGTCAGAGCATCACAACTCTTACCACAAACCTTGGCAAACTGACTGAGACAGTTGCAAATCTGACTTCAGCATTGGGAACTGCTCAGAATGACATTAAGACAAATACCGCTAGCATTAGTGAATTACGTTCAAAAATGGATGCAGCAGAGAAACTTATCTCTGGTCTGCAGACTACAGTTAAGGGCTTGCAGAGTCAGATTGATGTACTGAATGTGTTCATTGACAAACTGTTGAGAGGCTTGGTATTCCGTCCTGACTTCTATTATGGAGGTATTGAGGCAATGGAAGCTACAACTGTTGATTATACTTCTGTTGAACTGAATAATGACAGCAAGGGGGACAATCCATCGGCTTCAGGAGAAACTTGGAAAGAAGGAACTGCTAGTAGCGTCTCTCCATTGGTTGAGGCTTGTTATCACATGAACCCATCTTACTTTGATATTAAGAATATCAAGAGTATTTCCTTTGTAAGTGGTGATAAGGATTATACTCCTATTGGTGGTACACGTGCTGCAGGTTTGAACCCAACAGCAAAGTCTTTTACTTCTGAAAATGGAATTTTGAAAGTAGTACTAAACCTTGATGCTTCTAAAATAGAAAGTGGTGATAGCAAGGTTACCGTACTTGCGCTTCAAGCTCATTTGAACAATGGTGGCGTAGACTCTACTGTAACATCAGACTATGCTGCTCTTGCTAAGTCTACAGTCAACAATATAAGGATTGCTGACGCTAAGGCTAACGTGAATCCTTGGAGTGACTGTGCTGCAAACGAACATTTCCATGTATATACGACAGCAAAGCTTGCAATTGATAACAGTTTCACACATACCCTTGTTTACAATGATATGTCAGGTATCGATCTTGACACTCTTGTTGAGGCACATTTTACACGTAATGGTGCTAAGGAGACAAAGGCAGACGATGTTAAAAAATATGGAATGAGGTGGGAATTTGCCCCTTCTCATTATATTTCAGGTTCAAATAAAACATCTGAGAGCGTTCACGTATTTGTAAAAGGTTCTAAGATTCGTGCTGCTATGCCAAACGCTGCAGGCACAGAAGCTGACTCTTCAGTTGTGCAGAACAAAGCTGAGATTAATCGCGAGCCAATGGTGCGCGTCGTTCTCCGCGATACTGTTAATAACAAGGTGGTTTCTGTAGGTTTTATCAAGTTCAAGATTGTTGAAAAAGCTCAGGAAGAAACCAACCCTGCTCCAAAGGAAATCACATTTGGTAATGCAGAAGGTGTTCAGTTGAATTGTACTGGATATAATAGATCTTTGACATGGATAGAGATAGAAAATCAAGTTCTTGCTATCTTGAATAATGGTGAAGGCATGTCCAAGGAGAATTTTGAAGCAAGTTATGATCTTCAGAATTCAGATAATACTTGTACATTGTATACCAAGAAAGGTGATAAATGGGTTACAACTGATGCTACACAGACGGTGACAAACGTTCCTAATGATGAGGATTATCATACTAGCGTTTTGAAGTGGGCTGTAACGGGTAATGATTTATACAAAGCAGTTTATGATAATGGTACATATAAATCTGGCGTTTCTTTGTCTGCTACAGTATTGTTCAAGTCTAAAAATCCTGCTGTGAATCCTGATATCTATGTAACATTCAATACAGGTACAATCTCAACTCCAACAGCAACATGGGGCACAACATCCAAAATAGCCAACAACTGGGCTGCCAATAATGGTACATTAGGCTCTGGTTTTGCTGAAATTCACAATAATGTAGAGGTCGTTGGTCAGACGAATGCAAATGATGAATACAACAATGATATTCTTGCTACTCTTGTAAGAAACGAAATTTCTTTGTCAAGCATTACGGGTAGTAAGGATTTTCAATCCGACTTGAGTTATAAATTTGCTTTTGCTCCCACACAAAACTATGCTACACAGGTTGGTCAGTCTGGCACTTCTTATAAGATTACTGCAAGTGCTGATGGTATGACTTTGAATGCAACAAGTGGTGAAACCACACAGGCTATTGCTCAAATTTCTACTCATGCGGGTGATGTTACATCTTATCAGAATATGTTAAGTGTCGTTTCTTATCTTAAGACAGGTTTTGCAGAAGACCTCTTGAATGCAGTAAGTCACGAGAATCTTGCAAAAACTGTAACTGCAACAATAGCCCTTAAGGCAGAGAATAAGTGTGGTTTCATCTTGCCTATCAAGGACAACACGTTCGATATTAAGTTCCTCCGTCCTGTTAATGCAAAGGGTGCAGATGGTAAGACTGTAAATGATGCTCAGGATGGTGGTAATCTTGTTGATATTTATGATCTTGTAAACTTCAAAGATTGGCGTGAACAGTGGATTTCTGAGACATATTATGCGTACTATGGTATAACATCTATTACAGCCGATACTCAGAACATAACAACTACCCTTAACGGTGGAAAACTTGGTGAAACGCTCTTGAGTAGTGTATCCAATCTTGTTAAGTTCTCTCAGATTGCTGGTGGAACAAAGGATTACGGTCAGTTGAAGTATGAAAATAACGGTCAGGTAACTTCTACTTTCGTTATTCGCGTACCTATGACAGTCGTTTACGATTGGGGTAAATTGACAACGGCTACTGTGGATATCACAGTTGCAGGAACAACTCAGAACAAGGCCAAAAAGTATTAATTTTGACTTATAAGAAAGGGGGCGTGTTGAATTTAATGCGCCCCTTTTTTACATGTTTAACGTTTTATTATATGAAAATGGGTTACATTCGTACACTTTGCATAATGCTTTGCATTACGCTCGGTGTTATCTCTTGCGGAAATAAAAAAGAAAAGGAAGGCCGTTCTAGCGCTCTTCTGCAGCCAAAAATGGCTCTTAGTAAGTACGATACTACTGCTGTGATGAACAAAACTACAGAATTTTTGAATTTGCTTAAAAGCAATCAGATTGATGCAGCTGTATCTCATCTTTATTATCTTGATAAGAAAGGAAAACTGATTCCATTGCCTGATAGATTGGCGATTAGACAGAAAGCAATATTCAAACTATTCCCTGTATTGAATTATAAGATAGATGGCATTATATTTGATACTGAGACTGACAGCCAAGTTCGATATACTATAGAATTTTTTAAGAAGAAGCTAGGCGATAACCGTCCTAATACGACATCTTTTTTTATCAAGCCTATGCGCCGCAATGGTCAATGGTTTTTGACTATGTATGATTCTAATACATATAATGGTGGCGCTTCAGAAATTAAAAATTAAAAATTACAAAGAATATGAAATCATTAAAAACTTTATTGGCGGTTGCTTTTCTTATGATTGGTACAACTGTAATTGCGCAAGAAACAAGTAAACCAGAGTATCAATTTAAGAAGCATGCTTTCTTGAATCTTGAGGGTGGCGCTCAGTACACTCTTGGTGAAGCTAAGTTTGATAAGCTGATTTCTCCTAACGTACAGTTAGGCATCGGCTATCAATTTAATCCGTGGTTTGCTGCCCGTATTCAGGCTAATGGATGGCAGAGTAAAGGCGGTTGGAATGGCTATACCTCAAGTACTAATGCTGCGTCCATGACAGCAGATTACAAGTACAAGTATGTAGCTCCTGGCATTGACTTTATGTTCAATCTTTCTAACCTCTTCTTTGGTTACAATCCAACGCGTGTATTTAATGTTACTGCTTTCTTGGGCGGTGGTGCAAACATCGCTTTTGATAACGATGAGGTTAATGATATTGCGGCTAATGTGAAGAAAGATCTTGGCGCTTATGAACTGGAATATCTTTGGGATGGTACAAAGGTGCGCGCTTTCGGACGTGGCGGTGTTGAGCTGGGTTTCCGTTTGAGCAATGCAGTAAGCCTCATTGTTGAGGGTAATGCAAATGTCCTTAACGATCATTATAACTCAAAGAAGGCAGGCAATGCAGACTGGTACTTCAATGCATTGGCAGGTTTCCGCATCAACCTTGGCAAGACATACACCAAGAAAGAGCAACCGGCTCCAGAGCCAGCTCCAGCTCCTGTAGTAGAAGAGCAACCAGCTCCAGCTCCAGCACCAGTTGCTGAAGTGAAGATTGAACCTATCCGTCGTGACGTGTTCTTTACTATCAACTCAACCAAGATTGTTGATGTTGAAGATCAGAAAGTTAAGGAAATAGTAGACTATCTGAACAAGTATCCTAATGCAAAGGTAACTGTTACAGGTTATGCTGACGCTGGTACGGGCAATGATAAGATCAATGACCGCATCGCTGCACAGCGTGCTAATGTTGTAGCTAAATCTCTTGTTGAGAAATATAGTATTCCTGCTGAGCGTATCGTAAAGGACAGCAAGGGATCTCGTATTCAGCCATTCGCTGAGAATGACAAGAACCGTGTGTCAATCTGTATAGCAGAATAAATACGATTCTTACAATATATGAAAAAAAGGAGAGTGGCCCTAGTTGGTTACTCTCCTTTTTTATGTTGAAGTTAGAAATTAAATTAACTTTATTCCTTCATCAGTTATCGTTATCAACTTGCGTTTGTATAGATCACCGACAGCCTTCTTATATGTTTTCTTGCTCACTTGGAAGCGCCTCTTGATGTCTTCAGCATCACTCTTGTCGCCTAGTTCGCATGAGCCATAATTGTCTTTCATATACTGCAGCAGAGTCTCTGAGAAGTCCAATGTCTGTTTGCGGCCCGTTTGCTGCAGTGTGACATCAATTTTCCCATCTTGGCGCACTGTCTCGATATACCCTTTCATGCGGTCGCCAGTATGTATGTATTTGAAAATCTGGTCTTCATATGCCAGTCCCGGATACTTGTTGTCGATGATAACCTTGAATCCCAAGTCCGTTTTCTGCCAAATAAGAATGTCTACCTCCTGTTTCGGATTGTATTGAGGAAATGCCTCCTCAAAATAACGTTCTATTTTTGCAGATGCCACAATGCGATAACTGTTTTCATCGATGTGGACATGGACGATATAGCTATCGCCAATCTCCATACGTTTTTTCTGTTCACGGAACGGACAGAAGAGGTCTTTCATCAGTCCCCATTTCATGAATGCACCATATTCATTAACCCATGCCACCTGTAGATATGCAAAATCACCCACCTTGGCAAGTGGTTGCTCTGTGGTGGCAACGAGCCGCTCCTCATTATCGAGATAGATGAAGACGTTAATGACGTCGCCTATCGCGTAATGTTCCGGCACATAACGGCTGGGCAGAAGGATTTCACCCTCTTCACCGCCGTCAAGATATAGACCGAAGTCCACCTCTTTAACTATTGTCAGGCTATTGTAATAGCCAAGTTTTATTCTATCCATTTTTCAGCATCGGTTATTTGTTCGTCATTATCTTCATCATCGTCAATCGTGTTTACCCTCGGCATTGTGGGCCTGATATCCTCTTCACTTTCCACATCATCCGCAATGCTCTCTTCCTGTTCAGCTATATTTCCTGATATTCCGTCTTGCGCGATTGGTTTTACTATCATTCCGTCTTTTAGATGAATGGTGCGGTCTGTGATGGCAGCCAGTCCCTCATCGTGTGTTACGATGACGAATGTCTGTCCGAAATTATCGCGCAGGTCGAAGAACAGTTGGTGTAGTTCGGCCTTGTTCTTGCTGTCAAGACTACCGCTAGGCTCATCGGCAAGTATTACGGCAGGATTGTTTATTAGTGCTCTGGCTACAGCTACACGTTGCTTCTCTCCACCCGACAGTTGGTTTGGCTTATGAGACGCCCGATTGCCCAGTCCCATGAAATCCAGCAACTCCTTGGCACGTTTTTTAGCCTCGCTGTTACTTACCCCTGCTATGTATGCAGGTATCATGATATTTTCCAATGCAGTAAACTCGGGTAGCAGCTGATGGAATTGGAATACAAAACCAATATGTTTGTTGCGGAAATCACTTAATTTCTTGGTGCCAAGTCCGCTTACGTCGATTGAGTCCACCACGATTGAGCCGCTGTCAGGATTGTCCAGCGTGCCTATAATCTGGAGTAGTGTCGTCTTACCAGCACCGCTAGGGCCAACGATACTTACCACTTCTCCTTTATCTATATGCAGGTCAATGCCCTTAAGTACCTGTAGCGAGCCAAAGCTCTTAGTTATTCCTTTGATTTCTATCATATCTTAATTTTTTTCTTATCCATTCACTAATCACCATATATGCACTTTGTTCCTCTTGATGTCGAGGCTCTGCAAATGTCATAGTCCCCATAGGTTCGCCGAATTGGTCTGGGAATATTATCATCAGGTTCTTTCCAGAGAAATATTTTGTTATTTCTTCCGGCAAATGTTCCAGCGCAGTCTTGTATGATATTGTACCTTTTCTCGCAGCCACAATCACGAACATGTGATCTTCGTTAATGTTTCCTGCAAGTGTAGGTAATTCGTTCCAATGCCCCATAGGAACGAATTCCGTACGGGTGTTTGGGTGTTGGTTCTGTATGAATTGATTTATTAGTGAGAGAGTATCTGTGCGTCCGTGAAATACAATACGGCATTCCAGATTGCTTGCCAGGCGTGCCATCCGTTCCAGCCACCGGTAGAATCCCGGTTCGTATTGCGCCCTTGATGGCACAGCCACTTGGATCCGCCTGACGGTGTTGAGTGGTTGCTTGATACGTGCCATGATAATTTGTCGGTTCAAACCGGTAAAGAGGCTTTGATGAAATTCCCCCCAAAACTTTGCCGACACTTCATTGTGTATGTGCATTCCTATGATTATTTCGGATGCATGAAATTCGTTGAACGCGTGTTTTATTCCGCTGGCAATGTTTGTGGCAATGCGCACTTGTGTTTGCATGAGTACGCCTGCCGAGTTAGCATATTGCGTGACGTGTTCCAAAAGTCGTTTGCCTTTTTCCTGGTTATTTCTCATGTCGGCATCGTCATAGACCACATTCAGTCCGACCAGTCCGCGATTTAGTTTCTTGTTGCGCATCATTATTGCCATGTTGACCAGATTGTCGGCTATGCCCGGGTATTTCATTGGTATCAGAATCTTTTCGTCATCAGCCGTTATAGGTTCAGGCGCAGTACTTCTTGTCTGAAGCACAATCTGTCTGGCAGCGCGTTCAGTGGTGAACGAGCTGAATATGCATGTCACAAGTATCAGGATGATAGTGCCGTTGAGAATATCATCATTAAACAGTCTTTGTCCGTCTGGCATGATGAGGTTGTAGCCCACAAGAACCGCAGCCAGAGTAGCGCCGGCCTGGGCGTTGCTGAGTCCGTAAATCAATTCCCTTTCAATGCTTTTCAGACTGAAAATCTTTTGAGTGACAAGCGATGCAAACCATTTGCTAGACAGAGCCACGGCAATCATTATTGTTGCCACCTCCCATGTGTTGAAACCGGTGAACATTATTTTCACATTTACCATCATTCCCACTCCAATAAGAAAATATGGAATGAATACTGCATTGCCAACAAATTCCAGATGGTTCATCAATGGTGAAACGTTGGGCACATATCTGTTTAGCACAAGACCGGTGAGGAATGCACCCAAGATACCTTCCATGTCGATAAACTCCATCATGCTGGCCCCTAAAAATGTCATTGCCAAAACAAAGATGAATTGCGACACGTTGTCTTCATATCGTTGGAAGAAGAAACGGGCAATACGTGGGAAAAAGTATATGATGATAAAGAATACGATGCCAATTTTTACGACCAGCAGTATCCAGAACAGTCCGGAGATGTTTCCTTTAAATAACCCTCCCACAATGGCGAGCACCAGCAGTGTGAGCGTATCCGTGATTGCGGTAGCCCCCACGGCGATGGTCACGCTCCGCTCTTGTGACAGACCGAATCGCAGGATGATGGGGTAGGCGATAAGGGTGTGTGAGGCATACATACTGGCTAGCAATATAGATGTCAGAATACCGTATTTCAGCAGAGATGTGTTGAGCGCAAATCCAATAATCATAGGAATAGCAAATGCCATTATGCCATGGGTGAACGTTTTGACACGATTATTGCGGAAGTCGCTCATATTCATCTCCAGTCCGGCCAGAAACATTATGAAATATAATCCTACGTTTCCAAACAATGCAAACGAACTGTCTTTGGCAAGTATGCCAAATCCGTGAGGCCCCACAATGACGCCGGCAATAATCATTCCGATGATGTGTGGTATGCGTAGTTTGCCCATAATAATCGGTGCAAATAGTACTATCAACATCACGACAAAGAAAATCAGTGTGGGGTCGGTGATAGGAAAATATTGCGATATATATGGCATAAATATTGATCTAGAGACAATTGTTTTTGCAAAGGTGCAAAAAAAATATCAAAATTGCGATTAATAGTTCGAAAAATTGTAATTTTGTAACGCAATATTGTTTAATTTATAAAATTAGAAGTCGATGAAAGTAGCAATTGTAGGTGCAAGTGGGGCCGTGGGACAGGAGTTCCTGCGCATTCTTGCAGAGAGAAATTTCCCAATGGATGAACTGGTTCTTTTCGGATCTGAGCGTAGCGCAGGTCGAAAGTATAGTTTCAATGGAAAGGACTGTGAAGTTAAACTGTTGCAACATAACGATGATTTTAAGGATGTTGACGTAGCATTTGTTTCTGCTGGCGGTGGCACAGCCAAGGATTTTGCCGAGACCATAACCAAGTATGGCGCTGTGATGATCGACAATTCGAGTGCTTTCCGTATGGACAACGATGTGCCATTGGTGGTGCCTGAGTGCAATGCCGCCGATGCTCTCAACCGTCCCCGTGGCATCATCGCCAATCCTAACTGTACGACAATTATGATGGTAGTTGTGTTGCAACCTCTTGAAAAATTGTCTCACATAAAGCGCATTCACATAGCCTCTTATCAGAGTGCCAGTGGAGCGGGTGCGGCTGCCATGGCTGAGTTGCAGCAACAGTATAAGGAAATGGTGGAAGAAGGCAAAGTAAAGACGGTGAAGAAGTTTGCCCACCAGCTCGCTTATAATGTAATTCCACAGATAGATGTCTTCACAGACAATGGCTACACCAAGGAAGAGATGAAGATGTTTAACGAGACACGCAAAATTATGCACACTGATGCCAAGTGCTCGGCAACGTGCGTTCGCGTAAGTTCGCTGCGTTCTCATTCTGAGAGTGTCTGGATAGAGACAGAGCGTCCTCTTTCTGTAGAGGATGCACGGAAGGCAATTGCCTCCGCTCCCGGTTGCACTTTGCAAGACGACCCGGCCAATCTCGTTTATCCTATGCCACTGGAAACAGCCGGTAAGGACGATGTCTATGTTGGTCGTGTGCGCAAGGATTTGGCAGACGAAAATGGTCTGACATTATGGCTCAGTGGCGACCAAATCCGCAAGGGCGCAGCCTTGAACGCCGTTCAGATTGCTGAGTATCTGATAAAGGTTGGTAACATTAAGTAATTAATTGAATTATTTACTAATAATGAAAGACGCATGACATTTTTTGTTATGCGTCTTTTTCATTATGTCCTTTTCCCGCAATGGGCTTGCTGTTTTGTAATTATTGCTTCTATATAAAAATCGTATATTCTTGATAATCAATGCATATTTTTTTATGTCCGAAAAGTTTACAACCACCCTCAAAATGCAGGCCTTATTTCAAAAAAGTTTCCCCACGGTCGCAAATACGCGATTCTGGAGCGATATTGCAACGTGTTGATATTCAGACTGTTAATATTTTCGGGCAAAATATCAAGCCCTAAATATGTTATAATTAATCCCTTTTTGGTTTTCAACTAACCGTTAGGAGCATTGCAAGTAACATCTAAACGAAGACCAAGTAACCATTAGTTGCATATCAGGAAGATGTAATTTGACAAATTGGAGCATATTTTCCACGTTTTAATGTTCCCTTTCTGGTTTTTTTATTTCCGGTTTGATAAATATCAAAGCTAGATTCAAGCAGCAAGTGGTCTACTTTTTAGTGAATTAAAGTTTACAAAATCACGAAAAGCGCCAAGAGATTGCTCTGCGGCGTGGCCTCGCAGCCCCCATGACAACGTTAAGTATCCAAACAAAATGAGAAGAGCAGACCTCTGAATCTCCTCAAGATTAATTTCCTTTGGATATGTATAAAGACTACATCAAAAAGTTCAGACTACCTTTTCATGCAATCTGAACCAATATTTATGCTTTCATGTTTGTACCGGATGGCAATATCTTGTAATATGTGCCATGTCGTTTAGTATTAAACCGTTAAGAACATTGTAATATGTGCATTATCGCCTCATCTATGGATGCTTTTCTCGTAATGCTTCACCCTTATATGCCATTTTTGTGCCGTAAACATTTGCTTATGTCATTTTTATTACTTAAATTTGCAAACACAAAATTGATGGCCCCGTAGCTTAGCTGAATAGAGTGTCAGATTCCGGTTCTGAAGGTCATGGGTTTGAATCCCATCGGGGTCACTAATGCTTAAAATCACAAAACAATAACCATAATTATGGATATTACCGAACGATTTCTTAATTACACCAAATTCGACACGCAGTCAAAAGAAGACTCTGAGAGCGTGCCTAGTACATCCAAGCAACTCATTTTCGCTGAATATTTGAAAAAAGAATTGGAACACGAAGGGCTCAGTGATGTTGAAATGGACGAAATGGGTTACATTTACGCCACACTAAAGGCTAATACGAAAAAGAAAATACCTACAATAGGTTTTATATCCCACTATGACACCAGCCCGGACTGTAGCGGAACGGACATCAAACCGCGTATCGTAAACCATTATGACGGGTCTGACATCGAACTTTCCAAGGGTATCATCTCGTCTACAGACAAATTCCCTGAGTTGAAAGCGCATGTAGGCGAAGATCTTATCGTGACAGACGGAACTACACTGCTTGGCGCGGACGACAAAGCCGGTATCGCAGAAATAATTCAGGCTGTATGCTGGTTGCGCTGTCATGACGAAATCAAGCACGGCGACGTGCGTGTGGCTTTTAATCCCGATGAAGAGATTGGCATGGGTGCACACCATTTCGATGTAGAGAAATTCGGTTGCGAATGGGCATACACCATTGATGGAGGTGACTTGGGCGATTTGGAATACGAAAATTTCAATGCTGCGGGCGCCAAGATTTTTTTCAAAGGTGTGAGTGTGCATACCGGTTATGCCAAGGGCAAGATGATTAATGCAAACAGATTGGCTTGTGAATTCAATAATATGATTCCTGAGACAGACATTCCCGAAACCACTGAGGGGTATCATGGATTTTATCATCTGCTTGGCATTAATGGTTGCACCGAGAACGCCAAACTAAGCTATATCATCCGTGACCACGACCGTGAAAAATTCGAGGATCGCAAGGACTTCATTGAGGAGTGCGCAAAGCAGATGAACGATAAATACGGTGAGGGGACTGTAACGGTCGAAATGAAAGACCAATATTATAACATGAAAGAGAAGATAGACCCTAATATGCACGTGATAGATATTGTGCTCAGGGCGATGTCTCAATGCGGTGTACAGCCAAAGGTGGAGCCTATACGTGGCGGAACGGATGGAGCGCAGTTGAGTTTCCGCGGTCTTCCCTGTCCAAATATCTTTGCGGGCGGTGTAAACTTTCATGGTCCTTATGAGTTTGTCTCTATTCAGGTGATGGAAAAGGCGGTGGAAGTAATCACAAAGATTTGCGAAATCACTGCATCGTATAACGATTAAGACGAAACAGGAAAGAAATGAAAGGATGAAAAGGGGCTGACATTATCAATGTGCAGGGCTTTTTCATTCTTCCATTTCTTTATACAGAATCATCGTTATCTTATTCTTTTTATATGTATTCATGGCCGAACTCCCCAATCTAATCAAAGACCTGGCGCTGATATTAATTGTCGCAGGCGTGGTGACATTAATATTCAAACGGCTCAAACAGCCGCTTGTGTTAGGCTATCTGGTTGCAGGATTTCTGGTTTCGCCACACATGCCTTACACCATGTCGGTGGTGGATAAGGCCGACATCCAGACTTGGGCGGATATCGGCGTGATATTCTTGTTGTTTTCTTTGGGGCTGGATTTTTCATTCAAAAAAATAATTAAGATGGGCATTGCGCCTGTGATTGCAGCCATAACCATAATATTCTCGATGATGGTACTGGGTGTGTTAGTAGGGCATGCCTTTGGATGGAGACGTATGGATTGCATCTTTCTGAGTGGTATGCTGGCGATGTCGTCTACCACCATCATATATAAGGCATTCGATGATATGGGATTGCGCCAACAGCGTTTTGCTGGCATAGTGATGAGCGTGCTGATATTGGAGGATGTGCTCGCTATCGTGATGATGGTGATGCTGAGTGCCATAGCAAGTGGCTCTAATCCTGATGGGGGACAGATGTTTGGCAGCATATTGAAGATTGGTTTTTTCCTTATTATATGGTTTGTTGTCGGCATATTCCTTATCCCGCCATTTTTGCGCAAGACGCGCAAACTGATGAGCGATGAGACTTTGGTTGTAGTCTCCCTGGGCTTGTGTTGTCTCATGGCCGTAGTCTCTACAGCCGTCGGATTCAGTAGTGCTTTTGGTGCTTTCGTTATGGGCAGCATTCTGGCTGAAACGATAGAGGCTGATAAAATAACACGTCTTGTGGAACCGGTGAAAAATCTTTTCGGAGCAGTATTCTTCGTTTCTGTGGGTATGTTGGTGGATCCCGATGTTTTGGTGAAATACGCCCTTCCAATCTTTGCTCTGGTTTTTACTATTCTCATTGGACAGAGCATATTCGGCACTATGGGATTCATGCTTGGCGGTCAACCACTCAAGAATGCCATGAAGTGCGGTTTTTCTATGGCGCAGATTGGTGAGTTCGCTTTCATCATAGCATCATTGGGATTGTCGCTCGGCGTGATAGGCTCTTTCCTTTATCCTGTCGTCGTGGCAGTGTCGGTGATTACCACTTTTTTTACGCCCTATATGATTCGTTTCTCTGGCCCTTGTTATGCTCAGTTGGAGCGCCGTATGCCAAAGAAATGGATACGTCGTCTCAATCACATGGGCACGGCGCACCAGTCGTCTGAATCAGAAATTAGCGACTGGCGCTCGCTACTGCATCAAATGATATTGCAGACAGTTGTTTATGGAACTCTTTGTGCTGCAGTAATAGGACTGATGTTAAAGTTCTTTCTGCCGTTCATCCGCCACATCCTGCCACATTGGTGGGCAAACGGCGTGTGCGGTGTACTGACAGTCTTGATGATTTCTCCATTCTTGCGCGCAATAATCATGAAGAAGAACCATAGTGAAGAGGCGAAATCATTGTGGATTCAGAGTCGTTTGAACCGATTGCCACTTGTTTTCACCGTTCTTGTTAGGATATTGATTGCGGCTGGATTTGTCTTTTATATCTGCAATTATCTAACACGCTTCACTAATGCCCTGATGATAAGCATCGCAGTTGTGGCAATAACGATCATGCTGCTTTCTAGAAGTCTGAAACGGCGTAGCATAATGTTGGAGAGACTATTTGTGAAAAACCTGCGCTCACGTGACATCGCGGCTCAGGTGAGTGGTAAGAAGCGTCCGCTCTTCGAGGGGCATCTGCTCGACAGGGATATTCATATATCTGAGTTTGATGTTCCTGAAGATTCCCTGTGGACGGGCAAGACGCTACGCCAACTACAGTTTCGCAACCGCTTCGGTGTGCATGTGAGCAGCATTCTGCGTGGACGTCAGCGCATAAATATACCTAATGGTGACAACGTGGTTTTCCCTTGTGACAAGATGCAGGTGATTGGCAATGATGACCAGTTGCGTGCATTCGGCATGGTAATGAAAGGCGAGCAGGTGCCTGAAGACAAGGATATTGAAAAACGTGAAATGAAATTGCGCCAGCTCATTCTCAACGACTCCAGCCCATTTGTAGGCAGGACATTGAAAGAGAGTGGTATACGAGACAAATACAATTGTATGGTCGTGGGCGTTGAGGAGGGAGAGGAAAGTCTTTCACTTATAGATCCATCTCGCTGTTTTGAACGGGGTGACATCATCTGGGTGGTTGGTGAGGAGAGCTCGCTGCAGGCGCTTAGCAATCCTTGACATCTCTGTATTCCAAACATGATTTGGATGTTACGGAGTAGTCTCTAAGGCTACTTTGGCTCTGAATGCAGATTCAAATTTACAGTTTCGTACCATTGGAAAACCTTTCTTTTTTTCGGCGCAAAGGTAATGAAATGTTTTTTGACTTATGTACCTGCACAATAATGGGGGTATATTATACAACCTCTTGTTGGCGTAATTTGTTTATTTTCAATAAGTTAATTAGTTGTTTAACGCAGTATCGGGTTAAATAATGTATTTATAAACATTAAAGCCGTAATTCGTTCTTTTTTATAAGAAATAAAAGATTCTTTTCACATATTAATCGAATATATTTATTAATTTTGCCAGAAGTCGAAAGTCCTTAATTGGATTGAAAGAGTAATTGATAATTAAAAAAAATAAGATTATGAAAAGTAAAGAAGGAAAAGAAAGAAAAGAGACAAAGAAAAAACCTCAAACTGACAAGATTAAGGTTAAAAGTGAATATCAGAAGGAGAAAGATAAAAGTGGAGAAAGATCCACAAGTATAATAGGAAAAACATAATGATACATATAAAAAGAGAAGGTGTTATTTTAGAGGCGACTAATTTTGAATTTGAAAATGAAAGTGTAATGAATCCTGCCGTAATTGTTGCAGGGGGTAAAATACACATGTTTTATAGAGCTGTAAGGGTAGGCAATATGTCGTCTATCGGTTATTGTAGGCTGGAAAATCCGTTGAAGGTGGTTTATAGGAAAAAGGAACCGATACTATTTCCTGAATTTGAATATGAAAAACATGGAATGGAGGATCCTCGAATAGTTAAGCTAGAGGACACTTATTATATGACATATACGGCTTATGATGGAGATAATGCTGTTGGAGCATTAGTTACATCAAAAGACTTAAAACATTTTACAAGAGCAGGAATTATCACATCTCAGGTTACGTATCCTCAATTTATTGAGTGGTTGGCAAATGACAAACATCCGCATACCTATAAATACTTCCGTTTGTATAATCAGCGTCAATCAAGAACGCAGACAGGCAAGCAACTTTATCTGATGGACAAGGACTTGGTAATGTTTCCTCATAAAATTAATGGAAAAATCTTTTTTCTGCATCGTATAAGACCCGATATTCAGTCAGTATCAATTGATAAGATTGAGAACCTCACTCCGGATTTCTGGGAGAAATATTATTCCAATTTCAACAGCCATATCTTTTTTAAGCATCGTTATGATTTTGAATCAAGCTATATCGGTGCAGGCTGTCCTCCGATAAAAGTTGATGCAGGCTGGCTTATGATTTATCACAGCGTTTATGACACACCTGAAGGATATGTCTATTCTGCAAGCGCAGCCCTACTGAATAAGTATAATCCGTCTATTGAAATAGCACGATTACCTTATCCTTTACTAATGCCCGAAAAAGATTATGAGACCCAAGGCGTAGTTGATCATGTTTGTTTCCCTACAGGTGCTATAATATGGGACGATATACTATATATATATTATGGAGCGGCTGATAAATGCATCGCATGTGCTTCCGTTCCTGTTAGAGAATTAATTGATGAATTACTAAATTACAGAAAATGAAGCATGTATTATGTATTACAACTTACCCGCCACGCATATGTGGCATCGCAACTTTTTCGTATGACTTGATAAACGCGATTAATAAAAAGTTTAAAAAGGATTACGTCGTTGAGGTGTGTGCTATAGAATCTACGATAGAGAAACATTCCTATGATGACACTGTAAAGTATATATTAAACTCCTCGGAAGAAGCAGATTTTGAGATTGTCTCAAAAAAAATTAATCATGATGCTGACATTGATTTAATTTGCATTCAGCATGAATTCGGCCTTTATAGTGAAAATCAAGAATCATTTTTGAAATTCGTTCAAGCGATAACAAAACCCATCGTAATAGTATTCCATACGGTTTTATCTCATCCAAAAAACAGCTCACGTGAGTATCTGCAGAATATAATTGATGCTTGTCGAGCGGTTGTCGTAATGACGCATGCGTCGTTAGCTATTTTGCAAAATGAATATCAAATTGAAAAGGACAAAATTAGTATCATTCCTCACGGTACCCATTTAGTGTCACAAATTGATAAGAAACAATTAAAAAAAACATACGGGTTCTCAGGAAGAGAAATTCTCTCTACGTTCGGGCTGCTAAGCCCTGGTAAGAGTATTGAAACCACTCTGGATGCTTTACCTGCGATCATTAAGGAATATCCTTCGGTATTATTTTTAATTATTGGAGAGACACATCCTGTGGTAGTAAAAGAATATGGAGAGATCTATCGCGAAGGCCTTGAGGCGAAAGTGAAAGATCTCAACTTGACAGATAATGTAAAATTCATCAATGAATACCTAGACATTGATACTTTGTTAGAGTATCTTCAGATGACAGATATTTATTTGTTTACATCTTCTGATCCTAATCAGGCTGTGAGCGGCACCTTTGTTTATGCACTTAGTTGCGGGTGCCCGATCATTGCCACACCAATACCTCATGCCTTCGAACTGTTGAGTGATAATACTGGTGTTATTTTTGATTTCCATGATTCCTTACAACTGGCCAAATCAACAAATAGTTTGCTGAAGAATGAAGAACTACGTATTCAAATGGGAATCTCTGGCTTGCAAAAAACGGCTTTTACTGCCTGGGAAAATACTGCTATTGCCTATACTTTACTTTTTGAGAAGATAATGGGTTCCAATGACATCCTGACATACTCATTATCAGAGATCAATCTGGATCATATAATGAGCATGAGCCAAAAAAATGGAATTATACAATTTTCGAAAGGTAATCAACCAGATATAGATTCAGGTTATACTCTTGATGATAATGCCCGTGCGCTAATAGCTCTTTGTATGGTGGATGAAAATGAAGAACATCCCAGATGTGGAAATTTTATTAAGTTGTATTTGAATTTTATCTTGTTTTGTCTTCAGGGCGACGGAACATTCAAAAACTATGTAGACAAAAATGAGAAGTTTACATCACAGAATGATGACGTTTTATTAGAAGACAGTAATGGCCGTGCAATATGGGCTCTTGGATATTTTATTTTCCATGCCAATGCTTTCTATAAATTAGAGATTGCGGAAGCGACAAAAGCGATTCAGCTGACTTTCCCTATTCTCAGCAAGATACAATCTCCCAGAAGTATCGCTTTCGTAATAAAGGGATTATGCTGTTATTCCATGAGTAAGCCTTCACGTGAGGTATATGACCTTATACGGATGTTGGCTGATAAATTGACTGGTTTATATCTAGCTACGGCTGACAAGCATTGGAAATGGTTTGAGGCATACTTAACATACGAGAATGCGGTTTTGCCGGAATGTTTAATATATGCATATCATGTAACGAATGATGAACAATATAAAGATATTGCTAAGGAATCGTTTGATTTTTTGTTAGAGAAAATATTCATTAATCGACAAATCAAGGTTATTTCTAATAATAACTGGTTGAATAAAGGAGAATCAAATATAAAATATGGAGAGCAACCTGTTGACGTGGCCGGTACGGTAATTGCGTTGTCTGCTTTCTATGATGTATTCCGCGAGAATGAATACATCCAAAAACAAAAGGACGCTTTCAGCTGGTTTATGGGAAATAATCATCTTCATCAAATTGTTTATAATCCTGCTACAGGTGGTTGTTATGACGGACTGGAAGAGAGGAACATTAACTTGAACCAAGGGGCTGAGTCCACTGTTTGTTTCCTTATGGCTAGGCTTTCAATGATAAAATCTATGGCATCGCCGACAGATGAAGAATAATAAGGTATGGATGTTGGCTTCAGTTCGAGAACAAAAAATTAATATACTATCAAAGCCTAAAAGCAGGGCGTCATTTTATAATTGGATGACGCCATTTCAAGTGTGTCAAAAGACTGACACACTTGAAATGACATCATAGAAAAAACATGGATTGAAAAGATAAGATGCCATCATGTTGTCGGATTGACAATGTTGCCCCACCGCCAAAGTCATCGAATAGCGTCATAGTTTTAAACGCCCTTGATTTTGCCATTTACTTTCATGTCGACCATGCGTCCGTCTTTCTTCCTGAAACAGACATTGTATTTGTTAACATGATAATAACCTGGGACTGCATTTGTACACTCTCTTAATGTGTAATAAACATATTCGTCGTTTTCTGCGGTTCTCATCATCCTGATATCTTTGAAAAAACAAGTATCCGCAGGAATTGAAAGGTTATTGCTTTCAACAGTCGTTTTCAATTTGGCCAATTCCCTGTCACCATAAAACATGGTGAGACTGTCACTCTGTGAACGGCTGCCTCTGAATGTGCCGCCGAGTTGCTTGTCTAGGTATGTCCTGATGGAATTGCCCAACGCATTATTGAACACGGGATAATCAAGCACCAATAGGCAACTTTGGTTGCCTTCTGTCTTTTGATATAACATTCTTCTTGAAGAGAAGAACACGGAGTCGCTAGTACGGCACATAAGCACGTAAGCGGCAAGTACTATCAATAATCCAATTTTTCTCATAGCTGTTTGTTTTAATCTGTCGCAAATGTAATACAAAAATTAAAACGAAACAATAGCCTGTTTCTTCTTGACACAAATCTGCTGTCATAATATGCTGAATATCAGTATACTAAAACATTCTCAGGGAAAGAAGTTGACATGAATAAAATGTAGACAATGGATATCAATACCACTGCACTGCATTACTGTAACCACTACGCTTGTCGTATTTTAAGGCATCTGTAAGCGTGCTGGCATTGCAACGGAATGTAAAATTATAGCTGGTATAAGGGGCCAATACGACAGAACAGCTCATGTTGAAACAGTGCAAATCCCGTTGCAGAGAAGCTGTGGTCATGCTTATATCATGATTTTCGAAATCATAACCTGATGAGAAACTGATGTTCCAACCGTCACTCATTCGAACATTTCCACTAAAGTTCAGTGTCTGGGTAAACTTGTATGGATAACTCATCGACTTGGTGTTGAATGTTCCGCCGGTATTCTCGCGCATCGTGATACCATATCCGAATGTCAGTGACCACGGCATAGAGAAACTCATATAGCCATCGGCATCCGTTTCCGCCTTGCCTCCTTTATCTTTCTTCTTAGCACCACGCTGTCCTTCAATCATGTTATCGTCAACATTGCTCTCGATATCAGTATCAACGCCTTCCTCGCCATCTTTCTTCTTTTTGTCCTTATCCTTATCCTTGTCTTTTTCATCGTCACCACCAAACCATTTCTTTAACTGATCTGGACTTAGCGTGAATGAAATGTTCTGTGACATGCCCTGGAAACGTCCGAAACGTCCCTTGCTATATTCTGTGTGGGTTCCAATATATGGTTTACCTTTGGCGTCCAACTCATAGGCGTAAGTTGAGAAAACAGCATTCAAGTTGAATGTATAGTGTTTCCACCATTTTAGTCTCAAACGTGTCGACAAATCACTCAAGGGACGAGTCTCTGCAGCCAAATTGTAAGACATTGTGGCACCCAGCTCATCGATGATACTGATCTTCTTGAAACCGGTAGAGTCGTCATCGCTCTTGATTTTCATTTCAATATTGTTGGACAGATCCCATGTGATGCTACCGGTCTTTCCCTTACTAGGCACGCCATACATTCCCGTAGAATATGGAGAATATTCAACGAGTGACACGTTCCCGTTCTTATCTGTTTTTAAATAAGAGTCATAGTATCCATAACGACTTGCACCGAAGTCTGGCGCATAACTGAAACTTACCTGAGGCGTTATGACATGGCGGATCGCTTGTATCTTGTTACCGAATATCTTGCTGTTTGGCACCCAAAATCCATATAGTTTCGTACTTGCGCTAACGCTCATGCTCCAATTGTAGATGTTGTGAAATCCATAAGTGGTATCAGCGACTTCCTTCTGGCTGGCTTCATTCCACGAACGTGTCACTTTGTTGGTGTACGTGCGGTCGGTGAAGTTGAATGACGGCATAATATTGATATAGTTGAACAACGTGAAATTTCCGCTTATTGGAATATTATGTTGCATGCCGTTTTTCCAGTCTTTAATAAGGTTGGATTTCATAAATTTGTTTTCAGTGGTGCTTATCGAGTTAGACAGCTGACCTGTGTAACTCATCGATATCTTCTCATACCAGCGCTCTTTGCCCACAGCATCCTTTCTACGAAAAGGGTAGAAGCGACTGATTGAAATATTCAAGTCCGGTAAAGTCATAGCCAGTGATGAGTCACGCATGTTCTGTGTCATGTTTGCTGTGCTGCTAAGAGAAAGTCCAATACTTGAAAATGTTGTGCTCCAGCTCACAGATGATGTACGGGTACTCTGACTGAGCGTCGTAGGATTGTACATACTGCTTAGATTATTGCGCTCATAGCTGGAAGTGGCAAAGTTGACACTTGCGGACAACGAACTGAATGGGTTTGCCTTTGAGTCCTGCCTGTGACTCCATTGAATTTTGAAACTCTCTGTCTCAGCATAGTCAGGCAGCCCCTTGTCGCCAGTCTTCGTGTCCTGATAATTGAAATAGAAACTACCAGAATAGCGGTAACGCTTGTGGTAATTGGTGGCTGCAGATATTCCCCAGGAACCTTTGGTGTAAATCTCACCTAGCAGTTTGAGGTCCCACTTGTCACTCATTGCGAAATAGTATCCGCCATCACGCAGATAGAAACCACGGTCGCTTTCATCTCCATAAGATGGCATGATAAAACCGCTGCTGAAATTTTTGGTGAACGGGAAGAATCCATAAGGGATGGCGAGAGGTAAAGGAACATCGGCAACAACTAGATATGCAGGACCGAAAACGACGTCTTTGCCGGGACGTACCTTGGCGCGCGACAATGCTATATAAAAGTCAGGATGTGCTTCATCGCATGTCGTATAGCGTCCGTGCTCCAGATATATTTCACCATTGTTGTTGCGTTTGGAATGTTCACTCGATAGAAAACCATCCTCCTGCTTGGTGTATACATCCTTAATAAACCCCTTTTTTGTTTTGAAATTGAACGACATTGTGTCGCTCTCGTATTGGTCCTGCCCCATCTTGAAAACAGGTTTGTTTTTCAAATGGCCTTTGGCTGTAGAGTCAAACGAACCCGTGGCGTGCACCAGACTACTGTCCAAGCTCATTTTAATCTTATCACTAGACAAGTCCATGTTCTCGTACTTTACCTTGGATGTGCCATATAGATGTGCTGTATTTGAAGCGGCCATATACACCAAAGAATCATTTGCAGAATATTCTACCGGTGCATCAATACCGTTTTTCTTCTTACGGTTGAGTGAATCTAAATGTATGGAGTCATCAATTTGCTTATTGTGGTGATATATTGCGAGTTGCATGGAATCCATCTTTGTGGTGTCCATAACAGACCGAATGGGGGAATCATCCTCCACAGAATCAATCATAGCAATAGAATCTTTCTGTACGCTTTTCTTTTTACGTTTCAGAAAGGGTATGTTAGTGTCTGCCAACATGAAGATGAAAGCTAACAGTAGTAATGCTATAAGTGATTTTGTTCTCATTTAGAATGCAAAATTACGCAATAATAGGGGAAATAGCGCTTGATTTTCTATTTTTAACGTATTATTGAAATATCTTTTCCCAGGTTAAGAAACGTTCCAGTCCATTCCCTCCAAACTTGGCAATGCTTTTCTCTGCCTGTTCAAATGTCTTCTCTCTATCCAAATGTGTCTTGCTGAAGAATTTGTCGGCATAGCAAATCACCTTTTCTTCTATTGTCTCAGGAAGTAAGTCTATGTGGGGTAATGGCAAATCCTGATTTTCAATATCCTCAACAGACAAGCCGGCTCCGGTATGCCGTTCGCATACCCGCGCATGAAGTGGATAACCCTCTGTGCGCATCATCTCAGCCCCCAATCTGCCATGGCGTAGATACGGTTCGGTTCCAAAGCATTGTATTCCTGCTGCATCGCATTTTACAATACCTATATCGTGCAACATCGCTGCTTCTTCAACGAATAGTCGGTCTATATTGAGCTCGGGGTGTTTGTCCACAATTTCCAACGCCTTGCGCATGACGCTCTCGCTATGCACAATGAGGATATGCTTCAGCGCATTGTCTTCTGGATAATATTTGTCGATGATTTTATTGTAATCCATAGAAAATTAAAACTTCCCTCGGCCCTCTCCTTGGGAGGGGCCATGGGAAGTCATATTTATTCTTTTCTTTCGATATAAGCAATCACGTCGCCCTTTTGTATCTTGGCGCCCTGCTTTGCATTAATCTCAACGAGCTTGCCGCCAAGTGCTGCCGGGATGGTGATAAACTCACCCCATGTCGCCTGAATATAGCAGAAAGCGTCGCCTTCATTATATTCCTTGCCGATAAATGGCTCAACGGTAGGCGTACATTCGCCGTCACCGTTAAATTCCCAAAATATCTGGCCTTTCACAGGAGCAACGATGGCATCTGCCTTTGCGTGTTTGAACTCAGCCAGTTGCTCTGGTGTTAGTTTGTTGCCGAGTTTTGCATCCTTAGCTGCCTGTAGGTCTGCAAGGAAGTTCTTCTTGGCCTGTCCGCTCCTGTAGTTACGATACTGCTCTGGGTGCATGGCGAGCTCGAAGAGTTCTTCATTGTCCTTGCCATAGTCCCAGCCGTTCTCGTCCATCTCCTTCTTGAATTCATCGAGCGCGTTTGGAATCAATGTGTGAGGGTTTGCGTCGGTAAACTCACGTCCCTGTTTCTTAGCCAGCGCTACGAGTTCAGAATCCACTGTTCCTGGAATTTTGCCGCTCTTGCCCAAAATCATTCCCCACATGGCATCGTCCATCATAACGAAACGGCCCTTGCCTTGCTCCATAGTGAGCAGATTCATCAAGGCGATGTTCTTTGTGTATTGTGAGAACGGAGTGACAAGTGGTGGATAACCCACACGAGGCCATACATAAGCTACTTCGTCAAACAGTTTTATGAGCATGTCATCCATGGAGAGCTCGTTCTCACCCTTCTTCTTGCGAATGTTGTTGATGGTGTTGCGTATACCGCCCAGGTCAGCCATCATACTGCCCATCATACCTCCGGGCAGACCGCAACCCAACAATAATGAAGACATTACCTTGTTTTGCGGGTTGATGAAATAACCCAACCAATCATCGATAAACTCCTGAGTCAGTGAGCGGGCTTTCATGTAAGCGTTCATGTTTATTTCTGGCACATCGAAACCTTCATTCTTCAGCATGCTCTGCACGGAGATGACATCCGGGTGAACCTTACCCCAAGACAGCGGTTCGATGGCGGTGTCAATGATGTCTGCACCATTGTTGCATACTTCCAGAATGGAAGCCATAGACAGACCGGGTCCGGAATGACCGTGATATTCTATTATGATTTCAGGATATTTGTCCTTGATTGTCTTTGTCAGCTTGCCCAACATCGCTGGCTGGCCAATACCAGCCATATCCTTAAGGCATATTTCTTTTGCACCTGCAGCGATTACCTTGTCGGCAATGTCACTGTAGTATTCCACGGTGTGTACGGGGGAGTTTGTTATGCATAGGGTTGCCTGAGGGGTCATGCCGGCCTCTGCAGCCCATTTGATACTTGGAATAATATTGCGCACATCGTTAAGGCCACAGAAGATGCGTGTGATATCCACACCCTGTGCATGCTTGACATTGTACATCAACTGGCGTACATCATCTGGCACAGTATACATTCGCAATGCGTTCAGACCACGGTCCAGCATGTGGGTTTTGATACCTGCTTCATTGAAAGGCTTGCAGAAAGCACGAACAGCTTCGTTTGGATTCTCTCCTGCAAGAAGGTTCACCTGTTCAAAGGCTCCACCATTGGTTTCCACACGGGCAAAACACCCCATTTCAATAATCACTGGAGCAATACGCTCCAACTGGTCCTTACGTGGCTGGAACTTTCCGGATGACTGCCACATGTCTCTGTATACGAGACTAAATTGTATTTTCTTTTTCATATCTTTTTTCTACCTATTCTTTTGTTAGCCCATTGGCGTGCAAAATTAGACAAAAAAAAGCAAATGACACATTATCCTATAATATTTTTTCAAATTATAACCGTTTTCATCCTGCACTTTGTTGATTTCTTGCACATTAACAAAATATTGTGCATGAATATCAATTCATTTTACGAGATGTAAAAACAATGGGATTGTTTGTTTTTCAAAAACGCAAAAAAGTGTTGTTTATCAGAATACATATCCCATGTTGATATAGAAATATGCCCCGTTGGTCTTCGTGGAATATCCTAATGAGGCGCCGACAGGACCAAACATTGTGTTGTAATAGTATGCTGCCTGCCATCCCCACAAGGGACCGCTTTTCAGTATGTCCATCATTTCATCAGCGTGTTGGGCTCCCACCATTTTCAATAAAATATAGTTATTGTCGGCTATGCGCTGCTGTAGTTGCAATTGCAGCGCGATAAACTGGTTGTCGGTATGTTCCATATATCCAACTCCGGCAAATGGCATCTGATGGTCAATATAGTGTCCAAACCACGCACCTCCGATCATGTTGCTCTGGCTATAAGGTATTTCTCTTCCGGAAAGCAAGCGTCCGTATGCCATAGGCTGCAATGTGAGATGGCTGTTCAGCGGGAATGACATGCGCCACATTGCCTTGATGGCCGAGAATCCCACATGGCCATTATATTTCACGAGGTTATCCGTGTAATAGCCATATCCGGCTTGAAACTTTGCTCCTCGTGAGGGAAATGTCCATTTGTTTTCCGAGTTGTAGTTCACGTCAATGTAGTATGTGAAATAATGTTCGTCGCTAAGATTGTCGATATGCGAGTCACTGTGTGTCCCTATGAGCACGTCGTGGTAATCGTAACAGTCGAAATGTGTACCCAGTTTCACATTGAAATTGCGGATGTTGAAATCAAATAGTGACAAGTCTACAGCGTGATAGTTGTATGTCATATTGAAGTCACGCTTTCCATTATAATAAAGGTTGACGTCATTATGGCGATAAATATACGACAATCTCATTCTGTTCATTCCGAACGGATTGAAGTCAGCATCCAAACGGCCCATAATCCTTTTTCCCAGACGCAGGGTGGCTTCAATATTTATAGGTGAATTTTTTGGCTTAAATGTTCCGTTTAATTGCAGTGCCACTATCTCTTCGGTGTCGAAACGCACGCCCAGTCCTGCTTGCAGTGTGGTGGTTGTATTGCGTTTCGGCATATCATACGCCATCTTTGTCGTGTCTGTCTTTGCGGACGGCTGCTTGTAGGTCACTCTCTGTGGTACGAATGTACTGTCTATGCCGATAATCTTTTTCAATGCCATCAGCTCGTTCCAATGCTTCATGGCATCATCTTCGCCACGGCGCATCAGCGTATCAATAGCTATTTTATTAAAACTTGCGGCATTATATCCATTGGTGTTGACTTTTATTGCCACATCGGTGATGGCGAGGTTGCTTTCGTATTTGTTTTTACAGTTTACATCAATGATTTGTCTCAGTATATCCGTACCGTTACGCAAGTCATCGGCAGTTCTTGGGGGGTCCTGCACTGTGACGCCGATAATCACGTCGGCACCCATTTGCCGGGCTAAGTCGGCAGGATAGTTGTTGCGCAGGCCGCCGTCCACCAGTACCATATTCCCATATCTCATTGGCGTGAAAGCGGCAGGGATGGACATACTGGTGCGCATGGCATGTGCCAGTACACCACTGTGGAAATCATATTCCGTGTTGTCGATGATATTTGTAGCCGCACATGCAAAAGGGATGGGCAGTTTGTTGAAATCAACAGAGTCGTGATATCCCTCGGTGAGTTTGTTGAAGAGGCAGGTCAGATTCTTGCCCTGAATAACTCCCCCTGTCTCAGCTATGCTCTTGTTTTTGCTCAGCGTCAGTGTCTTAATGAGTATATAGGTGTTTTGCTTCAGTCTGTCATCGAGACTTTTATTGCTCACGTCTTCCTTGTCTGAAAGTACGAAAGCCCAATCCTGTACCCTTACCATAGAGTCAAGTTTTTGTGCATCATAACCGATGGAATACAATCCACCGATAATGGAGCCCATGCTTGTGCCAGTGATAATGTCGATTGGAATTCCAGCCCGCTCTATCACTTTCAGCGCACCTATATGTGCCATGCCCTTGGCACCGCCACCACTTAGCACTACAGCCACGCGCTTGCGTGGTTGCTGTTGTGCCATTGTCAATGTTGATAAAGCCAGTGCAACAAATAATATGGTTATTAGTCTTCGCATAATATCATCAATGAGGAAGTGTCATTTGTTTGTACAATCCTCGTGAGCAACGTGACTTTCAAATCTATGTTCGGCCATACGCTCGTATTTTGTTTCCGGAATGCCATAATTGGCATAGGGATAGATGCTGATGCCGCCACGTGGCGTGAAGAATCCCGTTACCTCGATATATTTGGGTTGCATCAGGTGTATCAGATCTTTCATGATTATGTTCACACAGTCTTCATGGAAATCACCATGGTTACGGAAACTGAAGAGATACAGTTTCAAACTCTTGCTTTCCACCATTCTCTCGGCAGGTACGTATGATATGCGTATTTCAGCAAAATCGGGTTGTCCGGTTATCGGGCAAAGCGATGTGAATTCCGGGCAGTTGAACTGTACCCAATAATCATTTTCAGTATGTTTGTTTTGAAAGGTCTCCAATACCTCGGGAGCATAGTCCATACTGTATCTCGTTTTTGCGCCCAGAGCCTGCAGCCCCTCGTCTTTTCTTTTCTTTTCCAAACTAAAAATTAAATATTTTCAATACGTTATAGCTGATGTTGTTATCGTATACGTCTTCTCCTTCGTGTTCTTTCAACTTCTTTACGATACGCATTGTTACCGGGAGAACCACGATTTCGTAGAGTGTCTTCAAAACCACCTGCCACAGCATAAGCACAGGTAATTCCTTTGTGGGGACAACGCCTGACAATGCCAGGGGGAAGAATATCAGAGAGTCTACGCTCTCGCCAAACACGGTGCTCAATATGGCCCGTGCGGAGAAATTTTTACCTTTAGATGATATCTTCATCTTGCTCATCACGTATGCGTTGACAAACGAACCGGCGAGAAACGCCACAAACGATGCAGCAGCAATGCGTGGAGCCAGTCCGAAGACGGCATGGAAACCAGCGTCGTTATGCCAGTAGGGCGCACCGGGAATCGCATCGCAAATAGCACCTGTAATCACAAAAACGAAATTCATCGCGAATCCGGTCCATATCAATAAGCGCGCCTTGCGATAACCCCATACCTCGCACACGCAGTCGTTGATGATGTACGATACAGGAAAAACTATTAACCCGCCGGTGAGACTAATACCGGCAACTGAGATTTGCTTTGTTTCGAGCAAGTTTGCCGCAATCAGGCAAACGCAGAAGAGTATACAGAAAAGCATAAACAGCACACTCACATTGTTTTGTTTCTTGTTCATTTTCTTGTTTTTTAAGAGGTATACCAAGCACTCTGTTTGTTTCAATTGATAATTGTCATCACTCTCTATTATTATTTCTCAATCGAAAAAGTCTGCAAATATACGCAAAATATTTGATACATGTATTATGGTTATTACAAAATCAACACTTTTGCAGTGATATGGACTAATTGTAATCAGTTGGCGGAATTAAGTTAGTGCGTATTTAACCCGTCCTGCAGAGCTCCCGTTGACGCTGTTAATATATATTGAATAATGGTCTGCGCACTAATCCTGCCAATTATCCCGTTGAACGGGCCATTTGTATTTCTTCTTTGTCGCATTAATCAAAAAAGTTTACAACAACCCCTAAAATGCAGGCCTTATTTCAAAAAAGTTTCTCCACGGTCGCAAATACACTATTCTGGAACGATGATGCAATGCGTTGGTAATCAGATTATTAACATGATAGAGCAAAAATATCAACCCCAAAATGCGTTAAAGATAACGTCATTTTGGCCTTCGTTTGACCGTCAGTTGCGTTGCAAGTAACGGTTAAATGCGAACCAAGTAACCGTTAGTTGCATCTCCGGAGGACGAAATCGCCAAATAGGAGCATATTTGCCATGTGAAAATATTCCCTTTCCGGTTTTTCTTTTTCTAGATTGTCTCCTCTGGAAGGGCCGATTTTTGGCATATAATCTTTACAAATCCCGTTATCAAAATTTTAGAAAATGATTCAATTCGTCAGACGCTTTTTGGTAATGATTCTGATTTTCAAACAGCAATGGAGAATACTCGGGTGCTTATCAATATCAGACACGCACACACAGCTTTAATTCCGTCAAAGAGTGATGGTACACTTATCTGTGATGTTTTATGATGTTTGCATCGGGGAATTAATATGCCATTCTATATTGACCGTGCCATGTGTTCCTACATGCATGGCTAAGAGTACGGTCCTCTCCTTGTTCAATCTTTGCCTTGGCAGATGTGGGCAGCCACTATAAAATAAAGAAAGACCTTGAATGCCCACGCACTCAAGGTCTCTTTTCTAACAATCACACAATTTAATTATAATCTAATAAAACTCTTTGTTCTTATCCTTTTATTCTTTCTACCTTTACCTTTACCTTTACAAAATTTGGATTTGCCTAGCTGTCTTCTTTTCCTCTTTTACGATTTTGGACAACGTCACGGTGAGAATACCATCGGTGATGCGAGCAGCAATCAACTCCTTGTCTACATCGTCTGGAATAATCATCGTCTGTTTAAACCTGTTGTAAGCAAATTCGCGACGCAGATATCTGCCATTATTATTTTCCTCCTCATTGGCTCCATGGCGGTTTTCCATCTCGATGGTTAAGTCGCCGTCAGCATTTATTTTGATATCGAAGTCTTCCTTGCGCATACCTGGGACGGCCAGTTCTACATTGTATTCAGTTTCACTTTCCATAACATTTATTGCGGGTGCCGTGGTGTTGGCTTTCGACATATTCGTGTTGTGAACGAAACTGTTCATTACTTCCGGTAACCATGCTCTTGTATACATAATCGTTGTCTCCTTTTCTTTTATAATTTTTATTTATATTCTTGTTTGTCAATGTTTCTGCAACCATTGTACCAGTGTTGCGCTTGTGTCATTTTGTCATTATCAACCGACATTTTGTCTTTGTCTCAGCAGGGTTGTTTAAATTGAATTCAAATGTATACTGCGCATATTTATGACATTTAATATCAAGACTTAAAGTCACATTTTTCCCATACTAAAGGAAAAGGGTGATCTGTCTAAAAGATATAAAATATTAAATTATGCTTTCGTTTTGCAGAATAATCAATGCAATTACTTGCATATTAATTATAAATGTTTACCTTTGTAGCGCAAAACTAATGAAAACAATAAAAGTAATATTATAATGAGTACATTGATTAAACCCGAAGGTTATACAGCCCTGCTTGATATGAAGCAGACCGAACAAGGTATAAAACAGATTAAGGACTTCTTTCAGCAGAACCTCTCTACAGAGTTGCGTCTGCGTCGCGTCACAGCACCGCTTTTTGTTCTTCAGGGACTTGGTATCAACGATGACCTGAATGGAGTGGAGCGTGCTGTTACTTTCCCAATCAAGGATTTAGGAGAGGAAAAGGCCGAAGTTGTCCACTCGCTTGCAAAATGGAAACGCCTTACATTGGCTGAATATAATATCGAACCCGGTTATGGTATTTATACCGACATGAATGCCATCCGTGCAGACGAAGAACTGGATAATTTGCACTCTCTCTATGTGGACCAGTGGGACTGGGAGGCCGTAATAACCCGTGAGCAGCGTACCGTGACTTATCTTCAGAATATCGTTGCCCGTATCTATGCCGCAATTTTGCGTACGGAATATCTCACATGTGAGACATATCCTGAAATCAAACCTTTCCTGCCTGAAAAGATACATTTCGTTCACAGTGAGGACTTGCTGCTTATGTATCCTGACAAGACTCCGAAAGAGCGTGAGGATGCAATATGTGAGAAATATGGTGCCGTGTTCGTTATGGGCATAGGTGGCAAACTGTCTGATGGCAAGAAGCATGATGGCCGCGCTCCAGACTATGATGATTGGTCTACCTTAGCGGAGAATGGCAAGGCCGGACTGAATGGCGATATTCTGATATGGTATCCTGTGCTGGACCGTTCGTTTGAACTGTCATCCATGGGTATCCGTGTAGACAAGGAGAGCTTGCTTAACCAGCTTAAGATTGAAGGCAAGGAAGAGCGTGAAAAACTGTATTTCCACAAGCAATTGCTCGATGATAAACTTCCGTTGAGCATTGGTGGTGGTATTGGCCAGAGTCGTCTTTGCATGGTATTGTTGCATAAGGCACATATTGGAGAGATACAGGCAAGCATTTGGCCCGATGAGATGCGTGAAGAGTGTGAGCGTCTTGGGATGCCGCTTATTTAATAGGAATTATTGTAATTGAAAATTGGGAATTGAGAATTATGATTTCTTGGTAAGTTTGAAACTCAATCAAACGAGCATATCATAATCCTCAATTCCCAATTAATTGTCATGCCATTTCCAAATTCAGCAGCACGCGCAGCTTCTCTATTCCCGGATTTGATTTTCTCATTTCGTCAAAGATATCTCTTTGGGTCATTATCTTTCCCACTTCTTCGGGTTTGGCCAGACGCATTTCTATGTCTATATTGCCGTTGTGCAGCGCGTTGGCTAATGTGGCGCGAATTCGATTCTTTATATCATATATTTGTTCAAAGAGCAACTCATTGTCGATGACCAATTCTATCTTAGGATAAGCTGTAATCTTGGGCGTCATGTTTTTTATTCTTGCCGCCAGTCCGGCCATTTTTTGTGGCATGCGGTTGCACATGGAGAGCCATTGCAGTTCCAATTCGTCTTGACTGAATTCTTCTTTTTCGTCCTTATTGATTATTTTCGGTTCGTCCTTAATATACGAAGGCTTCTCCGGCCCTTTGCGCAAGTCGGCAAATGTAAGTCCGATAGAACTGAGCTTGATTTTCGGCTTGTTATTGTTTGGTGTAGAGGATGTGTTTCCGGCTGTCATGGCCGCAGGCATGACATTAGCCTCCCGATGCAGCGCTGCCTTGGTCTGACGCATAATCGGTTTTTCAGTCGCGGCCACCTGCGATGCCGTTTTGGACTGAGATGCTATAAGTTTGCTGAACAGGGATTTTAATCTTTTGGGGCTGCGCCCCACGCCGGCACTGTCATCATCGGGTTGCGTTATCTGTGCCACCTGTATCAGTGCCAACTCCACAAGCAGACGCTTGTTGCTGCTTTGTTTGTAGTTGATGTCGCACTGGTTCATTATTTTCAGTGCATTGTATAGAAATTGTGTTGGGCACTGTTTTGCTTGTTCTTTGAATTTCTGACGCTGTTGCTCGCTCACTTCCAGTAGCGGCAGCGTCTGTTCGTCTTTAGCCATCAGCACGTTGCGTACGTGAGTTGCCAATCCGTTTATCGTGTTTCCGCCGTCGAAACCATTTGTGATTATTGTGTTGAGAAGCAACATAATGTCGCTCACCTTATTTTTAAGCGCTAGATCAATGATGCGGAAGTAGTTATCGCTGTCCGGCACGTTGAGATCTTCTATCACTTTCTGATAAGTGATGTTGCCCTGACAGAAGCTCGTGGCTTGGTCGAATACCGAGAGCGCGTCGCGCATACCGCCATCGGCTTTCTCTGCAATAATGTTTAACGCCTCTTCTTCATAAGTGATGCCCTCTTTTTCAGCTACCATTTTCAGATGGTTGATAATGCCGAGCTACCATTTTCAGATGGTTGATAATGCCGGGCACAGACATGCGCTCGAAGTCGTAAATTTGACAGCGTGAGATGATTGTTGGTAAGATCTTGTGCTTCTCGGTCGTTGCCAGTATAAATATGACATGTGCAGGCGGTTCCTCAAGTGTTTTCAGAAACGCGTTGAAAGCAGCAGCCGATAGCATGTGAACCTCGTCGATGATAAAGACTTTGTATTTTCCTACTTGCGGTGGTATGCGTGTCTGATCCATTAGCGATTTGATGTTCTCCACCGAGTTGTTGCTGGCGGCATCGAGTTCGAAAATGTTGTATGAACGCTGCTCGTTGAACGCCTTGCAACTTTCACATTCGTTGCAAGCTTCACCATTCTCTGTGGGATTCTGGCAGTTGATAGCTTTGGCGAAGATGCGTGCACAGGTAGTTTTGCCCACTCCTCGTGGTCCGCAAAACAGATAAGCGTGAGCCAGCTTGCCACTTTTTACCGCATTTTTGAGCGTTGTGGTCAGGGCCGATTGCCCGACGACAGAGTCAAACGACAGTGGCCGGTATTTTCGTGCGGAAACAATGTATTCTTCCATATTGTTTTTATCAAAATATTGGCAAAAGTAATTAAAAAAGTTGAGATTATCAATTTTATTGTTTGTTTTTGCCATAAAAGGTTAAGACGGGCTACATCTCAGCAATAAAAAAGAATGAATAATTTTTGTATTGTCTTCGAATTGCACTATCTTTGCACCCGTAAATATCAATTATGACAAATCGTATTGGCTCTATATGGAATATCCTGAGTCACTATAAATATCTTATAGTGATGGTGATAGGTTTGACATTGGTGGGGTTTGCGGATGAAAACAGTTTCTTGAAACTAATTCAATACCAGTTACATGTGAATGAATTGAAAGCTGAAATCCAGAAATATAATGTGCAGCACGAAGTCGATACGAAGAAATTGAATGAACTTAAACATAATGATAAGGCCATTGAGAAAATCGCGCGTGAACGTTATTTTATGAAAGCGGACAATGAGGACATATATGTGCTTAGCGATGACGAAAAGCCTGCAGAAAATCAAGATGAAACAACTGAATAATATACAAAGTGCTATTTTTCTAATAGGCGGTATTCTGATGGTTATCGGGGCCGGCTGTTTTGTGTTTATGTGGCAACAACAGATTTTTTGCTGGATATTTGCCGCGGGTGCATTGATGTTCACCGTAATTCAGGCTATGCAGCTCTACGAGGGGAAGAATTTCGTGGTAAAGAGATTGAAAAAGATACAGTTCTTTGCTGATATATTCTTCATATTGTCGGCAATATTGATGGTCGATTCTGTATATCAGTTTCTGGTGCCGCTGTTTCGTAATGGATCAGGGGCGGGTTATGTCAACTACATACAATATATATACAACAAGTGGGTGGTGTTGTTGCTTATCGCTGCAATTTTGGAAGTTTATACCACACATAGAATCGGATCAGAGTTGAAAAAAGAAGAAAAACAATAGAGCAAGAAGTGGTATAACCCCTGCCCAATTCACAAAAAATACTTAAAAGTGTGTGCAATTAAATTAAATAGCATAAATTTTTTTCCTCACACCAATAATACATATTATCTTTGTCTAGAAGAACAACAAATTTGTTTATGAATAAAATATTATACGCGTTTATATCTTTATTGGCTTTCACCTCTTGCGGGAGTACCTATAATATACAGGGATCGTCAAATGTCTCTACATTGGACGGTCGTAAATTGTATCTTAAAGTACTGAAAAGTAATGACTTTAAAAACTTGGACTCATGTGATGTGATTCACGGCCAGTTTAATTTTTCGGGATCAGTAGATTCCGTGCGTATGGCAACCATCTTCATGGACGATGAGAGTGTGATGCCTGTTGTTCTCGAAGGAGGCGACATCAATATAAAGATGGACAATACCCAGCAGATTGTCAGCGGAACTCCGCTTAACGACAAACTTTTTAAGTTCTTCAACAAATATAATCAGTTGAAAAACCAGGAGTCGGAACTTGTACATAAGCATGACCGCGCTATTATGGACGGTTTGGATATGGCAACTGTAAACAATCGTTTGCATGCTGAGGCCCAAACGATTGAGGCTCAGATAGACAGTCTTGTCACAAATTTCATAGAAGAAAACTTTGATAATATACTAGGGCCCGGTGTGTTCTTCTTGGTCACTATCGGAGACCGTTATCCAGAACTTTCACCGTGGATTGAGGATATAATGAGTAAGGCTACTGATAATTTCAAAAACGACTCATACGTGAAGGATTATTATAGTAAGGCACAGGAAAATCAACAGATTATGAACGGAATGAAAGCAGCTCCTGCCGCACCACCTGTTGCACCTGTTCCCGATCAGGCTCCGCAAGCGCAGTCTGCGCCTACTCCTAATGAGTTGGCACAGCCGTCAGATAAAGCTGCACAGCAATAAACAGCTGGTATCTATGACAAGTCTAATATATGGTGGAAAAATCGTTAATGAAGGCAGAATTTTCAATGGTTCTATTATTGTTGACGATGGTTACATATCAGAAATAATTGAAGACAAATATACTCCCCGTGGAAGCTACGATTACGAAGTAGATGCCACGGGGTGTTTCGTTTTACCCGGGATTATCGATGACCACGTGCATTTTCGTGAGCCAGGACTTACCGCTAAAGCGGATATCGAGAGTGAGAGCCGTGCCGCTGCTTTTGGCGGTGTGACTTCGTATTTTGAGATGCCGAATACTGTTCCACAAACGACATCGCTTGAGGCTCTTGGGGAAAAGTTTGATTTGGCGCGACATAAAAGTCATGTCAATTATAGCTTCTTTTTTGGAGCTACTAATGATAATGTGTCGCTTTTTGAACAGTTAAATCTGCACCGTGTGCCAGGAATAAAATTATTCATGGGGTCAAGTACTGGCAATATGCTCGTTGATAAATATGGTTCGCTGTTAAAGATATTTGAAACCGCCGCCAAACTGAACCTGCCACTTATGGCACATTGTGAAGATACGGATGTCATTAACAAAAATATGGAGGCAATGAAGAAAGTTTATGGCGATGATCCCGATATCATGTTGCATCCGTTAATTCGTTCGGAGGAGGCTTGTTATGATTCCTCCTCTTTGGCGGTTGAGCTTGCCAAAACATTCGGTACTCGTCTGCACGTCGCGCATGTTACTACAGCCAGAGAACTGAACCTCTTTGGAATGTATGATAATATCACAGCAGAAGCCGTCATCGCGCATCTGTATTTTACAAGCAAGGACTATATCACACAAGGCGCGTTAATCAAATGCAACCCTGCTGTAAAGTCTGTTGCCGACCGTGATGCGTTGCGCCATGCACTAACAGATGGGCGAATATCTGTTGTCGGTACAGATCATGCTCCTCATCAGTTTTCCGAGAAACGAGGAGGATGTTGCCGTGCTATGTCAGGAATGCCTATGATACAGTTTTCTCTGCCCGCTATGCTCGAATTGGTTGATGAAGGTGTACTTACTATTGAACGCATGGTGGAGTTGATGTGCCACAATCCGGCAAGGCTTTTTGTTGTCCGCGAGCGCGGGTTCATCAGAAAAGGATACAAGGCAGACCTGGCGATTGTCAAGCCCCATACACCATGGACTGTAAACGGGAATACCATACAGAGTAAATGCAAATGGAGCCCTATGATTGGACACGTATTCAATTGGCAGATAATGCAAACTATCTGTAATGGCATAATTGTATATAATAACGGAATAATAGACGAGGATTATCGGGGAGAAGAGATATCTTTCAGATGATTAAGAAGTTAACATATAATGTCCGTGATGTAGAGCCTTATATCAATTGGCTCTATTTTTATCATGCGTGGGATATGACAGGCAAGCCGCAGTCTGCCATACAGTCGTTGCGTGCCGATGCTGATGCTATGTTGACGGAGTTTGATTACAGATATACCACTCATTGTGTCTTTGGTATCTTCAATGCCAACAGTGATGGTGATGATCTTTTGCTGGACGACACACGCATACCTATGTTGCGCCAGCAGAACCATATTGCTGATGGCGAGCACAATCTTTGCTTGTCTGATTTTGTGCGCCCCTTGTCGTCTGCTCAACCAGATAAGGTGGGCGTGTTCGCAACCACAGTGGATGCTGCCATGGAAATGGACAATAAGGGTGATGTTTACCAGCAGATGCTGTCGCAAACATTGGCAGACCGTTTGGCTGAGGCTACGGCCGAAAAGATGCACCAAGAGGTGCGCAAAATATATTGGGGATATGCGTCTGATGAAAATTTATCGATTGCTGATTTGCATCAAGAGCGCTACAAAGGTATCCGACCGGCTATAGGTTATCCGTCGTTACCTGATACGAGCGTAAACTTTATAATTTCCGATATGCTTGACATCCGGGACATTGGCATTCGTCTCACCGAGAGTGGAATGATGATCCCACATGCCAGTATTTCTGGATTTATGTTCGCTCATCCGTCTTCTTGTTATTTCGATTTAGGAAAGATTGGCGAGGACCAATTGCGCGATTATGCTCATCGCCGGGGCTTACCGGTAGAGTTTATGCGGCACTTCCTTCAATCCAGTTTGTTGAAAAGATGATAGCAAGAATATTCATATTGATAATACTTGTGATAGTGCTGCCCGACTTATATTTCGACACACATTATTTGCGATACCGTTTGGATTATAAATGGTGGAAACGGATGTTGTGGTGGTTGCCTTGTGTGGTGATGATGGTTTATACAGTCTGTCTTGCGTCCATCAGAAATTTCGCGCCAACAGACCTCACATGGCTTAATGTGTATCTGATGATAGTGGGAATGTTGATAGCGCCTAAGGCTATTTTTGCAGGGTGCTCGTCTCTTGGATTGCTATATTGCAGGCTTAGTCATACCCGTCTTAATTGGGGTAATATGCTGGCACCGCCAATAATCATTCTCTTATGGTTCATCTTGATATATGGCTCCACCATCGGATTTCGAAGACTTGAAATTAAGCATGTCGATATCTATTCCAGAGAACTGCCAAAGAGTTTCGATGGCTATCGTATAGTGCAGTTTTCTGATGCTCATGTTGGTACATTAAATGGCTCGCGGCAATGGATGTTGCAACGTGACATCGACAGTATCAATGCTCAGCGTGGCGACATGATAGCATTTACGGGTGATTTGCAAAATATGCAACCGAATGAACTTTATCCTATACAAGACATCATGTGCAAGCTTAAAGCACCCGATGGTGTGTATTCCGTGCTCGGTAATCATGA
>OBMA010000094.1_pt1 | contig 40627 bp, 28 predicted proteins | sample 1539141 | NCBI WGS metagenome assembly OBMA01 (sample SAMEA3991484, study PRJEB22521) | metagenome | biome: anthropogenic terrestrial biome; feature: sewage plant; material: raw primary sludge | place: Sweden | collected 2012-09-26
GCTCGGTAGGGACTTTCACCCATAAGATTACGCCCATGCTGGGCGTACCAAAAAAAGGAGGCGTATTGTTTAATAACATACACCTCCTTTTTTCTTTCAACATTATTGATATCTTATTTATTGACAAACAGCGTTTCCAGTTCATCAGCTATTTGTGATTTGTCAAATTTACCTATTATCTTACCGTCCGGTCCCACAAGAACCATGAACGGGATAGCGACAACGGCATACTTGTGAGCCACATCACCTTTCAGATCTACAACTTGTGGCCATGTACATTTCTCTTCACTCAGAGCCTTGCGCCAAGCATCTTCCTTACGATCAAGCGATATGCCTAAGACAGTAAAATTCTTTGTTTTGTATTTGGCATATATGCCTGCCACACCAGGGAAACTAGCACGGCATGGAGCACACCATGAGGCCCAAAAGTCAAGTAAGACGTATTTGCCTTTATAATCTGCCAGTGATACATTTTTCTTTTCTTTCGAAAGCAATGTGAATGCCGGTGCAATGGCTCCATCCTCAGTAAGGCGTTGACGGGCAGACTGTTCTTTCAATTTTGTCACCTCATCTGTCTTTTGCATGTCCAATGAAAGGTAAGATATGTATCTGTTAATATCATCTGACTTTGCATTACGACATATATAATCAACAACACGCAGCGATATCGGAGATGACGGATATTTTTTCACAAAAGCAATTTCCTTTAAGAGTAATTCCTGCTGACATGCGTGCAGCGCAACTTTCGCACTGTCAGTGGCATTTTTGTCTTTAGCTGATGATACAGCCATATTTAGCCTATATACATCATTGAACATACTATTTACATCATTATTATAGATGAAGTATTGTTCGTTGGTCTCGCTGCCACATGCGACAGCACCATAACGGTCACCACGAATTGTAATATCCCCATTCTCCAAATAGAAATCACACACTGCCACGAATTGTCCTTTTGCTGTAATAAGAGACCAGACAGGAGCCTTGACGGCAGCACCATTAAAGACAAATGCTCCATCATGAATGGCCGTACTGTCTATTTTTTTGTCGGTAGGCCCAACCAATTGCAGATAAAGCATCGTGCCATCAGGAATATTTGTGACTTTACCCGAGATATGGTAACCGCCATCAGAAGCGGCATTGGCAGTCATGCAGGCTGCGAATGCCAATAGAAAGGAAAATAAATTTTTCATATTTTGAATTTACATTATTTTTCTGCAAATACTTACCACCTTACCCTTAATCCCGTCAAAGTGCTTTATAATGGCACCGTGGGAGGTGAGTTGTGAATTAATGATGAGCAGTGATGACTTGTCGGCAGATGTCTGGACGGCAATGCCAAGTTCATTCACATTTTTATTTTTGTTATATGCAAACTGCATGTCCGTAATATCACCATCGTAAGTGGCAAGGTCATTGACAGCAGAGTTTATATCTGTCAGGTTTTCCAAATTTATAGCTTGTAGTTTCTTGCCATTGCTTACAAACAGATACGGACTGGTGGGGTGCAGCGCGAAATGGCTGTCTTTGTTTACCACTCCTTCTGGCAATTTCACACAAGCTAGAAGAGTGGCTGTGCCATCCCAAATCACCGAGAAGCGATACAGCCAATATTTCCCATCATTATTAGTAACAGCATATACATCATCATCATACATTATTCCACCCATCCATGCGGCTACACCGGGAATAGTGTCATGACTAGCCGTCTTGATGCTGTTGGTAATGTCCCATTGCAGAGGGCCGACTTTGGATGAAAGTAAATTCGATGTATAATACACAAATCGGTGGTTGAGTTCATCCAGAGTATAATAGTAACTATTGTAGCCCGGTCTTGCAAGATAAGGAGCCACTCGATAACTCAAACTGTCACCTCGGAAAGGGAACTGGAAATATCCATCCTCCGGGGTACTCATTGCCCCGGGAGTCTTGCAATACAACTTTCCGTCAGTGCTAACCACGTTAAGCACTTTGTCTTCACTGTAATATTCTGCTGTGATATCGATGAGTGACGGTTTACCTTCTGTCTTGAAATCATCTTCAATGTATTTATATTTCAACAGAGATGTGCCGTCAAGATCAGGCGACTTGCCATCTCTACATACCACAACAACACGGTCGGCGTATGCACCTGTAAATCCGTCTTGATAGTTTATTTGCTTTACCATGACAGGCGTTCCGGTCAGTTTTCCCTTGTTCACCTCTTCGTAAATATTCTGATATAGAGTGCTGTCCGTCTCATACGATTGGAAATTCAGTTCGCCCTGTCCGTTGTTGTTTGCAAGAATGAGCCATCCCGTATAGAATGGTGATACCACACTAAGTGCCATTGTCTTGGTGTAACGCACATTCGTTGTCTTGTCATACACATCAAACGTGAGAGGATCGGGGGTCACAGGTTCACGCGTGAAAGTATAATTGAAGTTACATGTCTTTGCAAGTGTATCAGCACCAACTCTCCAACAGTAATTAAGTTTGTCTCCCGCAATATCTGTCTTTATTACAGGCGTTAGTATCTGAGGCACTTGCAGGATAAAACGATAAGAATTATCGAGCCCGCTTATCGTGACATCGTTCAATTGCGTATAGTCATAGTTTCCCTCATCTTTCAAACATGATGAAAACGTGATTATCACTAATGTAAAAATAAAAATATTCTTTTTCATAAGCTATTCTTTGTTATAGAATCATTAGAAACTGCCCAGTGTTTCAGCTACAGGCTTATTGTTTTCGTCAATAGGATTGCCCTTAGTGGTAATTAGCCACTGCCTGAATTCCATGATTTTAGGCTTTACTTCTGAATCTTTATAATTTTTGTAAATGAATTTTCCTGTCCCATAGTCCAGCCATTGTATATAGGGTGCCTTGTCAAACGGGTCGCTGCCATCTGTCACGCCCATAAATTCCAGCCACAAACGGAGTTTGGTAGCTGTGTAGCTACCCAGATAATGATCGTACGGGGAGTAAACCCACCAATTGGGTTTGATAAGCCTATCTGTGATACTTACAGTGATTGAGTCTGTAGGTCCGGGTTTGAAGTTGGAATTTTCCCTGATGGCAAGTTTCAACGTATACGTCTTGGTCTTCATAGAGTCGGTACGCAACAATGTGATTTTTACCACGCCATCATTGGTTCCAGCCTTGACAATCTGCTGATCCTCACTTTTCATCTTGTAATGTACGCCTTCTACAGCCGTGCTTTTATCTGATACTGCAGACACAGCAAATGTAGCATCCTTATCGCTATATCTGCCCGCATAAGTAACAGGTATGTCAAAGTCGGAACTTGTCACATTGTCGGCATCGAAAGTAAAAGTGTATGACAGTGTGTTTGACTTGAACGACAAGTAGTTGTGACTGTCAAAAGTGTCGATTTCGTCAACAGTGCAGGATGTCAGTGCAGATGCCGACAATATCAACGCCAGAATATTATTTTTCATCATTTTCATGTCCTTTCTTTTTAATTTGAAGATGGTATATTACCATATTCTTTCTCACTTTCAGGTAGTGGAAATGTATAATATGATGTTTTCATTGTTGTTGTGGCTCCTGCCCACCATGGACTGAAGTCGGGTGTGGTAGGCGAATCAAGCCGTTTGTAATAGAACCACATCTGCCCTTCCGCATAGGTTTCCTTACGCATTTCCTTGGTAATGTAGTCTCTTATCTGACTTGTTGTTAAACCATCCGCAATACCTTGATTTTCTGACAGATAGCCGCGATGCAGTTTCAGTGTGCGCAACAAGCTTATGCTCATTGCTGGATTTTTTTCCATATTGCATTCTGCAGCGATGAGATACATCTCACCTAGACGTATCAGGGGCACAGTTTGTTTTTTCATCACCTTGCCACTACCTATTGTCTGTTTATATTTACAAGAAATCACCTTGTTGTTTGCTTTGTCGTTGGTAAGCAGATATAGAAAACGGTAGTCATTTGCATCCTCAAAAACATTGAGGCCGTATGTTCCCCAGCCATCAGATAGGGAATAGCTTTCGGATGTAAAATAGCTCTCGTAATAGTTTGGGAGCTCTGGTACATCAAGACCACAAATCATCTCAGGCAAAAAGATGCGATCTCCAGCCGGCACGTCAGCCTCTGTGACCCACGAGAATGGTCCTTTTTCTATTGTCAATGTTGCATATTTCAATGCGTTTGCAGTATCACCGATATACATATATACGCGGGCACGCAAAGCCTGTACTGCCCAATAATTGAATCGGTATTGGCGGTTGGCTGTAAAAATTCCTTTACCTGAATACGTCACAGTTTGTGCGCCATTAATCAGAGGGTCTCCACCTGCACTGAGCAGACTGTCAGCACGATCCAAATCACGCAGCACCTTACCAATAACAAGTTTCTCTGCAATATGCGGATACCTCACACGTTCGTAACTTTCCACATAAGGAATTGCTATTTTGTCTTCATTTCCCTTGTATGCGGGAGCAAACAGTCTCATCAAGTCGAAGTGCATATATGCACGTTGCGCTAGAGCCTCGCCTTCAAGCAATTCCTCTTCTCCTTTTGAAAATTCACTCTTATTCTTTTCAACATCTTTTAATATGCTGTTCACATTTGCGATGTTATTATACATTTTTTCCCATATTGCATCTACAGCGGGACGCACACTGGTGTCTAGGTAATTATAATTTGGAACAGGATTTTTGCAATAGTTGCGGGCTACCCCTTCTAGTATTCCGTATGACATGTTATGACCATAGAGGTCGGTACTTACCAGATTGATATATGTGCCATATAACATCTGTTTATAGCCGTCAGCACTAGTTACGAGGTCTTCGCGGTCCTTCTCTGTCGTGGGCTGCACGTCGAGCCAATCATTGCACGATGAAGCCAATAGCACTACTGATGATAACAATAATATATTTAATTTCATAATCGTAAAGCTGTATTAAAAATTAGCACGGAGTCCGATGGTGAATGCACGGGCGTATGGATATGATGTACCACGTTCCCGTTTTACAGTTGAGAGATAGAGTAAGTCAGATGTATTGAAAGATATACGCATACTCTCCATACACAGTGGGGCAATCCAACGTTTAGGTAATTCATATTGCAACGATAGTGATGACAGTTGCAGAATATCCAAATCTTGCACAAATCTCGAACTGGCATACGTATAATATTGAGTGAGACGGTCGGTCACATTCGCCTTGTATCTCACCACATCACCGGGTTTTTGCCATGTTTCGGTAAGCACACGTTCGTCCACATTTTGATATTTGTTGGAGTTCTCCACTTTGTCTACGAGCGTTTGGTTATATACTTGTCCACCGTATTGGTAAGAAAAAGTCATATTGAGATAGATGCCTTTCCATCCAAGATTGGCGCCGAAAGTACCTCTCACTGTTGGTTCAGCGTCTCCTACAACCACTTTGTCGCTAGCGCTCCATGTCTTTGTAGGCTTGCCGTCACGGGTCAGAAACATTTCCTCGCCGGTCATTGGGTCTATACCTAATGATTTTACTGCATATATTGCTGTCTGTGACTGGTTCTCCTCATATTTGGTTAGGAACCTATGTGATGCCTGTTTATATTCATTTTCAGTCATGCCTTTAGAAGAGTCAACAGACTTATTGTATGATTCCAGATATGATGATATTGCAAGAATCTTGTTCTCATTATGGCTGGCATTTCCGAAGATAGAGAGATTGAATTGTGGTTTTTTAATGATATAAGCACGCAACGTAAGTTCATAACCCTGATTGCGCATACGACCCAAGTTATCGGTGAAGCTGTTGAATCCCACGGATGGGGGTGTGGTCACAGGTAGCACCATATCACATGTGGTCTTGCGATAATAGTCGGCAGTGATATCGATAATATTGAACACCCCTACATTAATTCCCAAGTCCAGCGATTTTGTATTTTGCCAACGTAGGTCCTCATTTCCCAACCCTTTCAATATCACGCCAATGTTTCCATCATAGCGGTCGTTGCTAGTCATCTCGTAAATATCTTTTGCCTGATACGGAGAGAAGTTTACCGAGCCAACTTCACCGTATGTAGCTCTCAGTTTGAGCATGTTAATAAAGTGGAGATCTTGGATGAATTTCTCATTATGCATGTTCCAGCCTATACCCGTACTAAAGAAAGGTGCTGTTTTCTTGGCCGAGCCAAATTCAGAGGAGCCATCCAAGCGGTAGGAAACATCCACAAGATAACGGTCATTGTATGCATAGTTTGCCGAGGCGAAGAAACTGGCCAGTCGTGCGTGTCCTTCTGAATTGTTTGGCGTGCCCCCTTTCTTATACCCTTGCGCATAAGCCGGCTCGGCAGAGTCTCCATCACCGAATCCTTGTGCAGTAAACCCGTATATGGTGCTCTTGCTGTCAGAGAGTGAGATACCTGCAGATGCTGTTATGAAATGCTTCTTGAAGCCCTGTGCCCAGGTAAGAAAAGAGTTTCCCTCAAATGATTCATAATCTGTCTGAGTGAATGTGTATTCTCCACGCAATAATTGGTCATCAGTAGTCACATCGCTCAACCCACTGCCATAATCCTTGTACGTGGCAGAATTTGGTGAGAGAAAAACATTGTTCTTGGTAGCAGTTTTGGTATAGCTGATACGTCCGTTTAGTCGCAATGTTGAGAGAATGCGCCAATCGAAAGAGAAGTTTTCGTTGATATTTGTCGATTTTGTCTCGTTCTTGTTGCCGACGTTTGCTTCATATAACGGATTCACGGGAATATTGTTCACATTGCCCCACAGATTGTTTTGCTTTCCATTAGCGTCTGTGTAGTAATAGTATTTGTACAGTTTCCCATTTTCATCATATATGGGATAGAAAGAGTTAATTTTGGTATAATCTGCAAAACTTCCGTAAGGTGATTCGGCAGACTTTGTCTGGTACACATTCAAATAATTGGAGAATAATACCTTGTCATTGAAATTGTATGACAGGTCAACTCCAATACCATAGTTGTTTCTCTCTGAATCTTTCATTACGCCAGGAGCATTAGCATAATTAAGATCTACGCCATATCTCATGCGGTTGTCGCCACCCTGAAGATTCAGAGAGTGCTTGGTTCCTACAGAGTTGCGCACAGGTTGAGATAGCCAGTCAGTGTTAACTCCTTGAGCCACCCATTTAGCTATTTGATTATATTCCGGACGCAGGGTCCCGTCATCAAAGTGATAGAGTCCCAATTTATTGATGAGTTCCATATTTTGCTTTGCATCCAGTAGTTTATAACTAGAAAGGTCGGGCAGATTTATGTCAACATCCATATTGTAGCTCACTTTAAGCTCCCCTTCTTTGGGACGTTTGGTCTTTATCACAATCACGCCATTAGCAGCACGCGCACCATATATTGCACCTGCAGCAGCATCTTTCAATACTGTTACCGACTCAATCCTGTTCATATCCAAGTCTATCACACGGCTCACCGTGGTCTCATATCCGTCGAGAATGAATAGAGGTTGGTTAGGGTCGCTGGATAATCCGGATTTATCTATATTTTCAAACCCCTGAAACGAGCTTTCACCTCTCAAACGTATTGTAGGCATCGTATTTGGGTCTGATCCCATTTCCAAATTTTCTGTCAGTGATATTGACGGGTCCAGCAGTGCCAGGCTCTTTATAAGGTTCTGATGGCCCACTGCTTGGAGATTCTCGCCCTGATATACTGTCGCGTTACCAGTAAAAGTCTTGGCATCACGGTTCATCAATCCTGTCACTACAACTTCCCCGATGGAACGACTGTCATCGGTGAGTGCCACATCTATTTCATTTCTGTCATGGGTTTTCATAGACTTGGTTTGCATTCCTATGAATGAGAACTCCAGTATACCGTCTCTTGGTATTGAGAGAGCATAACGACCATCACTGCCAGTTACTGTGATGGCCTTGGTTCCCTTAAGTGCAATAGTGACACCCGGTAGGGTATTGCCATCGGAATCAAACACTTTGCCACGTACCATTCTGCCACCTGCACCAAAAGGTGCAGGAGCATCAAATCCATTGTCTGAAGGTACCAAGTTGGCGCGCATGTCGCTTGATGATTTGGAGTCTCGGCCACTCTTGGTGACATTGACAAACTTTCCCTTTATCTTATATTTAAAGGGTGTACCTGCGAGCAAAGATTTGAGTGCAGAACTTACTGGTTTGTTTTTAATGGATGCAGTGACTTTGTAGTTTTGCACCTCATCATAGGTAAACAAAATTTTAAGGTCTGAGATTTTCTCCACCTTTTTGAGAACACTGGCAAGAGGCTCATTGTTGCATTCCATCGAAATCACCGTTTTTGACGATTGGGCATTGGCAACAATACTACTGCAGAAAAACAGCAGTAAGAGCAACATCTTGTAATAAAAAGCCAGCTCTTCTCGCTGATTTTGATACTTTTTTTTCATAAATGATTACTTTTTGCGTTGATAAATCACTTATGAAAGAACGATTAAGCGAGCAACATAGTCACCACTTAATTCATTTTTTTTTAGAAATAACTATCTTTTGCCCCTGTTGAACCACTGAAAGATAACTAAATTCATTTAAATTTTCAATAACTTCACTTATATTTGAGCGCCGCTCAGCAATGAAATGCAGGCGATAACTCATCAGCGAATTGTCACATATTTCCACATCAACATTATACCATCTCCCAAGCTCTCTGACTACATCTATCAATGGCATATTATCAAAATAAAAGTATCCTTCTTTCCATTGCACATAATATTCAGTATCGACAGTGGTCACATCAAAATCATTATTACTCTTTAGTGCAGCATCCTGGCCCGGAATCAGTTTCACTATTTTCCCTTTAGCATTGCTGCCTACAATCACAGAGCCCTTGATAAGTGTCACATGAGTATCAGAGCCAGGATAAGCCTTGAGGTCAAATTCTGTGCCTAGCACACGTGTACATACATCCCCAGCCCTCACGATGAAAGGATGGGCGGCGTCATGACTCACTTTGAAATAGGCTTCACCCACCAGTTTCACATCACGTTCCTTGCCATTGAAGTGTGTTGGGAATATGAGCCGACTATCCGCATTAAGCAACACCACCGTACCATCAGAAAGCACCACCTTGAAATCTCTTCCACGCGGTGTGCAGATAGTACGCATGGATTGTGATGATGCAGTGACACGGGAGAAATCAGCCACGCTGCCATTCACCACCACACCATCTTCGCCACTTTGTCTGCTGATTGGTACCGGCTCACTTCCGCCAGCCCCCATCATTATCTGTTGCGGCTCACCATTAGCAGTGAAAGCCAGAATGTGTTTGTTTGAATAATGAAAGCTGTTGTTTCCGAAATACAAAATTATGAATACCAATATTATAGCAGCTGCTGCTGATACCGAGTATAGTCTAACCATCTGGTTGCGGCGGCGCTCCCGAGCAGGCTGTATATTATTCTTGTGAAATTGTTCCCAGGCCCGTTTCACGTCTGGCTTAGGCGAAGCCTGCATCATTCTGGCCTCGCGGTATCCTAGCAACATGCTGCAACACCCAGCAGCATCCACATCAGCAACTAGAGCATCAATCTCCGTGTCTGTCATGGAATCAAGCCGCTGCATGGCATCCATTGCCATTTCAGCATGCCCATCGGTTTGCGTCAGTTTATCATCTATATTCATATTGCCATAATCTATTATTTATAACGACTAGCAGCCATTTTTAGGTACTTGACCTTTTTTATAATTAACAGAAAAAGCACTTCTTAACAATGTGAGTGCTTTGATAATGTGTTTTCTCACTCCATCCTTGCTTATTCCCAATATCTCTGCCACTTCAGCATACTTTTTACCCTCGAAATAGCATTGGTCGACCACAAAACGCGTGCGGGCCGGCATTTCATCCATTACCCGATATATGATATCCATGCGTTCATCATGGCTTTCGTCATCAATAATCCCAGATTTGTATAAGTCCATATACAACTTGGCGTACTGACTTTCCACACGCAAATGGCGCAAATAATCAAAACATCTGTTCCTTACGATCTTGAACAGATATGACGGTGAATATTCATTTGAGCAGGAATCAAAGTCCTCCCAAAGTCTTGCCAGCACATCATTTACCATATCACGAGCTGTATCGGCATCAGACACAACAAAGAGAGCGGCATAATACATCTTGGAATAGTTCGCTTCAAACAATTCCTTAAATGCTTTTTCCTTGTTTCTCTCTCCGTTTTTCATTTCTGTCAAGCCTTAGTCTTCGCCTCGCCTTGCATTTGAGCATATCATGCAAAACGATTTCTAGCGCACAAAATTAGTTATTTATTCCGAATAAAACCCGATTACATATTATTTTTTTAAGTTCACACGGCATTTGGAGTGATACGAGAATCATTCAGAGTGTCATCTGTTGGAGTAAAAAAACTAGAGAGAGCATACAAATAAATACCGCTAAATACCGCACGACTAGTTAAAGAACCATTTTGGGGATTGATTATTGACCTATTATATAATGTTAATATATGTAATAACGCAACAGATACAAAATCAAAAGTGTAAATTTGCCACCAATCAATCAAAATTACCAAATAACAATGAAAACAAAAACTCTACTTCTATCATGTTTGTTAATGTCATCATTGAGCGCGAATGCACAGGTAACAATCGATATTAATTCCAAAAATGTAGGCGAACACGTATCTAAAAATCTTTATGGTATATTCTTCGAGGACATAAACCACGCCGCAGACGGTGGATTATATGCCGAATTGATACGTAACCGTTCGTTTGAGGATAATGCAAAAACGGCCGTAGAATGGTCTACAATTGGCAATGCAACAATGGCACTTACAACAAAGAAAATGCTTAACAGTAAGCAGCGGCAGGCGCTAACGGTAAATTTCAAGGGTGCCGGCGACGGCGTGTCAAACGCCGGGTTCTGGGGAATCAATGCCGTCCAAGGACGTACATATAAACTGAGTTTTTGGGCGAATGGCATATTAAATGGCAATCTGATAGCCCGGTTGACCAGTAAAGATGGGGATAAGACATTTTCCGAAGTAAAGATTAAGGGAAAAATCACGGAAAAGTGGACAAAGTATACCGCCACGATGACGAGTGACGGAAACGATGCGAAAGCACGATTTACGCTCGTGGCAGATGGTAAAGGCACAGTGACGCTCGATATGGTGAGTCTGTTCCCGCCTACATTCAAGAATAGAGATAACGGTTGTCGTCCAGATCTGGCACAACTTCTGTATAATTTGCATCCTAAATTTATGCGTTTTCCTGGCGGTTGCTTCGTTGAAGGGCAGGAATCTCCCGACAATGCTTTCAGATGGGAACGCACCGTCGGACCTATCGAGCAACGTACGGGACACATGAACCGTAACTGGAACTATCGCACAAGCGACGGCATGGGCTTTCATGAGTTTCTACAATTGGCAGAGGATATCAACGCCAAACCTCTCTATGTGGTGAATATCGGCCTGTGGCATGGCGGCATGACACCCGTGGACAGCATTCAACCGTGGATAGACGAATGTATGAATGCGCTGGAATATGCTAATGGCGACATAAGCACCAAATATGGCGCCATGCGTGCGAAGAACGGACATCCCGCCCCTTTCAATATCGAATATCTGGAAATAGGTAACGAGAACAACCAACCCAATGCCACACAGCAAAGCGACCATTACTATGACCGTTTCAAGAAATTCAAAGATGCGGTGCTGACAAAATATCCGGATATGCATCTGATTGGCAATGTCGTGGCGTGGGGTGATGATAATCCAAGATGGGGAAGCAAGGAAAGTGTGGAACTGGTGGACGAGCACTATTACCGCAATCCGGCCTGGTTTGCAGAGAATTTCCATAAATATGACACATACAATCGTACCGCAGAGAAAATATATTGTGGGGAATATGCTGTAACACAAGGATTTGGCACGGTTGGTAATCTATATGCAGCTCTTGGCGAGGCTGTCTACATGATGGGTATGGAAAACAATTCTGATGTAGTCGAAATGGCCAGTTATGCACCCATTTTTGTGAATGAGAACGATGTAGCATGGCAACCAGACATGATACGTTTCAACTCATCACGCGTGATGTGCACACCTTCTTATTATGTACAGAAACTGATGGCTCAGAATGTTGGCACACGCGTACTGAAAATTAACCAGCAAAACCCTCAAAATATGACTGTCGCACAGCCCGTAAATTCAGGGACATTTCAATTGGGTGTGGGAACATGGAACACCCAGGCATCGTTTGAATTCGTCAGTTTCGACGGCGACAACGCAAAGATGACAGACATCAAAAATTCAGAATTAATAAAGCCGATAAGTGGTGAATGGGATGTGAACGGCAATAGCGTAACTCAAAAATCCACAAAAGAGAGTTGCATCGCTGTGGGGACTGCGAAAATCACCACTGATGCATACACGCTGAAACTGCGTGCACGCAAGGATGGCGGCGATGAGGGATTCATCGTGATATTCAACTATGTGGACAAAAATAATTATAACTGGTTGAATGTTGGTGGTTGGGGTAACAGCATGCATGCCATTGAACAAGTGGTTAATGGCAGCAAGATGCAGACCGGAATGAAAGCCGGGCATATAGAGCAGGGCCGTTGGTATGATGTGACGGTTAATGTGAAAGGAGACAGTGTGAAATGTTACTTGGACAAGGACTTGATATTCAACACTAAGTTGAAGGCAAATACTTCTACGGGGGTATATTCAAATGCCACATTGGATGAGGCTAATAATGAGATTATTGTGAAAGTGGCAAACACAAGTGCTGCTGCTACGACTGCCAAACTTAACTTGAAAAACTTTGATGCGAAGAGTGCCTATGTGATTCGTCTCACTTCACTGGATGGTTCTGACGAGAACACCATCAATAATCCCACAAACGTTTACCCCGTAGAGGAAACACTCAGTCCAACAGATGATTGCATCATGGTGGATGTGCCGTCGAACTCACTAAATATTATAAAGATAAAGAAGTAAAGAAGATAAAATAAAAAAGGTAAAAAAGTTATTGCCTCTATCAGACGGCGCTAGCTTTTTTACCTTTATATCAATCCATGTGGAACAACTCTTCCAAAGGTATGCTCACAGGAGAGTTATCTGGATTGGTGTCCATGATATCCGCCATCATGTCCCACCACTTCTGGGTAATCGGGTCCACGTTAGTGGTATCCTGGCTATTGGAGTCGCTGTCGCATTTTTGAACGGCGAAGAGCAGATTGGTATCTTTGTCCCAGAAAATACTGTAATCGCTAACTCCGGAATCCTTGATCATCCGTTTCAGTTCAGGCCATATAGCGGCATGGCGCTTGGCATACTCTTTTTCACAACCCTGTTTCAGGTACATCTTAAATGCAAATCTTTTCATAAGTCCGGTATTTATTAATTATTAGTAGAATAGTATATATTCATTCCCATTAATAGCAACAAACCGGTCATCATATCTTTGAACATATTATGACATTTGTTGATATAGGGACAAAGATACGAATAAAAATGAAATAACAAAAAAATGAAAGAATAAAACAAATAAAAATGGAAAATCCAGCACCATCAACGAATGATTTGCACATACACAATGGCATTGCTTTTGTCCATCTTCCTTTTTCAAAGTCTTAATGCTCGCATTGCATTGAGTACAGCCAAAACGGTAACACCGACATCGGCAAACACAGCCATCCACATTGTAGCAATTCCAAACCCGGCAAGCAGCAGTACCAATAGTTTGATAAAGATTGCGAATACCACGTTTTGACGGGCTATGTTCAATGTGCGGCGCGCAATACTTATGGCAAGAGCTATCTTTGAAGGTTTGTCATCCATCAACACAATATCAGCAGCTTCGATGGCAGCATCAGAGCCAAGTCCCCCCATTGCAATACCCACATCTGCACGAGCTAGAACGGGTGCGTCATTGATTCCGTCGCCAACGAAAGCCAGATTTTTTCCTGCGGGCATTTCTCTTATTAACCGTTCAATGTTTGTCACCTTGTCAGCAGGCAATAGTTCTGCGTGATATTCATCAAATCCCAATTCTTTTGCCACATATTCGCCCACTTCCTTACGGTCGCCCGTGAGCATCACTATCTTTTCCACACCAACAGCTTTCAATGCGTCGATAGCCTCCCTGGAGTCATCCTTTATCTTGTCAGAGATGACAATATGCCCCGTATAAACTCCGTTGATGGCAACATGAATGATTGTTCCCACCTTATGACACTGATGCCATGTAACACCAATGGCATCCATCATCTTTGTGTTGCCCACACAGACGACATCCCCATTTATTCTTGCTCTGATGCCACAACCTGCTATCTCCTCGATATCCTCCACGCGGCAATCGTCAGTCTCATTTGGATAAGCGTTTCTAAGCGATATGGCTATTGGATGGGTAGAGAATCGTTCCACGTGGGCAGCCAGATGTAACAGACGATTCGCGCTGACGCTGTCAGGATGTATCGCGTTGACCTCAAATTCGCCTTTTGTCAGCGTTCCGGTCTTATCGAACACCACGGTGCCCACTTTGGCTAATGAGTCCATATAGTTTCCGCCCTTGATGAGGATGCCGTTCTTGCTGGCTCCGCCGATGCCACCAAAGAATGTAAGCGGAACGGATATCACCAATGCGCATGGACATGACACGACAAGGAATGTGAGGGCTCGATTTAGCCAAATAGGGAATGAAGCGACGAAGTCACCGGAGAAAAGCGGTGGAAGTACGGCAAAAGCAACAGCGGCAAATACGACAATAGGAGTATATATACGCGCGAACCTGGCAATAAACGTCTCACTCTTCGACTTGTTTGCACCGGCATTTTCCACAAGGTCGATAATCTTGGAAGCGGTAGATTCACCGAAACTCTTTGTCACTCTCACTTTAAGTAAACCGGAGATATTTACGCAACCGGAGATTATATCATCACCGGTCTTGACATCACGCGGCACACTCTCACCTGTCAGTGCGACAGTGTTCAGGCAGGACTCCCCTTCCAGCACCACGCCATCCATAGGTACCTTCTCTCCCGGTTTAATCACAATAGTCTCGCCTACAGAAATGGAATCAGGAGCCACAACACTTACTTCTCCATTCCTCAACACATTCGCAGAGTCGGGGCGGATGTCCATCATGCTCGATATCGACCTGCGGCTGCGCCCTTCGGCATAGTCCTCAAAGAGCTCACCCACCTGAAAGAAGAGCATCACGAACACAGCTTCGGGAAATTCGGTATCAGCACCAGGCAGAAATCCGATAAGTAAAGCGCCAATAGTGGCAATACACATCAGAAAGTCTTCATTGAAAGCATCCCCATCAGCGATCCTCTCCATAGCCTCACCGATAACGTCATATCCTATTATTATATAAGGTATAAGATAAACAACAAGCAGTTGCCACAGAGGCAGATCCATTGTGTGTTCCACAACGACAGCACCCACAAGCAGCACAGCAGACGCAATAATTCTAATCAGTTTTTTGTTCATATTCATCTTTGTTTCATTTCTGGGTGCAAAGATAATGTGAATGTTTTGCAACTCGGTTGCAAATATTTGTGTATAATGATGTCCGGTAAAACCTTTGAAGCACAAAGAGCAGGTTCAGATTGTCTAAAAAAGGCGATATGAACTTTTTTAAATGTATTGTTTATACATTTAAAAAGGAAATTAATCTTAAGGATGTTCAAAGGTCTACTCTTTCATTTTGTTTGGATATTTAACTCTGTTCATGGGGGCCGCGAGTCCACGTCACAAGACATCCCCTTGGCGTTTTGTAAATTTTTATTCACCAAAAAATGTTGCACTTTCTATTTGAATCTAGCTTTGATATTTATCAAAACGGAAAGAGGAAGACCAGAAAGGGAACATTAATACGTTTGAAATATGCTCCAATTTTGTGATTTACATCTTCCGGATAGTCAACTAGCGGTTACTTGAGCCGTCATTAACCGTTACTTGCAATGCGTCTAACGGTTAGTTGAAAATCAAAAAGGGATCAAAATGCAACACATTTAGAGTTTAATATTTTGTCAGATGACATTAACAACCTGTATATCAATATGTTGTAATATCGCTCCAGAATCGCGTATTTGTGACCGAGGGGAAACTTTTTTGAAATAAGGCCTGCATTTTAGGGGTTGTTGTCAACTTTTTTGATTAATCTGACGAAGATAAAATACGAATGGGCCTTTTGCCGGTATACTTGGCAAAATTAGTGCGCGGACCATTATTCAGTAGCTTAACAGTATTAACCACAAAACAATAGAACTGGTTAAAATGCACACTAATATCATTCCGCCAAAGGGCTAATATTATATGACAAACCCATAATAATTTGGCAAATCAACAATTTATGAATATCTTTGCATGACAAAACGACAAAGAATGATTCGCAGTTTATTTTTTGATATTGATGGTACGCTGGTGAGTTTCAAAACTCATGAGATTCCGGCATCCGCAATATCTGCACTGACCCAGGCCAAAGTTAACGGCATGAAAGTATATATTTCTACAGGCAGACCTGTTCCCTTAATAACCAATCTCGGAGCGATTGATCATATCATTGATGGATATATCACGGTGAACGGTGCATTGTGTTTTGTCAAGGAGGAGACCATTTGTTGCAATTCCATACACCATCATGACGTGCAGTTGATACTTGATGATGCTCGGCGTATGGACTATCCTTGTATTGTGGTAGGTGAAAAAGATATAGCCATATTCAATCCCAAAGATATTGTAGACAAGGTTTTCCGCGGTGAAATTAATGTTACCAATTTGGACTATGCCACTTCCGTTGATCTTGTGTTGAAGCAGAGAATACTACAGATATCTCCATTTTTTGATGCTGAATATGAGAAAGGCCTTATGGCTAAAATACCAGATTGCATTTCTGGAAGATGGCATCAGAAATTTACTGACATCACGGCATGCGAAGCCGACAAAGGCAAGGGCTTGCTGGCAATGTCTGAACACATGGGCTTTGAAATCTCTGAGACCATGGCATTCGGAGACGGAGGCAATGATGTGTCAATCATCCGTCAGGCAGGCATTGGCGTGGCTATGGGTAATGGCAATGAAAGCGCCAAGGAAGCTGCCGACTATATCACCACGTCGGTGGACGATGATGGAGTGAGGAATGCCCTCAGGCATTTCGGGATAATTTAGTTTTATATTATGTTTATTAGGTGGCATGATGTGGCGGTGGATAGATGTATTTGGACAGTTTGCTATCGTGGGAACATACAAGCAAAAAAAAGCCCCGACATCACGTCGAGGCAGTTTTCTAACTTTTGAATGTTTCAGCAGTTTGTGTTTCATGTAGTTATGATCTATTTTGAAAATCAGTTTATTGTTAAATAACGGTGGCAAAGATATACAATAAATTGATTTATATCAAAATATTGGGGGTATTTTGCATTTATTTTTACGCAAACGTTTGCGGTAACAGTTAATTATTGATTGATAATGAGAAAGAAACGAGAATATTCATTGATGAGATTTTGAACTTGTTTAAACGTTTTTATGTCATAATGCATCAGTTATCAATTTTTTTTTTTATTTTTGCCAATGAATAACTTATGACAGTGCATGCCGGCGACTAATCTGAATACTCACGCCTTTTTGCGCTTCCATATACAATAAGAATACATAAATGAAAGAATTTGTAATATCAGAAGTCAAAGCCGAGACAGCAGTGCTCGTGGGAATCATCACACAGGAGCAGGATGAAGCAAAGACCAAAGAATATCTTGATGAGCTTGAGTTTCTTGCCGATACAGCCGGAGCGATAACAGTGAGAAGATTCACACAAAAATTGAACGGCCCTAGCAACGTCACATACGTAGGAAAAGGAAAATTGGAAGAAATCAAGCAATATATCAGTGATGAAGAAGATGCCGAACGTCCCGTAGGCATGGCAATTTTTGATGACGAGCTTTCTGCAAAGCAAATACGCAACATAGAGGCTGTGTTGGGCGTGAAGATTCTGGACCGCACATCACTCATTTTGGACATCTTTGCTATGCGTGCGCAGACGGCTAATGCCAAGACGCAGGTGGAACTGGCACAATATCGGTATATGCTGCCGCGACTGCAGCGGTTGTGGACCCATCTGGAACGCCAAGGCGGCGGCTCGGGTTCCGGCGGCGGTAAGGGCTCGGTGGGATTGCGTGGCCCTGGTGAGACACAACTTGAGATGGATCGCCGTATAATCCTTAACCGGATGTCACTTTTAAAACAGCGGTTGGTGGAGATTGATAAACAGAAAGTAACTCAGCGCAAGAATCGTGGACGACTAATCCGTGTGGCATTGGTGGGCTATACCAACGTGGGCAAATCTACAATAATGAATCTGCTCGCAAAGAGCGAGGTGTTTGCGGAAAATAAGCTGTTTGCCACGCTCGACACCACAGTGCGCAAGGTGACGTTAGAGAATCTGCCTTTTCTGCTGGCAGACACCGTAGGATTTATCCGGAAATTGCCCACAGATCTGGTCGACTCATTCAAATCCACACTCGACGAGGTGCGCGAAGCCGACTTGCTATTGCATGTGGTAGACATTTCCCACCCTGATTTCGAGGAACAAATCAATGTGGTGGACAATACATTAAAAGATTTGGAATGCTCGGATAAGCCATCAATGATAATATTCAACAAAATAGATAATTACACTTGGTTGGAAAAGGAATCTGACGACCTGACACCTGAAACGAAAGAAAACATTACCTTGGACGAACTACGAAAAACATGGATGGCGCGTCTTAATGAGAATTGTCTGTTCATATCTGCACGAAACAAGACTAATATTGACGAATTTCGCAACACCTTATATAAAAAGGTGTGTGAACTGCACGTACAGAAATATCCTTATAACGACTTTTTATACCCAACAGAATAATTATTATGAACGAATACAGACTATTAACAGAAGATGAAATTCTGATTCTGGAAGAGAATGGATGTATGGCAGAAGACTGGACATCCATCAATGTGGCAGAAGATTTTAATCCCGGTTACATACGTAATGTCTCCTTCTATGGCGACATATACCTTGGCGTGTTTGAAAAAAATGTCGAGGTAAGCAAAGGCTTTCAGAAACATTCGGGAATAAGGAATGCCACGATTTGCAATGCCAGCGTTGGTGACAACTGTCTGATAGAAAATATTGGCAACTATATTCATAATTATTCTATTGGTGACAATTGCCATATTTCCAATGTCAAGACCATCGAAACGATGGAAGGAGCCACTTTCGGTCAAGGCAATATGGTGTCTGTGCTCAATGAAGTCGGAGATGGCAATGTGATTCTGTTTGACGGACTTACCAGTCAATTGGCTGCGTTGATGGTAAATCATATCAATGACAAGGAGATGATTAGTATTATCAAAACCCTGGTGAGAAAGGAAATTGACGATAACTTGCCCGACCATGGAACGATTGGTGATGGTGTAAAAATCATCAATACGGGTGAGATTACCAATACGCACATCAGCGACGAATGTGAAATAAACGGTGCCTGTCGTTTGAGCGACTGTACAATTAAGGGTATTCCGCAAGCTGGCGTCTATATCGGTAGCGGGGTGATATGCGAAAACTCCATCATTTTCGATGGTTCATCGATACTAAACAGCGCAAAAATAGAAAACTGCTTCGTTGGTGAGGCCTGTCAGATTACAAATGGATTCACGGCAGAGAGCAGCGTGTTCTTCGCCAACAGCTATATGGCCAATGGTGAGGCTTGCGCGGCATTCTGTGGCCCGTTCACAGCCAGTCATCACAAGAGTTCTCTGCTTATTGGCGGTATGTTCTCATTCTATAATGCCGGTTCGGCAACCAATTTCAGTAATCATGCCTACAAGATGGGTCCGATGCACTATGGATTTATGGAGCGTGGAACAAAAACAGCCAGTGGAGCATATATTCTGATGCCGGCAAACATAGGAACATTCTCTGTGTGTTTTGGCAAACTGATGTACCACCCGGATACACGTTCGCTGCCATTCTCTTATCTCATGGCATACGGCGACACAATGTATCTCGTTCCGGGGCGCAACATCACCACAGTGGGGTTGTATCGTGATATCCGCAAATGGCCAAAACGTGACGTTCGTCCGTGTAATGGACAAAAAAGTATTGTAAACTTCGACTGGCTGAGTCCTTTCTCTGTTGGCGAAATTGTGCGTGGCAAGAAAATTCTGGAAAATTTGCGCGCTGCTTCCGGAGACAACGTATCATCTTACAACTATCACGAATACGTTATTAATGCAAATTCATTACGCAAGGGTATAAAATACTATGACATCGCACTGCGCATATTCATGGGAGCCGTGCTCAAACGCCATAAATTGGAGTTGCCACAATGTTCTATCGGCTCAGGCAACTGGATTGACCTCTCAGGACTGCTCATGCCGGAGTCGGAAGAACAGCGTCTGATAGATGATATTAAAAACGGAACGATAACCGGCATAAATGAAGTTCTGGAACGGTTCAATGAGATAAACAGTAATTATTCCGAATACAGATGGACTTGGTCATACCAGTTGATTCTGGATTATTATGGTCTGGACACATTGACCGAGTACGATGCAGATCGCATACGCCAGGATTACGTCACAGCACGTCGTGCCTGGATTGCAGAAATACGCAAGGATGCTGAAAAGGAATTCGCACTTGGAGATGTTGATCAAGATGTGCTTGACAACTTTATCTGCCAATTGGATAAGGAGGTGGACTTTGAAAACCAGAGGCTGGATATTTGAATTCATTGAAAATTATGATTAGTTTTTCAGTTTGACATTCATGCATATAGTCAAATCATAATTCCTAAATTTCTAAATTAAAACGATTAATATAATAAAGAGATGAACTTAAAAGTATTTATGATGTCGTGTCTGGTGACGTTCGGGATGGGCGTTCAGGCAAAAGATTACAATTATCAGACCGTGAAAGGCGATCTGATGAACGCACGCATATACACGCTGGAAAATGGTCTGAAAGTGTATCTGACAGTGAATAAGGAAAAACCTCGTATACAGACATTCATCGCCGTACGCACAGGTTCACGTAATGACCCGGCAGAAACGACAGGACTGGCCCACTATCTGGAACATCTGATGTTTAAGGGGACAAAACAATACGGAACTTCCGACCCGGTAAAAGAAGCACCTCTGCTTGACAGCATCAAAAACCGCTATGAACAATATCGCCATATCACAGACCCTGCACAGCGCAAGGCGGTCTATCACAAGATAGACAGTCTGTCTCAAGTGGCTGCGAAATACAATATTCCAAATGAATATGACAAGTTGATGGCTTCTATCGGTTCCGAAAGCTCTAATGCTTATACCAGCAATGATGTCACATGCTACACTGAAGATATACCATCCAATGAGGTGGAGAACTGGGCCCGTGTGGAGAGCGACCGTTTCCAAAACATGGTGATACGTGGCTTTCATACCGAACTGGAGGCTGTATACGAAGAATATAATATAGGTTTGTCTAATGATGGTGAAAAAGAGTGGGACGCGATGAACGCCAAATTATTTCCACATCATCCTTATGGCACACAGACCACCATCGGAACTCAGGCACACCTGAAAAATCCGTCTATTGTCAACATTAAGAATTACTTCAACAGATATTATGTACCAAACAATGTCGCAGTCTGCATGGCCGGTGATTTCGACCCAGACAAAGTAATAGCAACTATCGACCAATACTTTGGAACATGGAAACCTAGTACAAATCTGTCTCGCCCTGAATTTCCTGAGATTGCACGATTAACAGCTCCCGCCGATACGAGCGTTGTGGGACAGGAATCCGAGAATGTAATGATGGGATGGAAATTCAATGGCGCGGCTTCGTTGCAAGCCGACACGCTGAATGTGATATCTGAGATTCTAGCCAATGGCAAGGCCGGACTCATGGACTTGGATTTGAATCAGAAAATGAAATATCTGGATGGTGGCGCTTTCTGCAATTCCATGGCAGACTACAGCGAGTTTATTCTCGAAGGCCTGCCAAAAGAAGGACAGACACTGGACGATGTGAAGATGCTTCTGCTCGGCGAAATTGACAAGTTGAAGAAAGGTGATTTCGCGGACGACTTAATTCAATCTGTGGTGAACAATATGAAAGCCAATTATTATCGTTCACTCGAGAACAACCGCTCACTCGCAAATTATTTTGTTGATGCTTTCATCAACGGGGAAAAATGGGAAAACGTAGTGGGACGGCTAGATCGCATATCAAAGATAACGAAACAACAAGTGGTTGATTTTGCCAACCGCTATTTTGATAATGGTTACGCATGTGTGTATAAGAAGAAAGGTGAGGATACAACACAGAAAAAAATAGACAAGCCTTCTATTACACCTATCCCGGCTAACAGGGAAATGAAAAGTATGTTCCTTAATGACATCAAAACTGCTGAAGTCAAACCTATACAACCACAGTTCCTTGATTTTAAGAGAGATCTGACAGTCACAAATACAAAGAAGAGACTACCTCTACTTTACAAACAGAATACCAGCAATGGATTGTTTAATCTGGCATTTGTGTTCGATTTTGGAAACGAAGACGATAACCGACTGGATATTGCAAGCTCATACATTGACTATCTGGGCACAGACAAAATTTCTGCCGAGAAAATAAAGCAGGAATTCTACAAGTTGGCTTGCGGATATAATATCAACGTTACTTCAGATCAACTTACCATCGGTCTTTACGGGCTGAATGATAACATGCCAAAGGCTCTTGCCCTGATGGAAAATCTGTTTAATAATGCAAAGGTAGACAAGATGGCTTACGGCAACTACGTAGACTTGGTGCTCAAATCACGTAGTGATGACAAATTGAACCAGAAAATCAATTTCAGCCGTCTGCGCTCATACGGGTTCTTCGGTCCACGCAATTCTGCAACAGATATCCTGAGCGAGCAAAAGCTGAAGAGCACTGACCCTCAAACACTGCTCGACCTTATTAAAGGCCTGAATAATTACAAGCAAACTATATTATACTACGGACCCTCTACTGTTCAGCAGGTGGATGCTGTCGTTACTAAGGAATACAGAACTCCGAAGACTTTGCTTCCCGTACCTGAGGGCAAGGAATACACCGAGCAACCAACTCCGAATTCTGAAATTCTGATTGCGCCTTATGATGCCAAGAATATTTATATGATACAGTATCATAACGAAAACAAACAATGGAATCCAAACAATAATGCTGTGATATCTCTCTTTAATGAATATTTTGGTGGAGGCATGAATACTGTCGTGTTCCAAGAACTTCGCGAAACCCGTGGCCTTGCATACAGCGCTTATGCTGATTATGCTACGCCATCACGCAAAAATCATCCTGAATATGGATTCACATACATCATTTCTCAAAACGACAAAATGATGGATTGCATACGCACGTTTAACAATATTCTCGATACAATACCGCAATCACAAGGTGCATTCGAATTGGCCAAACAGTCGCTTACCAAGTCTCTCGCTGCAGCACGCACCACCAAGATGGCCATCTTGAATCGCTACTACTGGAGCAAGAAGATGGGATTGGACTATGACATCAACGAAAAATTATACAATGCGCTGCCATCACTCAAACTTGATGATATCGTAAAGTTTGAACAGCAGAACATGGGGCACAAGGCCTACAAGTATCTTATCCTTGGAGACGAGAAAAATCTTGATATCAAGTCTCTCGAAAAGATTGCACCCATTAAGCATGTAACGACAAAAGAAATATTCGGATACTAATAAATTGGAATTGAGAATGATGATTAGTCTTTGTGATTGATAGCCAATCAAAAAATTATATCATAATTCTCAATTCATATTTTCAGGTTCTCAAATAATAATATTTTTATCAACTATAAATATATATAATATATGGCAAAAATACCAGATTTCAAGTATGCCCCCATGTTCCAGATGGGCAAGGATGATACCAAGTATTATCTACTCACCAAAGACGGCGTGTCATTGGGCGAGTTCGAAGGCAAACAGATTTTGAAAATCATCCCGGAGGCCATGACCAAAATGGCCAATGCGGCATTCCGTGACGTCAACTTTCTGCTTCGCCGTTCACATAATGAGCAGGTAGCGAAGATTCTTAGTGATGCTGAGGCTAGTGATAACGACAAATATGTGGCAATGACATTTTTGCGAAATGCAGAAGTGGCTTGCAAGGGGAAATTGCCTTTCTGTCAGGATACGGGCACTGCTATTATCCACGGAGAAAAGGGACAACATGTTTGGACCGGTTTCTGCGATGAAGAAGCCCTCTCAAAGGGTGTTTACAAAACTTATACAGAAGAGAACCTGCGCTATTCCCAGAATGCCCCACTAAACATGTATGAGGAAGTGAATACACGTTGCAATTTGCCGGCACAGATTGACATTGAAGCCACAGAGGGTGACGAATACCGATTCCTTTGCGTTGTCAAGGGCGGTGGTTCTGCTAACAAGACATACTTCTACCAGGAGACAAAGGCGCGTATCCAGAATTCCGGGACATTAGTTCCTTTCCTCGTAGATAAGATGAAAACATTGGGCACCGCTGCCTGTCCGCCATACCACATTGCATTCGTAATTGGTGGTACATCAGCAGAGAAAAACCTGCTTACGGTTAAACTCGCATCTACACATTATTATGACAATCTGCCAACAACGGGCGACGAGACAGGTCGTGCTTTCCGTGATGTGGAATTGGAGGACCAACTGCTCGATGAAGCTCACAAAATTGGACTTGGCGCACAATTTGGAGGCAAGTATTTTGCTCATGACATTCGTGTCATTCGTCTTCCGCGTCATGGTGCATCCTGCCCGATAGGGCTCGGCGTGAGCTGTTCTGCCGACCGTAATATCAAGGCAAAGATTAACAAGGATGGTATCTGGATTGAGAAGATGGATGATAATCCAGGTGAATTGATACCAGAAGAGATGCGCAATGCCGGCGAATGCAACGCAGTGAATATAGACTTGAATATGTCGATGGCTGACATATGTTCAGAACTGTCCAAATATCCTGTTTCTACACGTGTGAGCCTTAACGGCACGATCATAGTGGCACGTGATATCGCTCATGCCAAACTGAAAGCGCGTCTTGATGCCGGTAATGATTTACCAGACTATTTCAAAAATCATCCTGTGTTGTATGCCGGCCCGGCAAAGACTCCTGAAGGGATGCCTTGCGGTTCAATGGGCCCGACAACAGCCAATCGTATGGATCCGTATGTTGACGAGTTCCAAGATCATGGTGGCTCGATGATTATGATTGCCAAGGGCAACCGCACACAAGTGGTTACTGATGCCTGCAAGAAGCATGGTGGATTCTATCTCGGAAGTATCGGCGGTCCTGCTGCAGTACTATCAATGAACAGCATAAAGAGCATCGAGTGTGTGGAATTCCCTGAGCTGGGTATGGAGGCTGTTTGGAAGATTGATGTGGAAAACTTCCCTGCTTTCATCCTTGTTGACGACAAAGGAAACGATTTCTTTAAGCAGTTGAAACCTTGGAACCCAACTTGTAAATAATAAAATCAGACGTTTCTGACTTTTCTGAGGTGTGCCCGAAAAGTAGGGCGACTAAAAATTTAATTTATATGTGCGTGAGCTCGGTGTTGTACCGGGCTCATGCTGTTTGACATCAGTTTAATTATTTTATTGGATGCTCATATTGTAGATTGCCTGGCGTATGCCGTCAATAATGTCGTCTATCTGTTTAACCATATGGGAATGGTCAAATTCATGTTTCGCAGGAGAGGCATTTGTGTCGTTTTTATGATACGCAGACTGCCGCTGACAGGACAACGTAGTCACGAAAGTATTATTTATAAATGAGAATATATTCTATTATCTTATTACTCGGTACTGCTATAATTCTGCGTGAGAAAGTTGAATAAGTGGTATAATAAGCTTGGTTCCATACTTTCTTATTTTTGTTACAAAAGAAATGAATTTCCAACTTATTTCTTTGAAAAACCCTTTCATATCGGTTCGCCATGGGTTCCGATACGATAGTTGATATTGGCTTTGCAAGCCTGGGATATCTGGAATCTGCGGCGAACATGATACAACTTTCCGTCCTTGATCAATCTGGCCCCTGTCTGGTGAAAAAGAAAAGGAATGTCATTTTCAATGCACTGCATACGAAGATCTAATATCCATTTATAGTCGCAAACACGAGCTTCGGCTCCTGATTCCCCGCTAACAGCAACTTCAATAATCGAACGGTCAAGATACTCTCTTAAATCTACCCGTTCCAAGATAGGGGCAACAATAATGGCCTTATGTTTAATCTTCTGGCTCTTGAATATAGGTAGCCTGTAATCTGCCATCGCTTGATTTTCCACGGTACATCCCACGATTACATTATCATAACCGTTACCCCAATCCTCCGGCAGGCATTGAGCGAAACGGTCAATCCGTTTGGTGAAAAAGAAAAAGGTCAAATCACTACGTTTACGTATCATATCCCATGCTTCAGAACGCCATTCATCAGCACCTTCAACAAGGAAATCAGAGGTAAAACAAGTGAAGACTGTTGTTCCAAAAACGATCTTATAACTCTTATCCCGTTTGTGCTTAATAGGTTTGTTGAAATCCGCATTCTTTGTTACGATACAGCTTCTCTTTTCAGAACCGTACATCTCATCCTGCCGATACACATAACAATATTTGCACCCGGGACTAATCTTAGTGCAACCATGCCATGGATTCCAATCTGCATATAATTGTTGAGTACTCATGATTCTCTGCTGTATTTCGAATACAAATATAACAAATCTATCCTCTTTTCAATAATTGAAATCCAATGATTCCCCCTGCAATAGAGGCGGCAAAGATGCCCATCATGGATTGTGTAAAATGACTGTGATTATTAAATGCAAGTGTAGATACAAACATCGACATGGTGAAACCTATTGACGCAATGAATCCTATGCCAATCAACCTATGTACAGTCATCGCCTTTGGCATCGGTGCAATCTTTAGTTTCGTGAGAATAAATGTCGACAACACAATACCTATCGGTTTTCCCAAAAGTAGTCCAAGCATCACTCCTACGGCAATATTCGTTGAAAAGAGTGATGATATATCGATACCGGAAAATGAGATCCCAGCATTAGAAAGTGCGAAGATGGGCATAATTACAAACGAAACCATTGGGTGCATGCCATGTTCCAACCTCTGCGATGGAGGAATGGCATGTTTTGCTTCTGTTCTCATTCTGTCCAATATTTCCAGTTGGTTGTCTTCAAGCGTAGATACATCATTTGATTGTGCGTTCTTAAATCTGTTTAATAGTTTCTTTGTTCTGGCGATGTATATCGATTCCGAAATTCTGGAGTCGGCAGGAATCATGAAAGCAGACAGCACTGCAGCGATGGTAGCATGCACTCCGGACAGCAGAAATGATGTCCATACTCCTCCGATACCCAGAAGGGCATAAAACAGAACGTTTTTGACGCCCATCTTATTGGCAATAAACATCACTAAAAGGAAACAGAAACCGATACTGAGATTGACGAGCGAGATGTCTGACGTGTAGAAAAACGCAATGACCAGCACGGCCCCCAGGTCATCCACAATGGCAAGCGTGGTCAGAAAGACCTTGATGGATGTTGGCACTCTATTGCCCAGCAGACATAGTATTCCTAGCGAAAAAGCAATATCCGTTGCCATCGGAACTCCCCATCCGTTGATTGTTTGGCTGCCGGCATTAAAGATGACGTAGATAATAGCGGGAACCACCATCCCTCCAATAGCAGCGCATATAGGTAACACCGTGTTGCGAATATCTGCCAGTTCTCCACCGATAAATTCACGTTTCAGTTCCAGTCCAACTACAAAGAAGAACATCGCCATCAGCCCGTCGTTCACCCAATGATGGATGCTGTAATTAAAATATGGATATCCATTGATGACGATTCCTATTTTTTGTTCAAAGAAATAAAAATACTGTTCCGACCATGACGAATTTGCCAGCACTAAAGAGATAATTACACTAACAGCCAATACGATACCTCCTGATTTTTCCTGATGAATAAATCCATGTAGAGGGATTAGAATATGATCATTTATTGTACCTTGGATTTTATTGTTCATAAGATTTCTCTTGATTAGTGTTTACGTAATTTCCCTAATGTTCTATACAACTATAATAATTACTTCGTAATATCTAATTGTATTCTGTCCTATTTTTAGCGAGGGCTATATAAAGATTATATGAAAAAAGTGGGAGAGTCGATATGATTCCTCCTACATTAATATGAATTAATCATCGTTTTACATCAGAGTATGAAGATCGATGTATTTTTGAATATCATCTTTATAGCTTTCTGATATAGGTAGATAGCTATCACCGAAAACCAGACGGCAGCGGTCTATCATCTTTACCTTTTTCATGTTTACAATGTATGAACGGTGAACACGTTTGAACTCATTGGCTGGAAGAAAATCCTCAATTTTCTTCATATTCATAAGCGACATAATGGGTTTGTGGAAATCTTCGACATGGAATTTCACATAGTCTTTCATCCCTTCTATATATAAGATATTGTCTAATTTGATCTGAACCAGTTTGTAGTCACTCTTTACAAACATAAAACGATCCTTCGTATATATATTCTGTTTACGTATGATCGAAAACCAGTCCATAGCCTTGTTGGCAGCAGCCAGAAAGTCATCGTAACTGATTGGTTTAAGTAGATAGTCGAGAGCTTCAACCTTATAACTTTCAATGGCGTACTGGTTAAACGCAGTTGTAAATATGATTCTCGTTTCTTTCGGAAGAATCTTCGCAAATTCTATTCCGCTAAGTTCTGGCATCTGAATGTCAAGAAATATGAGATCGATCTGATTCTCACGGATATACTTCATGGCAGACACGGCACTGTTGTAGGTGCCAATCAAGTTAAGAAACGGTGTGTTAGCAACGTAACTTGTAAGTAAGTCTGCGGCTAAAGGTTCGTCGTCAACGATTGCACAATTAAGTATCATATATAATTATTTTAGATGAATATGTTTTTTTATCTTTGCTTACTCCTTTTTCCCATTTGTAGTGACCTTTGTAGGATAACTCGAGTCTCTTTGCTACCTGCTCCAGGCCGATACCATGACCACTTTTGTCACTGTGTGGCTTTGGATAATTGCTGTTTTCAATGGAGCATATAATATTTGAGTCGTTTGCACTAATGTATATCTTAATCAAACTCGGCATTGTGGCACTTACTCCATGCTTGAAGGCATTCTCTATCAGAGAGATGAATATTAAAGGTGCAATTTGTTTGGTACAAGGGTCGGGAATGTTGATGTTTACATGAACATTCACATTGTCTTGAAGACGTATCTTCATCAGATTAATGTAGTTGCAGATGAATTTTACCTCCTCTGACAGGTCTACAGTCGGCTGTTCGTTATCGTATAGGATATGGCGTAGCATTTTACTTAGTTCCACTACTGCCGATTGTGCCTTTTCTCTATCAAACGCAATAAGAGCGTATATATTGTTTAGTGTATTAAGAAGAAAGTGAGGATTTATCTGGCTGCGCAGATTTTTCAGCTCAGCTTCGGTCTTTTCTATCTCTGCTTCCTTCCGGGCTTTCTCGGAATTTCCCCATTGAATGGATAATATTATAGAAGTGGATATACCTACGGTCATGACAAGCGTAAAGACATCACGTATCATGAATAAGAGTTCGGGTGGAGGCGTTTCTCTGTTTGGTAAATGTTTGATGGGCAGGAAAGAACCCATAAAATAATGCAGAAATAATGCGAATCCCACAATCATGAGGGTGTTGATGATGAAAAATTTGTGATGTTTTTTTTCTTTTATGAATAGACGGGGGGTGAGATACAGATAATTGACGTAGAACGCTAAGCATAGCGTTGCCGGCATGACAATTCCATGTAGAAACTCTGACCAGTCAAAGCCATCGACTCTATTAGCAAACATCAGTGGTGATAGGAATATAAAAGCCCAGCATACTAAATGGATTCCTACTATTGTTGTATTCTTATTCATATCTGATTGCCTCTATTGGGTCTAACTGTGCGGCTTTCTTTGCCGGATACCATCCGAAAAATACGCCTGTAGCGGTACATACGATGAAACTGAGGAGTACACTCCATGGCTGGATCAATATAGGCCATTTTGCGAGAATATTGACGGTGTATGAGGCACCGACTCCCATGAGAACTCCGATAATACCTCCTGTTACACTTAATAGAATTGCTTCGATAAGAAATTGACTCAGGATGTCCACACCTCTGGCGCCGACACTCATGCGTAGACCTATCTCTTTGGTACGTTCGGTGACGCTGACATACATGATGTTCATAATACCAATACCGCCCACTAGGAGTGAAATACCGGCTATGCAGGCAAGCAGGATTGTCATGAGGTCAGTGGTGGAGTTCATCATCGTAGCCAGCTCTTCCTGAGAACGGATTGTAAAATCGTCATCGTCAGCAGAGCTGGTGTCGGTGGCGTCTTTCAATTTGTGATTTTGCCTGAGTATAGAGGTAATTTCTTCGGTAGCATTGTCGGTCATGTCTTCAGTGATGGCGGAACAGTTGATTCCTTGTATATAGGTGATAGCCAGAATGCGTTTCATGATGGTGGTGTAAGGAGCCAGAACCAGATCGTCTTGATCCATGCCCATGGAGTTGTAACCTTTACTCTTTAATACACCTATCACACGGAATGGTATAGAATTGAATCTTACCACTTTGCCTACAGGTTCCTCGCCGTTGGGAAAGAGGTTGTCGACTACAGTCTTTCCTAAGATACATACTTTTGTGCTCGATTTAATGTCTGTATCCGTAAACATCTCACCGTCTTCTACTGAAAGCTGACGTATGGTAAGATACTCTTGTGTAACACCGTAAATAGATGAGGGGGTGTTATTGCTTCCATAGATAAACTGTCCGGAACTGTTTACGACAGGGCTTATGGCACTGATATATTTACAGTTGTCCTTGATAGACTGATAGTCAGTGAGCTTGAGGGTTTCCATGGATGACGCATCCTGACGAACACCACCTCGCATGTCTGCTCCCGGCTGAATCATAATCATGTTGGATCCCATTTCTGCAATCTGGCTTTGTATGCTCTTCTTCGAACCTTGTCCGATGGCCAGCATCGTGATGACCGAAGCCACACCGATGATAATTCCGAGCATTGTTAGAAATGATCTCAGTTTGTTGGCTGCAATAGCACGGAATGCTATTTTAAATAAGTTTGTTACATTCATAATTATTCATCTGTGTTTTGTGGAATGGCTGCCAGAGCTTCAGCAGCAGACAATATGCAATCGTTTTGAACATCACTACACACTTTGCCATCGCGTAATGTTATTGTACGGCTGGAGTAATGGGCTATGTCGGCATTATGAGTGACGAATATGATAGTCCTGCCTTCAGCATGCAATTTCTGAAAGAGCACAAGAATCTCGAAAGAAGTGCGTGTGTCGAGATTTCCTGTCGCTTCATCGGCCAATACCACAGCAGGATCATTAACAAGTGCGCGGGCAATTGCTACACGTTGCATCTGACCTCCAGACATCTGATTGGATTTGTGATACAGACGGTCTCCAAGTCCTACAGCCCTGAGTGACTCTATGGCATGATCGTGACGCTCTTTGGCACTGACATCGGAACGATACATAAGAGGCAGTTCAACATTCTCAATACTTGTGGTTTTTGCCAGAAGGTTGTAACTCTGAAATACAAAACCGATCTTACGGTTGCGCAATATGGCCCGTTCTGGTTTTTTCATTGTCTTGACTGAGATTCCGTCAAGAAGATATTCTCCGCCTGACGGAGTGTCGAGACAACCTAGTTGGTTAAGCAGCGTTGATTTGCCCGAGCCAGACTTACCCATGATCGTGACAAACTCACCTTCGTAAATCTTGAACGAGACACCCCGTAATGCATGTACAGTCTCATCACCGATGACGAAGTTTCGTTTTACATCCTGTAACTCAATTACAACTTTGCGATTGTCGTTTTGATTATTCTCATCCATAGTTACTGCTTATTTGAGACTGCTCCCGACTTGGTGTTGTTCCCGCTTGTGGTCTTATTCTTCTTATCACTTCCCGGATGTTTCGGCGCAAAAGGACTTGATTCCTCACTGCTCTGGCTATCACTTACTTCCTGGGTAGTGTTGGTTACATTGATGTCAGTCACTACCGTGGCACCATTTTCGATACCACTAAGTATTTCGGTGTTTGTTCCGTCTGTGATGCCTATTCCCACAGCATGAGCTTTGAATATTCCGTTCTCATGGGTCCAAACCTTATTCTTACCAGTGCAGTTAATAATCTTCTCATTCTTGCCGACAAGTTCTTTGGTAGGAACGAAACGAAGGGCTTTGCTTGCTACACTGAGCACACCTTGTCTTTCTAATGTGTAGATAGTGACATTGGCTGTAAGTCCGGGTTTCAGTTTCAGATCTTTATTAGGAGCGCTGATGACTACTTGATATGTAACAACATTATTGGTGGTCGTGGCTTCTTGACGAACTTGAGTGACAGTGCCTGAGAAGGTGTCATCAGGATAGGCGTCGACAGTGAACGATACTCTTTCGCCTGTCTTGACATTGCCAATGTCTGCCTCGTCGACATTGGCTATTACCCGCATGTTGGTCAGATCTTTCGCAATGGTGAAGAGCGTAGGAGTACTGAAGCTTGCAGCTACGGTTTGCCCTTCTTCAACCTCCTTGGAGAGTATTACTCCGTCTATCGGTGAGGTGATGGTGGCATAGCTGAGGTTTGTCTGGGCTTTCTGCACACTCTCTTTGTTTGAAGCGACAGCATCTTTTGCTTTACGGTAGCTGAGAAGCGCGTTTTCATAATCGTTGGCACTCACTAGCCCTTTCTTGTAAAGCGTGGCGTATCTGCTGAAGTTTGTTGACTGATATTTAAAGTCACTTTGAGCGCTGGCTAGGTTTGCCTTAGCTGTATTGAACTCACTCATGAGGTTGGTCTTGTCGAGTTCTGCAATGATTTGTCCTTTCTTAACCACACTGTTATAATCGACGTATAGTTTGTTTACTATGCCTGAGACTTGAGTACCGACATCAACAGAAGTGACAGGTTCAATCGTTCCAGTTGCTGTCACACTATTTGCAATGTCGGCCTGTTTTACTTTTGCTGTGTCATATTTTACTTCGTAGCTCTTAGATGAGCCGACAAACATCCAGCAGCACATTGCGATGATGGCAGCAATGATGATGCATATCCAAATAATAGTTTTCTTCTTCATAATTATAACGTTTTTTCTTTTATTACAAATTAATGCCCTCTCCCTTATAGAACTTAAGCATTTCCTGATTCAGTATCGTGGTATACTTGCTTTGAAGGCGGTTTTGTTGTGCTGTGAGCAGATTTGTCTTGCTAGTAGTAAGTTCGACAATATTCTTAAGACCAAGGCGAAACTGTTCGCCTACTAGCTCATAACTGATCTGAGCACTCTCCACATTGCTTATGGCCGACTTGAATTTTTGCTGGTTGGTGTTTGCCTCAAGCCAGTAGTTCTCGATAGTACTATAAAGTTCCTTTTGCTGATTTTGGAGTTCCAATTCCTGATTTTGTCTTACCAGTTTTGCCTTGTTAACTGCCGTCTTTGCAGAACGATTGTCGAATATAGGTACGCTGATGCTGACGCCTAACGAACCGTTTAAGTTGGTCTTTATCTGTTTGCCATAACTACTCGACGACAATGATGATGTGCTTGCTCCTATGCCGCTGGTAATACTTACTGATGGAAGTGCACCTGCTTTGGCAATGCTGATACCAAGTTCTGTGTTCTTGATACCTAATGAGGCATTCTGAATTTCCGGACGTGAGATCAGGGCGGTTTCGTAAACATTGTTTATTGTTGGTATTTCAGACAGAGCCTGTACGTCTGTTGTCACTGGCACGGTAACATCGAAATCCTCATTAGTAAGTTCTAAAAGCTGCTTGAGCTGTAACTTATAGTTGGCAAGTGTGCTTTTTGCATTTACCACATTGTATTCGTCAGTGGAAACCTGGGCTTTGAGCTGTGCCAGTCCGGCCTTTGCCAACTGGCCCACCTTTACCATGTCTTCGCCTCGTTTTGCATTGTTCTTGCTTATGTCAAGTGCTGATTCATTCACTTTGATAGCTTCGGCACTGTAAAGAATCTGAATATACAATTGCGTAATCTTTTCCTGGATGCTGTTTGCAGTTACCTCTGCATTAAGGTCGGCTTGTTGCTCTGTAATCTGTTGCTGTTTGATGGTATTGGTGTTCTTGTTTCCATTCCAGACTGTCCAGTTGGCATTAACGCCGTAACTGCCACTATACGATAGTTTGTCTACAGAACTTTCCACATAACCATTAGTCACAGTGTTCTGACTTTCGTTTCTGAATGGTTGATAACCAAGTTGCTGGGATGTTGAGACAGAAAGTGACGGAAAAAGTGCAACTTTGGCCTGCTTCACATCTTCCGAACTTTCACTCTTTGTTATTTTCTTTTGCTGAAGTTGGATGTTATGAGTAAGTGCATAATCAATGCATTCCTTTAAGGTCCATTGCTTTGGTGTCTCAGCCATTACAAAACCGGCAGTAAATAGACAGCATATTAAAACCTTTATTCCTTTTCTTTTCATACGTTTGTATTTTTGTGACGATGCAAAGGTATGAACAAAGAAGACACAGGGAAAATAAAATATATGTCTAGTTCCGGTTAGTAGATATTAAAATCTAATTTATCGATACAATGTTTTCAATCAAATGATTGTTAAAATCAGAAAGACGTGCAATATACTTGCCGACAGCGTCAAATTTCATGTTTATGGTTTTGCCAGTTTCAATATTGTGGGAATTAGTGTGGGTCAAGATGTAGGGGATGATTGTCATCAGGAAAGTGTTGTTTGACGGGTTGCAGACGGTCAATGAGGTTCCATTAACAGTGACGCCACCCTTGTCTGCAGCCAGGTACCCTTTGCGTGCCAAATCAATATTTTCTGGATATTTGAATGTGAATTCTGTGCTTCCGTTAGCATCCTTTTTGCCGATACAAATGACAGTTTCGTCCATGTGACCATGGATGATATGTCCGCCAAGGCGAACTTTCATGAGCATTGAACATTCAATATTCACCTTATCACCAATCTTCAATAAGCCTAAGTTTGAATAGTTGAGCGTTAATGTATTCTTTGGAGGAAGAAAGATCGCTCTTTCTTCTGAATTTATCCAACTTTGCAGACGTAGTCTCATTTCAGTATTGAATTTGCAAAGATAAAATAGATTAAGATAAATTTTGTTTTCCCAATAAATAGCATTAACTTTGCCGCCGACTTACAAACCGTAAGTTAAGGGGTGCCCGATATTTCGGGCTGAGATTAAACCCTCTGACCTGATCCGGATAATACCGGCGTAGGGAAAAGGAAGCATAAAAAGTGCCCCTTTTTGTGTGTTTTAAATTCAAAGGTATTAATGAAAAAGATTTTTATTCTGGCGGCATTGATGACGTGTGCAGCCACAACTTTTGCAGAGAAGAAGAATGAGGCAAAAGTAGATTCCACTATGACGTATATGCTGCAAGGCGTACAAGTGACATCCACACGTGCCACCAAGACGGCACCATTCGCTTTCAAAGACTTGAGCCAGCAACAAATCAAACAAGTTAACTTCGGACAAGACATTCCTTATGTGCTATCGCTGACCCCGTCTGTAACAATCACTTCTGATGCCGGCAATGGCATAGGCTATACCAGTATGCGTGTACGTGGTACTGCCCCGTCTCGCATAAACATCACAGCCAACGGCATCCCTATGAACGATGCAGAAAGCAGCCAGATGTATTGGGTTAACGTGGGCGATTTCGCCAGTTCGGTGCAGTCCATGCAGATACAGCGGGGTGTGGGTACATCCACGAATGGGGCCGGAGCTTTCGGTGCCACCCTTAATATGCAGACCGAAGATATAGGTATCCAACCGTTGCTTGGCATTGATGTCTCTGGTGGCAGTTACTATTCGCATAAGGAAACATTGCGTTTTGGCACAGGACTGTTGCATGACCATTGGGCCATACAGGGCCGCCTGTCGAACATCGGCAGCAAGGGCTATCTGGACCGTGCGTCAACAAAGTTGAACAGCTATTTTCTGCAGGGCGGATATTTCAGCGACAACACGATGGTGAAATTTATCACCTTCAACGGCAATGAGGAGACCTACCACGCATGGAACTATGCCAGCAAGTATGAGCAGAGTCTCTACGGACGGCGCTACAACTCTTGTGGCGAATATTATGATGCTGACGGTAATGTGCATTATTATGACAGGCAGACAGACAATTACCACCAACAAAACTACCAATTGATCTGGAACCAGATACTTGGCAAAGACTGGAATCTGAATATGGCTCTTCACTACACCAAGGGAAACGGCTATTATGAGGAGTACAAGACAAAACAGACTTGGGCAAAATACAATCTTACTACTGACTGGAGTATGCTTGGCGACTTGGTGCGTCAGAAGAAGATGGACAATGACTTCTATGGAGCCGTGGCCAGCGTCAACTATGACAGCCACAATGGTATCTCTGCAACTATAGGTGGCGGATGGAACGAATATGATGGCGACCATTTCGGCAGATTGCTCTGGACAGGTAGTCCGTATTATCAATTAAAAGATGCTAATGGCAAAAAATACAAAGAATATATTACCGGTCCGAGCAATTTGTCGGCTGACTTTGAGTATTACCGTAACAGCGCAAAGAAGACCGATGGTAACGTCTATGGAAAAATAAACTGGGAATTCATCAAGGGTGTAAACGCATACGCAGACTTACAATATCGCCACGTTGGCTACACTATGGATGGCCCCACAGATAAATGGAACAGCAAGAAACAAATTTCGTATGACCTGGATGAGCAGTTTGATTTCTTCAACCCTAAATTTGGAATCAACTGGGACCTCACAGCCTGCCACAAGCTATATGCTTCTTATGCCATTGCCCACAAGGAACCAACCCGCAATGACTATGAAGATAATATAGGCGTGAATATGAAGGCTGAGCGCCTCAATGACATTGAGGTTGGTTACAAATATCTTAGTGGTAAGTTCAGTGCCGGTGCCAATTTCTATTACATGTACTATCATAACCAGTTCGTACTGACCGGTGCATTGAATGAGATTGGTGAGATGATTGCCAGAAATGATAATTCAGGCAAGAGCTACCGCATGGGTGTGGAGATGGAAGCTGCATGGCATCCTACAGATTGGTTTCAGTGGGATGTTAACGCGACATGGAGCAGGAACAGAGCCAAGGACTGGACAGTTACAGACAACAAAGGAACTTATGATCATGATGGTGCGGAGAACGATGATGTGACGGTAAATCTGGGTGACACTCATCTGGGCTTTTCTCCTGATTTTATCTTCAACAACATATTATCATTCCGTTTCAAAGGTTTCTCGGCCAGCGTGCAAAGCCAGTATGTCAGCGAACAGTATCTCACAAATACCAACTTTAAGAGTTATCTCACGCAGGGTAGCAATGGCAAAGACACGTATGTGAGCATGATGCTGGACGGATATTTCACCACCAACCTGAATCTCGCCTACAATTTCAGTATGAAGAAGTTGGGTATCAAGGATGCCACCGTGGGAATCACCTTATATAATCTTTTCAGCACGGAATATGATAATAACGGATGGGCGGCTCCCATGTTCAAGACTGATGCCAACGGCAAACTATATGCTTACACTGATTACGACCTGTATGAGGCAGGTTTCGCTCCTTCGGCACCATTTAACTGTATGGTAAATCTGTCGATAAATTTCTAGAATAATAGATAATAGAAAATCATGCAAGATTTCATCGCCACTCATTGGCTTGATATTGTGACAACAGTCCTGGGACTCATTTACATCGTTCTGGAATATCGGGCAAGTATTGCTCTGTGGATTGTGGGTATCATCATGCCTGCACTCGACATCATTCTCTTTTGGGAGCATGGTCTCTATGCTGATTTCGGTATGGCAATCTATTATACGCTCGCTGCTGCTTACGGCTATCTCGTATGGAAATTAGGGATCAAGCATAACCAAAATGGAGATGAGGAAATGCCTGTCACACACTTCAAGAGACGGTTGATATGGCCATCTGCAATAATCTTCTTTATAGCATGGTTTGCTATCTACGAGATACTAATCAATTTCACAGATTCTAATATCCCGGTGCTCGACAGTTTCAGCAATGCCCTCAGCATCATTGGTCTTTGGGCATTGGCACGCAAATATCTTGAGCAGTGGGTAATATGGATTGTTGTAGATGCCATACTGGCAGGACTGTATATCTACAAGGGCATCCCGTTCAAGGCAAGTCTCTACGCATTATACGTTGTAATCGCCGTGATGGGATATTTCAAATGGAAGAAACTCATGACAAAGAATGGAAATTAATTTATAACAAAAGTCAACGCAGTATATGATGAATTATGAATTAAATGAGGTTGATGCTGTAATCCTGGGCGATGGTGATTACCCAATACATACTATGGCGGTTTCGCTTTTGAAAAGTGCGAAATACCTGTGTTGTTGTGATGGTGCAGGTAAGCATTATATAGACATTGGAGGCATGCCAGACGCAATCGTCGGAGATGGTGACTCGCTCCCGCTCTCATTCAAAGAGCAATATCGTGACATAATTCATATCATCAGCGAACAGGAGGATAATGACCTTACCAAATCAACAAAACATTGCATTGCACATGGCGCCAAGACTATTGCGTATCTTGGCGCCACTGGCAAACGTGAAGACCACACAATAGGAAATGTCTCCCTCATTGTGCGGTACATGAATGAATTTGGCATTCGCCCAATAATGGTGACAGACTCAGGATATTTCGTTCCTGCAAATGGACGCCATACGTTCGCCACGTTCATCCACCAACATGTCAGCATTTTCAATTTTGGTTGTACTCGTTTACAGGGTGAAGGTTTGCGATGGCCCACATCTGCATTCCCAAGTTGGTGGCAGGGCACACTTAACGAAGCCACCGGCGACAGCATCACGTTGGATGGAGATTCTGACTATCTTGTTTACAGGACCTTTGATACAAAATAAATACACTATTGTTCCAATTTCCAATTCATAATTAGATCCAAATTATTGCTTCTATATAAAGATCGGATATTCTTGAAAATTAATGCCTGTTTTTATATTCTTATTTTGTTTGTCTATTGACAAAAAGAACTGTCCGGTAAACATTAGAAATATCCATAAATCATCTCAGACTGCCAATAAACAGGCAGTCTGTTTTTGTTTTTTCATGAAGTAAGCCCTCATATCAAACAGTGATAACTCTGATGGAGGTACATTTTGCTTGCTTCATATCTATTTTTGGAATATCTTCTTTGTTTGTTTTTTTTAGTCAAAAAAGTTTACAACAGCCCTCAAAATGCAGGCCTTATTTCAAAAAAGTTTCCCCTCGGTCACAAATACGCGATTCTGGAGCCGTCTCCCAAAGTGCTGGCATTCAGACCATTAACATCGTCAAGCAAAATATTGACCCCAAAATATGTTACAAATCACGCTATTTTAGTCTCCGTTTTGTCGTCAAACGCGTTGCGACTAACGGTTAAACGCAGACCAAGTAACCGTTAGTTGACTTCCCGGAAGACGTAAATCGCAAAACAGGAGTATATTTGCCACATGTGAATGTTCCCTTTTCTGTTTTTATTTTTCCAGATTGTCACCTCAAGAAAGGTGTGATTTTGGTATACAATCTTTACAAATACGACTATCGTCATTTTGGGAAATGATTCAATTTCAAATTAATCGTTTCTCTATTTGATGTTAATTTTATCCACGATATGTGCAAAAGGCGAATTGCACAATAAGCTCATCAAGATGACCTTGCAGAACATGCTTTTGTGTAATTTTATATAAAACCATATTAAAATCCTTGTTTCTTGTCTGATTTAAGTTATCTTTGTAATTCAATACTTTCATTACAAGAAATTCCACGTGAGTTTCTGAATTCTATTATCAAACTTAAATAGCTATGAGATTAATTATTGAACCTAATTACAAATTACTGTCAAAATGGGCAGCAAATCATGTGATTTCGAGTATTAACGCAGCAAATCCGACCAAGGAAAAACCGTTCATTCTGGGGCTGCCCACCGGGTCGTCGCCGGAAGGAATGTATGCAGAGTTGGTAAAGGCGTATAAGGAGGGGCGTGTGTCTTTCGAAAACGTAAAGACGTTTAATATGGATGAATATGTGGGTTTGCCGGTAGATCATCCCGAGAGCTATCATTCATTCATGGCACGTAATCTATTTGACCACATCAATTGTCCAAAAGAGAATATCCATATATTAAATGGCAATGCCCCAGATTTGGCTGCCGAATGCAAACATTATGAGGAGATGATTGTAGATGCGGGCGGCATAGATCTATTTATCGGCGGTATCGGGTCCGATGGACACATCGCTTTCAACGAGCCGTGCTCATCGCTAGCATCACACACACGTGTGAAAACACTTACAAGCGACACTCGCATAGCCAATTCACGCTTCTTTGACAATAATCCGAAGAATGTTCCGGCACATGCGCTCACCGTGGGAGTAGGCACGGTTATGGATGCCCGTGAGGTCATGATTCTGGTCAATGG
>OBMA010000095.1_pt1 | contig 40484 bp, 41 predicted proteins | sample 1539141 | NCBI WGS metagenome assembly OBMA01 (sample SAMEA3991484, study PRJEB22521) | metagenome | biome: anthropogenic terrestrial biome; feature: sewage plant; material: raw primary sludge | place: Sweden | collected 2012-09-26
CGTTGTGAGTTCTCAAACTCGAAGAGGAAATTAATAAACTAATATCCACCATTCACTTGGGGGATAGCTTTTTACGCGCCTTTGATCCAACTTTATAACCGTTTCCCTGATTTATAACTAATTTCTTGCAGGATTTCTTTTGGATTTTTAGAGGAAAGATACAACAATATACCATATTTATGTTTACCGGACACTAATAATATGGTTTATAGTAAAAAGCAAAGGTAATATTTTGGGCTGACACCTACAATAGATATCAGCCCTTTTTCGCATTTCTTCAAAGTTTACCGGACACTAATCAATATAAATGAATTATCAGTCAACGGATATTTTTTATGTAAGTGTAAAGCATTGAATGTATTGAAGTTACAATTTGCTCCCGTCATTAATGTCGGGAGCAAAAAAACTCAGCTGGGCTTGTTTAACTTCCGTTCTTTTCTTAATATTGGAATGCTTTTAACGGAAAGTGAAACGGCAAAGCAATTGCGTAGTAAAATTCTTGCTATTGTAATAACGACTATTTTTGTAAATGAAAAAATAGACCTTGTTTATTCTTCCCATTTCTTTAATCTGACTTTGCCACAAAGATAACATTTCTTTCTTGTCTAACAATGCGGGTGTCTAAATTTTGGGGAGTATTATACTAATAAGTTAACGCATGATAAAGGTTTATTCTATATTTGTTATCTTTTAAAATTAAATTTACAAACATTCGAATTCAGAATTCCTTTAAATTGATGGGTGTTCTTTAAGTCAGGATCAACTTTTTTTCTTTTATAATATTCTTTATTATAATAATCATTTGAAGTATAATAAATAGACAATTTATACTGTCCTTTTCTCAAAGAGATTGGAAATATAGATAATCCTAAATTAACTTCTATACTATCATCAGGATCTAAAATCCATATTGTAGATTTGTCTGATGTATGCTTTACTTCTTTGTTCTTTATCTTTGACAGATTTTCAAATGGTTCTGTTTGTCTTTTATAAGCTTTAGGCAAAATACATACATCAAATTCTTTAAATAAATTATTTTCTTCTTTGTGCTCTGGTTTTAACGGATTTTCAAATGGTAGTGTTCGTGACCTAATAGTTTGAGGCAAACGACCATTTTTATCGAATACACAAACAGATAATCTGGGGTAGACATTTTTCATGTTAGCTCGATTTTTCATACCTGAAGCATCAAAATCCGCATGCTTATTTAAATTATAAAATAGCAGACTTTGATTTGTTTTATTACAAACTCTATAATTGAAAGATAAGGTATCGTCTTTAACAATTATACTTTGAGGTATAATCTTAAGGATTACAGTTTGGGCTTTGAGTTGCCCGGCAAAAATAACAATACTTATTAATATCCATTTCATTGCTATAAATTTTTATTTGATACTCCTCCAGCCTCCAGGTAAGTGGGCTTTATATGTTTTTACTTGTTTCTGACTTAAGTCATAGTCATTTGCGATTTTTCGGGGACAGTAATAGTATTTTCCATATATCCTCAAATTCTTCCGAAGAAATAATCTCAATTGGAAAGCGTTTGTAATCGTTTAATGTCATATCACTATCGCACCAGAATCCTATGTTTTTTAGATAAGGTGCTTTCATAATGGATTGACCTTTATCGTCTATTCCAATTTCCCTTTCAACATAATCCTCAGTTTCATTATATTCAATATACCAGAGACATACTTGTGGGATGATGTCTTCAAAATCAGGGTTTGCCTTTGGAATTATTCTTGGCAACAGCCAGATACAACAATTCTCCAAGAACGAGATAAACCTTGACGGAGGCTCGAATGGGGGGGCCTGCCAAACATGTTTAAATTTGAAATAAATCATATTTGAATCCTTTATTTTCGTTTTATAATATGTAGATGTCCAGGATCTTGTGTTCTCCAAGAGTTCCCAGGAAGCTTTGTGTTTCTCAACTTCTCGTTAACCCCTCTTAAATACTGATTGCCAATTTTCTGTCGATGATAGCTGTTTGATCCCCATCTAAGCCCATAAGTATCAAACTTCCCTATATTAGAATGCGAATTACCAAATATAACCCATTGGCCCCGTCCTCCTGTTTGTCTTTGTATTATCGTCCAGGTCCTTTACACTAAACTCATAGGAGTAATGGGTCTCAGAACGTGCGGAGCCAGGAGTCAAGTTCGGTGAGCATCTGGGTGTGGTAGAGGAAACTCTCGCCAATGCCCCATCCATGACCGCCACTGGGGTAAACCATCATCGTGGCAGGGATATTGTGTTGCTTCAAAGCCTCGTAATAGCGGACTGAATTGAGCGGCAAAACCACATCGTCATCATCCGAGAGGGCGATAAATGCACGCGGAGTGCCGGCATTGACCTGCAACTCATTGCTATATAGTTTTATCTTTTCCGCTGTCGGTGAAGCGCCAATGAGTCCGTTACGCGACCCCTGATGAGTAAACGTGGCATCCATGGTAATAACCGGATACATCAGAATCTGAAACTTAAGACTGATGTCTGCCGGCGCATGTGTGGCAACCGTCGAAGCCAGATGACCTCCGGCAGAGAACCCCATCACGCCGATGCCGGCAGGGTCGATATTCCACTCGGTGGCATGTGCCTTCACGATTCTTATCGCCTCATAAACGTCGGATTGCGGAACCTCGTCGTGGCCGTTAGGCATACGGTATTTTACCACTATTGCAGCTATGCCGCGGGCATTGAAAAACGGCGCCCACTGATGCCCTTCATGATCCATTGCCAGCATGTAATAACCGCCACCGGGGCATATGACCACGGCACGTGCGGGTTTGGAATTACCTTTAGGCAGATACACGGTGATACCAGGCTTGTAATTCCGGGTGGCATCGTCATAGCCTTTTGACTCTATGCCGTTGGTGTTTGGCAGTCCCTGTGTCCAGAGGTCCATGCTGATAGGTTTCTGATACTGCGCCTGAACGGCACTTGTACACACCAGCATGAGCAATGCCGATGCCAGTGATTTGATTGTATTCTTCATGATTCAAACATAATGTCTGTTGCAAAGTTAACAATATGTGGTGACAAGATATCTATGTTAACATATTTTATTATAAAGTTACAAATATATGAACTATATTTGCACTATAAAAAACTTACTTACCATATGAATAATCGTAATCTTAAAATGTCAATTCTGTGTATTTCCATGACGTTGGCAACAAACATCAAAGCCCAAAACATGCTGCCTGCCGACTGGCAAATAGACTTCCACAAAGCACAATCTGTCTGTTCACGCGGCGCAAGCCGGCATTCCACCATCAGCACACTGCTCTCTTGGGAAAGTCAGGGATACTTCGCCGGAGATGGCGACTGCACACTTTCCACATCTTTCGACATACGCAATCCGAGGCTGCAATATTTGTTGAAAGTTAAGATGCAATGCGTCATAAGCAGCATAAAAATCAATGGCAGGCTGATTACCGGCATGCAGAAAGACCAGTTTGTGACAGGCAAAGACACACCAACCACAGTAATCCTGCCCAAAGGAACGCTGATAAAAGGTGAAAACAAAATTAGTATGGAGTGCTCAGAACTGGGTTATACCGGTGGCATGATCCATACAATAATAGACTTGAGACCAGTAAACGACTGCAACAAGGAGCGCCTGAACATGTCTCTGCCCACAGATAATCACGTTTCACTCTCTGACAATCAGAGTATCGTGACACTGCATTATCGTGCCACCCGGAACGGGACGATACGCTTACGCGTGGAAAATGACTTCCACAAACAATTGCTGGACAGTGTCATTGCTGCTCCACAACGTGATTCAACAATCACCATCGGCCTGAGCCGTACGTGCCCGGAGCCGGGGTTCTATCAGCTGACAGCCACAATGCACGCACAAGGATATACCGCCGACGCACAATGGTTGGCCGTGAAACCCGAGAGCGTGAAGTGTGACAACCGCGCCACAGCGGGCTTTGACGATTATTGGTCACGGGCTCTGGATGAACTGGCTGTCGTGGAACCCCAATACACCATGCAACGTTCAGACTCCCTGAGCGCCATAAGCCGGCGTGATGTGTATATCGTGAGCATGAAATCCATCGGCGGGGTGACCGTGCGAGGATATTATTTCGTACCGCGCAGCGGCGGCCCGCACCGCGCAGTGCTGCAACTGCCGGGATATGGCTGGGGATTTGAGGATGTCACGGGTATGCTCAACGATGACACTGACCGCATAGAGCTGGCTCTCTGCGTACGTGGTCACGGACTTAGCCGTGACGTTTTCAATCCTGGTTTCGGCATACCCGGCATATGGGGATACAAACTCTATGACCGTGACAGCGTGTCTTACCGTGGTATATACATGGACTGCGTACGTGCAGTGGACTTCCTTTGCAGTCGCAAAGAGGTGGATGGCAGACACATTGGAGTGAAAGGCGGAAGCCAGGGTGGGGGACTGGCTCTCGCCACATCCGCACTATGCCATGACAAAATATCCGCACTGGCATACTTTGATCCGTTCCCTTGCGACATGCGCCACCAAATCCGGATACGCACCATATGCGAGACGGAACTGAAAAACAGTCTCGCCTACTATGGCAACCCATGCACGTTTGCCGATGTAATGAAGATCCAGGACTTGACAGATGCTCTTCCATTCGCCATGAAGATATCATGCCCCACGCTCTACACCGCCGCTCTACGGGATGATGACTGTCCTGTGCATGGCGGTTTCACTGCTTACAACATGATAAAATCACCCAAGAAATACATCATTTTCCCTAACGACGGACATATTGAAGGTTTCACCCACGACTCCATTATCATGGAATGGCTCGACAATACATTGAAAAAATAGGGCGTCCACGTTTTCAATATCAGGGATGCTACAATGACATAATATCATGATTGTTTTGAATTATTCTCAAAATAATGTATATTTGCAACCTATTACGAAAACTACAAAATATCATGGCAAGACATCCCTTATGGTCGGACGAATACTGGCTGCTGCTGATGCAGATTTACTTGAATAAACCGGTTGGTGTAAAACCTCTCTACTCACGCGCCATCGTAGCATTGAGTATGGAACTGCATATCCAGCCACAATATCTCTACGAACAGATGTTCCGTCTGCGCAGCATAGACACGCCGCGCATGGAAAAGATGTGGACAACGTATGGCAAAAATCCCAAGAAACTGTCGCGCGGGGTAAAACTGCTGAGACAGAAGAGCGGATTCAACAATGCCGGCACATTCTATGAGGGCGTGGAGGTGAACGAGTCGTTCGAAAAGGATTTCAAGCCGCTGGAGCAGGAGCCTAAGCTCACACCCATAATGATGGTGATGATTCTGGACCTGTATTTCCGTCTCACACCCATAACGATGGTGGAAGAGACACCCGAGATACAAGAACTGGCCAAGATGATGAATATTGCGCCAACACTGATTCTGGATGTCATGGACGTGTATCAGTTTTGCGACCCGTACCTCAACCGCGACGACATGATAATAAGCCCCATCCTCATACCATGCCAGCAGGTATGGCAACGGTTCGGCAATAACAATCCGGAAAAACTCGCCGCCCTCGCCGCACAGATGAAAGAGTATTTCAAATGATATCCAAATACCAACAAGGAGCGTGCCGGGAACAACAACCCGGCACGCTCCTTTCATGTATTACCCACACCCGTGGTAAGAAAATCCATATCAGGGAACACGATATCCACCACCATTACAGATATGATATACAGGAGCAACGGCAAAGAGAAGAAGACGATACCCGCCAAGACAAAAATCATGATTATCGCCTTTTTCATCGGGTGATGAACAATACATTACAAAAGGACATAAATTTTTTCTGATTTTATGATGTCTATAATTAAAAAAATAGGTATCTTTGCGTGCAATGATAACGACATTTTCAATAAACAGAACATAGAAATTAGAATTGAAGTATATATGGCTCAGAAACTTATACAAACTCAGAACCAGACGTTGACACAGGTGCAGAGACTTTCACAGCAACAGATGTTGCAGGTGAAACTGCTCGAAATGCCACTTAACGAACTTGAGGAGAGCATTACGGCTGAGCTTGACGACAATCCGGCACTGGAAAGCGAGTCAACCGATGACGCTCTCAACGAAGACTGTGATGAGGCGGAAGAGAATGAGGGTGAGGAGAATTTCGACGAGATTACCGAGCGCGAGGAGCGCGAGTCGGCTTTGGACGATGCCCTCGAGGGTTTAGGCCGCGATGACGAGATGCCAGAGACTTACATGGCCGGAAATACGCAGAATGCCGACTATGAGGAAATGGTCTATGGCGACACCATCTCGTTCTACGACAAGCTTAACGAGCAGTTGGGAGAACTAGACCTTACCGATGAACAGCGCGACGTGATGGAATATATCATTGGTTCGCTGGATGATGACGGACTGTTGCGCAAGGACACGGATACCATCAGCGACGAACTGGCAATATATCAAAACATAGATGTTGCAGCATCAGAGGTAGAGGATTTGCTGCACCAGTTGCAAACTTTCGACCCCGCCGGAATAGGCGCGCGCAACTTGCGTGAATGTTTACTGCTACAGATATACCGCAAACCAGACGGCCGGTTGAAAGACCTCATGCGACGGGTGATCGAGGACTATTTTGATGAGTTCACCAAGAAACACTGGGACAAGATTCAATCACAACTGGCACTTACCGACCTGCAAGCGGAGACGCTGCACGAGGAGATACGCAAACTGAACCCGAAGCCGGGTGCGTCTCTGGGCGAAACCCAAGGACGAAACATTCAGCAAATCACGCCCGACTTTATTATTGATACAGCCGACGACGGATCTATATCGTTCTCACTTAACCGTGGCAACATTCCCGACCTTAAGGTGTCACAATCGTTCACCGACATGGTAGACACCTATAAGAAAAACAAAGACGGCATGAACCGCCACACCAAGGAGGCTCTGCTCTATGCCAAACAGAAAGTGGACAAGGCGCAAGGATTCATAGAGGCGATAAAACAACGCCGCCACACACTGTTTGTCACGATGAAGACAATCATAGACTGGCAGAAACGCTTCTTTCAAGATGGTGACGAGGCCGACCTCAGACCGATGATTCTGAAAGATATCGCCGATAAGACAGGGCTGGACATATCAACGATATCGCGCGTGAGCAACGTGAAATACGCCCAGACCAAATGGGGCACGTTCCCGTTGCGTTTCTTCTTCAGCGACAGCTACACCACAGAGGGCGGCGAGGAGATGTCTACGCGCAAGATAAAGATCGCACTCAGGGAACTCGTAAGCAAGGAGGACAAGCGCAAACCGTTGAGTGATGACGTTCTGAAAGACCGCATGGCAAAACTTGGTTTCCCCATCGCACGGCGAACGGTGGCAAAATACCGTGAACAATTGGACATTCCCGTAGCCAGACTACGTAAGAAATAAATATGAAAGAAAAAAACATTATTCTGGCAGCAAGGGTGATGAGCATGCTCTTCACACCGTTTTATCTGCCATTGGTGGGACTTGTGGCACTGTTCATATTCAGCTATATGAGCGAACTGCCGCTGATGTACAAAATAAATGTACTCGCCATTGTCTACATGTTCACAATCCTTTTGCCGACAGTTCTCATCCATCTCTACCGGCGTTATCAGGGTTGGACTCTCATGCAACTTGGAGTCAAGGAGCGCCGTGTGGTGCCCTACATCATCTCGATCCTATGTTATTTCTGCTGCTATTATCTGATGAACATGTTCCACATTCCCACATTCATGGCACGGATACTGGTTGGAGCATTATTCATCCAAGTGCTTTGCGCCCTCATCAATGTGTGGTGGAAAATATCTACGCACACGGCAGCCATCGGAGGCGTGAACGGTGCGCTCGTGGCTTTCTCTTTCCTGTTCATATTCAATCCCGTCTGGTGGCTTTCACTGGTGCTGATAATCGCCGGAATGCTTGGCACAAGCCGCATAATCCTGCGCCAGCACTCGCTGATGCAGGTGATATGCGGATTCTTGGTGGGACTGCTATGCGGGTTCTTCACAATCATATAATCTTGATGAAGAAGGGCAAACTGCCGATTATCAATCACAAAGATGAGAGATAAGCGCAAGCATGATGACTAGCCTTATTTCTCAATCCCATTTCCAACTGTTTTGATATAATTAATTAAACATCATAAATATATGAAACCATTAGTAAGTATCATCATGGGCAGCACAAGCGATCTGCCCGTAATGGAAAAAGCATGCACATTTCTCAACGATATGCAGATACCTTTCGAGGTTAACGCGCTGTCTGCACACCGCACACCGGATGCTGTGGAGTCTTTCGCCAAAGGTGCCAAGACTCGTGGAATAAAGGTAATTATTGCCGGTGCCGGAATGGCTGCGGCTCTGCCGGGCGTTATTGCCGCAAGCACCACACTGCCTGTCATCGGCGTGCCCATCAAGGGAATGCTCGACGGTCTGGACGCCATGCTCTCCATCATCCAGATGCCTCCCGGCATACCTGTGGCTACAATGGGTGTCAACGGAGCCATGAACGCAGCCATTCTTGCTGCCGAAATGATTGCGCTGGCTGATGAGGACATCGCCGTGAAAATGGAAACCTACAAGGCCGGACTGGGTGCCAAAATAGAAAAGGCCAACAAGGAACTGGCTGAAGTTAAGTACGATTTCAAGTGCAATTGAGGGTGAGCATTTTTGAGTTTATTGTTTTGGGAACTTTTGGATGGAAACTCATTGCTTAAAACATAAAACAGAATAAAAATAAGAACTCAACCACTCAACAACTTATAACTATGATTGACTTATTTAACTACAAGCGGCGCGAGGCCGGCATGGTGGATGTGGGCGCTATCCAGATGGGTGGTCACAACCCTATCCGCATACAGTCCATGACGACCACCAACACCAATGACACCGAGGCGTGCGTGGCTCAGGCCGAACGTATCATAAAGGCGGGTGGGGAACTGGTGCGGCTTACCACCCAGGGTTCACGCGAAGCTGAAAATCTGAAGAATATCAACGTTGGCCTGCGTGCCAAGGGATACATGACGCCACTCGTTGCCGATGTGCATTTCAACCCGCATGTGGCTGATGTGGCGGCGCATTATGCCGAGAAAGTACGCATCAATCCGGGCAACTATGTGGACCCGGCACGCACATTCAAGAAAATGGAATACACCGATAAGGAGTATGCCGATGAGATTAAGAAGATCGATGAGCGGTTTGTGCCATTTCTAAACATCTGCAAGGAAAATCACACGGCTGTGCGCATCGGTGTGAACCACGGTTCGCTTTCAGACCGTATCATGAGCCGTTATGGCGACACTCCGGAGGGTATCGTGGAGAGCTGCATGGAGTTTCTACGCATATGCAGACGTGAACATTTCGATGATGTGGTGATATCTGTCAAGGCTTCAAATACAGTGGTAATGGTGCGCTCGGTACGTCTGCTGGTAAGTGAGATGGACATTGAGGGCATGCACTATCCTCTCCACCTTGGAGTGACCGAGGCCGGCGAGGGCGAAGACGGGCGCATAAAGAGCGCCGTGGGTATTGGCGCACTGCTATCCGATGGCATCGGCGACACCATCCGCGTGTCTCTGAGCGAAGAACCGGAAGCAGAGATACCCGTTGCGCGCCATCTCGTGGATTATCTTTCCGCCAAGGCTGGACACATGCTGATTCCTGCCGGTGAGGCTCCACAGTTTGATTACCTGCGTCCGGAGCGCCGCAAGACAGTGGCTGTGGGAAATATAGGCGGCGAAAACGTGCCGGTGGTTATCAGTAGCCGCATCAACAATGATGCACCCGGCATGGTTTCAAATGTCGATACCAGACCCGATTACATTTACGTGGGCGACGCACTGCCCGACAATCGCGACAAAACTCAGAAATATATCGTTGATTTCAACGCCTGGCAGGGTCAGGAGAATGTATATCCCATATTCCCCTACAACGCCACGCCGTTCATTTCGGGCATCAAAAGCGATGTCAAATTCCTTGTGTTGCAGTTTGGAGCACCGAGCGAAGAGTATCTGGCATGCCTGAAACAGCATCCCGAGGTGGTGGTGATCTGCGTGAGCAATCATCAAAACAAGCTTGGCGATCAGCGTGCCTTGGTGCATGAACTGATGTTGAACGGCATTCCTAATCCCGTGATATTCTGTCAGATGTACCGCCATTCACAACTGGAAAAGAGCGATTTTCAACTGGAATCGGCTGCCGATATGGGTGCGCTGATGATAGACGGACTCACAGATGGAATCTGGTTGATGAACAATGGCGACATGTCTCATTCGGACATAGACGCCACGGCGTTCGGAATACTTCAGGCAGCACGTCTGCGCACCAGCAAAACAGAGTATATCAGTTGCCCGGGTTGCGGTCGCACACTATACGATTTGCGCTCTACAATCGCCAAAATCAAAGAGGCAACGAAAGACATGAAAGGTCTCAAAATTGGAATCATGGGCTGCATTGTTAACGGTCCCGGCGAAATGGCTGATGCCGATTACGGATATGTGGGTGCCGGAGTTAACCGTGTGTCCCTCTATCGCAAGAATGTTTGCGTGGAAAAGAACATCCCCGAGGAACTGGCTGTGGAACATTTGTTGGCACTGATCAACGCCGATAAACAATAAAACCGTCACGAACAGCAGAGACGGCGCACGCGCTCCGTCTCCACTGTGGGGAAACAGGCATTCATTAATCATTACGAATAAAAATACAAACTATGGAAATGAAAGAAATCTACTCAGCCGATGCCGCCCGTTATGATGACAGCCAGGCGCTATACCGACGATGCGGACGCTCAGGCGTGATGCTGCCAAAGATTTCCCTTGGCTTCTGGCACAACTTCGGAGGCGCAGACCCGTATGAGCGCAGTCGTGCAATCACACATTATGCCTTCGACCACGGCATCACCCACTTTGATCTGGCCAATAATTATGGCCCCCCTTACGGCTCTGCCGAAGAGACGATGGGTAATCTGATGAAAGACGATTTCGGCCCTTTCCGTGACGAACTTTTCATATCCACCAAGGCAGGTTATGACATGTGGCAAGGCCCTTACGGCAACTGGGGCTCACGCAAGTATCTCTTTGCAAGTCTGGACCAGAGCCTCAGACGCATGAATCTCGACTATGTGGACCTCTTCTACAGTCATCGCTATGACCCCGAGACACCACTCGAAGAAACACTTCAGGCACTCGTAGACATCGTGAAGAGCGGAAAGGCTCTCTACATAGGCATCTCACGCTGGCCGCTGGAAGCCCTGAAAGCAGCCGACCAATACCTGAAAGCCCGTGACGTGCCTCTGCTCATCTATCAAGGCCGGCTCAATCTGCTCGACCGTGAGCCACAAACAGAGGGTATTCCCGACTATTGCGCCGACAATGGTATAGGCTTCATCAGTTTCTCTCCACTGGCTCAGGGTTTGCTCACAGACCGCTATCTGCACGGCATACCGGAAGGCTCGCGCATGGCACATGCCCGTTTCCTGAAGTCAGACAAGCTAACGCCGGAACTCATCGCATATCTCCAAAGGCTGAACAGCATCGCCACCACGCGCAACGAGACTCTTGCAGAAATGGCTCTTGCTTGGATTCTGAATCAGAAAGGAATCACCAGCGTACTTGTTGGCGCCAGCAGTACCTCCCAACTGGAGAAAAACATGAAATGCGTACATGCCGAACCGTTCTCTGACAGCGAGATTTGAAACAAATACCGTTACATTAAAGATAGCACGTTGGTGGATTTTAAACACAATAAAAGGGCATCAAAAAAGAGGGCATCATTTCAAGTGTGTCAAAAGTCTGGCATCATAAGTCTCCGTTTCGACACCGTGGTCACAACAGACACATGATACTGTTCAGATGATGCATCCCACCTGACTTCATCACTTTTTTGTGCCATTACATAGCGCACACTGGAAATCAGGCAGTTAGCTAAATATTTGGGTGGTTTTGGGTGGTGGAACGTGCCTTTAGAATCTCAAAAGGTTCATTAGATATGCGCCCCATGTTTCACTTTGCAGAACGACGTATTGAGGCACATGTATGTATCTGCTTTATGGCATACAAAGTATATAAGGAATTGGAACGTATCATAAAAATGATGTGTATTGATATGAGTGTCGGTCATGTGCTCGATGCGGCAAAGACTATAATCACTATCAGAATAAAGTTACCCGAGAATGGTCAACTCTACGTCAAAACTTTATTTCTGACAGATAAACATCGTGCTATCAAACCGCTTTTCGAATTGCTGCAAGATGAAAAATGAATTTGGGTGGCGCATTGACGAAATCAGGAGGATGAGAGTATGATAATACTCCAGAAAATTTAGATTTCTGTAATCTTGTGCAAAGTTAGAAAAAAACAAAAATTAATCAGAAAACCGTTTTTTTTATTTTGAAATATTGAAGCGAGAGAGAGTTATCAAAAAGCGATAGTAACATGGAATAACGTTTACGCTGAGATCCAATCTTCCATCTGAGGTAGAATCTTTATGGGATTAAAGCTTTTTTCCATCATTTCCTTTATACTTCCATTTCTTTTATATATATTTGCGTCTGACTTAAGTACTCTATTCCAAATCTCGGGAGATAATCATCTTTCAGGCGGTGGTTTAAATACTTAGTCCTTTTGTATTTATTAAATAAAATATTACTATGGAAGAATTTGTAAAAAGGAATATCGGCTTGGTTGCACATGATGCAAACAAGAAAGATCTGATGGAATGGTGTCTATGGAATTCCAGCAAACTGATCGGTCATAAGTTCTATTCAACAGGAACTACCGGCAAACTGGTTCTGGAAGCGTTGACAAAAAAGCATCCGGATGGAGAATGGGACTTCACCATCCTGAATTCCGGTCCGTTGGGTGGAGACCAGCAGATGGGTTCTTTGATTGTCAATGGGAATATCGATTATTTGTTTTTCTTTACCGACCCGATGACCTTACAGCCCCATGATTCCGATGTACGCGCATTGACACGTCTGTGCAGTGTGGAAAACATCGTGCTCTGCTGTAACCGTTCCACAGCCGACCATATCATCTCGAGTCCGCTATTCCAGGATGCTGAATACAAACGTGATCGTCCGGATTATTCTACATACGCAAATCGTTTTGCCAACAAATCGATTGTTGAAGAAGTTGTTAAATCTGTAAATAGTGAAATAATCCCTAGAAAAAAGGTATAAATGTGCCACCATATAGGACTACGAAAAGACATTAATACGTTCATCAAGTTCTACAACTATCAAATGCCGCGCCAAAGTCTGGAAAAACTGCTGCTCGACATGGAATACGGTATTGCCGTACAAAAAAACAAAAGGTTTGATAGTTTGATTTTATTGTTTATCTTTGCACTGAACAAAAAAACACCTTTCAAGTACAAGGTCGGAGCAAGGCAAGGACTGGACGAGAGCCTGCTTTTCCTTGTTCTGAATTAATTGAAGTTAATCCCTGTCTAAAAATGGGGAGTACTATACATGTAATTGTTTTAAAATTACCACGGAAATATTCTAGCAATTACAAACACTTAGAAACAGCTTAATACAAATAATTATGAAGTAAAGTTTGTAGTTGACACCAATATTTAATATCTTTGCATGAAATAAACCAGAAACATTATATATATCTTTATGGCAAAGCCCTTTATAAAGTGGGTCGGAGGGAAGAAAAGACTTCTTGATACTTTCGAGATGTTACTTCCCAATGATTTGGAAAATATGGAAAATATAACATATATAGAACCCTTTGTCGGAGGTGGTGCTATGTTGTTTTTTATGTTGCAGAAATTTAATAATATAAGCAAAGTAATTATTAATGATATAAATTCTGATTTGATAAAAGCATATAATGTTATAAAGACAGAACCTGATAAAATAATAATGTCTTTAGAACAAATTAAACGTGAATATTTCAAGCTTTCTACTGAAGAAAAAAGAAAAGATTTTTATCTGGAATCACGTGAGATTTACAATAATAAGACATTATCAGATATAGAAAACACTATGTATTTTATCTTCTTAAATAGAACGTGTTTTAATGGATTATATCGTGTGAATTCTAAAGGTATATTTAATGTTCCGTTTGGTCGCTATTCAAATCCAAAAATATGTGACCCGGAAACTATATATTCAGATAGTATACTCCTGCAAAAAGTTCAAATGATAAATAGTGATTTTGAACAAACAGAGAAATTTATCACAAAAGATACATTTGTGTATTTCGATCCCCCTTATCGCCCATTAGATGCTACATCTAGTTTTAATTCTTATGCAAAAGAAGCTTTTAACGACGAGGAGCAAATACGTCTAAAGGAATATTATGATAGATTGTCTAAAAAAGGATGTCTATTGATGCTAAGCAATTCAGACGGCAGAGGAAGAAATCCTGATGATACTTTTTTTTATGATTTGTATGATAAGTACGATATACAAAGAGTATACACTAGCAGATCTGTGAGTGCAAATCCTTGCAAAAGAGGTAAACTTTCAGAATTATTAATAAGGAATTATGATAACAACACTGCTAGCCAATCAGAGATTAAAATTATTACAAACGATATTTATGAACAAAGCACATACAGAAAAACAGTTTGACGAATTTCTATCGCAATTGTTAGACACAAATGCGACATTAGACTTCTTTTGTGATTTTAAAAAGATCAATAGAAATGTAAATGAAGTTTCTATTAAACTTAACCAACTCAATTATCTTATCGGACAGGAAAATATGGAAGCTGCAATTCGTGAGTTGTGGCATGAAAACAAAAATGTTTTTAGTGTACTTGATATTTTAATTGCAGTAAGACGCAAGGATAAAAAAAGTCATTTGACAGAAATGGAAATCTAAAATCTGTTGTTTCTTTCTTTGATAATCCAGAAGGAGTAATCGAATTCATTGAAGATACTGGTTTGAAAGATGTTTTCCAAAACAAGCAAATTAAGAATCTTGTAGACTATGTTTTTGGAGTTGAAACAGGATTGGATTCTAATGCTCGTAAAAATAGAAGTGGCGATATAATGGAGGAAACTGTGGCTCGTCAATTTTCAAAATACGGGATAATTTACGCTAAACAAATAGATTCTAGTAATTATTCTGATCTTGTAGTTCTTGGTGTTGATTTAAAACGTTTTGATTTTGTAATTGAAACTAAATCAAAGACCTACGTTATAGAAGTTAATTTTTATAGTAGCAATGGATCTAAATTGAATGAAGTTGCTCGGTCTTATTCAGATTTATCACCCAAAATCAATGATGTTAATGGTTATGAATTTGTTTGGATTACAGATGGTAAAGGATGGCTCTCTGCAAAGAATAAATTGGAAGAAGCATTTTATATTATACCGAATGTTTATAATCTTACAACAATAAAAGATTTTATACAAAAAATAAAAGACGAACTTTAATATCAAAAAACACATCCCTTAATAGCGCTATTAATGATAGAATCTTATTTTAAATCACGTAACAAGGATTTTACATTGCTTCATGACGACACATTAAAAATCCTACCCATGTTTGACTTTAAGTTTGACATGATTTTTGCTGACCCTCCATATTTCTTATCTAATGGTGGTATAAGTATGCAGAGTGGAAAAGTTGTATGTGTAGATAAAGGGGATTGGGATAAAAGAGGAACACCTGAACAAATAGCAACATTTAATCATAAATGGATTTCCTTGTGTAAAGACAAACTAAAGGATAACGGAACTATTTGGGTAAGTGGAACATATCATAATATCTTTTCTGTGGCAAATTGTTTAACCGAATTAGGTTTCAAAATCCTTAATGTAATAACTTGGGCAAAAACTAACCCACCACCAAACATTAGTTGCAGATATTTCACATATTCAACGGAGTTTATTATATGGGCAAGAAAATCACCAAAAGTGCCTCATTACTATAATTATGATTTAATGAAAAAATTAAATGATAATAAGCAAATGACGGATGTTTGGCGTTTACCATCCATTGCTCGTTGGGAAAAATCTTGTGGTAAACATCCTACTCAAAAGCCATTGGCTTTATTATCACGTATCATAATGGCGTCCACACGCCCGTGTGATTGGATTCTAGACCCTTTCGCTGGCAGTTCTACTACTGGTATTGCGTCTAATCTTTTAGGAAGGCGTTTTCTTGGTATAGAAAAAGAACTTGAATTCTTGAATATGAGTAAAGCCAGAAGAATTGAGCTTGATGATAGTGAAAAATTTAATGAATACAGAAGTGAAATTAAAGATATACATTTATTAGAAGCAGCAGAGACTTCTGTCGCTGAAAATATTGTATTGAACGATTATGACTTGCCATTTTAATTTATCCTTAATTCCGCAGCATTTTAATTAATATTTTAAGTACCTGAGCAACAAAAAGTTGCCCAGGGCTTTGTCATGTCGTAAAATTCACCCAACTTAGTGCTACGTAGCAAAAGCGTTGAAAGTTACAGTAGACATGACAAAAATAGCAATAAAAAACGAAAATATCACTCCTTTCGGAGGAATTTTTTCCTGTAATGAATAAATTCACCAAACTTCTTGGTCCTGTAATAGACAAATGATATTTATACCCAATAAGGTATAAATATCATTCTTTTTATTTATTTTATACCCCAAAAGGTATAAAATAAATAATAATTGTTATATTTGCACCCGGAAGGGTATAATATGGTTGATACAGCATTAGTAATATTTGTAAAAGAGATGCGTAAGAAGTTTAATCTTACGCAGATGGATCTGGCTGCCAAATCGGGAGTAGGACTACGTTTCGTGCGCGACCTGGAACAAGGCAAACAGACCTTGCGCATGGACAAGATAAACCAAGTACTGACACTCTTCGGCCGCGAAGTGGGACCGGTGGAGACAAGCAAAGAGGAGAATAAGTAATGAAACGCGCCAACATCTACCTGTTTGATTACAAGGCAGGCACGCTGACAGAAGACGAGAGCGGGTTCACATTCGCCTATGACATCGAATTTCTGCGCTCAGACCATGCACAAGCCATCAGTCTTACCCTGCCACTGCGGGACGAGCCGTATCTTGACACCGTACTGTTTCCTTTCTTCGACGGGCTCATCCCTGAGGGCTGGCTGCTCAACATCGCGGAGCATAGCTGGAAAATAAACCAGCGCGACCGCATGTCGCTACTGCTCGCCTGCTGCAAAGATTGCATAGGAGCGGTGAGCGTGATACCCGAAAACGACTAAAATCCAGTAAGCCATGTGTAAATGTCTCTATTGCTATAAGGAGTTGAAAGAGGGTCAGAAAGATTATCATCCGGCCTGCGCCCGCAAATTTTTCGGGTCTAAAAACGCACCTGCACTACCCTTCGTGAGAGCGCAAATCGGTGAGTTGGCACAAGAGGTGGTGCGCTCCAAATCCACGCTCACCGGCGTTCAGGCCAAACTTTCACTCGACCTTAACAAGGGCGGCAACAACGAAACCGACCGCTTCACCATCGTGGGGCTGTGGGGAAAATATATTCTGAAACCGCAGACTGATTCCTATCGCGCGCTGCCAGAACTTGAAGACCTTACCATGCACCTGGCGGAGGCAGCGAAGATACGCGTCGTGCCGCACAGCCTGATAAAATTCCAGGATGGCGAACTATGTTACATCACCCGCCGGATAGACCGTCTTAACGATGGTTCAAAGTTGCCTATGGAGGACATGTGCCAGCTGTCGGAACGGCTCACGGAATACAAGTACAACGGTTCATACGAACAGATAGCCAAGTTGATAAAGCACTATTCCACCACGCCGAAGCTCGACCTGGTGAACTATTGGGAAGTAGTGGTGTTCTCATGGATAACGGGCAACTCTGACATGCACCTGAAAAATTTTTCGCTCTATGATGCCACGCCTGGCGAGCACACACTTACTCCCGCCTATGACATGCTCTCCACAGCCCTGGTAATGCCCGAAGACAAGGAGGAACTGGCACTGACGCTCGATGGGAAGAAGCGCAAAATAATGAAAAACGACTTCGTACGTTCTATCACCTGTTCGGGTATAGACGAGAAAGTAATCGATAATATAGCAAAGAAATTCAGCCACACGCTGCCCAAATGGTTTGAATTCATAGACCATTCATTTATTCCAGAAGACATGAAGAAGAAATACAAAAACCTCATTTTGCGCCGTATGATAATATTGAAATGAACAAGCTGATACATACACAAATTGAATAAATAAAAAAAAAGCATACACAGTGAAACATTTTTTCTGAAACGCACGTCTGAATTATTGAAAGCGCTTAACAAAGTAACAATAATAAAAATCAGAACAAAATGAAAAAACTATTATTTACCATCGCATTGCTGCTTGCCAGCACCATGAGTTTCGCCCAGACAGGTGATGACGTTATCAATGAATTCAAGGAAATGAAAAACGTTGAATTTGTCAATGCCTCCAAGTCAATGATATCAATGATGATATCAAAAGTCAATAATCCAATGATAAGTGATTTGGCCAAGAATATAGAATCGGTCAATGTGCTCAGTATGGATGAATGCAGTGACAAAATGAAAAAGGATGTTTCCGAACGCGTTAACAATCTGAAAGGCAAGGGCTATGAGGAAATGCTGCGCGCAAAAGACAATGACCAAAACGTGCTCATACTCACCAAGATGAACGGAGAAGACATCAAAGAACTGCTCTTGTTGACTGTTGAAGACAACGAAAACTGTCTGATACAGATTAAAGGCAATATCAAAAAAGAAGACATTGACAAAATAATGGGCATGGTCGGAAAGAAATGAATATGAAACAGTTAATTATTTCTCTACTTATAATATTTGCCGCACAGTCGGCTTACGGACAGACTGCCGCCCAAATATTCGATTTATTCAAGGACAAGCCCAAGGCTGAGTACGTACATGTGCCACGTCTGTTATTAAGCTTTGCTAAGAAATTTGCGAGCAAAGGCAATGATGAAGAGGCAAAGATGATAATGAGTCACATACATTCGGTGCGCGTGCTCGACTTGGAAGACTGCGACAAAAACGTGAAAGATGATTTCATCCGCGAGACACACAATTTAAACACCAACGGATACGAGCCTATGGTGCGGGTGAATGAAGACGGCGAAAAGGTTATGATTCTTACCAAGAGCAAAGACGATGTAATCAGCGAGATGCTGGTGCTGGTAAGCAGTCAGGATGACTGTACGCTGGTGCAGATTAAAGGGAAAATAAATCAGGACGAAATCAATCGACTGGTTGACGATAACACGCATAAAAAGAAAAAGTAAATAATGGACGCCTCTGAATATAAACGCATTTTCCTGCCACACAACCGACGAATGTATTGGGTGGCATGGAGGCTCACAGGCAATGCGCCCGAAGCTGAAGACCTGGTACAGGAGGCTTATCTCAAGCTATGGACCAAGCGCGACCAACTGGGCAGCATCAACAACACAGAGGCTTACTGCACGACACTGGTTAAGAATCTCTTCTATGACGACTGCCGGCGCAAACATCCGGAGATAGCAGACAGCCCGCCCGACGACCTGAATATCGCCGACGAAAGTGATACAAGCAGCAGTCTGGAACATCGCGACGAGTCGTCACATGTAAAACTGCTTATAAAAAAACTGCCCGCACAACAGCGGCAGATCATAACACTGAGAGACATAGATGACCTCTCGTATGATGAAATAGAAACCCGCACGGGTATAAACGGACCAAATATAAGAGTGCTGTTAAGTCGCGCCAGAAAACGAATTAGAGAACAATTTAAGGAGACATTGGATTATGAACGCAAATGAAATAAAAACATTACTTGACCGGTTTTACGATGGACAGACCACCGAAGCTGAAGAACAGGAGCTTAAAGACTTCTTCGGCAGCGGTCATGTGCCCGCGGAAATGGCAGAGGAGCAGGCGTTCTTTCAACAACTCCACACCCGGATGCTGCCAATACCCGATGGTATGGAGCAACGCTTAAACCGCCAAATTGATGGTTGGAACACCATCGAGAAAAAGTCGGCCCGCAAGGCGCGCATCATCAGCATGCGCTGGACAATAGGCGTGGCAGCAAGCATCATGCTGATATTCAGCATAGCTCTCTTCGTAAACAGCCGCACTGATATGAACAATTTCGCCAAGCAACAAGACACGTACGACAATCCTAAGGATGCTTATGCCGAGACACAACGTGCGCTGATGAAATTCTCCAAATCAATAAACAAAGGGCTGGCCAAGGTTGATGAAGTAACAAACAAAAAAAAGTAGAAAAATGAAACGATTACTGATAATATCAATTATAATGGCGCTGTGTGGCATTTGCCGTGCCCAGGACGCGCTGTTTCAAAAATATGAGGACGTAAATGGCGTTACCACTGTCTACATCTCTAAGGCTATGCTTCACATGATGCCACACATCAATGCCGGCAACAAAGACATCAGCAAGATAGCTTCCAAACTGGACCGCATACAGATACTGAGTTGTGATCGTCCTTCGCTCATCACCGGCATCAAGAAAATGGCAATAGCTATATATAAAAACGGAAAATACGAGTATATCATGCAGGTGAAGGAAGCGGGTGAACAAACCATTATATATCAGAAACCACATGGCGGAGGAAAAAATGAGTTTGTGCTGCTGAGCGATGAAAAAGACGAGTTGAACATCATCAACGTCTTTGGCACAATCACCCTGAATGAAATCAAAGATATAGCAGGTGGAAATTAGTGATAATAAGGTGAAAAGATAAAGGGATAAATTTATTTTACAACAAGTCTCAAAATACAGGCTTTTTTTGACCGAAGACATACTTGGGTTTAAAATAAGCTCGTATTTTGAGACTTTACATTTAGTTGAGAATCAGCGGTTTATATTTTTCAGGCATAATATAACATACTTCAACACCTGTTTTAAAGCCATTTTAAGTCAGAATGTGTAAAGACTATCAGTAACAGTTTTAAAATAATGTATAGTGATTCAGTAAGTATAACTACAAATGTGTATATTCCAGTCATAGTCAGCTAACGGTTACTTGGGGCGCGTTTAACCGTTAAATGCAACGCGATTAACCGTTAAATGAAGGTCAAAAAGGTGCTATTTGCAACACATTTTTTTCAAAACAGCTAACAGTCTGTATATCAGCACCTAACAAAACCGCTCCGGAATCGCGTATTTGCGACCGTGGGGAAACTGTTTTGAAATACAGACTGTTATTTATGGGGTGTTGTAAATTTTTTACCAATGTCCGCCAAACATTGAGGAAATGCGAAAGCGACTATCATCACAACAAATCTTGCCTTCGACAGATGGGGAGAAATCATCAAAAGCTTTTGTCATGATAAATCGGTTGACACACAAAGCACACTTGATCAACATGAACAGAATATCATACAGGCTTAAAGGAGCAAGAGACTTTAATGAAAAATCAACTAAACAATGACAATTAACAACTATTTTTCATACCTTTGCCAGTGATAATTTAGGGGTCCTTTTTTGAATTATCGCAGGGTCCACTTTTAGATTATTATATGCAGCATTTATGCGTCTAAAACTAAAAAAGGCCCGATACTCTGCGAAATCTCCAAAAAAATCATCGATTTCGCAAAGTATCGGGGTTGTTTTTGCAGTTTGACTTCTCATAAAACATATTTTATCACATAACCGAGGTTTTTGAATGGTTAAAAACACACATAACCGAGCCATTCTATCGTCTGACTTAGACACTAACTCTGACACTTTAAGTTAAACAACGGATGACGATAGCGCTGTATCTGTACCAAGCCTGCGTTCAACCGTTAGATGCAATCTTAAAAAGGCGTTAATACGCCCGACGCTTGTTTGGACAGAATCGTACATAAATCTCAAAGATTTTGCCTGTCCGGAGAAAGTTTAAGAAAAAAGTATTAATTTTGCTGCCAAATCAAAAATGTTGAACAAAGAGTGAACCAGTATCGCCGGAATCAGTGACCCAACATCAACCGGAATATGTAATCAGATACGCTTTTTGTAAATATTAATGCTGTGGAATTAAAATAAATTTTATGGAAGATAACAATAGCAATCTCATCATATATCAATCTGAAGATGGAAAGATTAGATTGGACGTTCGGTTGGAAAAAGAAACGGTTTGGCTCTCATTGGAACAGATGGCAGTACTGTTCGGCAAGTCAAAATCAACAATCAACGAGCATGTTCTGAATATTTATGAAGAAAAAGAACTTGATGAGGACAATACAAAAAGAAAAATCGGAATTCCCGATTTTTCTACCAAACCTACCAACTTCTATAATCTTGATGTTATCATTTCTGTAGGCTATAGAGTGAAATCCATTCAAGGTACTCGCTTCAGACAATGGGCAACATCACGATTGCACGAATACATCGTCAAAGGGTTTACGATGGATGACGAACGTTTGAAAAATTTGGGAGGCGGTACCTATTGGAAAGAGTTACTCGACCGCATCAGGGACATTCGTTCTTCAGAAAAAGTACTTTATCGACAAGTTCTTGATTTATCCATGTATTAGTTTTCCCAGTCCAAGACGAGAAAAATGTCCATCGCATGAAATATTCCACCAAACGGTGTGATATTTTCAAATATTATTGCTACTTTTGCCATGTCAGAATTATTCCATATCGTTTGTTTCGTAGCATTAAGGTGGATGAATTTTCTGGAATAGTCAAGTGCTCACAGACTTTTGTTTATCAGACACTTGCGTTTTTTGTAAATAATAATGCTGTGGAATTAAGGAATAAGCAATTTAACCGCAGGGTTGAAGAAAAAAGAGAGAGAACATCGCCGTCAGGAAGCTGCACGGCAAACAGGTGGACAAACCACGACCCCTCCAGCAACTCAATGTATTGTATACAAGGTTGCCCAAAAGGAGAAAGTAAAGACTTTCCCATTCGATAGCAAGTAATAGAAACCAAAGAAGATGTAGAGAAATATATTTTTGCGTTGAAAGAGCAGCTTATGCACTATATCGACTAGAATAATAATATCATGTTAAACTAATTATGACACTATTATGGATAGAAAAGAAGCCGAGATAAAGCTAAAAAGTAGTTTTGGCATAGCACATTTCTATGATGATCAATGGGAAGCTATTGATAAAATACTAAAGGGAGAAAGAATATTACTAATAGAAAGAACTGCATTTGGTAAGTCACTTTGCTATCAGTTTCCTGCTACCCAATTCCCGGGAATTACTATAATCTTTTCTCCTCTAATAGCCTTGATGCGTGATCAGGTAAAGGCACTAAAACAAAAAGGGATTCTTGCCGCATACATTAATTCAGAACAATCAAAAGAAGATAATGATGATGTGATAAAGCAGGCACTTGCAGGTATGATTAAAATTCTGTACATTGCTCCAGAGAGACAAGAGAACGAGGAATGGATTAAGGCCACAAGAGAAATGAAATTATCCATGATCGTTATAGATGAAGCTCATACTATTTCTACATGGGGCCACGATTTCCGTCCTGCTTTCCGTCGAATTATTGATTTGGTTAAGTTACTTCCAGTTTCTTTTCCTATACTTGCAACAACAGCGACAGCCACTAATCGGGTTCAAGAAGACATTCAGAGTCAGATAGGAGGGAAAATATCGACTATACGTGGCTCCTTAATTCGTAGCAATCTTATGCTTAAAGTTATTAAAGTATCTTCTGAAGATGAAAAAAAGCTTTGGTTAGCTGCAAATCTAAACAAAATAGATGGTACTGGGCTAATTTATACCGGAACAAGAGTCGATACAGAATCTTATAGTAATTGGTTAACGCATGTAGGAATTAATGCTGTTGGCTACAACGCAGGGCTAGATTCTGATACTAGAAAATACATTGAAAACGGATTAATGAATAATACATGGAAATGTGTGGTATCTACAAATGCTTTGGGCATGGGTATTGACAAACCTGATATTCGGTTTATAATTCACACTCAAATACCTGCTTCTCCTATCCATTACTATCAGGAAATCGGCCGTGCAGGTCGTGATGGAAAACCAAGTACTATCATCTTGTTCTATAATGACAAATTAGATTCCAAAGGTATTCCTACAGACTACAGTTTGCCGAAATCATTTATAGATAATGCACGGCCTTCCATAAAACTTTATGAAAGAGCCGTTGAGAAGTTGAAAAGTGAACCTCTGTCTGAAAGAGCCATTATGAAGGCAACTAATCTTAAGCAAACTCAAGTAAGAGTCATAAAGTCTGACTTAATTGATCAAAATATAATTAAAGAGGTTAAATATGGAAGCACCAAGGAATATGAATATCAATTTGGAGCTCCAAAACTAGACACGGAAAAATTTGAAGCATTAAGGGTTGCAAAATCAAAAGATTTGGATTCGATGGTTAATTATGTATATACAGAAATGCCTCGTATGAAGTATTTATGTAACTTCTTAGATTGTAACGAGAATACAAATTTTGATAATTGTGATAATACGAATCTTAAAAAGGAATCATTGGAAGTTCCACAAGAACTTAATAATAAACTTCAAGATTTTCATCTCAATTATTTTCCATTACTAAATACGGCAATTGCTACTTCAAAAACAGTGCAAGGTACTAAATGGAAAATCCTTATCACTCAGCCAAATGTGCTTGAAGTTAGAAAAGACGATATATTGTATAAGTCATGCACCATGGATAATTACACGTCAGTATTTGCTGAAGATGAAAAAGAAATTATCACTGAACTTATCAATAGTCATAAACAAAAAAAATCGAGATTGGTAAATGGATATGCAGCATCGTATTACGGAACTTCAAATGTGGGTACAGCAATACACAGATGTAAGTATGAAAATGGAGGCGATTTTCCTGATTTCCTGCTAAAACAAACATTAAGAGCGTTTGGGAAAAATTTCGGGAAAAACAAATTTGATTTGGTGCTTTATGTTCCACCTACTCAGTCTGGAGACCTAGTAAAAAACTTTGCCAGCAAATTTGCGTCTACCATTGTAGTTCAATTGAGCCATGGGTTAATAAAAAAACGTATTACAGATGAACAAAAAAAATTTCAAAACTCATATAACAAACGGGAAAATGTGGCAGATGCTTTTGATATTGACTCCAGTTTAGTTAATAAAAAAAGTATTATTCTTATTGATGATATTTTTGATAGTGGTGCTACAATAAAAGAAATTGGTAAAATGCTGACAGATAAAGGAGCAAAATGTATAATTCCCATGGTAATTGCAAAAACGGTTGGAGGTACATTATGAATAAACAAGAACTAACATATTGGATAACATTATCCATGATTCCACGGATGTGGACAAAACGAAAGAATGAGATTTATGTCAATTGCTTTAAGCATGAACCTCGGGTATCAATCATTCAGTTATTTGAGGATTCCAGTGTTTGGGATGATATTTCATTGACCGACGACGAAAAGTCTATGTTTACTGAAGCTAAGTCACAATTGTCTAATAATTCTTTTCTAGTGGAAGAGCTATTGGCTCAAGGATATGATATAATTCCTATTACATTTCCAGAATATCCTGCATTACTTAAGGAAAACCTTAAGGCAGGTGCACCAACCGTTATTTACACGAAGGGGAATAAAAAATTATTTCAAGAAAATGCCGTGGCCATTGTTGGATCAAGAAAAGCAGATTCTGTATCTCTGTCGTTTACGAGTAACATAGTTTCTAGTGCTACTCATGAGAATAAGGTTGTTGTGAGTGGTTTCGCAAAAGGTGTTGACCGTCAAGCCTTAGATGCAGCATTAGCATTCAACGGTAAATGTATTATTGTCCTCCCACAGGGTATTACGACTTTTGCCAGTGGATTTAAACAATACTACAAACCTATTTTGGAAGGAAAAGTTATTGTTATGAGTTCTTTCTTTCCAAAAGCACCTTGGAGCGTAGAATTTGCTATGGCTCGTAACCCGATTATTTATGGCCTCGCAAATGAAATATATGTAGCTCAATCCGATTCAAAAGGTGGTACTTGGTCAGGAGTATTAGATGGTCTGAGAAAGGGACGCACGATTTTTGTCAGATGTCCTGATTCCGGAGAGAAAAATGCGAATCGAGAACTTATCCAAAAAGGAGGAACTCCTATAGACTTCTATGGAAATGTCTGTAATACGAATTTTGCAGATAACAAGGCGCCTTACATTACAGCAAAAATTGATTATAATGATCTCATCGTTAAAGCCCTCAAAGGTGGCCCTTTATCTAGCAAGTCGATTATAGAAAAATGTAAATTTGACTGGAGTGATGTAAAAATGAAAAAGCAATTGCGCTCAATGTCCAATATAGAAGAAAGCAAATCGAAAAATAGAATATTTTTTCATTTGAAGGATTTTGTAGAACATACGTTATTCGATTAATTGAAAATTACTCAAGTGAGGAATCTCCTGCATATAGTGCTGAATTTCTTATGTTTCAGCTCGATAATAAGGAACAGGGCATAGAGGTTTACTATAAAGATGAAACTTTATGGATGACCCAAAAAGCTATGAGTGTTCTTTTTGATTGCTCTACAGATAACATTGGGCTACATTTAAAGAATATATATTCCGATGGAGAATTGTCAAAAGAGGCAACTACCGAGGAATTCTCGGTAGTTCGGAAAGAGGGAGATAGAAATGTTACTAGAAATCTCCTCTTTTACAATCTTGATGCTGTAATCTCAACTGGATATAGGAAAACTATGGGAGAATGGAAAGAATATAAAATAGAGCCAATTCAAACTTATGGAATGGATGCATCTTGAGAGTGTAAAATAAACTGTGTCAGGCTACATAATAAGCAGCTTGACAGAGTTTACTTTATACTCTCTGCTTTGATTTTGTCTGTTCAGCCATGTTATGAGAGAAAGTCTTAAATATATAAGTAGTTCCGAGGCAAGAGACGCAATCAACGAGTATGTCTCGTCGCACACCGCATTTTTGTTTTTTGCCAGTTATGATGCAAGCAGGGCGTACGTGACTAAATTGTCAGATGTCGACCCTGAAGTATTGCGATATAACTTCGGCGGTATCACCAATGATTCACCGGCAGGCCGGGCAATATCATCCCAGATAAGATGGAATCCGTGTCCGCAGGATTTTAAACAATACGATCGCTCTTTCCGGATAGTGAAGGAAAACCTTATGAGGGGGAACAGTTATTTGGTCAACCTTACCTGTGCCACTCCCGTTGACACGAATCTCACATTGCCGGATGTTTACGCATTGGCTGATGCCAAATATAAATTGATGGTGGAAAATTGTTTTGTATTCTTTTCGCCAGAGACATTTGTGCGAATTGAAGATGGAAAGCGAATCTCTTCCTATCCCATGAAAGGAACGATAGACGCGACGATACCTGATGCCGAGAAACGGCTGATGGACGATGTGAAAGAGGCTGCCGAGCATGCCACAATCACCGATCTCATCCGAAATGATCTCAGCAGGATAGCCAATCATGTGAGGGTAACCCGCTACCGTTATGTTGACAGGCTGGAAACATGCAACGGTCCCATCTTACAGACCAGCACGGAAATTGAGGGATGTCTGCCGGAAGGTGCTCAAAACAAGATGGGAGACCTCCTTTTCAGTATGATGCCGGCCGGATCGATAACAGGTGCGCCCAAAAAGAAGACGATGCAGATTATCTCCGATGCAGAGACTTACCACAGAGGATTTTATTCAGGTGTGGCTGGCATCTATGACGGCAGGAACCTGGATAGTTGTGTGATGATTCGCTATGTGGAACAGGATGGCAGGGGAATGACATATAAAAGTGGAGGAGGCATCACCGCAAAGAGCGATGCACGCAAAGAATATGAAGAGATGATACAAAAAATATATATACCGCATTAACATCATGAAGACATTTGTAGAGACAATCAATATTACTGATGGCGAACCCCTGCGTCTGGCATATCATAATAGAAGGATGAGCAGAACTGTGGCCCATTTTTATCCTGAGGCAGAAACCACAGACCTCGATACCGTGGTGGCACCGCCGATGATGACCGGCAAACAGAAGTGCAGAGTGGTGTATGGTGACCATATTGAGCATGTCTCTTATGAGCCTTATCGGATGCGTGAGGTGAAATCTCTCATGCTGGTGGATGGGGCTGACATTGATTATACCTATAAGAGTACAAACCGGGATGGACTTAATCTGCTGAGACAGAAACGAGGAGATGCCGATGAGATACTGATAGTAAAGCACGGCGAGATTACCGATACCAGCTATACCAATGTGGCTTTCTGGGATGGTGCGGAATGGTTTACACCTGTGCATCCGCTCCTTGATGGCACCTACAGGGCCTCGCTGATTGAAAAAGGTATCCTGCACGAACAAATGATCACACTACAAGATCTCGGTCGTTTTTCAAAGGTATCCCTGATCAATGCCATGATGAACCTCGGCGAAATGGAAGTGGCTGTGTCCGAGATAATCGGTGGAAACATTTGATTGGTTCTTGGTCAATTGGGGTAGGGGAAAATGACGGGCAGTGTGAATTCAACAGGCAAGTGCAAAATTTGAATTGGATTTCTTTTATTGACGGATAAATTTCATACCTTTGTATCATCATAAAAATTAAGAAGGACAATGAAAATAGTATTTGTTACAAACAATAAGAACAAGCTCTCTGAGATACAGGAAATATTGGGAGACAGGTTTGAGATAGTATCGCTGCGCGACATCAATTGCGACGTGGACATTCCTGAGACTGCCGACACGCTGGAAGGCAACGCACAGCAAAAGGCGCAATATGTGTGGGAACACTATCATCTGAACTGCTTTGCCGATGACACAGGACTGGAAGTGGCAACACTGGACGGGGCGCCGGGAGTGCGCAGCGCACGCTATGACGACACCACCGACCATGACAGCGAGGCCAATATGAGGAAGCTGTTGCGGGAATTAGGAGAAAATAACAACCGAAATGCACGATTCCGCACTGTTATTGCGTTAATACTCAATGGCGAGGTTACAGAGTTCGAGGGCATCGTCAACGGACATATCGCACGCGAGAAGCACGGGACAGAAGGTTTCGGATACGACCCGCTATTCGTGCCCGAGGGATACGACAAGTCGTTTGCCGAACTAGGAATGGAAATTAAAAACCATATCTCACACAGGGCAAGGGCCGTGGCAAAACTAGCTGAATATTTAAAAAACAAGCTTTAAAAGTCTCTAATTCTTTCCAATCCTTGCAAAACTGGAAAGAATTGGTTGATTAAAATAAAACATAAAGCAAAAGCTACATGAAAAAGATTATCCTGACACTCACCATGCTGGTTGCATCTGTCACTGCGAATGTGGCGGCAATAGGAACATGGACCGCCTATCCGGCTTATTACGACATCACTGAAGTGGAACAGGCGGGAACCACATTATATGTGCTGGCATCCAAAGGGCTGTTCTCATACGGCACCGGTGACCGGAGCGTGCGCACCTACGACAAAGTGAACGCGCTGAGCGATTGCGAAATCGCCCACATCAAATGGTGCGGCAGTGCCAGGCGCCTGGTGATAATCTACGAAAACCAAAATATAGACTTGCTCAACGCCGGCGGCACGGTGACCAACATCTCCGACTATTACAACAAGCCGATGACAGAAGACAAGACGGTGAACAGCATCTATGTGGACGGCAACTACGCATATCTGAGCACCGGATTCGGGATAATCAAACTTAACGTCAAGGATGCCGAGATTAGCGACACCTACGATTTGGGATTCAAAGTGAACTATTCGTATATCCGGGACGGCAAGATATATGCAGCATCCGGCACCAACGGACTCTTTGCAGCATCCACAAACAGCAACCTGCAGGATAAGGACAAGTGGACCCGTGTGGGCGACTACACCCCCAAGAGTACCGACATCGACGCCACCCTGCTCGCCACAGCCAAAGCCGCAAATCCGGGCGGACCAAAATACAATCACTTCCATTTCATGACCTTTCAGAACAACAGGCTCTATACCAGTGGCGGTTATTTCGCCTCGGGCGGTGAAGACATGCGGTACCCGGGAACAATACAGACACTGAGCGGCGACGACTGGACAATATACGAAGACCGTATAGACACGATCACAAAATATTCGTACATAGACAACAACTGCGTGGCTGTGGACCCGTTCGACGGAAACCATGTGTTCGCAGCTGGAAAGACTGGATTGTATGAATTTGAAAGCGGCAAACTGAAAGCATATTATAACAAAGACAACAGTCCGCTGCACGGAGCTATTGACAGAGGTGTGGAACTGGACAACAACTATGTATTGATAATGGGAATGACTTTTGATACCGCGGGCAACCTGTGGATACTCAACAGCCAGAGCAGCAGCAACACAATACTGGAATATACAAAGGGCGGCAAATGGGTATCACACCATAACACTGCGCTGATGAACGGAGAGGTGGGACTATGGAACATGACGAGCCCGATGATAGACAGCCGCGGGCTGATGTGGCTTGTCAACGACTCGTGGAGCCTGCCCTTGCTGGCTTACTACAACATATCTTCCGACAAAATGAAAACATACCGTTCATTTGTCAATGAGGACGGCACCGCCGTAAGCCCCAGTCAGGGCGTGAGATGCGTGGCAGAAGACCTGGGAGGAAACATATGGGTGGGAACCAGTGCCGGTCCGCTGCTCATCCTTTCATCACAAATTGGCACCGACGACGACACCTTCACCCAAGTAAAGGTGCCACGCAACGATGGCACCAACTATGCCGACTACCTGCTGACCGGCGTTGACATCACCTGCATAGCCATCGATGGCGCCAATCGCAAGTGGATGGGCACCAATGGCAACGGTGTCTACACGATATCAAGCGACAATATGACGCAGGTACATCATTTCACCTCATCAAACAGCAGTCTGTTGTCTAACATCATACATTCCATATCCATAGACAATGCCACGGGCAGGGTTTTCATAGGCACAGACAAAGGATTGTGCTCGTATATGAATGATGCCACAGGGGCTGTAACCACGATGAGCAGGGACAGTGTCTACGCCTATCCCAATCCGGTACGCCCCGACTACACGGGATTGATAAGTGTGGTGGGATTGTCTTATGATGCCGACATCAAGATCGTGACAAGCAACGGCGTTCTGGTCAACGAGGGACGCTCCAACGGAGGCATGTACACATGGGACGGCTGTGACACCGGTGGCAGACAGGTGGCCAGCGGCGTATATATGGTACAAGCCGCAACATCTGAGGGCGACAAAGGGACTGTCTGCAAAATCGCTATTGTGAGATGACCACGGGCAACAAAGCAGTCTATTCCATTGTAGCCGTTTTTACATTGCTACAGATACTGATGCTTGTCATTTTCGGATACACCCCTTATCCGGACAGCGACGGATACATCAAACTGGCCCGGATATGCATCGCCCACGGACAGCCATATCCCGTGGAATTGCACAATCTTGAATTTATCTGGAATGTGGGCGCCATCAACGCAGTGGTGATTTCACTAAAACTGTTTGGCTCGTGCACGCCTCTACTTGTTACATATGCATTGATGAAAGGTGCCACGGCACTCCTTCTGTACAAGATAGCGCGACTCACGGCATCCGGCAAAACCGCATTTATCGCACTGGCCATATACGTCCTCTATCCCGCCAACTACGGGGAAGCCACATCCGTGCAGAGCGAACTGCCATTCGTATTCTTCATGATGCTGGCAACATACATTTATCTGCGCAAACAAAATAAGGTCATGGCATCCATCATTGCCGGAGCGGTAATGGGCATAGCCAACTGGTTCCGTCCGATGGCAATGATTTTCATGTTGTCGCTGCTCGTGGTAAAGCCGCGCAGGAGATGGATTACGCTCGTTACCGGCTATGCGCTGATGATATGTGTGATAGGCGGCATCAGCCACACACGCACAGGACGGTTCATCTATCAGGCAGAAACGGGATGGATGGCTCTGATGCAATACCATTGGAACCACGACAGCCACCCCACTGGCAGTGACCCGATGATAACAGCACCAGGCATGGACTGCGTACAAAGAGACTCCCTGTGGCGCTCGCATTTCATCTCATGGCTAAAGGATAATCCGGATGAATACGTGGGGCAAATGCCAATAAAGATAGCCAAGACATACGTATCCGACAATCCGAACATGTGTGCTTACATGTCTGCGAAAGACAAACACAAAGGATATATGTACGAAAACATAAGCATGAAGGCGCTGCAGAGCAGTTTCCCGCATTATTCGCCCATACAGACACTCACAATCTGCAATCTCATCTTTTATTATCTCATCATGGCACTCTTCATCATGGGGTGCGTGGAGACAATAAGACGCAGAGACAACAAGATGATGCTCACTGTCTGCATATTTGTCATGGGAACAGCAACGCTGGCTCTTGTGGGGCACGGCGAGGCACGATTCCACACTCCATACATGCCATTCATCATAATATGCGCGGCATATTTCATACAATCAGCAATAACATCAGTCCATACAAAAAAGGCTGTGGCAGAAGTGAATCCTGACACAGCCCCGGAAAATCCATGAATAACGTTATTTTCCGATAACCTCCAGCATATATATTGCGTCGAGACTCCAGAGAGCGGCATCGTTAGTGGAGATACCGTCCCATTCTTCGAGTTTCTCGGGCACATCCGGGGGCATGACGTCGTGCAAAGAGAACACGCCACGCGCCTCGTGCTCAACACGTGTCCACAAATCATTCCATGCCCCGGCAGCCAACCGGCTGTCTTTGTTTTTATAAGCAGCATAAGCCATCAGCCGGCGCACGGGAAACTTATTTGATGAAATATCCCATGCCCTGCGCTTGTAATTGGTGGCATGGTCGAGCCATGCCCGGCTGAACGACGGAACATCGACCATCTCCAACATCTCGTTCATGACCTCGAAACCTCCCATAATCGTCATCAGATGATTGGTGTTCAGCATAGTGGTGTCACCATCGAAAGAGATTACACCCGTTGCCGGGTCATAGCCCAATGCCTTGTTGCCCGTGAAAAGGCCATGACGCAGCGCACCGATGCTCTTCATGCCCGTGATAATCTTGTCACGATACGCCGTGTTGCCGGTGCGCTCCCACTCTGTCATCCAGTTTCCGGCATACGCCAGCCAGTCGGGACCTATGCGCAGACGTGCGGGAGCGCTGCACGGATACTGGCTCCGTGGTTCAGCCAGGCGCATGGGGTCTATCTTGTAGAGCATCAGGTCGGCATCACGCACAGCAGACATCAGGTCGCCGATACGCTCATCGGTGGTGAGATAATAATAGAAACGGTTGAACGCAGCCTGCGAGATGCGCGCCTCCTTGGCACCGCACCCCCAATGGCTCACATTGTGGCGCGAGCCAAGACCGGCCATATCCCCGATGTGATAGGTGTCCACCTCACTGTTGTGACGTGTCATCGCCTCTGCCATGTGCAGAATGTCGCTACGACCTGTACGCAGGAACGAATACCAAAGCCAGTCGGGTGTGGCCAGTTCGGTGTTGTCCCACGCAAACCCGCCCACGTCATACCGCCACTCATGACGCTCGGCATCATAGGCGTGCATGATATCACCATAGCTCCAAAAGCCATACCAATGGTTACAGGCGATGGCTTTCTCATAGAAAGAGAGATATTGCGAGAGACGTTTCTCCACTTTCGCGCGGGCAGCGACAGAAGAATCGGGCAGCGACCAGATGCCGAAAGCATGTTTGTCGTGCAGATATTCGGGCAACGGCATCAGCCGGGCATCGGCATCCAGCTCGGACGCCGTCTGCGCAACACCCTGTTTGCCCGGGTAAGAGGATTGGGGAATGAGATACAGCGTGCTTGTGCGGGCGATGCCATAAGGCGTGCTCATGCCATCCTGCACATCCTCGTAACTGGCCAGGAGATTATGGACCACCTTGTCATAATGCCGCAAATCCATCGCCTCTGCCTCCGGACTCCACAGCCACAGGGTGACATCAGCCACAGGGGTGCGCGCATTTTCTATTTCGATGGCCGAGGGATATGATTGCCAGAAGTCTGCCAACTGCACACCAATACCACCCGACACATCGCCCACAAAAGCGTAGCCGTCTGCCCGGTGTCCCGAGTAGGTGCCAATCCACGGCGAGTCTGCCGTGGCACGTTTTCGTATGGTGAAGCCCTCGTCAGAGAGCTGCGAGAGCCGGTAGCCGTCCCATTGCGCCCAGTTGCGGAGCAGAAACCGGTTATCCTCATCAAATGTATTGACATCAGGTATGCGTCTGCCTGCCATCTGCAGGACCTGCATGTTCACACCGGCCGACTGCTTTCGCTTTTCCGGTTTCTGTTTACCACCGTCAATGCCGACGACCGGCACGTCGTGGCGCAAGTCACGCCTTCCGTCGAGTGGTTGCACAGGTTCGCTCCACACACCGCCATTGCCGCACGAAAAGGCGATATGGCGGTTGTAAACCTCCTCGCGCATAGGCACCGAGAAACGCAACCCGAACGAATGAATGAAGTCACGGTCTTGATTTCCATCATAAACAAAAGAAAATACCATCTTTATTTGCTCGCTGCGAGCATAAAAGTACATACGCAGGGTAAATGGCAGCCATGATCGGTTGGCGCCGCTCATGGAACCGTCAATTTTAACCACGGCACGTACATTGCCGGCACGCTCCACGCTCACGTTACCTATCTTGCTCTCAAACGATGTGAAATGAATATCGCCGTCACCACCGCTTGGACGGTTTTGGATGGATGCGACAAGTCGTGCAGCATCGCCAATCTTGGTGTTTCCGAGATACAGACTATCGAGAATAGCATTGCCTGACTTTGAAATATAAGCCCGGACCTTGCCTGTCGATATTGTTATACGACCGGGAGCGTCGCTTATCTGTAAGCCTTTTCCGACCGCATATCCAGAGATTGATGACGTCCCGGCGGTTATCCGCAGTCCGTTGGTGTTTGCCGGCACCACAGCAGCCATGCCGGCCCACTTCACCGAACCGTCTTGCCAACGTGCGTTAACCCACTTGTCCGCAGCAATCCCGTCACCCAATGATAGCGAAGATATATCTTTCAACTCACCCTTGGCAAAGGGAACGCCGAAACTCACGGGCTTGTCTGTCGTAGGAATAGCGCCCACCCAACGCAATGGTACGTCGACAGGCATGGATTTGTAATATTTGAAATTTGCCATCCTGGTGCGCGACTGTGTGGTGCGGAATCCAAACCACCCACTCTTCAATGGATTGTCATCGGTATAATCCACAAGCAATTGACCGTCGATGAAATATTGTACACGGTTGCCAATATTGCGTAATCGTATATGATACCAGTGGTTGGGACGCAAGAGATGCCGGGCGTCAGTGTATTCGCGCAATACCCGCGGACGCTTCGCCGAATCAGTTACACCGGCTTCATCGCCGTCATAACGACGGAATCTGGTGGTGGAGTTGTTGTTTCCGCCGTAACCCATGTAGTACATCCGGAGAGTGTAGCATCTCAGGAAAATTCCATTGCGCCATGTCATGCGTGCCCGGATGTCATCAAACTTCGGGTCTTGCGCCATCCAGAAACAGTTGAGGTCTGACAGACGGTCACCGGGACGCCCTTCGTCCATCACACAGGCATCATACTCTATGGTCATGCCGCCGGTCATCTTCTCCTTGCGCCACAGCGTGAGTCCCTTGGGTGACATGATTTCACAGGTGTCTCCGCCAATAAACGAAACTTTATAATCGGGTGATTCCGACTCCACCCGCCAGTATTTGTCAAACCGGCTCTTGTCCAGTCCGCCGCCTTTAGCATAAGCGGACAAGGTCGATAGCGCCATTAATCCCGCAAAAAACAGTTTGGTAATCATCATTGCTTAATAGATAGTTTGTGTGTGCAAATATAAGCAATTATCCAATACGGTGCAAGATATAAATTGTTTTGTTCAATAATATCCATTGATGGAAATCAAACAGTTATAAAAAAAGCCAAGACGAAGTTACGTCTTGGCTTGAAAAGAGATTATTTATTGATTGATGTTATCGGGTTTCTGATGCCCTTCATATTGACAAGGAATGCCTTGGCTGTGCCAAAACGCAGAAACATGTCAAGCCGCACGGGGATGTGGTTTTGGTCATCGGTGACGAAGAAACGCACAATCTCCTTGTATCTGCCATCGTCGGACTCTAGATACGACAGTTGAAGACAACGGTACTTCACGCCGTTATCAGCCTTAACAGTGGTTTTGCCACGATATTTAATCTGGGCCGGCGTACGGTTTTTTCCATCTGCAATGTAGAAAGGCACAATGTTTCCATTCTTCCATCCGGCCGGGTTGAATGAGCGTGCACGCAAGAATATGTTCATCATGTCATAGATGCAATCCTGATAGGTATGCTCCTGCCAGGAATGGCTACCGTCATTATTCTGCCGGTGCTGACGCACATGACAGTTGCCGTTGGGATAATTGTAGAATATCTCGTCCACGGTGTACCGGCTGCCCTCACGAGCTCCCTTGCGGTAATAGAGCGGTGCCATTTCGAGAGACGAGTAGCAGAGCAATGTGTCGCGCAGAACGAAGAAATCGTCCACCTTATTATTGCCACGCGTGGTCAGACTGCCACGGTATGCCTGATGACCGCCGAAAGTGCTCTGCACGGTGTACATGGAGGCGGTGCCTGCCTTGACCCATACGAATTTCCAGTTATAATAAAGATTGTATGAGAGAAACTCTCCCGACTGAAACGCTTCATTATGGAATGTACATTGAGCCTCCGCCACTGCTGATATCAGTAGCAGCGCAGACATTATCATTACCTTTATATGCTTCATAAATAAAATGATTTTAATGAATCCAAGTCCCGCCGGGTCTGGATTGTGTTGATAATTATTACATTTATTATATCGTTGGAATATACTGAATTCCGAGTTTCTTTGCCCTCTGCAGATTCTGACGCTTTACCGTCTTCTCCTTGTCTGCCTTCTGTTTGATAATCTTTTCGGGCTTTTGCTTGGCAATGTCGCGCGCCTTGGGATCCCATGTCAGGGTCACATCCCGCTTTGCCTTGCACTCTATGGCCTCGGGGTAATAATACACATCCTCAGGCTGCAGGTCTTTGTCGAAATCTCCGGTGTCCCATCGTCCGTTGCCGTTGCTGTCTACAAACATGCGCAGATAATAAGTTTCGGGCCTGACATAGAAGAACTCTGCCGTTCCCGTATTGGAAGACACCTCCTTGACCACATTGTCGCTACCGTTAAGCAATTGTGCCACCACTTGTTTACCACTCATGCCACTGATGGTGACGAAGAGCGTACTGTATTCATCGGTGGTCTTAACCTTGAATCCGCTCTTTGTGCGTCCGGAGGCAAAACCATAAATGTCTACAAAGGCGGCACTGTCTATCTCCAGACTGTACTCTATACCCGGACGCCACTCACCCACAAGCTCAAAGTTGCGGTGCATAGAAAGAGTGTCCTTGCCGGTGGAGTCGGTCACCTCTTTGTTATGCTTGTTTTTCAGCAAATGGAAGATAAACGGCGACTTATACCACAGCGTGTCGTGCTTGGAATAGAGATGTATCTTGGACGTGTCCACCACCCCCAGAGGAGTGAGTGACGACATACTGATATTTTTGTCGGGATCTATTTCAGATGATGCGTCTATTTCCATTTTCAAAGCCACAGGCTTCATCTCCGTCTCAAACTTCACGCCTTTCTTCTCTGCCTTTTCCTGTTTCTTTTTCCACTCGGCAATATCCTTTTGCTTCTGCTTCATGCGCTTGGCGTAAGGCTCTTTGGACAAAATCTGGAGTGTGTCTGTCTGAGGTTTGAGCATACCCATCGAATCGGTCATCAGATACTTCAGTTGGACGCTCAATGTGTCCTGGTTTACAAGTGCCGTGTCGCGCAACCAATAATTGATGGTGTCGCGTTTGGCATTGCTCTCTACGATAAAGGCATTTTTCTCATCAAAGTTAAGTCCCTTTATCTTTGGCAGTTGCGGACTTCCGTAACTATAATATAGCGTGAAATGGTTTGCCTCCTTGCGCTCGCTTTTCACAAGATAGCGGTCTGTCTGTATCTCGGTGAATGCACGCAGCACTACGTTATCCGGCTGGAAGTGTGTGTATGGTATGCTACGGATGGAATCGATGTGCAATGAGTCGCGCCAGATGGTGTCGGGCCGTGTGTCAGGTCTGAAAGAGGGAGCAAGAATGTCGTGATTGAAGGCTATCTGCTCACTCTTCTGCGTGAACTTATAGTTGCCGTCGGCATCTTTCAGGGCATATACGCGGTATTTTCCGGGTGCCACACCCTTGATGACGAAATGGCCTCGGCTGTCGGTACGTGCCACACGGAGCAATGGAGACTTGCGGAATATCGTATCTGAAAGATTGCTATACAGACCCACAAGTATCCCCTTGACCGGTTCCAGATTTTCTGCTTCCAGCACGTGACCTGATACTTCCATGGTATCTATCACTGCACCGGTGGAGAAACTATATGTGTAATTGCCCAACGGGTTGTTCTCATTATTGTCCGAAATGGCGTCAGAGAAATCTACAGTGTACGTGGTGTTGGACTTGAGCGAATCTTTCAGTTCCACAACAATACTCTTGCCCTGCCCTTTAATCTCCGGCACTTCAAGTTGCGGGGGTGACACGATGACGTTCTCGGTGGGATTGTCTACCTTGATAAATTCATTGAAATAAATATTTATCTTGCGTGATTTCACATTGACACCCTTGTCTGCCGGCGATGCCTTAATCACAGATGGTGGTGTCTCGTCAAACCACCCGCCGTCGGGCTGTCCCATCTTGGCACAGGAGGTAAGCAAGAATAAGGAAAAGATGAAGAGATGAGAAAAAGGAAAAGACCTTGGGGATGAAAAATTAATTATCATCCTATCATTCAACTTATGGAAATATACTTTTCTCATTTTTTCAATCTTTCATTATTTCACTTTATATTTAATTCATTTTCAGCATCTCGTCGATGTTCTTGCGACTGTTACTCAGACGTGGAATCTTGTGCTGTCCGCCCAGTTTCCCCTTGTCTTTGAGCCAGTCGGAGAACAAGCCCGTGCGGGCCTTGACAATCTCCAGATGTTGCAAGGTGACATTCTTGAAACGTTTTGCCTCATAGTCACTGTTCAGTGACTGCAACTTGCGATCCAGGATGTCACTGAATTCATACATATCCATAGGTTCTTTGGCAAACTCTACGAGCCACTGATGACGGCACTTGGCTTTCTCGTCCATGAAGACGGGCGCTGCGGTATAGTCCAATATCTCGGCTCCTGTCTTTTCGCATGCAAAGGCCAGACCTTTCTCGGCATTGTCCATAATCAATTCCTCTCCAAAGGCATTGATGAAATATTTGGTGCGGCCGGTGATGACAAACTTATACGGGTTCTTGGATGTGAAACTCACCGTGTCGCCTATCATATACCGCCACAATCCACACGAGGATGTTATCATCATGGCATAGTTGACATCTGTCTCAACACCCCATATGGGAACAATATTGGGATGTTCGCTACCCAGTTCGCTCATCGGCACAAACTCATAGAATATGCCATAGTCGAGCATCAGCAGCATAGACTTGTCTTCCGGGTCGCTCTGTATGCCGAAGAATCCCTCACTGGCATTATACGTCTCCATATAGTGCATGCGCGGGGATGTGATAAGTTGCTCGTATTGTTTGCGGTATGGAGTGAATGCGATACCACCATGGAAGAACACTTCCAGATTGGGCCAAACCTCTTCGAGATGCTTCTTGCCACTGAGTTCCATCACCCGCACCAATACGGAGAGCATCCATGAAGGCACACCGGAGATGTTGGTAACGTTCTTCTTTATCGTTTCTCGGGCTATGCGGTCACGCTTTACATCGAAATCGCTCAGCAGGGCTGTCGACTTCTTTGGCACACGGACAAGATTTGCCAACGGATTGATATTTTCAATGAGAATGGCACTGAGGTCACCCACAAGACTGTCGGTGAGATTATAATTAGGCGAGTGGCTGCCGCCCAAGATCAGACTCTTGCCATCAAAAATACGACTTTCTGGATTGTTGAGCAGATACAGCGCCACAGTATCCTTGCCGCCCTGATAGTGGACATGTTGCAATCCCTCGTTGGAGACAGGGATAAATTTACTCTTGTCGTTTGTGGTACCCGATGACTTGGCATACCACTTCACCTGTCCCGGCCACAGCACATTGCTCTCGCCATGACGCATACAGTCAATAAATCCCTTAAGATCCTCATAAGTGTTTACGGGGATATTACGGGCGAAATCATCGTATGTTTTGGTATTGTTCAATAAATGATTGCGGCCATACTCTGTGCTTCGGCCACGCTCTATAAGATAATCGAGCATCTGATGCTGCATCGCTTCCGCATCATTATTGTGCCGCTCCAATTCCTTTTGGCGTGACAGGAAGTACTTTCCCGCTATACTAGTTAAAGACATTTACGCGTATTATCATTTTAAGTTGCAAAGATACAGTAAATTGAAGAATATACAAAATAATTTGTCTATTTTAATATTGTCACTC
>OBMA010000097.1_pt1 | contig 40418 bp, 35 predicted proteins | sample 1539141 | NCBI WGS metagenome assembly OBMA01 (sample SAMEA3991484, study PRJEB22521) | metagenome | biome: anthropogenic terrestrial biome; feature: sewage plant; material: raw primary sludge | place: Sweden | collected 2012-09-26
TTAGGGCTCGGTAGGGACTTTCACCCATAAGATTACGCCCATGCTGGGCGTACCAAAAAAAAGACATCTTCAAAATTGAAAATGTCTTCTTTGTTGGGATACCCGGACTCGAACCAGGAATGACAGGACCAGAATCTGTTGTGTTACCATTACACCATATCCCAAAAAAATGATCAATCGTATTATTTGCGATTTGCGTTTGCAAAGGTACAGCCTTTTTTCTAAATCACCAAATTTTTTCTTTAACTTTTTGCCTGAATATTAATTTTTTGATGGTTTTTAAACAAACCTCCTTCAATAAAACACAAAGACATACTGCCCTTTCCTAAAAAACATCAAATAAAAAAACATTTTCATTGATTATTCAATAAATAGATGTAACTTTGTAGAATAAATAAAATAAAATTTAATGGTAGAGACAAAACAACTGGTTAACACAATTACCAAAGGTATTCAAGAGAAAAAAGGTTCTGGCATAATTATTGCAGACTTGACAAATATGGACGGTTCCATTGCAAATTATTTCGTAATATGTCAGGGTAATTCACCGACTCAGGTGGAGGCCATCACCGAATCGGTGGGTGACTATGTACGCAAGAATGCCGGGGAGAAACCTATCCATGTAACCGGACTTGGTGCCGATCAATGGGTGGCTATGGACTATAGTGATGTTTTGGTGCACATCTTTTTGCCTGAGACTCGTTCGTTCTATGACCTCGAAAACCTCTGGCAAGATGCAAAGTTAACCCACGTTCCAGACATAGATTAAACAATTTTTACATTTGAGAATGGACAACAAAAACAACTCGTATAATAACGACAACCAGCCTAAGATGCCTAAGTTCAACATGAACTGGATTTATGCCATCGTACTCATCGGCCTGGTTATCCTTTTCCTTTCAGGTGGAGGTGATGCCCTTGGAAGCAGCGGAGCAGGTCAGGATGCTACATATACGAAATTCAAGGAGTATGTGCAAAAAGGCTATGCCCAAAGCGTAACCATCAACAAGAGTGAAAGCACACTCAAAATGTATGTAAAGCCTAGAAACATCCGCGACGTATTCAGTATGAGTGCCAAGCAGGTCGGATCCAATCCATATGTCAACGTGGAGTTTGGTTCAGTGGACGAACTGGAGAAATATCTTACTGTCGAACAAAAGGCTGGCAAGATTATTGACTTCAGTTACGAAAACAAGAAAGGCAACGACATAGTAAACATACTGATTAATTTCTCGCCATTCATTCTGATGATTTTCCTTTGGATATTCCTCATGCGCCGTTGGGGCAACGGAGGTGGTGGAGGTGGCGGCGTGTTCAGCGTCGGCAAGAGCAAAGCCAAAATGTATGAAAAAGGAAATGAAATTGGTGTCACATTTAAAGATGTGGCGGGGCAAGTTGGTGCGAAACAAGAGATTGAAGAGATTGTGGAGTTTCTGAAGAACCCGGAAAAATATACCGATTTGGGAGGAAAAATCCCTAAGGGTGCATTACTTGTAGGACCTCCAGGAACTGGTAAAACACTATTGGCAAAAGCCGTAGCTGGTGAAGCCAGCGTACCATTCTTCTCAATGAGTGGATCCGATTTTGTTGAAATGTTTGTCGGCGTGGGTGCAAGCCGTGTGCGCGACACATTCCAAAGAGCCAAAGAGAAAGCACCAAGCATAATCTTTATCGATGAGATTGACGCCATCGGTCGTGCCCGCAGCAAGAATCCATCCATGGGTGGCAATGATGAACGTGAGAACACACTAAACGCTCTGCTCACCGAGATGGACGGTTTCGGCACCAACAGTGGCGTAATCATCTTGGCAGCTACCAATCGTGTGGATATGCTCGACAAGGCACTGTTGCGTGCAGGTCGTTTTGACAGACAAATAAATGTAGACTTACCCGACCTGAATGAACGTAAGGAGATATTCCAAGTGCATCTAAAACCCGTAAAGATAGATGACACCGTAGACATCGATCTGTTAGCTCGTCAGACTCCAGGATTCTCGGGTGCCGACATTGCGAACGTTTGCAATGAGGCAGCATTGATAGCTGCAAGACATGACAAAAAGTCAGTAGGCAAGCAGGATTTCTTGGACGCTGTAGACAGGATCATCGGTGGCCTAGAGAAGAAAACAAAAGTGATGACGGCCAATGAGAAGCGTACAATTGCGTTACACGAAGCCGGCCATGCCACTATCTCATGGTTCTGCGAACATGCCAACCCGCTGGTCAAAGTTTCAATCGTGCCACGTGGACGTGCACTTGGAGCAGCTTGGTATCTGCCAGAAGAACGCTCCATCACAACAAAGGAGGAGATGCTTGACGAGATGTGCTCGCTACTTGGTGGACGTGCTGCTGAAGAACTCTTCACTGGGCACATATCGACAGGTGCGATGAACGATCTCGAACGTACCACAAAGAGTGCGTTTGGAATGATTGCCTATCTCGGTATGAGTGACCGTCTTCCAAATATTTGCTATTACAACAACCAAGATTATCAATTCCAACGTCCATATTCGGAAACCACTGCCAAGGTTGTAGACGACGAAGTACTGAAAATGATAAACGAGCAATATGACCGTGCCAAACGGCTGTTGGTAGAACATAAAGAGGGTCACAGCCAATTGGCAGAACTGCTTATCAAGCGTGAGGTCATCATGGCTGAAGACGTTGAGCAAATTTTCGGAAAGCGCCAGTGGGTAAGCCGTTCCAAGGAGATTATGGAAGACAATCTGCCTAATATTGAAGACATGCCTGACGAAGTAAAAAAGGCAGAAGAAGAATATAGAAAAGCTGAAGCTGAAAAGCTGAAAGAAAAAGACAAGGAAAACGACAAATAATCAAAATATTCCAGAACATTCCCATAAGGTATATTCTGGAATATTAATTTTAATATTATGAGTGGTAAGTTGAAGAATTTAATCGTCAGAACAATTACAGGAGTACTGTTTGTTGCAATAATGGTGGCAGGATTTCTGCGTCCAACAGCAATGATATTCCTCTTTGCGATTATCACAGGCATGACGATTTGGGAATATTGTGGATTAGTAAATGATATTAAAACCATTTCCGTCAACCGTTTCATCTCTACCGTTGCCGGCGTATATATGTTTCTTGCCATTGCAGGAATAAACAGTGGTATCATTCAGAATAACGGTGTGCTCATACCGTATCTACTTACTATTATATATCTCTTTATCAGCGAACTATATACCAAAAACGAAAACGCCATTCATGATTGGGCATACACGATGCTGTCACAGATGTATATAGCACTCCCTTTCTCCATGATTAATGTGTTGGCGTTCCGCACGTCACCAGACGGCATGATAAACTTTCACTATCTGTTGCCACTGAGCGTGTTCATATTTTTGTGGGCCAACGACACTGGTGCATATTGCAGCGGCTCGCTATTCGGCAAACACAAACTGTTCCCGCGCATATCACCTGGAAAAAGTTGGGAAGGCAGCATCGGAGGCGGTCTCTTCGTATTGATTATTGCCGGAGTGATTGGTTTTTTACAATCTAAAGGAGACAACGCATCAGGTCTGAACATTCAGGAATGGCTCGGACTAGGATTGACAGTAGTAGTCTTCGGTACATGGGGCGATCTCGTCGAAAGTCTTTTCAAACGTACTCTAGGTATAAAAGATAGTGGAAATATATTACCTGGACACGGCGGAATGCTAGACAGATTCGACTCATCACTCATGGCAATACCTGCCGCGGTGATTTACATCTACACACTGCAATTGTTCTAAACAAAAGAAGACATATCAAAAGTCATTTTTCAATCGCAGAATGATTACTTATATGACATTCGTTTGTTTTTCACCAATCAACGTACTATACATTATGCTAGCTGCATTATCAGGAGCTACACTATCGCCCAAACGATGCATTACTTCAGAATAGCCTGAAAGCATCGTGTTGCGACTTTCAGTATTGCTAAGCAGTGAGTTCAATTCATTGGAAATGTTTTCGACAGTGAACGTATCTGCCACTAATTCGCGCACCACCTCTCTGCCTGCAATGAGATTTACAAGTGAGATATACTTTACTTTCAATATATGACGGCGCAAAAAAGCGATTAACTTTGGTATAGGAGTCTCATAACAAACCACCTGCGGGACATTGAACAGAGCTGTTTCGAGAGTAGCTGTGCCACTGGTGACTAGTGCAGCTGCGGAATTTGCAAGCAAGGCATAAGTATCATTATCAATGAGATGCACATGCGTGCCATTGATGAATTTGGTATAATATTCTTCAGTTATTCCTGGTGCTCCCGCTAATACCATCTGATAACCATGATATCTGTCAGCAGCCTCTATCATGGCAGGTAAATTGTCTTTTATCTCTTGCTTACGACTTCCTGCAAGCAATGCTATTATCGGTTTTTCTTCTAGTTTGTGTCTTGCTATAAAGCCATCCTTTGTTTCCTTATAAATAGAGATAAAAGAACGCACTTCATCAGCTGTAGGATTACCTACATATTGTATTTGGTAATTATGTTTTTGTTCAAAAAATTCAACTTCAAAAGGCAATATTGAGAACAATTTATTCACATCCCGTTTTATGTTTTTAATACGATATTCCTTCCACGCCCAAATCTTGGGCGAAATGTAATAAAACACAGGAATATTTGTCTTTTGATGAACAAATTTTGCAATGCCAAGATTAAAACCCGGATAGTCAACAAGAATCACCACATCTGGCTGCCAATCAATAATATCGCGTTTGCACATCGCCATATTCTGGAAGATAGTATTGAGATGTAGCAGCACGGGAATGAAACCCATGTAGGCCAAATCTTTATAATGCCTCACACGAGCGCCGCCAACAGCTGTCATCATGTCACCGCCAAAAAAACGAAAGACAGCATCTGTGTCAATATTTTTCAGTGACGTCATCAAGCATGATGCATGCAGATCACCACTCGCCTCGCCCACTATCAGATAATACCTCATCCCATTATAAATATTAAGTCATTAAAATTTCCAATCACTCATCTTTTCAATCATCTCGTATGACGTGACATCTGCTTGTGTCGGGGTTATTGCCACATAGCCATGATTGAGCGCCCAGTTGTCAGTATCCTCAGCATCAGGCTCATTATTTGTATACTCACCCACCATCCAGAAATAATCATAACCACGTGGATGATGTTGCTTCACAATTTCGTTACCCCATGTACCACGTGCCATACGACATATTTTCACTCCTTCAAATTTATGAGCCAATGGAAAATTAACATTCAGGCACACACCTTTGGGCAATCCTTCTTTCAAAATTTTTTGAACAATAAGCCTTACCAAATGGTTAAGTGGTGAAAAATCAGCGTCATCACTATGGTCACAAAGCGAGAATGCCAGTGACGGAATTTTTTTCATACACCCTTCCATGGCAACCCCCATAGTTCCACTATAGTGAGTATTTACTGACGCATTATCGCCGTGATTTATGCCACCAATAACCAAATCAGGCATGCGTCCGTGGCATAATTGATCCAATGCCAGTTTAACACAATCAACGGGCGTGCCATTACACGACCACACATCAGCACCAGCAATAGACTTGCGGTGCTTCAACCGGAGGGGTTCTGTGGAAGAAAAGGCACAAGAGAAGCCCGAACGTGCCGATTCAGGCGCACAAATAAGTATGTCGCCTAGTTCACTTATCATCTCCACAAGGCTTTTTATGCCCTTTGAATGATAGCCGTCATCATTCGAAATTAATATTAACGGTTTCTTAATATTCATATATTATTTTTATTTTCTGTGCAAAAGTACGAAAAAACCTTTAATTTACATCTTTCTCGCATAAAATATGTAACTTTGCAGCCTAATTAAAGTTAGGAAGATTGAGAAATGGGAAAAATAATCGCATTAGCAAATCAGAAAGGCGGTGTGGGCAAAACGACAACGACTATAAACCTTGCTGCATCACTGGCAACTCTGGAAAAGACTGTTCTCGTTGTAGATGCTGACCCACAGGCAAACGCATCCAGTGGACTGGGTGTGGACATTCAAGTGGTGGACTGTTCTCTCTACGAATGCATCATTGACCACGCCGACGTCAAAGATGCAATCTATACAACAGACATTGATGGAATGGACATTATTCCAAGCCATATCGATTTGGTAGGAGCTGAAATAGAGATGCTTAACATCAATAATCGAGAGAAAGTCATCAAAGACCTACTCGAACCCATTAAAAACGAATACGATTATATATTAATCGACTGTTCACCGTCGTTGGGACTAATAACAGTAAACTCGCTCACAGCCGCCGACTCGGTAATCATCCCCGTGCAATGCGAATATTTTGCACTCGAAGGCATAAGCAAACTACTCAACACAATAAAAATCATTAAAAGCAAACTAAACACAAAACTTGAAATAGAAGGATTCCTGCTCACGATGTACGACAGTCGTCTACGTTTGGCTAACCAGATTTACGATGAAGTGAAGCGTCATTTTCAGGAATTGGTATTCAAAACGGTGATACAGCGCAATGTGAAGTTAAGCGAAAGTCCTAGCCATGGACTGCCGGTGATTCTCTATGATGCAGAATCTACTGGTTCCAAGAATCACTTGGCCTTGGCTAAGGAAATCATAAATAAAAACAGCTAAGTGGCAGTGAAGTATAGATAACCTTTTTTTCAAGTCTTTTAAACTTCAACGTAAGAACAATGGCAGTACATAAGAAATTCAATGCATTAGGCAGAGGTCTCGATGCGCTAATATCAACAGAGGCCGTGCGTACGCAGGGAAGCTCAACCATCAACGAGATATCACTCGACCAGATACAGGCCAACCCAAATCAGCCGCGTAGGGAATTTGATGCAGATGCACTAAATGATCTGGCAACAAGCATACGTGAGATTGGCATTATACAACCAATCACTCTGCGGCAAATAGCAGATAACAAATTCCAAATTATCGCTGGAGAACGGCGTTGGCGCGCTTCACAAATTGCCGGATTAGGCGCAATACCTGCCTATATCCGCACCATCAAAGATGAGAACGTGATGGAGATGGCACTTGTGGAAAACATTCAGCGTGAAGACCTCAACGCCATTGAGATTGCACTCGCCTACGAGCATCTGCTGGAAAATGCAGGAATGACACAAGAGAAAGTTTCAGAACGTGTAGGAAAGAGTCGTACAGCTATTGCCAACTATCTTCGTATGCTAAAACTCCCCGCTCAGGTGCAGATGGCATTGCAGAAAAAGGAGATTGACATGGGACACGCACGTGCCCTGCTGGCTATTGACAGTCCCTCTCTACAAATCAAACTCTTCAAAGAGATACAAAAGAACGGATACTCCGTGCGTAAGGTTGAAGAGATGGCTCAACAGCTGAAAAACGGAGAGGACGTAGAAAGCGGAAAGAAGAAAATCGTGGCAAAAACTCAATTGCCAGAAGAATTTGGTATATTAAAAAGGCGTCTGTCTGATTTTCTGAAAACAAAAGTACAGATGACATGTTCCCAAAAAGGAAAAGGAAAAATAAGCATACCGTTTGCAAATGAGGAGGAACTGGAACGAATAATGAATGTTTTCGATAAAATGAAAGAGCAATAAGATAATCGTGAATATACTTATTTCCAATATATTGCGTACAAGTTTGACAATCAGCATCACACTGTTTGTCCTGTCATTGAATGCCAACGCTCAAAACAAGAACACAACAAAAATTACATTTGCAAGCGACACGACAGACATTGACAGCAATGACGTGATAACCACAGACAAAATTCCAACTCATATAGACAGCCTGCGACTTGCCAAACATGGCGACATTAGTAACAAGAGGAATAAGCGTGACTGGTCTACATGGCGACCCAATTCGAAACGAGCACTATGGTTGGCGATTGTCCTACCTGGAGCAGGACAAATATACAACCGTAAATACTGGAAACTGCCTATAGTATATGGGGGATTTGTGGGCTGTGCATATGCCATGCGATGGAACAACATGATGTTCCATGACTACTCTCAGGCGTATATGGACATTATGGACAATGATCCCCAAACACAGAGCTATAACCAATTTCTGCACTTGGGTACCACCATTACTAATGCTAACATATCAAGATACCAGACTATATTCAAGAAGCGCAAAGACCGTTACCGCCGTTGGCGAGACTTGAGTTTTTTCTGTATGGTTGGCGTTTACGCAATTTCGGTAATTGACGCATACGTGGATGCATCCCTCTCTGAATTTGACATATCACCAGATTTGAGTCTAAAAGTTGAACCAACGATATTGAATAACAAGACGGAACGGAGTATGATAAAATCGTCAGCAGTGGGACTACAATGTAGTTTGAACTTTTAACTATAAAACAAGATAATAGAATAAGAAATATAATGAAAAAAAATTATTTATTAATAGCCGCAATGATTTTTGGTGTAACTTGCGCTGTGCAGGCACAAAACGAAGATAAAAAAGAAATCACTGTGACTAATGCAGAAGGGAAAGAAGAAGTTATCGATTTGCCAGAGGCCATGACATCTGAGTTGGATAGTCTGTTGCGCCTATATAACACCAAAACATATCTCAAACCTGACACAGGTTGCAACATGCCTGATGTCAATCCTGTATATGACAAGAATGTATACAAAGAACGACTGAGCCGCATTCCGTCAATAATAGAGTTACCGTATAACGATGTTGTTCAACAATTTATAGACCGTTACAGTGGGCACCTACGCCGCTCTGTCAGCTATATGCTCGGTGCAACAAACTTCTACATGCCCATTTTTGAGCAAGCTCTTGAGACATACGGTCTGCCACTCGAACTGAAATATCTTCCGGTAATAGAATCGGCACTCAATCCGAAAGCCATATCACGTGTAGGTGCAACGGGATTATGGCAGTTCATGCTCGATACAGGCAAAAGATATGGACTTGAGGTCAACTCACTGGTTGATGAGCGATGCGATGCAGTGAAGGCATCTTATGCCGCTGCAAACTATCTGAGCGACCTGTACAAAATATACGGAGATTGGAATCTGGTCATTGCCGCATATAATGCAGGTCCAGACAAGATAAACAAAGCAATACACCGTTCTAAGGGGCAGACAGACTATTGGCAGATCTATCCGTATCTGCCAAAAGAGACCCGTGGATATGTGCCGGCATTTATTGCTGCAAACTATATTATGACATATTACTGCGACCACAATATATGCCCGATGATGACCGACCTGCCTGCAAAAAGTGATACAGTCATTATCAGTCGCGACTTACATTTCAACCAAATCACAGGGATACTTGGCATAGGGATGGACCAGCTACAAGAACTCAATCCACAATATCGCCATGAAGTGATAAACGGTAACACGAAACCGTCACCTCTTAGATTACCGGCATCTCTGATTAATAAATTCATAGACAACGAAGATTCTATATATACATACGATGCGAACGAACTTCTGAACAAGCGTACAGAAGTGGAAGTGAACAACGATGTGGAAAAAGAAATTACAAGCTCACACAAAAGTTACACACACAAGAGCAAAAGTTCAAGAAGCAAGAGTTCCAAGAAAAAAAGTAGGCGCAACAATAAAGGTAAGAGTATTACCATTAAAGAAGGAGACACTCTGTCAGACATTGCGGAAAGAAATCATACCACTGTATCAAAATTAAAGAAACTTAATAAGATTGGCAGTTCCAACATCAGATCCGGAAAGAAGATAAAAGTAAAGTAATCAGTTTCACACCTTAATTTATTAATAAATATGGAAACGGATGATCAGGCATTGAAAGATATGAACAAGGAAATCGCAGAGGATAAGATAATTGACGATGCGTTTCAACGCTTGCTGGATAGCTATTTGGCATCACGCCACAGAAAAAAAGTGGACATCATCACCAAAGCATTCAACTTTGCGCGCCAAGCTCACAAGGGAGTGCGAAGACTGTCTGGAGAGCCATATATCATGCATCCCATCGCCGTTGCCCAGATTGCCAGTGAGGAAATGGGACTGGGTTCCACAAGTATTTGTGCTGCACTATTGCATGACGTTGTCGAAGATACTGATTATACGGTAGAGGACATTGAGAACATTTTTGGTTCGAAAATATCGCAAATCGTTGACGGACTAACAAAAATCAGCGGTGGTATTTTTGGAGACAAAGCTTCTGCTCAGGCAGAAAATTTCAAAAAGCTATTGCTCACAATGAGCGATGATATCCGAGTCATCCTGATTAAGATATGCGACCGCCTACACAACATGCGCACTCTTGCCAGTCAACCGGCAAACAAGCAATATAAGATTGCTGGTGAAACATTATATATATATGCACCACTAGCCAACCGTTTGGGACTCAACAAAATAAAGACAGAGTTAGAGGATCTTAGCTTCCGCTATGAACATCCAGAAGAGTATGAAAGCATAAAGCAAAAACTTTCACTGACTAAAGAGCAACGCGACAAGCTGTTCGAACAATTTACAGTTCCCATTCGTGAGGCCCTCGATGGAATGGGCATCAAATATAAAATTAAGGCGCGTGTTAAAAGTCCATATTCCATTTGGAATAAAATGCAAAACAAGCATGTCACATTTGATGAAATATACGACATACTGGCTGTACGTATCATATTCATGCCAAAACAACGAAAAGAGGAAATCAATGAGTGTTTCGGCATTTATGTTGCAATAAGCAAAATTTACAAATCACACCCAGACCGCCTACGCGACTGGCTCAACCATCCTAAAGCCAACGGCTATCAGGCATTGCATGTCACATTGATGAGCAAACAGGGGCGATGGATAGAGGTTCAGATTCGTAGCGACCGCATGGATGAGGTTGCAGAACAGGGATTTGCCGCACACTGGAAATACAAAGAAGGCACAGAAATACCTGAGGATGAAGGAGAACTCAATGATTGGCTGGGGACTATCAAGGAAATACTTGATGACCCGCAACCTGATGCCATGGACTTCCTCGATGCCATCAAACTCAACCTGTTCGCTTCGGAAATCTTTGTATTTACACCAAAAGGAGAAATCAAGACTATGCCTGCTGGATGTACTGCTCTTGACTTCGCATTCCAGATTCACACGTTCTTAGGAAGCCATTGTATTGGTGCCAAGGTCAACCATAAACTCGTGCCACTGAGCCATAAACTACAAAGTGGTGACCAAGTGGAGGTTTTAACATCCAAGGCACAACATGTACAACCTTCATGGATTAACTTTGTATCATCAGCCAAGGCAAAAGGCAAGATATTAGCTATTCTGCGCCGCGACAACCGCGATATACAGAAACAAGGAGAAACCATACTCAACGAATGGCTAAACAAAAATGAAATGGAACTCACCACATCCATACTGGACAAATTGTGTGAATTTCATGAGATACAAAAGCACGAAAAATTCTTACAAGCAATAGGCGAGCAAACAATAATTCTTGGAGATAAGGATATTGATGAGTTGAGTGGCGAGAAAAAAAGAAATAAGGAAGCAGGCAATACCGGCTGGCGCAAATACGTGCCATTTCTAGGACATGACAAGAAAAACAAAGATGAAAAATTACAATTGTTAGTCGTAGACAAAAACTTTAATAAGAAACTGCCTTGCATTATCACAGAAGAGTATATTGGGAAATACATATTTTCCAAATGCTGCCATCCAATACCTGGCGATGACATACTGGGATATATAGACAACAAAAACCAAATTGAGATACACAAACGGACATGTTCTATTGCGACCAAATTGAAATCAAGTTTCGGCAACCACATTCTTGATGCAAAATGGGACATGCACCGCATTCTTTTCTTTGATGCTACTATTGAAATCCATGGCATTGACCGCAAGGGGATGCTGAAAGATGTAGCCAACGTTATTTCAGACCAATTGAATGTAAATATTCACAAAATAACAATTTCCAGTGATGAAGGCATTTTCGAAGGAACGATAGAACTGAAAGTACATGACCGAAGTGAAGTGAAGTTGATTATTGACAGCCTGAAAAAGATAAAAGACATTAAAGAGATACAAGAAATAATGTAACAAACTATACAAACCATATGAACAAACTTTTTCTACTACTAACAGCTTTCATGGCAACATTGCAACTTAACGCTGCCAATAAGTATGACAATCCTGACACCCTGTTCGTTTCCCGTGACGGGACTGCCGAGTTTAGAAATATTGATGATGCCATTGAAGTGTGCCGAGCATTCATGGAATACCACAAAGTAATATTCGTAAAGAAAGGTGTATATAAGGAAAAACTCGTTATTCCATCATGGCTAAACAATATTGAGATTTGCGGTGAAGACCGTGATCAAACCCTCATCACTTATGATGACCATGCCAATATCAAACTTGCCGGAAATAACAAGCCAATGGGAACATTTCGCACATACACAGTGAAAATTGAAGGTAATGACATCATTTTTAAGAACATCACAGTAGAAAACAATGCGGCAAGACTTGGTCAGGCTGTAGCCATACACACAGAGGGAGACCGACTTGTATTCATCAACTGCCGTTTCCTTGGCAATCAAGACACCGTATACACAGGTATTGCTGGAACTCGTCTATACTTTAAGGACTGCTATATTGAAGGTACCACAGACTTCATTTTCGGACCAGCTACAGCTTGGTTTGAGGGCTGTACCATTTTCAGCAAGATAAACTCTTATATCACTGCGGCATCAACACCGGCAGACAAAACTTATGGCTACATTTTCAATCATTGCAAACTGACAGCCGCCCCTGCTGCAGACAAGGTTTATCTCGGTCGCCCATGGCGTCCGTATGCCTATACCTTGTTCATGAACTGCGACTTTGGCAAACACATCCGTCCTGAAGGCTGGTTTAATTGGAGCAATCCGGAAAACGAAAAGACAGCCCGCTATCTGGAATACAACAACATTGGCGAAGGCGCGGAAACATCCCAACGAGTAGCATGGAGCCATCAACTGACAAAGAAAGAAGCAGCTAAAATCACGCTTTATGAAGTTTTCAAGCAAGACAACAGTTGGATTCCAAACAATTAATATACGAAAAGAGGATGCGGAAATTATGTCGCATCCTCTTTTCGTATATTAACATCTTTATTAAACTTGTTTATTCTGCATCTTCATACACGAATGCTGGGCGTTTATCAGCATTCAAAGTACGCACTGTAACGTTTCTCATGTTAACGTTACGGGCATGGCGCACATAGAATCCCTTTGCCGGCAACATGCCCCACATCGTGGCTTCAGGGTATTCCTTTTCCTTTTCATCCTGTGGTGAAGCAATCTTGGCTTGTCCTCCAGCTTGGATTATCGAAATGTTATCCAGTTGCACATTTTCAATAGGATGGCCAGGTAATCCTGTTATGGAACAACCTGTTGGTCCGGCATTATTTATCATCACATTGCTGATACGCACACCATTTATTGTTCCCACATGGTTTATAACCTTGTCAGTACAATAAGAGCGGGCACGATTGCCTAGACGAATAAATATCGGCGATTCAGTGCCTTCCACGACGATACCAGAAACTAAGACATTCTCCATCACACCACCATCCACTATTTCGAGCGAGATGGCAGATGTCCCGATTGACTCGCCATATAATTTTGAACTCTGGTCATAAGACGGCTTCACCACACAATTGCTTATATTGACGTTTTTGAAACCTCCATTCGTCTCTGTTCCAAGTTTAATGGCATTGCAGTGGCTGCTAACTACGCAGTTAGTTATAGCAATATTCTCACACAGTCGAGGAGATGTACTTTTCAGAGTGATGCCATCATCATCCGAGTCGGCAATCATATTATTTACAGTTACATCGTGGCATCCATCCAAATCGAGGGCATCATTGTTGTAATTATTTCTGTTCACCACGGTTATACCATCAATACGCACACGGTCACAAGCCAGCCAATGTTGCATCCAGCAACCAGCATTTCTTAATGTTACCCCTTTTAGGTTAACATCCTGGCACTGCACCATACGCAGCAAATGCGGACGTGTTATACCCTCATCATTCCATGACCTTTTTTTGAATGTCGCACCCCTACCATCAATAGTTCCATAACCATCAATCGTAATATTCTTTGCCTTGTCGGCATATATCAATTGGATTGTTGTGCTCTGAGTACGCAGCGACACATAGTCAGTCTTCATCGGGATATAATCTTTCAAATCCGTACTACCAAACAGCGTGGCACCGTTTTCCAAATACAGCTCCACCCCACTTTTCATAACTACTGTCCCTATCTTATAATAACCAGCAGGCACCATAACCCTGCCACCTCCATTGCCGGAGCATTTATCAATAGCCTGTTGTAACGCACTCGTACTAAGAAACGTGGTATCAGCCACAGCACCAAAGTCAACAATATTATATTCAGCCGCCTGTACCATTGTTGTGCCAAAGAGCAGGCACAATACCGTCAGTATATTGTTCTTCATATCAAACCAGACAGTCTAGATGTTTTTTCAAATCCTTTAGCTGGTCTCTCACAGATATCAGAGAATCCAATATCTCACTACTTTTCTCAACTCCCTTGGGATTTTCTTTAATCATCTTGCGGGCAGCAGCCAACTTGAAACCACGCACTTTCACCAAATTATATATTATCTTCAACAACTCTATATCCTTCGCCGAATATTGTCTGATTTTTGTCCCTGATTGTGTTTTCGGTTTTAGCTGAGGAATCTCTGTTTCCCAGTATCTCAATGTACTCTCATTCACCCCGATAATTTGGGAAACCTCCTTTATCGGGTAATACAACTTTAAATTTTTTTCAAGATTCAACGGCATAATTCACAGCTTTTTATCAAACAATGATTAATTTATTTGCAAAAATAATGAAAAGGAAGTATCTTTGCAAAACTTTTGGAAAGAAAATTATAAATAAATGATAAATGGTGAAATAAGGAATGATGAATGATAAAGCCAACGCAATCAAAACAATCACCCGTCATCCCTAATCTTTCATCAACAAACAACATGCAAATATGATGACAGCTAAAGAAATCCGCGACTCATTCAAGAACTTTTTCGAGTCAAAAGGACACGTCATCGTACCGTCTGCCCCAATGATTATCAAGGACGACCCTACGTTGATGTTTACTAATGCAGGTATGAACCAGTGGAAGGATATCATCCTTGGCACCAAGCAACCAGAACCCCGTCGTCGTGCCGACTCACAGAAGTGTCTACGCGTAAGCGGCAAGCACAATGACTTAGAAGAGGTAGGACACGACACATACCACCACACCATGTTCGAGATGCTTGGCAACTGGAGTTTCGGTGATTACTTCAAAGAAGGTGCCATCGAATACGCATGGGAATATCTTGTAGATGTGTTGCATCTTAATCCTGCCGACCTTTACGTCACCGTCTTCGAGGGTTCACCCGAGGAAAATCTCAAACGTGATGACGAGGCTGCATCCTATTGGGCAAAGAACGTACCTGCCGACCATATCATCAATGGTAACAAGCACGACAATTTCTGGGAAATGGGCGATACGGGGCCATGCGGCCCTTGTTCTGAGATTCATCTCGATTCCCGTACACCGGAGGAGAAAGCCAAGATACCTGGGCGTGAACTTGTAAACAAAGACGACCCACAGGTAATCGAAATTTGGAACATCGTCTTCATGCAGTTCAACCGCAAGGCAGACGGTTCACTCATGCCTCTGTCTATGAATGTCATCGACACCGGTATGGGCTTCGAGCGTCTGGTTCGAGCTTTGCAAGATAAACATTCAAACTATGACACTGACGTTTTCCAACCAATCATCCAGGAAATTTGCAATCTCTCAGGTTTGGAATACGGCAAGGAAGAAAAGACCGACGTGGCCATGCGTGTCATCGCCGACCACCTGCGGGCAGTGGCATTCTCCATCGCCGATGGGCAGTTGCCAAGCAACGCAAAAGCTGGTTACGTAATCCGCCGTATACTTCGCCGTGCCGTCCGTTATGCATACACATTCCTCGGACAAAGAAACGCATTCTTGTACAAGTTACTCCCTGTGCTCATCCAGGAAATGGGTAGTTCTTACCCCGAACTCCCTGCGCAGCGTGAGCTTATCGGTCGTGTAATGAAGGAGGAGGAAGACTCATTCCTGCGCACGCTCGAAAAGGGCATCAACTTGCTTGCAGGAGACATGGACGAACTCAATGCTCAGGGCAAAACCGAATTAGATGGTGTCCAGGCATTTCGTCTCTTCGACACTTACGGTTTCCCACTTGACCTCACCGAACTCATATGCCGTGAAAACGGATATACAGTAGACGAGAAGCAATTTGACGAAGAGATGCAGAAGCAGAAAACACGTGCCCGCAATGCCGCACAGGTAGAGAACAGCGACTGGGTGGAAATAAAATCCGGCAAGCAGCAGTTTGTCGGTTACGACTATACAGAATACGAATGCAACATTCTGCGTTATCGTAAGGTGACACAGAAGAAAAATACTTTCTTCGAACTGGTTCTTGATAACACCCCTTTCTACGGAGAGATGGGTGGACAGGTTGGCGACCAGGGTGTTCTTGTAAGTGAAGACGAGACTGTTGAAATCATCGACACCAAGCGTGAGAACAATCAGAGCATACATATTGTAAATCAGTTGCCAAAGAATATGGAGGCAGAATTCATGGCTTGCGTGGACATAGACAAGCGCAACGGAAGTGCTGCAAACCATACAGCCACTCACCTGCTCGATTATGCCTTGAAACAGGTTCTCGGCGACCATGTAGAGCAGAAAGGTTCGTTTGTCTCACCCAACACTTTGCGTTTCGACTTCTCACACTTCCAAAAGGTTTCCGATGAAGAATTGCGCCAGGTAGAAAGTATTGTCAACGATATGATTCGTCAGGACTTGCCAATAGATGAACATCGTGACACCCCAATGGAAGAGGCAAAAAATCTCGGAGCCATCGCACTCTTCGGCGAGAAATATGGCGATAAGGTGCGCGTGGTTCGTTTCGGTCCGTCATGTGAGTTCTGCGGTGGTATCCACGCACAGAGTACAGGAAGAATCGGAATGTTCAAGATACTTAGCGAGAGCAGCGTAGCAGCTGGCATCCGCCGTATCGAAGCCATCACAGGCAAAACATGCGAAGAGGCCGTCTACACGATGGAAGACGTGCTCAAGGGCATCAAAGGACTGTTTAATAATGCGAAAGACCTGCAAGGCGTCATCGCAAAGTATATAGAAGAACACGAGGCAATGAAGAAGAATATTGAGGCATTCCAAGCTTTGGCCGTGGAGCGCACCAAGAAAGAACTCATCAAACGTGCTGAAAAGATTAACGGTATAACCGTGATCAAAGCAATTCTTCCAATTGAGGCTAATGCAGCTAAAGACCTCGTGTTCAAGATCCGTGAGGCTGTTCCTGAGAATCTCGTCTGCGTAATCGGTTCCACAGCCCATGACAAGCCATTACTGAGTATCATGCTTAGTGAAGACATGGTCAATGATCACGCTCTTAATGCAGGCACAATGATACGCGAAGCTGCCAAGTTAATACAAGGTGGCGGTGGCGGTCAGCCACACTACGCTTCTGCCGGAGGCAAGAAACTCGATGGCATCAGCGCTGCTGTGAACAAAGTTATTGAGTTGGCTAGTTTGTGAAAATAAGCAACATAAAATCTCACTAAATCAGAAAGCCGTGCTTCTCAATCGAAGCACGGCTTTATTTTTGTATCGTTGTTCGGTGAAAATAAAATATTAGTTCAGATTGTCTAAAAAGGCAGCCTTAACTTCTTTTTAATGTATTGTTTATACATGTCCAAAGACAATTAACCTTGGGATAATTCATGGTTTGCCTCTTTCGTTTTTTTGATACATAACTCTGTTTTTCGAGACTGCGAGTTCCAGCCACAAGATAACTTCTCACATTTCTCGTAGTCTTTGTAAATTTTTATTCACTAAAAAATGTTGCACTTTCTATTTGAATCTAGCTTTGATATTTATCAAATCGAAAATCAAAAAACCTGAAAGAGAACATGAATACGTGGAAATATGTTCCGTTTTTGCAATTTACGTCTTCCAGAGATGCAACTAGCCGTTAATTGAGTCATCATTAACCGTTACCTGCAACGCAACTAATCGTTAGTTGTCGACCAAGAAGGGATCAATTGTAACGTATTTTTTGTTTAATATTTCGTCAGAAGATATTAATTGTCTGAATATCAACACATTGCAATATCTCTCTAGAATTGCGTATTTGCGACCGTGGGGAAACTTTTTTGAAATAAGGCCTGTATTTTGAGGGGCGTTGTAAACTTTTTGGACTAAAAAAACAATGGGACTATCTCTGCTATGGCGTGTACGAAATGGGGTACTCCATCACCTATTGGCTCATTACTTTGTTATCAAAATATCTGGAAAGTCATGAGAAGAAATGACTTAAAAAGATATAAAATCGAGTAGAAGACAGCGCCATTAAAACTGCCACCATTTGATTAAGGGAGGACACTTTTTGAAAAACAAAAACAGACTGCCAGTTTATTGACAGTCTTGAAATGATTTATAAACATTTTTAAAGCTTTGCAGGCAATAATATAAATTAAAAAATAAGCGGTTCCATTTCAGTGACTTTCTTTTCATACATGTCTCGTTCCACACGCCGTCCACGCAAACTCCTCACCACAGGGAATGCGGAGAAATATCCGTCAGTGGATACATACCAACCAATTTTCTTGATTTCTGGCACACGTTTCAATTCAGCATTCAGCTTGCGTACAAAACACCGGTTTACAACCGACAGAAATCTTTTCCCATCACTCATCTCCAATGCCAGCACCAACCGTTTCTGTAGCTGGTCTGGTTTCATATTCTCTGCCACCTTCACATTGCGTGTGGATGTCATCACACTCATCTCCCACCCATACTTATGGTTGAACGAGTCCATCATGCCACGAAATACCACGCCATGCGGAGACGTGTCTTTCTTTCCCATATATGCTATGAAATAATGTATCATCTCGTGCAACAACACATTTTGAAACTGCCTCTCCGTCTGTTCGTAATAGTTGCTCATGTGAATAGAATAATCAAAGTATTCCATCCGTCCTTTTCTAATCAACTTTTTACAAGCCATCGATCCCAACCGCGTCTTAGAACGTGACAACACAAACCGAGGACGGGGCAATTCCTCGCCAAAATAATCGTGGTTGAATTGGTCAAACCACATCTCCATCCACTTTATATCTATTTGCACCTTTTCAATTCATAATTTAACATCCACATTTACTAATTCACACTATAGCTTTCAACAGAGCCATCTTAATTATCAATTATGAATTAGTCTAACAACTAAAAATTCAGACCTCGTCCCAATTCTGAACTTACCGCCCCATATACCGATACCACTGGTAACATAGTACTGTGTTTTGCCTTTTCGCAACGGCCCGTAAGCATCCTCATACATAGCATCCTCTATCCATGATATTGGCCAGACCTGTCCATAGTGGGTGTGTCCGCTCAACTGGAAGTCCACGCCTGCACGTTCTGCATCCTCCAGATTATACGGCTGATGGTCCAACATGATAGTATATCGTGATTTGTCTACCTGCCCCATCAAGACAGCCACACTTCGGCGTGCATGGTTTGTGCGATCATCACGCCCAATGATATTAATACCATCTACTGTCACCACGCTGTCGCGCAGTAACGTGATTTGCGCATCCCGATAAAATTGACGGGCACGAGCGTCTCCGCTATAATATTCATGATTGCCCAGACAAGCATAAATCGGAGCATTCAAACGCCGGAACTCCTCAGCCACATTTTCTTCTTTCAACGGACGCACGCTGATGTCCACTATGTCGCCACCAATGAGAATGATGTCGGGCTTCTCTGCATTTATTTTGTCCACCCAACGGCAGAACTCTGCCCTACGGTTATGATAACCTAAATGTAAATCCGTAAGCATCACTATTTTCAACGGTCGGTCAATCTGCTTGCCGGTCTTCAACGTAAGCAATTGTACCACCTTATTACGATAATTGATATTGGCATAAACGAAGAGTCCCGTTATCAGCAAAAGGACAGAAAGACTCCCTTTCACGCTGTTCACCATAAACGACTGTGGCACCAGATGCACCAGCCTACCAAAATCAAGCACCAGAAAGAGTATGACCAAATAAAGCATGATGAAAATCCACGATGTACCAATTTCATATACCGCCGAAGCCAACGACATAGGCATACGGTCAAGCCCCACACCGAAATTAACAAACAGCATTACCACCCCCAGCGACAGGGTTGAGATTATCATCACTTTCAAGGTTACGCACAAGGGCAACATTTGCCATATACGCCAAAAAATATATACATTCCCCAATATGGGAAGCAGGAAAAATAATATTGCCCAATATTTCATAGGTACAAATATTATGCAAACAATCTGAATGGCAATAACACGATTACCCGATTTTTGCATGCATCTATATCAATTCCCATCATGGCCATACAGCGCTGCAATATGGCCAATATTGCGGCGTATCTTGATGTATTTCGCTGAAAGACCATTATTTCACTTCTAGAAACTTTGATGCCAAGTCGGCGGCACGATACACATTTTGTGAAAATCCGTGATCGAAACCATCTAGGATGAATAATTCACAGCCAGGCCAAATGTCATGATAACGCTCGCCATAAGTATATGGCACTACACGGTCACCAGTGCCATGAATAACGCAGGCTGCGCCCTGATACTTGGCTGCTGTCTCATATATAGGCAGAGAGAAAGCGGTCTTGATATAATTGCGACCCAGTTTGTGGTTACCAAATAACGGAACGTATTCGGGCGGGTCTAGAGGATCATACATTGCTCCCATTGTATTTCCACGAATGGCATCATCACGCAGCACTGCTGCAGGGGCGAGCAACACCACCCGTGATATTTTACTGCCAAGTTCGCCAGCCGTCATACTTGCCACGACCCCACCTTGTGAATGTCCGGCAAGCATTACGCTGCTCACGTATGGCAGTGCGCTGACATATTCGTAAACTTTCTTTGCGTCCTCCACCTCGTTGGGCACCGTCATATCTTGAAATTCACCCTCACTGGCACCATGACCGTTGAAATCGAAACGTATACTGGCAATACCGTTTGCCTGCAGACTGTCACAAATCAAGTCGAAGAGCTGTCCCTCCTTAGTACCACCAAAGCCATGCAGTAATATCGCCATTGGGCAACGGGCGCCATCCTTAATTTCTGGCTTTTGGATGATTGCAGCCAACTTCCCTTTGGAACCTTGCAAGGTGATATTCTCCTTGTTGCCCGCTATCGGAGCTTTCTTGGCCGTGAGTTCGGTGAGTGTCTTCTCCAGTTTGTCAGAAAGCACGGTACCAAGCACCACTTTGCCCTGCTTATCAATGAGATACATCGATGGAATCCACTTCACACCATAAGTCTTGGATATATCAGTATCGTGAAACTTCTTTAGTTCACTCACCTGGGTATACGGTATTCCATATTTTGCAATGCCTTTGGTCCACGCCGTTACATCCGTATCGAATGAGACGCCCACAAACTCTACACCCCGGCTGTGGAACTCGTTATACATACGTACGATGTTTGGCGCATCCTTGCGACAATCCGGACACCACGAAGCCCAAAAATCAATCACAATATATTTGCCCTTCAACTTGCTCAGTTTGAACATATTGCCATCAGGCGTTTTCAGTTTGAAATCAGGAGCGACAGCACCTTTTTTCAACAAGTCTGTTGCATACTTGGCATCAGCATCGGTCTGACCCGGAAACTGTGCCATAACAGGGATTGCCAGCAGCAAAAGCAGTGACAATAAAATTCTAAATTGTTTCATCGTTATTTTTTTGAAATTACAGACCAATCAGAATGCAAAAATAGTATATTAATTTTAAAGTCAGTAATAAATTTTCTAAAATGAATAATCTTTTATATATTTATCGTCATCATTTTGTTTGTGCTTTTGGCCAATTCACAAGGAACAAATGCTCAGATGCACGTGTGAAAGCTGTATATAGCCAATGGATATAATCAGGCGTAAGCATTTCATCAGTCATATAACCTTGGTCCAGATATACATGTGCCCATTGTCCGCCTTGTGCTTTGTGGCAAGTGATGGCATAAGCATATTTTATCTGTATGGCGTTATAATAGTCATCCTGCTTAATCTTACGCATGCGGTCGGGTTTCAATGGTATGTCGGCATAGTCTTCCATCACTTTTTCAAACAACTGCTCATTCTGTTCACGTGTCAGAGCTGGTGCCTCTGTCATCAGACTATCCATTATTACAGTAGATGCCATCTCATAATTGTCATAATCTGGGAATTGCAACCATACATCAGCGAAGTGAAACCCATATAGTTCACGGATATTGCGCACGCGCTGTACACGCGCACGGTCGCCATTGGCAATGAACGGTATTGCAGAATTATCCTTTTCCATCCAATAATAATTATTCTTCACAATCATCAACATATCGCCCGTGGTGAGCCCCTCCTCTCGACCCAAAATTGTGTTGCGTATACCTTGGTTGTATATATTCGCCCTTTTATTGCTGCGGGTTATCACCATAGTCTCGTCCATGCCCACCTGACTATAACTGGTGTTAAGGCCCTCTATGAGTTCGTTGCCTGGAACCATCGTTATATCAGCAAATCCAGTGAAGTTAATCTTTGGCAATTCGGTAGCCTCATCATGGGTTATCATCTGGCGGATCACAGTGGCATTATACAATATCCCGCTATCCTGGCTTTGGCGCAACACCTCATTAAGATCGCACTGATAGACTTTCAGCCCATAACCTGCCAACACCGTGGCATTGAGTGCAGGCGATTCCTCCTCGCCCACTGGTGGCAACTGTGCTTTGTCGCCAATAAGCATCAGACGGCAATTGCGCCCTTGGTATACAAAGTGTACAAGGTCGTCAAGCAGCCTCCCGCTACCGAAAGATGTTTCAGAAAAACCTTCATTCGCTATCATCGAGGACTCATCAACCATGAAGAGAGTGTCGGCATACAGATTGTCATTCAGATTGAATTGCCCGCCATCTCCTGAAAATGAACGCTGGCGATATATTCTGCGATGAATAGTAAATGCGGCATGATTACTGTTGAGCGAGAATACCTTGGCAGCACGCCCTGTTGGAGCCATGAGCATCACCTTCTGTTCGAGTGCTGTCATTGTGCGCACTATGGCACCGGCAAGTGATGTTTTCCCAGTACCGGCACTTCCCCGCATAATCATCACGGCATGAGAGTCACGGTCGGTCAGAAACATTGCGAATATATGCAATGCATGTTCTTGTTCTGCAGTCGGTGTATAACCGAACTGCTGGCGTATCTTATATACCAATTCGTCAATTATCATTGTTTTGACATGACAGTTTTTGCAGAATAGTGCTGATAATTTTATTTATTGAAAAGTATTTTGTATTTTTGCAGCATAAAGATGATTCAGATGCAGTCTGTCATAAATACAAAGGTAACATTATTTTCTGAAAATGAAATTAAAAATAAAGAATAATTATATATTGGCACAATGCGTGCTGGCTTTAGCTGTGATAGGCTTCATGATCGTAAAAAAAACGGGACGCTGTCCTGAACTGAAAATAAGAAATATAACAACACCTAATAACAATGCAGGAAACAGGGAATAGCATAATAAGAAGCACACGTGTTATACTTCGCATTGGTGACAATACGCTTTCGTTTGCCGTTGTGGACGACACAGCGACAAACCAGATTAGATATATGCCATACACAATCAAAAGTGGCATATCCATGGCCGCCAATCTACGTGAGGCATTCAAGTCTGACGAAACAAATCTATCCGGCTATGATCGGGCATTGCTAATGGTTAGCACTCCTTTGCTAATGATTCCTGTTGAAGAATATCAGGAGCAAGAACGTGCGACATTATATAATCATGCTTTCCCTGGACATGAAAACAGCGCCATTCAGACAAGTATCCTCCCTTCTCTTAATGCAGTGGCAGTATTTTCTGTCAACAAAGATTTGAAGTTGGTCATTGATGACCACTTCAGCGATGTGAAAATCATACCGTTAATGCAACCGATATGGAATTATTTTCACCAACGCAGTTTCACCGGAAATAGACGCAAACTATATGGATATTTCCACGGCAAGAAGTTGGATATAGTAAGTTTTGATAAAAACCGTTTCAAATTTTGCAATAGTTTCGAAGCCGCCCACTCCCGTGACGCTGCTTATTTCCTGCTCTACGTATGGAAACAACTGGCAATGGATGCAGAGAAAGACGAACTGCACATCGCCGGTGACATTCCAGACCGTGAATGGCTCACAGAAGCATTGCACAGGTACTTGAAAAAGGCTTACATAATTAATCCTGTGGCAGACTTTAACCGCGCTCCGGTGACTCAGATAAAAGGTATGACACTGGATATGATGACTTTATTTATAAAAGGAAGATGAGAATTATTACTGGCATATATAAGGGAAGGCATTTCGACATTCCCAGAACTTTCAAGGCAAGACCAACTACCGATTTTGCTAAAGAAAACATATTTAACGTGATGAACGGCTACATTGATTTCGATGGTGCCATCGCGCTGGACTTATTTGCAGGCACTGGCAGCATATCACTCGAGTTGATATCACGTGGCTGTGCATCAGTCATAAGTGTGGAAGCGGACCGTAACCACGCAAACTTCATACACCAATGTTTTGCAAAGCTAGATACGGACAAGGATATTTTGATTCGTGGCGATGTGTTCAGATTCATGAAAACATGTCATCAGCAATTTGATTTCATCTTTGCGGATCCACCTTATGCACTTGCTGAACTGTCAAAAATACCCTCACTTATTTTTGAACATTCATTATTGAATGATGATGGCATATTTGTTTTTGAGCATGGCAAACAAAATGATTTTTCGAATGATCCACATTTCATTGAGCATCGCAGTTATGGCAGTGTAAACTTCTCAATATTTGCAAACAAAAAAGCTGAATAAGACATTTGTCCTATTCAGCTTTTTGGTATTCTTTCTGATTCTACTTTTGCAAAAATCGCTCTGCCTCTAGTGCCGCCATGCAACCGCTACCTGCAGCCACAATAGCCTGACGGTAAACAGGATCCGCACAATCACCGGCAGCAAACACACCCGGTACCTTTGTGCGTGGTGTACCGCCAATAGTCTTGATATATCCAATATCGTCCATATCAAGCCACTCCTTGAACACATCCGTGTTTGGTTTGTGACCAATGGCCAAGAAAAAACCGTCGATGGGCAAATCATACTTCTCTTCATCAGGTTGTCCCATACGCTTTACAACATGAGCGCCCTCTACCCCATTCACACCATAAAGGCCCAGAGTATTGTGCTCATATAGAATTTCTATCTTCTCATTATCAGCCACACGCTTGCGCATGACATCTGTCGCACGGAGGAAAGACTTGCGAACAATCATATACACTTTCTCGCACAATCCTGCAAGATAGACAGCCTCTTCACAAGCGGTGTCGCCACCGCCAACAACAGCCACAGTCTTCTTGCGATAAAAGAAACCATCACAAGTGGCACAGGCACTGACACCCTGCCCATTGTATTTCTTTTCATCGTCCAGTCCCAAATACTTTGCACTCGCGCCAGTGGCAACAATAACAGTCTCAGCCTCAATTTCATCACCATCGTCTGTAGTTAGCACATATGGAACCTTGCTAAAGTCTGCCTTAACAATAATGCCATCGCGTATGTCGGCACCGAAACGCTCTGCCTGCTGACGCAGATCCATCATCATCTGATTGCCATCCACACCTTCTGGATAACCGGGAAAGTTCTCTACTGTCGTGGTCTGTGTGAGCTGCCCACCCATCTGCAGTCCACAATATTCCATAGGACTCAAATTAGCACGTCCAGCATAAATTGCTGCAGTATAACCGGCAGGGCCACTACCAATTATCAAGCAGCGAGTATGTTCTCTTGCCATAATTCAATTATAAATAATAAAAAAACGGTTTGCATCATTGCAAATATGAAATAATGAAAAACAAGCATATTCACACTTGATTTTTCCATTATTTCATTCTTTTATTTCTACAAAAGTTCTTCAATTTGTTTTGCTATATTATCAATCTTCTCTGTCGGCTCAAAACGAGCAATTACATGTCCCTTCTTATTGATAAGAAACTTAGTAAAATTCCATTTTATGTCTGGCTTCTGCTTGTAGTCAGCATCAGCTTTTGATAACATATCATCCAAAATTGGAGCTATGGGGTGACTCATATCCCACCCGGCAAAACTTTTTTGTTCTTTAAGGAACTTGAACAACGGGTCAGCATCATCTCCATTTACCTTGATCTTCTTAAACTGTGGAAACTCCGTACCATAATTCAACTTGCAAAAGTCGTGAATGGTATCATCTGTACCAGGGGCCTGCTGACCAAACTGATTACAAGGAAAATCCAAAATTTCAAACCCCTGCGCATGATAATTTTCATAGAGTTTTTCCAACTCTTCATACTGTGGAGTAAAACCACATTTAGTAGCTGTATTTACAATGAGGAGTACCTCGTTGGCGTATTCTTTCAGTAACACGTCATTACCTTTTCTGTCTTTTACAGAGAATTCGTAAACTGTTCTCATTTTTGTTATCATAATTGTTTAAATTCAATATAGCGCAAAGTTAAAAAATAAAATCGAGATTGTGATAACAAAAAATGAATATTATAATATTTTAGTGAAAAATCTGAACTAGAAGTTCCGCTACAGCTCCTACGAACATATTATTATCCTTTATAGTCCTTGATTTATAAAGAATCTAAATGACGGCCCATCTGCTGTCTCTACATATACTATATAACTAATCCACATCTCATTAGGTCTGGAAAATACAATATGCTTTATCATTAATTTATTTATAATCACGATTAATAAGAAAATAAGAATTATCAATTAAGCAAACCATATTGGGATTCCCCCGAAACAAATAGGGAAAACCCTAATCATTTTTTCGGGTTTATCCTTGCCCGGTAATTATTTTGATGCTAAATTTGCATAATAAACAAATAATATTAAAAATAACAATTAAAATTTATAATTATGAAACGAATAGCAGCATTCATGACAATGACACTTATTACAGTGTTAGCACTAACACTCACTTCTTGTGATGAAGATAGCGAAATTGCATATACATTGGAAGGAACTTGGGAGGGCAACATGTATGTGTCATCTACTTACAATGGACGAACCTATGATGCCACATATTCTGAGATATGCTTCTCACGTGATCCGTATACATATTCTTCAGGTACAGGTTATTGGGTGGACCATTACAGCAATACAGGATGGGGACGGAACTATGTAGCCAACCACATAGAATGGACAGTATCAAACAGTCGCATACAAGTGTATTTCGTTGAGGAGAACGCTACTATCTGGATTGAAGAATATCGTCTTAACGACAACTATTTTAAGGGCACCATCTATGATGGGAACAACACTGTGGACTTCTCTCTGACACATACATCATCTCCAAACTGGAACGATTACTATTACGGGTATGATAACTACAACTATGCCAAGACAAGAAGTGAGAATGGTACAAACTCCACAGAGAAACCTGTAAGATTCTTCCGCACAAAATAAGGAAACATTTATTATATACAGTTATGAAAAAGATAATAACTTTTATGGCAATGCTGGCGATAGCTACATTACCATTCTCTCTCACAAGTTGCGATGAAGACCATTATTATAACTTCGACAATTGGGGCGGTAACAACAATAACGAAGGTCAGGACGACAACAATGATTTCTGGATTGGTATGGCACAAACTCTGTCAGGACAATGGCGAGGAGATCTGCGTGCATATAAACTTGACAAAAACGGGTATGCTACTGACAGCATCGACTACAGCACAGATATCGAATTTGTGCAAAGCAATAACAATGCCACTAGTGGCACGGGAACGCAGTACGACTTCGAAGCAGGCAATAAAAGTGGTAATGCCGACTTTACTCGTGATTTTACATGGTACATTGACACCAATAATGGTGACATTTACATAACCTATAAGGAGCAAAACGGAAATTATATGATGAAAATAGCTTATAACGACCTGAACCTCAATGATCGCACCTTCACTGGTCTTCTCTATGCCGCTGATGGCGGAGAGGTAGACGACTTCTTTTTCAATCGATTTACAAGTAACGCCAAAAAGGTAAAGATAATTTTCGAATGACATAAAAGAAAGATAAATAAATGTATATGTGTGCAATTTTCACATAAGGAGAACAGTTTTCATAGTCAAATGGCATAATAGAACTTGCCTTTTCACAAAATCACTCACATATAGTCAATTATTGGGAATGGAAATTCTTTATTATTCAGTCAATATAGGTTAACGCTTTTTTAGGTAAGAGATTGGTTTCAGGTAACGAAATGAGGATGTATCAAAAATAGTTTTGTCATCATACAAACATTTGAAACATCCTCATCTTCTGTTTTAAAAGAAATACACTCATTTTTTCAGCTCACATATCCCTTATTACAGAATATTAATGCAGTGTATAAAATCAGTCATCTATATATAGTTCAATCACTTTTGATAGAAACTACATATCAATTTACACATCGCTCATCATAAAAGATGGTGAACAACATACACAAAACGCACTGATAAAAAACGGACAATAGTCTTTATAAGGCATCCATGTCAATTGACAGTTGCTAATCCCCATACTCGCTTGATATTGTCAACAGACAGACCTTCAACACTTTTCTCAATACCATCGGGCAGGTTGCAAAAGAAATCTATACCCGTCAACTGTTCCAACTGATCAATGGAAACGACATAATTTGCGACAACATCATCATTGTTGGATTTGTGCTCAGCCCATAGGCCAATCGCCTTATAACCTAAAGAGTTTTTGCAAAGGATTGCCATGAAATAATATTTCGGAACTATCAATCCCTTAGCCGTAGTAGTAATAATTTGGTCGGAATTGTCGATGGTTCCACCTTTGCAAACATAAAGGGTGTCACGAAAATCATTTCTGTTCCATATACGGACCTGCTTCTCCATGGATTCCCATATTCCGGCATTAAACCCAGATACTTGCGGTTGCATATTAGAAAGGAAAAATGTCTGATAATTAGCTTCAGAAGAACCAAGACGGTCTGCCGACGGACAGATATGTCCGTGATTGTATCCTGTGCCCCAATAAGGGTCAGACGTGAATCTGTAGGCTTCCGGAACAGACTCATCCTGGGGATATTGGGGGTCTCCATAATACCTATTGGTGTTTGTAGCAGTAATACCACGATACATTTCATAACAGCTCCAACGTTGCGACTTTTTCCCACAGTCCCACTCCAGACTATAGTTAACGCCAGTTTCTCCTGTTTTGGAATTCAATGTAGCACGGTGCACAATAACAAGATTGTTTCCACCCTTGACTTTTGGAAATTCCAGACGGGTAATTTCTGCTGGCATTGACGCTGTGACAACATTCGCATTATCATTCCGTGTAGAAGAGGTATCTGAATCTTCATTATCACTGCCACATGATGAAAACATCAACGCAACGGCAAACATATAAAACAAAAATTTGAGATGCTTCATATTATTCTATTTGAAATAAAAAAAGTGCGACCGACCGTATATGCAACTACGTTCGAACGCACTTTCTCGTAAATAAATATATCTGTATATATATATTATTTCTTAAGCTTACCGTAACGGTTCATGAAGCGGTCTACACGACCTGCAGTATCAACAAGTTTGCTCTTACCTGTATAGAACGGGTGAGATGTACTTGAGATTTCAATCTTTACCACTGGGTAAGTTTCGCCTTCAAATTCTACTGTATCTGCGGCCTTGCATGTAGATTTTGAAAGGAACATATCGCCGTTGGACATATCTTTGAATACGACGGGGCGATAGTTTTCTGGATGAATTCCTTTTTTCATTTTAATAAAAATATTATTGTTATAAATTATAGTCCATTATGGGCTGCAAAATTACAAAGAATTTTGCAGCCCACCAAACATTTGATTGTTTTTTTCTATTTTACACCGAGTGTTTCAATCTCCCATGTACCAGCCTTTGCAGAAGTACTGATATATTTGAGGGCAATCTGAACATTTTTCTTACCTGCATATGCTGACAAATCCGCAGTGGCATCAACAAATGCCCACGATAGAGCTGTCGGATAATTTGACAATGCTATTTCAGTCCAATTAGTACCATCAGAAGATGCCATAAGCACAGCTTGCTTCTTCATAACATCAATACTGGTAAAGTACATTACGGCATAATGAATAGATAATGTCAATGTTTTTAAACTTGAAAAATCAAGTTTTGGTGAAATAAGCCAAGACTCACAATCATAATTCACATTTTTGACATAGCCTGTAGCCTTCATACCATACTTAGCGTCATTCACCCAAATATTCTCCACAGCATCAGGCTTAGTCTTGTTATCAATAGTCCAAGAATTCAGTCCTGTTTTAAAATCAACATTATATGATGTTGTCGTGCCTGAGTCTCCAGGTTTTGTCCCAATAGACTTTCCTCCAAACTCTGCATAAGTAACATTTTTCACACCCGGCAATTTGAAATACGTGGCAACATCACCATAGAGTAGCACTTCTTTACCAATATTACTTGCATTATCTACAAGATTAAGCGCACCACGTATGTCTCCTGCTGGCAATTGCACCGGCATACATTTAGTTGAATCTGTTTCGCTTGCTGAAGCTGCCACTAAGATATTTGTATTAATTGTTGCTCCTGTTGCATTGAATACAGCATCATAAACAGGTGATGTTTCCAAACGTCCAACGATATAGGCTTTAACCCAGACTTTCTCTGCAGATGCCTTGGCAATAGCTGCAGTAACGTTATAAGGATCTTCGTATGTACCGGTACCTTTGCTATCGGCATTTGGGGTGTCGGGCGTATCAGGTGTAGTTTCATCTACCTTACCATCCTTCATAATAACATTCTTAACTTCCCAAGTTTTAGATTTTGTTGCTGGTGCATCAAAATAGAATGCTATTCTCACTTTATTCTTGCCAATAAAATCTGCGCTCAAGTTCTTTTTATATGATGAGAACTCCCAGCTTGTGGTGGTAGCCAGTTTACCTGTAATATCTGTCCATTTTGTGGTCGAAGGGTTTCCTGTATAGTCAGAAGTAATCAAGACCTTGTCATTACCATCATTATTGGCATAGCCCAAAGCATAATCAAACTGAAGGTATGCACCTGTGGACTTCGATAAATCTATCTCTTTAGATACGAGATAACTTGCTGATGCCTTGTTCACCTTATTGAGATAACCCGTTCCCACGGCACAACTGTAACTGATATTCCAGCCATAACCATCGGCAACAGTGTTGACAACCTCAAACTTTCCAAAATCCTTGGCAAAAGTTTCATTAATATATGAACTATCTTTTGTTACTTCGCCTGAATTGTTTCCAGGATAATCGTAAGGTGCCGGCACATCCTCGCAACTTGTCAATGTCATGGCTGTCATAGCCAGAGCAAATAATGAATAAAATAGCTTTTTCATTTTTATTTCGTTTTTTAATTTTCAGAAATTGTTATTTGATAGATATAATTTTACTCCCGGTATTAACTTCAGCGGCATTGTTATAAGAAGTAAGTTTTCCCAAAATTGTAACTTTTTGTCCTACCTTAATTTGATCCGCAGATGTAAACTTTGCTCCATCCAGATAAAAACCACGGAAGACTTGCAGTTGATTTGTCGTCTTACCATCATCAGAGATATAATATTCAGCATTACCATATTTACTAATATCCACACTTTTAACAGCAGAAATAACACCTTTTATATAAACGTCTGTACCAGAATCGTTCTGACCCATAGAAACAAGACTCAAAGCCCTTGCAACATTGAAAGGCGAATCCGCGGTTCCCAAGCCTGTTCCGCCAACTCCTTCAAAAGGATTAGCCGTTTTAATATCATCAGAAGATCTCATCAATATCTGCCAAGTATTACGATATCTTGTAAAGATTCCTGTTATATCAACTTCACCTGCAGGCATCACAGCATTAGCAAAATCGGCATAAGTACTGGTACGCAGAACCAAACTAGAAGGACTGATACCATTGATTTCGCGATTGGCACAATTCGATGTCAACGTCACACTGCCATCATTGGGCGCGTAGACAGCCTTTCCATCGGCCGCTTTCAAGACCACGCTCTTTATTTTCATAAGTTTGCCACAATTGGCTGCCATATAAGCATCATCCTTCACCTTTGAAACATTAAAGATTTCCGGTACTGTTGTTGCGCTGATCGAGCCTACCGCCTTATAGTGCTGATCCCAAACAAAACGGCTCATACGGCTCACATAAGTGGAACCCGATGTGCTACTGGTATACGGCATACCGATTTCGCCTTGCATTCCATAACCACCGACATATAAGCCCTTAAGGTCCACAATAATTTTCTGGCCCACCGGCAGCGAGCCATAAAGTCCACCTGCTGCTATACTAATGAGAAATGCGCCAGTAGAGTCTTGGATAGAAACTTCATTATAGATATTGCCCTGAATGTCGTTTCCTGTAATGAGACCCTTTATTTTTATATCATCAGTAATCTCCGCCATGCCACTACTGGATATAACAGAACTGTATTTTGTCTTGAGTTGTGCAATTGTCAGCACATTGGTATCTGTGATCTCATTATTTCCATACGGAGACACATCAACAGTTGGCGCGGCATAATCCTCACCCATGCATGATGAAAAGAGAACGCAGACAAGTGCCAATAACATATATTTAATATCTTTCATATCGCTGTATTTTTTAGAATCGGTAAGAAATCTGGAACATTCCATTGACCCCATACACATAATACTTCTTAGGATTTTGAGAGAATTGGTAAGTGCGGTTACTGCTGAGAGTACCATCACTCTTAACGGTATAATCGCTACGACTCTGCTCGTATCCACCAGATACGATTTTCTGGTTGTTAAGTATATTGGTCATCATAAGATTAAAGTTGAGTGAGCCCTTCTTCAAACGCACACTCTTGCCGATGCTGCCATCAAGCATAAATCCGCCATGTCCCTTAGCCTGCCCAGGTACGATAATATTGCCCTCATTATCCACCTTACCACTAACAGCGAGCGTACTAGCATATCTATAACAAGGAGAATAAGAGAGATAAATACGATCATAATAGTTGCCATTCAAATCGATATACCAACCGCCCTGATGGAAACTCAAGCCCAAACTACCAACAGTGAGTGGAGTACCTGACTCGCGCATGCCATCATTATATACCGTTTCGTCTGTATATTTTGCTTTTGTCGAATTGAGATAACGCACGTGAGCATTATTGATATTCTTTGCCTCGCTCCAACTGCCAATGGTCTTCAAGTCAAGAAAAGAAGCAAGTTTGAAGTTCAAACCCAGTTCCACTCCATAATATTCTTTTTTGATGCCCGTCATTGAAACATAAGTGAAAGAATTGGCATCATCAAAATAGAAGTTCTGCCACTCTGTAACATGATCCAAATAACTGTAGTAAGCATTCAGATTGGCATGCAGCCAAGCATTCTGATACTGATATGCAAACTCACTGCTGAACACATGCTCATCTTTCAGATTTGTGACGAAATCGTTGTTCATTTCCGGCGAAGCAAATGCAGTGCTGGCCAATGGCGCACGCCACTCGTAACCTGCGCCTAGAGAGAATACATGTCCGCGACCGGCATCATAGTTCATACTTGCCTTACCACCAGCCTCGCCAAACTTAGCACGACCACTCTTGCCGTAGGAATTCTCTGCAAACATACCATTACGCATATATCCCTTGCGCTGCATATCTGTAGCGCCCATCTTTCCTGCAACCATCAGATGCCAACGACCCGTGGTTACAGCGTAATTGCTCCAAACGAGACCCTTGTGCACCAATATATCATAGTCGTAACCAAACTTGTCGCCCTCATAAATGAGTTTACCAAGCTTATTGGGTCCGGCTGTATTCAAATCATATTGAACCTGGTCTGCCGAAGTGCTATAAGTGCCCAATGCGTAAGTATTAATATTGTGGAAAGCACTAGCACCGAGCATATCATCCATGGTTTGAAAATGACGACCCTTGTTCTGCCCCAGCACGAATCCCAAATTCCACACTTTTTTCTTATCTACCTGCGTAGTAAGTGTAGAGGCAAGATTAAACATCAAGTTGTTATTGTGCTTAGCCTGCACGAAATACATTGCATCAACACCCGATTTAGAAGCTTGCTGATTGGAATAATAGAGACGATCCCAATTGATCTGCCGGTTATCCTTAGATGCTGTCCAAAAATCATGCGCAGTGTTCCAGTCAGCCAAGCACTGTGCCGTACGTCCAAAGGCATTGGTCTCATCCCACACGTCATAATAGCTACTGGGAAGATTCTTCCAATAGTCAGGCTGTGGATTATCAGCGTTGTTATAATTCAACTTTGTGCTCTTGTAAATACTGTATTTTCCAAAGACGGTTGTCACCAACCTCATATCCTTATTAATGTCCCAGTCCCATGTAGCGAGAACTGATGGAGCGAAATCATTTACCACACGCGAATTGCGCTTATGACCATTCTGGTAGCCCCAATACGGATTATAATAATAGTCATTGGCAAGCCAGTAACACTCATCAGTAGAAGCGCCCTGCGTGGAACGCTCTGTAGGATTACCCCATGTGGAAACAGACAATGAGTGACCGTTATTCCACTTCTTCTGTACTCCAAAGAAATAAGACAGAGAATTATAGAATGTACCTTCTACATATCCTCGGTTGGCCCAACGGTAAGTGAGATTGGCGGCAATAGCCCATCCCTTGCTGTTGAAACCAGACGCATAAGTGTACATGCCACGCAAAGTGTAACTACGGTTAGCAGCAGCCACCGACACGCGGCTACCAGCTGCCATACTGCCGGCACGGAAATTATAATTGTTGCTTCCAGCCATACCGCTCACAGCGAAATTACTTCCCTCGAACGGTAATGAAAAGTCAACATTGCGCGTCTGCTGGTTCAATCCTCCAATCATAGAATAACGGAACTGTCCAGACTCCATGTCATTCATCGGTGCCCCGTTGATATACACATCGTTGTACTTCTGATCAAAAGCGCGATAGTTAAAACGCATTGGCGAGAACAGATATCCCACTTGAGATGCGTACACATTGGTGTTGGAATTGAGAATAGTAACGTTTCGCGTCATATCATCATCTTCACCTAACTGCGCTTCTGAAAAAGTGAATGCCGATTCGTCAAGAGGCTTCGTCGTTTGCCCCGGAGTTGTTGTCTGGGCGAATGCAAGCGGCGAGTAACAAAGGGCTACCACAGCTAATTTTAGCTTTTTCTGCATAGTCGATTTTATTTATAATATTATACTTAATCTTGGTGCAAAGTAACAAAATAAATTTTAAAAATAAAAGGATTTTTGATTAAATTTTCTGATATTATACACTTTTGTCAGATTTAATTACGATATTTGCACAATCATTTGATGATTTTTCATCAGATTAATTATAATTACTGATAAATTAAAAAACATTACTCATGAGAAGAAATTTGTTGATGTTGGCATTAGTGCTGATAACATCTGTTTCCGTTTCAGCCAAAAAGAAGTTTTCCGTATATGCTGTAGGCTTCTATAATCAGGAGAATTTATTTGACACTTGCCACGATGAAGGCAAAAACGACTATGAATTCCTACCCACCGGGTCATATAAGTGGGACGGTCTGAAATACTCTCACAAATTACGCAACATGGCATGCGCGCTAGCCGACATAGGAACAGACGTGCTTCCAAACGTAGGCTGTGCAATGATAGGAATAAGCGAAGTGGAAAATGACAATGTATTGAATGACCTCACCGCACAGGAACCACTCAAGACACGTGGTTACAAATACGTACACATTGAGGGCCCAGACCGTCGTGGCGTAGATTGTGCCATGCTCTACAATCCGTCACTCTTCACTGTAAAGAACACGAAACTCATTCCATACGTTCAGGAGTTGGAGAAAGACAGTTCATTCTACACCCGTGGTTTTCTCACCGTAAGCGGAGAACTTGCAGGAGAACATGTCGTGGTTATTGTTTGTCACCTGCCAAGCCGGTTTAACGGTTCGTTCTATCGGGAATCCGGTGCCCGTCAGGTTAAGGATATCAAGGATTCTTTGCTCAAGTCTGACCCCGAATGCAAAGTCATGATAATGGGCGACATGAACGATGACCCAACCGATAAAAGCATGTACAATGTGCTGAGTGCGAAAAGTGAGATAAGTGAAGTTGGCGATAACGACATGTATAACCCCTGGTATAACATATTGGCAAAGGAAGGTAAGGGCACACTCCAATACCGCGGTTCATGGAACCTGTTCGACCAGATAATAGTCTCCCCGAATTTGCTCAACAAAGGAGAGGTGAAAGACTATTCCACATTGAAATTCTGGAACAACCAAATATTCTCTCGTGAATATCTGCTACAACAAGAGGGCCAATACAAAGGAACGCCAAAACGAACTACTGCCGGCGGGGTATGGCTAGACGGATACAGCGACCACCTGCCCGTTGTAGTCTATCTTGTGAAAGAGCAGAAGCAAGATGAATGACATAGAGGTCCACCCATTCGAACCATTTCTACCCGTCAACGCACGACTACTGATGCTGGGCACATTCCCGCCTGCAAAGAAAAGATGGTGCATGGATTTTTATTATCCAAACTTTCAAAACGATATGTGGCGCATCTTCGGCTATATTTTCTATGGAGACATGAACCACTTTGTGTTGACTGAAAAGAAGCGTTTCGACCTAGATAGCATCATTCCATTCTTGATTGAAAAAAGAATAGCTATCTTTGATACCGCGACACGTGTCCGGCGCACCAAGAGCACAGCATCAGACAAGGATTTGGAAATCGTTGAGGAGTCCGACTTGGACGGGATGCTACATAAAATAAGACAATGCAAGGCTGTAATAACAGCAGGGCAATTGGCAACATCCGTATTCGCCAACCACTTCGGAATAGAGACACCAAAGGTTGGGCATTTCACGGAGTTTATTTTTGACAACCGCCAGATACGACTTTACCGAATGCCAAGCAGTTCGAGAGCCTATCCGATAAGCATAGAGAGAAAGGCGGAAAGCTACAGTGAAGTGTTATTACATCTGTAAAACCAAAAACGCGATAAGGCAACATGAAGATAACAATAATCGGCATCGCCGGTGGCACAGGCTCCGGCAAGACCACCGTAGTAAAGAAAATCGTTGAGACACTGCCGCCACATTACGTGGCAGTGGTTCCTCTCGACTCGTATTATAATGACACATCAAGCATGACCGAAGAAGAACGCCACGCCATCAACTTTGACCATCCTGACGCTTTCGATTGGAAACTTCTTATAAAACAAATCAACGACTTACGCGAAGGTTGTGCCATAGAGCAACCTACATATTCTTACATACAGTGCAACCGACTGAAAGAAACCATACACGTAGAACCTAAGCCTGTCATTATAATTGAAGGTATCATGACACTGCTCAACAAGAAACTGCGTGAGATGATGAACTTGAAAGTGTTCGTGGATTGCGACAGCGACGAGCGTCTCATTCGCAACATCCAGCGTGACACCATCGACCGCGGCAGAACAGTAACGGTAGTGGTGGACAGATACAGAAAAGTACTCAAGCCCATGCACGAGCAGTTTATAGAGCCCACCAAGCGTTATGCCGACATCATCATCCCAGAAGGTGGAGAAAATATCAACGGCATTGGCATTCTGTGCAAATACATCGAGGGATTGGTTCCTAAAGATAAAAGAGAAGCAAAGTAATATTTTCTTATCTTTTCACACTAAAGTATAGCCCGGCGAACGTAAGTGTGCCATTGAGCATCAGCAGTTCGTAACCGAATTTATACCCCGTAAGGGCAAATGTGGCATTATCGATAACAAAACAAATTATCGGTGATGCCACAGCTATATATGGAACAAGCCTGTCGTTAACATCACGCTTGGTTAAAAGTCCGAATGCGAACAATCCCAATAACGGTCCGTATGTATAGGAACAAATAATATAAATGGCATCGATAAGACTGGTAGAGTTGATTACACGGAAGAGCAATATGAAAACAATAAAAACCAACGCCATCAAGATATGCGCTCGTTTGCGCAATTGCTCGTCATCTGCCCGACCACGGATGTCTACGCAATAACTGGTAGTAAGTGACGTCAATGCGGAATCGGCACTGGAAAAGGAAGCCGCCACAATTCCGATAGTAAACAATACCACGACCATTTCGCCCAATCTGCCATTTGCCGCAAACATTGGCAACAAGTCATCTCCGGATGCAGGCATGGCTATTCCCTGTCTCTGTGCCAGCAAAGTCATCAAAACACCAAGACATAGAAATAGCAGGTTAGCTGGTACGAACGCAAAACCGTATGTACACATATCCTTCTGTGCCTCATGCAGTGACTTGCATGTAAGGTTTTTCTGCATCATATCCTGATCAAGTCCTGTCATGACAATAACGATGAATATTCCACTAAAAAATTGTTTCCAGAAATTCTGTGTTGACACCCAGTCGTCAAACACGAAAATCCTACTATGGCTATCGTTGGCTATCATGCTGACTGCCTGAGAAAAATTCAGATGCATAGCCGTCATAACATTATATATAATAAGTATAAGTGCGGCAAACATGAAGAATGTCTGATACGTATCTGTCCACACCAGGGTTTTTATACCAGAACGTCTGGTGTAGAGCCATATCAGCGCCACCATTGCCACAACAGTCACTATGAACGGGACACCCATGGCATCGAACACATAATGCTGCAAGATGAAACACACTACATAGAAACGCACCGCCGCACCCGTCATCTTAGACAACAAGAAGAACGAGGCACCTGTTTTGTACGACCTCTTGCCGAAACGACCTTGCAGATAAGTGTAGATTGTAGTGAGATTAAGACGATAATAAACCGGCAACAGCAGATATGCCACAGCAAAATAGCCGAAGACAAACCCCACGCACATCTGCATATATGTCATATCTGTGTTGATTACCATTCCAGGCACACTCACGAACGTGACTCCCGAGATGGAGGCGCCAATCATCCCAAAAGCCACCATGTACCATGGAGAATGCCTATTGGCACGAAAGAAAGCATCATTATCAGCTCTGCGAGATGTGAGCCTGCTCAAAAATAGCAGTGTCGCGAAATAAGCCAACACTGTAATAAAAATAATCATATTGTGGATTTTGAAAACGAATGCAAAGGTAGACAATAAATTTCAGATTACTATTATAGATTCCATAATTTTAGGAAATGGCCCTATTGTCCATTGCTATTTTTGAAGCCACGCAACATTTCATATTTTTTTCTTCTTTCTTTCTTTCATTATCCCATTTTTTATTACCTTTGTCAGCAACATTTTAATTTTAAACTAGAAATATCATGAGCAAACAGAAGAAATTCATTTTGCAGGAGAATGAAATCCCGACACAGTGGTACAACATCCAGGCAGAAATGGTCAACAAACCACTGCCGCCACTCAATCCTGCCACCCACAAACCTCTTATTGCTGAAGACTTGGCTCACATATTCAATGAGGAATGTTCGAAACAAGAACTGGATATCGAACACGCTTGGATAGACATACCAGAAGAAGTGCTCGACAAATATAAATACTATCGTGCCACTCCATTGGTACGAGCCTATGCGCTGGAAGAGGCACTGGACACACCAGCCCACATCTACTTTAAAAACGAGAGCACCAACCCGCTGGGCTCGCACAAAATAAATTCCGCCTTGGCACAATGTTACTATTGCAAGAAAGAAGGCACCACAAATGTCACCACCGAGACCGGTGCCGGACAATGGGGTGCAGCATTGAGTTATGCTGCCAGCGTCTTCGGATTGGAGGCCGCTGTATATCAGGTAAAGATATCCATGCAGCAGAAGCCGTATCGCAGTAGCATCATGCGCACATTCGGCGCCACGGTAGAAGGTTCTCCATCAATGTCCACCAGAGCCGGCAAAAACATCATAACACGTGACCCGACACATCCGGGGTCATTAGGCACAGCCATTTCAGAAGCAATAGAACTCGCCACCACCACCCCACACTGCAAATACACACTTGGATCTGTGCTCAACCACGTGGCACTGCACCAGACTGTCATCGGACTGGAGGCAGAGAAGCAGATGGAGATGGCTGGCGAATATCCCGACACCGTGATTGCATGTTTCGGCGGCGGCAGCAACTTCGGCGGCATCGCTTTCCCGTTCATGCGCCACAACATCAAAGACGGCAAGCAGACTGAATTTATAGCTGCCGAACCCAACAGTTGCCCGAAACTGACCCGCGGCAAATTTGAATACGATTTCGGCGACGAGGCAGGCTACACCCCGCTGCTGCCTATGTACAC
>OBMA010000100.1_pt1 | contig 40200 bp, 36 predicted proteins | sample 1539141 | NCBI WGS metagenome assembly OBMA01 (sample SAMEA3991484, study PRJEB22521) | metagenome | biome: anthropogenic terrestrial biome; feature: sewage plant; material: raw primary sludge | place: Sweden | collected 2012-09-26
CTTTGCTCCTCACTGACGCGATGCTCGTCAAGGTTCCATTCGTGCAAGCACGATGGAACTTTTCCTCGCTATACGCGCAAAAACCCCGTCCTGTAAAAGGACGGGGTTAATATCCGTTACCACCTGTTACGATACGTACATTCATACGCTTCTCTATAACGCAGATCCTGCGGCGGGGCTTACTGGTCAAATGATAATATGTAAATGTCAAATCTTCCAAATTGAAACAGAACAATTCGGCACATCATATCATTCATAATGTTCAGCCTGCGGCTCAGAAGTGATCTTCATCTCCCGATCATGCACCGCTTCTCACCATTCGCGGCTCTCTGCTGCATATACGGAAGGCTACTGTCTTCATCAACGCCTTTGCAGTTTATTGTAGGTGCCGCGCATCCGATTGTCAAGCAGGCGCAGTAGAAATGATTCTGACAGCAGCCGAAGCTACAATGATTCTGGCGTGTGATCTCTGATCCTGAATATAATGCAAATGGATGTTCACTTCGTGTTAACTATTGTCGCACTGTATAGCTGTATGAGCTTCTCCGGTCCATAATAATCGAGTGATGTGTCGATTGTCTGACCTGGCGCGATCATAAACTCATAATGCTTTCCTTTATACATAAACTTCACTTTGACAGTTATATCGCGCTTATTCGCAAGTGCTTCAAAGAATGATTTCGGCAGTGAATCCCAATATCCTATATCTACGGTTATCGTCTGTCCGGATTTTGCACGCAGTATCTGCTTTGTGCGTTCGTACATACAGCGGCCATAATCATCCTTGATAGCAGGTATCACCTGCGATGAACGGATATTGCCACACTTCGTGCATTTCTCTACGAGAAGACCAGTCTCATACTCTGTGGGTTCATTCTCGACCATCCACTCGTAATTGTGATCACAGATCGTTCCAGATGCGTGTGAAGTAGCATCTATATAAAGCGTCTTCGCAGCTACTGTACCTATTAAGTAATTTGGGTAATAATATGAATACACCGGATCTGTCCCCGTCTGTGCCCAAATCACTGCTCCTAAGGTATCTTTTGCAGCGTTATAAGAAAGACTTCCCTTTACTAAAGCGTTAGATGTAGCAGGAAATATGCAAGCTGCACACCAATTGCCAGTTGCATAGAGTGTGCCGCCAGTTATTGATATCCCATGTATTTCCTCGCACCCTATTCCTGTTAATCCAGTTCCTACTGCACTAACGGTTCCACCCAATACTTTCAATGTACTAACACCTATTGCTTTTGATCCTTGAGCATTCACATTACCGCTATTTATTGTAATACTATCTCCAGCAAATCCTTGCGATTCAAATCCAGTTGAATCAACATTCAATACACCATCACCATTAATGTTCAGATTTGGATTTGATGACAGTGCAATCCCATAATCCACTGAAGAACTAATATTATTAGTTCCATGAAAAATTAAATTAGCAACGTGATGCATATATATTGTAGCATCATCACCAGCATAGCTTGCATCAAAATTATTCAGCGTAAGCGTTGAACCATCAAAATATGCATATCTTCCATCATCGGGTTTGTCCGTTCCGACTTCATAATTAATATTCATGTATTTACCCTTCGGCAGATTATTATTGCTGATTTTCACATATGGGTCTGCCGCCATTGTTTTCCGTGCTGGCAGCATGCATAAGATCATCACACTGATCACTACAAATACTATCGACCATATCCTCTTTTTCAATTTCAATCCCTCCATTTTTCTATTCGCGTTTCTTGTTAATATGAACTTTCCGCAGACGATTTTGCGAAGTCTGTTTTAGGGTTCTCAAGTGATTTTAACTTACTTCATTTGCTGTCAGATTCCAATACTTTCAGCGCGAACAGCAGGTTTTTTACTCGAATAGCATGTTATTGTAAACCAATTGGCAATCTTATGTAAACTCGGAGCGAAATTGTACTATCACATACATTCTATTTTCCATGCTTGTTGATATCGCGTCTCACTTCTGAGCTTTTTCTCCCTTGTCGGAGCTTGTTTTGATGTTATAATCATCTGAAGAGAACGCTCCATCATAATGGTTCTCTGCATTTAACTGATATTACTTTTCGAAAGGACTGCATTTATGGATATAGAGATACTTGAGCTTATAGACGGCGCAAAGCGCGCATCGGGACTCACCGTGATAATAGACGTGTTCAGAGCATTCTCGCTCGAAGCATACCTGTACAGCCGCGGAGCCGCAGGGATAGTGGCGGTCAGTTCGCTTGAGACCGCTTTCAAGCTGAAAGAAGAGAATCCTGACAGCATACTTATAGGCGAACGCGGCGGCGCAATGTGCAAGGGCTGTGACTATGGCAATTCTCCGTCGCAAACGCTTGATGCAGATGTTCGCGGAAAGCAGATCATCCACACGACAGGTGCGGGCACTCAGGGAATAATAAACGCTACAGGCGCTGATGAGATAATAACCGGAAGTCTCGTGAATGCTTCTGCAGCAGCATCATATATCACCATGAAAAATCCATCACACGTATCGATAGTCGCAATGGGAAATGCCGGCGTGAAGAGAGCCCGCGAAGATGTTATCTGTGCAGAATATATACGTTCGCTAGTAGCCGCAGATTCATACGATATCGACGGCCAGATATCAACGCTCCGTGAAAACGGCGGCGCGCATTTCTTTAACCCGGAAACACAGAAAATCTTCCCGAAGGAAGATTTTCTAATGTGCACCAGGCACGATATATTTGATTTTGTGATACATGCAGAACGTGCAGGCAACGATATGTGCCATATGCTGAGGTCAGATATTTCACATATCTGACACGTTCTATCCTAATAATTCATGTGTTTTCGTGAAGCTGACAGCAATATTCCAATGGTCTTGTAAAGCATTATCTTTCCCAATATGCTCTCTCTTTCCAGAATCTCACTTTCAGGCTTTGCTCATCTCGTCAAGCAGACCGATCTTCATATCATACAGTTCTCTTGAAAGATCGACATATACTTTGTGCGGATTCACAAGACGTCTTGTCTCATCCCACAGAGTATCCTGCTCTTTAGCGCAGTAATCGCGGATATCCATTGTTGCAGGCGATTCGTAGCACTTCTTGCCATCCTTAAAGATCGGTATCATAAGATCTCTGAGCTCATATGAACCGGGTTCAAGCTTCGTCTTCTTCCAAGGTTCAAGCGGATCGAACAGAAGCAGCGGCTCGTTTTCATTGTAATGCTCATGTTCAAGACAGATAAGATCTGCTTTTATCTTATGTGAATCCTTCTCATATACACGAACGATCTTCTTATTTCCCGGATTAGTGACCTTCTCGGAATTCTCGGAAAGCTTGATCTTAGGAATAAACTTGCCATCGCTGCCCATGACAGCAGCAAGCTTATATACACCGCCAAATGACGGGCAGTCCCTTGATGTTATAAGGCTTGTTCCGACTCCCCATGAAGTTATCTTGCAGCCCTGTTCCTTAAGACTGTCAATAAGGTATTCATCAAGATCGTTTGACGCAGATATTATCGCATCCGGGAATCCGGCATCATCAAGCATCTTACGGGCTTTCTTCGACAGATATGCAAGATCGCCGCTGTCAAGTCTTATTCCGTAGCCCTTGAGTTTGACTCCCTCTTCTTTCATTTCCTTAAATACACGTATCGCATTCGGCACACCGGATTTCAGCGTATCGTATGTATCTACAAGAAGTATGCATGCGTTCGGATAAAGCTCAGCGTATTTCTTGAACGCCGTGTATTCATCCGGAAAACTCATGATCCAGCTATGTGCATGTGTTCCTTTGACCGGAACATTAAAGAGCTGTCCGCAAAGTACATTTGATGTTCCGACACAGCCTGCGATAACTGCTGCTCTCGCACCGTACGTTCCTGCATCAGGTCCCTGTGCGCGGCGAAGTCCGAACTCCATGATGCCGTCTCCGCGGGCTGCATAGCATACACGTGAAGCTTTTGTAGCGATAAGACTCTGGTGATTGATTATATTGAGGATAGCCGCTTCCATAAGCTGCGCCTGCATTATCGGAGCAACCACTTTCACGAGCGGTTCACGCGGAAATACGACTGTGCCTTCCGGTATAGTATAGATATCTCCTGTAAAATGAAAATTTCTAAGATATTCCAGAAAATCGGGAGCAAAGATTCCCAGGCTTCCAAGGTACTTGATATCTTCATCGTTAAAATGAAGTTCTTCAACATACTTGAGCAGCTGTTCTACACCGCACATGATAGCATAGCCGCCATCGGAAGGATTCTTCCTGTAAAACGCATCAAATATGACCGTCTCATTCTGTCCTTCGTTCCTGAAATAACCCTGCATCATCGTAAGCTCATATAGATCTGTAAGCAGAGTCAGGTTCTGTCTGTCCATCTGATCTCCTTCCGCCGTCTATGCGGCACATCCGATTTTACTTAATCTATCGCATCACAAACGTATTAACACTTATGTCCGGTCTTGCTCTATCTTCCCACAAGAAGTGCAAAATAGCCCCATTCCCATATCAGGCTCTTGTATTTTTCCTGCAGATACTCATCTATATCACATTCGTCATATCCGGACATTCTGGACATTACTGTTATAATACCGCGAATATCCTCATAATCAAGTCTTCCTTTTATTTTTCGGAAAATAAAAGACGCTTGTTTTATCGAAGCATAACATATCGCCGTCCACTGCATCCCGATAAGCATATCTACCGGATCCGAATCATTCCATATAAGATCAACGAATATCTCATTTGCAAGATAGTTTCGCATAAGATGATCGTATCTGTGGAAATCCTCTTCAAATGACGCGATATCTTTCCGCATCTCTTCATCATCTGTGCATTCCGATATTTCAGCCGCTGTACTATCTGCCTTAGAGAGAAATTCAGTGTAAAGTCCCTGTGCTATATACGCGCTCATCAGATCCCTGAATGTCTCATTTTCCTCAAGCATGCTTTCAAGCGCATCAATCTCGACCGCGTCAACCTTTTGCGCCAGTTCTGCTTTGAATGCCTTCTGGTCATAGCAGATCGGATCCCCATGACCTTTTGCAAAACGATCTCTGAAATCCAAAAGTATATAAAAACTCATCATCAGTGCATCGCTGCATGAATAGTCCTCATTCATTATAATTCTGATGATCTGATTCCTGATCACGCTGATCTGCGCTTCTTCATGTGAGGCGGGTCCCACGTGGAGCCCGCCGCTAAATGATAATTTCTTTGTATTCATCAGATCGACGACCGCCGGGCAGCATGCCGTTACGGTATGCTCTGTACGATCATCAAAAAACTTATCTATCCTTGGAAATGTTCTGCACGTCTCCGGTATCGCTTCTTCACCATACTGCTTCTGAATGGAACACAGCCCATCCTGCGTAAGATTATCACATTTTCCATCTTTCCCAAGCGGCATGCTTCCGCCGTCATCTGTAGCGATTCGCCACTGCTGACAGCATGTAAACGGGCACTCTCCTGCTATGCACTTGAAGACCTCATAATATGAAGATGCGATTCTTTCCACGTTTACGCCTTTCCGGCTGTAGACTTCTTTGTTACACCTTCCACATTCTGTGAAAGCTCAAGACTGCGCAGTGCTCTGACTATCACAGGTACAAGCATTGATAACAGTCCGGCAGTTATGACTCCTGTAACAAATCTTCCAACAGAACTTCCAAATACAACCGCAAATGAATAATAATCCCATACCTTGCTGTCAACATAGAACGCGCCTGTATAAAGCGTTGATGCGATAAGCGAACTGATTATCATGATAAGTGTTGTCTGGAACTGATTGATCTGATATCCATGTTTCTTCGCATAAAGTCCTACGACAAGTCCTCTTGATGCGATCGGTATCATCCACAGTATTGTTGTCGATGTAATACCATAGTGAAGCATCTGTGACAGAAATGATCCGATCAGACCGATTGCAAGACCCATCCACGGTCCCATCATGATACCGCCAATAACAAGCGGAAGACTTGAGATCGATATCTTGATAAGCTTGAGATCGATCGTTAAGTACCCTAGCACAAGATAAAGTGCTATAAGTACAGAAGCAGTTACCATTTTCCTCGTGTTCTTCATATAAAAAACTCCTTTCATAGTGGCAATGCCACATAAAAGGAGGTAAACTGATTTCCCAGTTATGTGACAGCGGGATGCAGCAGCTGTATAGCGCAAGGCTCAATTAAATTCTTGCTTCGTCCGGTGAACAACTCCCCGTCTCACCAGCACGTGACTCACAGATGCTTACTCTGCCTGATATTCAGTTGTGCAGTATTCGTTTCTCGCACATACGATACTGCCTGTTTCAGTTATTAAACGTACCACAATATCTATATTAGTGCAAGAGTCTTTTGATATATAGCGGACTTACACTTTTGATATATAGCGAAATTTGCAGCAGCATAACGCAGATATACTTTTGATGCCCGTAACATCTGTATATCATATTTACGCTTCGCGTCATAAATGGTATGCTGTCTGCTGAAAAGGAGATAGATCGTTATGAAGAAAACTGCAGTTCTTTTTCCGGGAATAGGATATACATGTAAGCGTCCACTGCTTCACTATTCAGCGCAGATGGCACGGCTCCATGACTACCGCACGATAGAACTTGATTACGGTTCAGATATACACAGTATGGCTGCACGCGATGATGACGCAATGCTTAAAGTAAGCGATATCGTCGTCGAACGGATTCTTCCACAGCTTGAGTCTGAGTCTCTTGAAAAATGCGATAACGTGATATTTATATCAAAATCTGTTGGAACGTATATTGCATACACATGCGCGCAAAGGCTCGGGATCCCGGTGCAGCACTTTATGATGACGCCAATCTCACCAATGCTTGAACTTATTGGTAATGTAGATGGGATATTCATCTCCGGTACTGCTGATCCTCTTGTTCCATCAGAAGATGTGCTGAAAGCAAAAGCAGCTCATCCCGATAAAGCCGCCATGATCAGCGAGGGTTGCGATCATTCGATGGAAATAAAGAGCGATCCTCTCGGAAACATAAAACGTCTTTATGAGATTGAGTTGCTTTTAGATAAAAGACTTCTGTAGATTATTCAGTGCATTCAGCTAATCAGCTTTCTGCAAACTGTCTTACTGAATACTGTGATTTGGGTGCCAAAAGTAGTCATTTTGTTATGACACTTGCATCGCACTGTCAGTTCTCCGTATTCTTCATCAGCTTGCTAAGCGGTATACATATGATCATCGCGTATACCGTTCCGATCAGTGCCGTTATCAGCTGAAACAGTGAAAATGTCATCTGTATGGTCTTCATCATCGGTGCCATCTTAGGTGGCAGAAATCTTGGTACAATGAGAAGCGCGATAGTGACTCCCATAAAAGCTGCCTTTATTACAGCTCCGGATATCATGCCCCACGCCGGCTCTTTGTTCCACTTTCTGATCGCAAAATCTACGCAAAATGCAAGGATCATATTTCCTAACATTATGCAGACTATCATCATGATTCCGCCAAATGGATTGACTCCTATGATAGCCGCCATCACTCCGCCTCCGGTAATGAAATATGCTGTTATCGGCGTGATCACAGACAGAATCACTCCGCACGCGATACCTGCATACATAACCGTAAGTATGATACATGCATTTATGATCGGTCCTGTTATAAATATACTGAGATTCTTGAAAATCTGACTTACAATGCAGATTGCCAGCATTGCTGCGGTCAGCGTTACCTGTTTTGTCTTAAGCTTCATCTTGATCCCTCCATCATATTGTTATTTTATTAACAGTATAATTTTACTAAACTCCACATGCAACAATTTTTTCGATTGTACTGAAGTAAATCCATATTCATGATCATCTCGATAGCGCTTAAGTAAATCCATATTCATGCCGCATTCTGCACATAATCCTCATATTCTTCTTCGGAAATAAAAAGTATATAACGTCCCTGTATATATCCCATATATCCTGATTCTGTATTGTATCCTTTCATAATGTCTCCCTTCTTATCATTCGATCTTGATATGTTCCGCATCTGATGATGATATGATAACTGTTCATGAGTCCAATAAACCGTACAGCAAAAAAGAGCTCTGGCCTTCCGGTCAGAGCTCTCTACATCCATTATTTACATTTATTCAGTTGCCTTGTCCGCCAAAGAAGAATTGCTGGATATCATTTTCTGAGTTGTCGCCGCTCTGTCCCTGATTACCGCTTCCAGGCTGTATCTGCTGCAGCGAATTCTGTGAATCCTGCGTCTCCTCGGATGTTGAACTTTCAGCAGGAGCTGCTGAGAGCTTTACATCAACGCTCTTCGAAACATAACCGCTATCACCCTGTCTTTCGATCGTTATCGTGACATTATCACCAACAGCATAATAGCTGAGATAATTTTTAAGCTCTGATGTCGTTGTAACGGTCTTTCCATTTATTCCGGTTATGATGTCGCCTTTAGTAAGTCCTGCTGCCTCAGCACCTGATCCGGTAGTAACAGCGCTGATATATACGCCCTGTGGCATTCCGTATGCGCTGCTTATATCTGATGTTACATCAACGATACTTACACCAAGGTATCCTCGCTTGCTCTCTTCTACGACTGCCTTTGTCTCCTGATTCATCATAGTCTCAACTTTATCCATGATGTCAGAGATCGGGATTGCGTAACCCATTCCTTCGATTGAATCACTTGATATCTTAGCTGAGTTGATACCTACCAGTTCACCCTTCATATTGAACATCGCACCGCCGCTGTTGCCGGGATTGATGGCTGCATCTGTCTGAATATACTTATTTGTAACTGTATTGCCGCTATCATTCTGTATCTCTATCTCACGGTCAAGTGCACTGATGATACCTGTTGTGATCGACTGTCCATATCCAAGTGCATTTCCGATAGCCACGATCTGCTGTCCAAGTTCCAGATTCTTGGAATCTCCTACAGTAGCGACAGAAATCTTATTCTTGGTGTCTTCTGAAAGTTCGCTCATAGGTATTGATATAACCGCTATATCATTGCTCTCATCATAATCCTTTACCTGAGCGGTTATGATATCTGCACTATTTGCATCATCCTTATCTGTTGAATCTTCCCAGCTGAATACTACTGAAAGACTCTTGCTTCCCTCGATAACATGGTAATTTGTCAGGATAAGAAGTTCTGAATCAGTCTCTCCGATTATGACACCTGAGCCGCTGCTCTCGCTGTCCTGAGTGAAATTGCCCCACATACTTCTTATCTCAGTTGTTCCCTTATTTGTAATAGCAACAACACAAGGCATACATTTTGTCGCTATCTCCGAAACACTCATCTCACTGTCAGTTCCGGTAGTCTGGACTGTATTTTCAGCTGAATCGGATTTCTTTGATGTATCCTTAGATGTATCGTCTTTTCCTGCATTTTCATCAGCTTTTGCAACAGCATCCGAATCATCTGATTTATGAAGTGTCGCTTTCTCACTTTCAGAGCTGCTTTCTTCATTCTGCGCTGATGCCGCCGCTCTTCCTCTTGAAAAACCATAAGTCACAAGTGATCCCACGAGTATGCCTGCAAGTACAAGCGCTACCATCCTCATGAACTTCCCGCTTATATGATGTTTCTTATTATGCTTTTTCCCGGAACCGCCATTGCCACTCGGCACTCCATTATTTATATACGGGCTGCTGCCATATGCGCCGCTGCCGCTCTGGCTGCTGTATGAACCGTTACCGGTCTGACTGCCATATGAACTGTTACTGGATGCTCCAGTTCCTGTCTGGCTACCGTACGTATTACCAGCGTTCTGATTAGTTCCATAATTGCCATAACCATAATTGCCCTGTCCGCTGTAGCTGTTATATGAACCGTAGCCCTGCCCTGTATACGACCTGCTCTGTCCATATGAACTGCCATTCTGCCCGCTGTAGGCACCGTTACTGGTCTGACCGCTGTAAGTCTCATTTCCAGTCTGTCCGCCTACACTATTATTTGTCTGACTGTTTGCATTATTGCTTGTCTGACCGTTTACACTATTGTCGGTCGGAGCACTGACGTTATTGTTCGTCTGCCCGCTGTAGGCACCGTTACTGTCTTGTCCTCCGGTGCTTTCATTAGTACTGTTATTATTATATTTTTCATCCATGATATTATTCTCCTTCCGCCTCACGTATTATGGTTTCTTTTATTTTATGTAATGAGAATACCCCTGATCTATGATTCAAATGTGATGCGAATGTGAAAAAAACGTGAACATCAGTCTGGCATACAATTATCAATAAGCCTGTCAATTCCATCCGTATATCCTTTGCAGTCATACAACCAGCTCATCACATGACCTGCGCCGGGAACGACCAGTTTATCCTTATATGGCGCTTTTGTCGCAGCGTAGAGTTTCATTCCGCTCCCACATGGAACGAACTTGTCGGCACTGCCATGCACAAAGAATATTGGCAAATGAAGATCTTCTGCGTCATCTATCGGTGATGCATCTTTCAGATAGAATCCTGTGATTACCCTCGTCCAGAAATTCATGACAAATACGATAGCCCGTATCAAGACATCTGGCACCTTTGGCAGCATCAGCTTTCCAACATATGTGAACTGATCGTATACAGACGCGTATCCGCAATCAAATACCACTCCTTTTACCTGATCCGGCATATATTTTACAGAAAGATATGCACTCGCTGCTCCCATAGACCATCCATGAACTATTATCCTGCAGTCATCACCGCATCTTCCGCATATCCATTTTGCCCATTCCGCAAGATCGGCACTTTCCCAGGCACCCATTGTGATATATTTACCTTCACTCTTTCCATGTGCCCTCTGATCCGGAAATAAAATGTCGAATCCTTTATTAAAGTAATATCTGGCAAATATTCCCATATCCCAGATAGATCTGCCACCATATCCATGTGAAAACAGAACGACCTTTCGCGGTCCGCCATTTTTATTTGCCGGATTAGATAAAAATGTAGCGTCCAGCTTAAGACCGTCATCGGACTCTATGACAACTTTTTCAGTCTTCTGCCTGCGTGTCCATTCGTAGCTGCGTTTTCTGAGTACATACAGTCTCTTCTCATCCGGACTCATCTTCTTAAGTTCATCAGGATCAGGCTTACGTCTTGTAAGATTCTGAATAAATAGTACAAATGAAGAAACAAGCAATCCTATACCTGCGGCTCCTATCGTTAATTCGGCAGCCTTTCTGATCTTATTCTCGCTCATAGTCATCTATTCCTTTCTGCATCAGGCACGGCAGGCAGAGGCTCTGTCATTCTCACAAGTCTTCAGGCTCCTGCTTGTGCAAGTATGTCAAATGCGTCAAACACAAGTCTCTCTGTTAATTTCAGTAATTCGTCAGCATCCTTCTCCGTAACTCCCGTTGTGTAATATTTATATGTAAATTCCGGATCGCCGATCGGCGTAAACTTCATATTTCCGCGGCAGCGATCTAATACTTCCGGAATCTTTTCGATATTTATCTCGGCATCACGCAGCATCTTGAACTCGAGTGTGCCATCGCGCCCGTTGACTTCTTTCATAAAAAGTTTATGCGCTCCCACTCTGATAAGCGCTATGCGAAGCAGATTCTCCGCCGCTTTAGGTACTACTCCAAATCTGTCGAGAAGTTCTTCTTCCATATCATTTTTCTGCTCGATCGTCTCAATGCCGGCTATCCTCTTATAGATATTGAGCTTCTGGACTTCATTTACGATATATGTATCGGGTATATAAGCATCTACTTCAAGGTCTATGACAGTATCAAAATCTCTGTCGACCTTCTCACCCTTCATAGTACGAACAGCCTCGCCAAGCATCTTACAATAGAGATCATAACCGACAGCCTGCATGTGACCTGACTGACTATCGCCAAGGACACTGCCTGCGCCCCTTATCTCAAGATCACGCATCGCTATCTTGATCCCGCTTCCAAGATCCGTGAATTCCTTTATCGCAGCCAGCCTCTTTTCGGCAGTCTCCTTAAGGAGCATATCTTTCCTGTACATAAGAAATGCAAATGATGTGCGGTTCGATCTCCCGACACGTCCTCGTAACTGATATAGCTGCGAAAGCCCCATTCGGTCTGAATCGTGAACGATTATCGTATTTACATTCGGTATATCAAGACCGGTTTCAATTATTGTCGTAGATACCAGAACATCGATATCGCCATTCACAAAATCATACATGATCCGCTCAAGCTCATGTTCCTGCATCTGTCCATGCGCATATACAACATTTGCTTCAGGGACAAGCCTTTGCACACCTGCTGCCACATCCGCTATCCGGTCTATCCTGTTGTACACGTAATACACCTGACCTTTACGTGCCAGTTCTCTGATTATGGCTTCGCGCACAAGCTCATCATTATATTCACATACAAATGTCTGTATCGGCTGCCTCTCGTCCGGAGCTTCTTCGAGAACGCTCATATCCCTTATCCCCGCAAGGCTCATATGAAGTGTACGTGGGATAGGTGTCGCCGTAAGCGTAAGGACATCGATATTCTTTTTCATTTTCTTGATCTTCTCTTTATGAGTCACGCCGAACCGTTGTTCCTCATCGACTATGAGAAGTCCCAGATCCTTGAAAATAACATCTTTTGAAAGGATACGATGCGTTCCGATCACGATATCGACAAGACCGCTAGACAGATCGCGCAGCGTCTTCTTCTGTTCCGCACTCGTTCTGAATCTCGACATCAGATCTATCCGTACCGGATAATTCTTCATTCTCTGTACAAATGTATTGTAATGCTGCTGCGCGAGTATCGTGGTTGGCACGAGAAACGCGACCTGTTTCCCATCCTGCACAGCCTTAAATGCAGCTCTTATAGCGACTTCCGTCTTCCCGTATCCGACATCTCCGCAGATAAGGCGATCCATTATCTTTCCGCTCTCCATGTCTGTCTTTACGGCAGATATCGCATTCAGCTGATCATCCGTTTCGTCGAACGGAAACATCTCTTCAAATTCTTTCTGCCATTCTGTATCAGAACCGAATTTATGTCCTGTTCCGCTCTGTCTCGCCGCATATAGTTCTACAAGATCCTGTGCGACCTCGTTGACTGCAGCTCTGACCTTATTCTTAGTCTTTGTCCATTCAACTGACCCAAGTTTATTGATCTTAGGAGGCTTAGAATCCGCTGAAGCATATTTCTGAAGGACATCAAGACCCGTAGCCGGAATATAAAGAACACCGTTATCACGGTATTCTATCTTCATGTAATCTTTTGTGACACCCTGAACTTCAACTTTCTCGATACCGCGATATATTCCGAGACCATGACTTTCATGAACTACATAATCTCCCGGATGAAGTTCCGAGAAATTGCGTATTCTCTGTCCTTCATGCTCTTTCCTGCGCTTCTTCTTTTTCTTCTCAGCGCCAAAGATATCTGTATCAGATATAACTACGAACTTGAGCAGTGGATATTCAAATCCTCTTCTCACATGTCCAAAGAACGTCATGACTTCTCCGGGCTGAATAACCCTGTCCGGATCTTCCGTGTAGAAAGTCGGTATTCCCTCGTCCGTTATCTCTGCTGCCAGACGCTTCGCTCTCATCCTTGAACCGGAGAGCAGAACAATGCGATATTTTTCTTTCTTATATTTTGTCAGGTCTTTGATAAGTTCTTCAAAGCTATTGTTATACGACGATACATCTCTGCTCTGAATATCATATTTTCTGGATGGTTTTATCAGATCCTGTGACATATCAATAAGCGAGATCATTACTGTACGCATCTTTGTGAGTTCTGCCGAAGCCTTCGCCGGATCGATCAGTATATCTGCCTGCCCCGGAAGTATATATCCCTTCTCAAGCCGGTGCATCATGCTCTCACTAAATTCCGTTGTGACAGCCTTGTTGTGTTCCACTATCCTTGCAGGTTCATCGACAAATACACAGGTGTCTTTCTCTGGAAAATAATCGAGAAGCGATGATGTCTCTTTGTAAAAATAATTGATATAACTGTCCAGGCTCAATGAACCTAAAGGTACTCCCATCTCCAGAAGCTGTTCCCTCAGTTCTGCGATCTGTTGTGTTACCCGGTATGCTTCCTCTGTATGAAAATCGGATCTCAGTTTATCAGAGAACTCAGAACCTTCCTTCTCAATACGTGCTATTCCATCCTCAAGTTCATCGCGCGACAACACCATCTCTGATGCCGGATAGATGCTCACAGATTCCAACTGCTCTATTGAGCGCTGGCTATCCGTATCAAAGCTTCGTATCGACTCTACTTCATCTCCCCATAATTCGATTCTATAAGGGTTCTCCTCTGTAAGATCGAATATATCGATCATATCTCCCCGGATGCTGAACTGCCCACGGTCTTCGATCTGCGCCGCAGATTCATAGCCCATCTCTATAAGTGTCTTTGCAATCTTACTTTCATCCGCCTGTCCGCCCTTTTTCAGCGAGATTATATGATCTGTCCAGATATCTGCCGGAACGAGTGGCGTAAGTATGCTGTCATACGTCGATACTATCGTTGTCCTGCGCCCTTCGAGTACACTCCTGATACATCTGATACGTTCAGCACTCAGCTGGCTGCCATGTATATCTGCCTGATAGAAAATAAGATCTTTTGCAGGATAGAGCATGACATTCCTGTCATAAAGCTTAAAGTCCTCATAGATCTCCCTTGCATGCATCTCGTCAAAGGTCAGAATGAGCCTGTATCTGTACTTTTCCGATAACGCATACGCTATATTTGACTTCTGCGAATCAGTACATCCCGTCAGTAATACTGTCCCTTTATTCTTATCGATGCTATCAGTTATCTCTTCATATTCGCCCAGTTCTGTGAGCGGTGCGGTAAGTGCTTTCAAATTCTATCCTTTCAGCAATTGAATCTGTTCATCGCAGACTCCGGTCCTTCTTCGATTATCGTTTTTACAGCTTCCGATGCTTTGTCGTATACTTCATCAATAAGCGCACTGTCTTCTTTATCAAAATGTCCCAATACATAATCCGCAAGATCATATCCTTCGGGCTTTGCTCCTGTACCGATTCTTACCCTTATAAACTCACTCCCGACATGCGCTATGATATTCTTTAGTCCGTTATGTCCACCCGCACTTCCGCGGACTCTTATCCTCATCCTTCCCGGTGCAAGGTCAATATCATCCGAGATCACGATCAGTTCAGATGACGGTTCCATCTTATAATAGTCCACTATCTCTCCGATACTCTCTCCGCTCAGATTCATATATGTCTGTGGCTTTACAAGGATTACCTTATTTCCCGAAATAATACCTGTTCCGGTAACAGCACGATGCTTCTGCGTTGTTACCGAAATTCCATATCTGTCTGCAATCCTGTCTACAACATCAAATCCGACATTATGTCTTGTTTTCACGTATTCTTTTCCCGGATTTCCGAGACCGGCTATCATATACATTTATTTTTCCATCCTTCTGTAATTCATATTCCAACGACAAAACGAGAGCCCGCGGCCGACATATCAACTGCCGGTCTCCGGCTCCCTAATCATATCACAATTACTCCTTTTGACACCAACACCCGGTAACCACTTCTCGCAGTATGATGCAGGTGCTAGATAACGTAACGCTCATTATGTTCTATAACGATCTTGATCCCGTCCTCGCCCTTGAAATACGAATTGGCTCTTATCGTTCCATGACTCTCGACTATACAGTTCTCGATATGCGAATTGTCTCCAATGTAAACATCGTTGAGGATTATCGAATTCTTTATATAACAGTTATTGCCGATATACGACTTCTTGAAGATCACTGAGCCATCAAGTGTGCCGTTTATTATGCAGCCTGATGATACAAGACTGTTATGAACATCTGCGCCTGTATTGAACTTTGCCGGCGGCAGATCATCCACCTTTGTATATATGTCAGGATACTGTTTAAAGAAATAGTCTCTGACATCAGCCTTGAGGAAATCCATATTTGTACGGAAATAATCATCTACAGATGCGATATTGCTCCAATAGTCATCCATTACATATCCGTAGATCTGTTTCATATCCTTAAATCTTATAAGAACATCACGTACAAAATCATATCTGTCTTCACTCCGGCATTTCTCTATCATATCAATGAGCTGTCTGCGCCTAACGACATAGATTCCGCATGATATCATGTTAGATTTTGCAACGATCGGCTTTTCTTCCAGATCTGTTATCCTGTTATCGCTGTTCATGACTACAGTTCCGAATCTCTCAATATCGGCATCCTGCGGCATTTTCTTGCAGACAACTGTGATATCCGCTTTCTTTTCGATATGGTATTCCAGGATCTTGTTGTAATCCATCTTATAAACACAGTCGCCTGAACATATTATCACATATGGTTCATGACTGTTCTTAAGAAATGCGATATTCTGCGATATCGCATCAGCTGTTCCGCGATACCATGTACTGTTCTCGCTTGTCACTGCAGGTGTAAAAATGAAAAGTCCGCCTTGTTTTCTTCCGAAATCCCACCATTTTGATGAGCTCAAATGCTCGTTGAGGCTTCCTGCATTGTACTGTGTAAACACGGCAACCTTATTGATATGCGAGTTTGTCATATTGCTGAGTGCAAAATCTATGCTCCTGAAGCTTCCAGCTATTGGCATCGCACAGGTCGCACGTTTTGTTGTAAGTTCCTTAATGCGGTGGTTATTGCCACCGGCAAGAATTATCCCTATCGCTCTCAATGTCTGTCACCTACCTTAATCAGCGTTCTGCCGCTGTCAAGTTTCCCATCAGGAAAATCTTCCGGCGTAACATCTCCGAAAACAACGGAATTCTTTCCGATAGATACGCCTTCCGGAATCCTGGTCTGCTCTCCTATCGTTACAAGTCCATTACTGTAGATATTTGGATCTGTCTCATTCTCAGCTTCATCTCCGGTTCCCAGGCTGACATTTCCGCCAATGACAGAATTTTCGGCGATAATAGCCTTTTCTATATTACAGCCATCTTCTACCTTTGTGCCATTCATGATTATCGAATCGCGAATGACTGTCCCTTTACCGATCGTGACACCACATCCTATAACAGAATTTATAACGGTTCCATAGATATCTGTTCCTTCACCTATAATACTTCTCTCAACATGACTATCGGCCGATGTATATGTCGGTGGAAGGCTTACGCACCTTGTGTATATCTTCCAGTAATCCTCATAAAGATTGAACTCCGGAACAAGATCGATAAGTTCCATATTTGCTTCCCAATAAGAATTAAGCGTCCCTACATCCTTCCAGTATCCGCTAAATTCATAAGCATAAAGTGCCGCACCGGCATTATGACAATACGGGATTATATGCTTGCCAAAATCAAGTCCTGACTGTTCTGCATTACTGAGCAGCGCTGCTTTCAGAACTTTCCACGTAAATATATAGATGCCCATCGAAGCAAGATTGCTTCGCGGATTAACCGGCTTTTCTTCAAAATCGGTTATCTTATGATCATCATCGGTTATCATGATTCCGAATCTCTTTGCTTCCTCGATCGGAACAGGCATTACCGCGATTGTAGCATCCGCATGACTCTTCTTGTGAAAATCGAGCATAACCTCATAATCCATCTTATATATATGATCGCCCGAAAGGATCAATACATATTCAGGATTAAAGCTGTCAATATAATCGATATTCTGATAAACCGCATTAGCCGTTCCGGAATACCACTCACTATTACCTACTTTTTCATATGGAGGAAGAACCGAAACACCGCCAACATTACGATCAAGATCCCATGAGATTCCTATCCCGATATGGGCATTAAGTCGAAGCGGCTGATACTGAGTAAGAACTCCGACAGTATCGACCCCTGAATTAATACAATTGCTGAGCGGAAAATCAATGATACGATACTTACTTCCGAATGAGACCGCCGGTTTGGCCATCTTTTTGGTAAGTACCCCAAGCCTGCTGCCCTGACCGCCGGCCAGAAGCATTGCAATCATCTCTTTTTTTACCATTTCTCACCTCTGATTTACGACGCTGCTTCCCCTTCTGATAGGCCTCGGGGAAATACGCATCGAAATGCATTTCTGATAAACTGATTATAACACAGCGTCTGATTTAAGTGAATAAAATATAGACAATTCATGCTCTTTTGGCAAAAATAATGTGTGATATTGTACATATTTAGTCATTTGTTGCGGAATTTATTGTATATTATACACATTATCGTCTTTCGTTTTAGGAATTCTTTTGTAAATACTATACTTAAAGCAGGGATTTGTGTTATTTTTTCGTGTTAAATCATTACTGACACTATCAAGTGCCTTGATACCATCTAATCTGTACACTTTTATTTTTCATAAAAATAGTATAAACTTGATGCTAGTGTCAAAAGTTATCGCAGCAAGCGAAGCAGTTCGTTGCATCATAGCATAATAATCAATAGAAACCAGGTAGAAAAAATGTATGAGATCAATCTAAAGAAACCCGTTCATGTGTACTTTATCGGTATAGGCGGTATCAGTATGAGCGGACTGGCACAGCTTCTCCTCTCGGAAGGTTTTAATGTAACAGGTTCTGACAGGTCAAAGTCACATCTCACTGACGAACTTGAAGGGCTGGGTGCAAAGATAAACTTTGGACAAAAATACGAGAACATTACTTCTGATATAAATGTAGTAATATATACAAGCGCGATTTCAAAAGACAATCCGGAGATGACCGCGGCACGCGATAAGAATATCGCTATGCTGACGAGGGCGCAGCTCCTTGGACAGGTAATGAAGCAGTATAGGCTTCCCGTAGCTGTAAGCGGCACTCATGGAAAAACAACGACGACTTCTATGTTATCTGAGATCCTGCTTCATGCAGACCTTGATCCCACGCTTTCGATCGGAGGAATCCTTGAATCGATAAATGGTAATTTCCGCGTTGGCGGTTCCGATTATTTCGTAACTGAAGCATGCGAATATACTAACAGTTTCTTAAGCTTTTTCCCTAAGATCGCGATAATCCTCAATATTGATGCCGATCATCTCGATTTCTTTAAAGATATAAATGACATAAGACATTCGTTCCATAAATTTGCAGAGCTTCTTCCTGATGACGGCACACTTGTCATCAACGGCGAGATACCTGATCTTGAGGAAATAACAGAAGGCCTTAAATGCAGGATAATAACATTTGGCATGGACAGCCGCTTTGATTACTATGCTTCAGATATTACAACTGATGAACTTGTTCATCCTTCCTTTATCCTGCACAGCGCAGATAAGGGATCTCGCAGCATCACTCTTGGTGTATCAGGGATCCATAATGTCTATAACGCAATGGCAGCCGTAGCTGTCGCCGATCTGTTCGACATAGATGATAATACTTCCGGATCAGCTCTTAAGCAGTTTCATGGAACTGACCGTAGATTCCAGTACAAGGGTAAATGCAATGGATTCACGGTGATCGATGACTATGCTCACCATCCTACTGAGATAAAAGCAACTCTGACAGCTGCACGCAGATACCCGCACAAAAAACTATGGTGCATCTTCCAGCCTCATACATATACAAGAACAAAGGCTCTCATGCCTCAATTTGCCGAAGCACTTGCGATGGCTGATCATGTCATACTTGCTGATATCTATGCTGCAAGAGAGACAGATCATCTTGGCATAAGTTCAGCTACACTTCGTGACAAGATCGTAGAACTCGGTACCCCATGTGAATATTTTCCATCATTTGACGATATAGAAAAATTTGTTATTGAAAACTGCACAAAGGATGACCTGTTGATAACTATGGGCGCCGGAAACGTCGTAGATATCGCAGATAAGCTCATAAGCATGTGACTTTTCCACAAAATCCACTTCTCGAAATCCCACGATTTCGTCTCAGGTGGATTTTTTCACGGTTCAGATTACCTTATATATTCGTTTTCATTACAGAATCATCCACACCGTCCACATCAAAGCACACATATTGTGGAAAACATTTTTTCGTCACTTCGTCACTTTAACCATTTCATTTTTATAAAGCCGATGATATTATACCGATGTTATAATTCATCTGCTTTAATATAAAGCAAATACTATGAGTGAACAGGGTGATTCTAATGAGTTGTTTCAAGGTATGCCAAGACACATGTGCAGGATATACGCAGCTGTCAAATCGTTTTATCGACGATTATATGGCTGATGCAAATGATGCGCAGCTAAAAGTCTACCTCTATCTCACACGTATGCTCTATGCAAATAAGCCTACAAGTGTCGCTGATATTGCAGATCGTTTTAATTTTACCGAAAAAGACGTATCACGTTCACTCAAATACTGGGACAAGCTCGGTCTCATCAGTCTTCGTCTCGCTCAGGATCGAACCATTGAAAGTGTTCAGATCAACAATCTTGAGCAGCTGGTTCAGACTCCAGATCAGGATGCTGCGTTATCAGCTCCTGAAGCTCTTTCAGCAGCTATATGCACTGCTACATCAGTTTTTTCGCCAACAGTGTCAGCTTTTGAAAAGCCTGATTATACTGCTGCTCAGCTTAAGGAATTTCGTAAAGACGATACGACATCACGAATCCTTTTCATCGCGGAGTCTTATCTTCAGAAGACTCTCAGTGCAAATGAGATATCTACAATGTTATTTATATCCGACAAGCTTGGCTTTAGTGTCGAACTCATTGATTATCTTATAGAATACTGCGTTGAAAATGGCAAGAAACGCATGAGTTATATAGAAGCTACTGCCATCGACTGGGCTCAGCACGATATAAAGACGCAGAAACAGGCTGACATATATGTAAAGAAATATGATGGATCCGTTTATGACATCATGCATGCACTTGGAAAGAATTCATCTCCGGCATGTTCTGAGCTCAAGTTCATAAATAAATGGACAAAAGAATATGGATTTTCATTTGATGTGATCAACGTTGCATGTGAGCGTACAGTTCTCACGACCGACAAGCACCGTTTTGAATATGCTGACGGTATTCTTACGAACTGGTACAATGCCGGTGTTCACAGTACTGATGATATTGACAGGCAGGATGTGGCTTTCCGCTCTGCTGCAGTCAAAAAGATATCTGATGTAACTGCTCCTTCTTCCGTTTCAAAAGTATCTACGGGAAACGGGAGCGGCAAATTTGGCAGTTTTAAACAGCGTGATTATGATTTTAGCAAAATAGAAAACTTAGTGAGCAATTAAGGAGACCAGACATTGTCACTCAGCAATTCACAATATGATTCCATAATGCGCGAGTACAGCGCACAGCAAACCCTAGACCGTAATCTGCTTGACCAGCGGACAGAAGAGGTCTGTTCACGCATACCCGAATATTCCAACCTAAAAAAAGAACTGGATAAGCTTCATGAAGAGACAGCAGACCGTTTTCTAAGTGGTGACAAGAATGCCCTTATAGAGCTTCGTGCAAAAGTCACTGATATCATCAACAAACAAGATCAACTTCTTATACAAAACGGATTTTCTTCTGATTATCTCGAAGCAATATACAAGTGTCCTGACTGTCAGGATACCGGTTATATCGGAAATGAGAAATGTCACTGCTTCCGTCAGAAAGAAGCACGTATCCTATATCAACACTCTAACCTCGAAGCCGTTCTTCAGACTGAAAATTTCAGTAAACTATCAGAAAAATACTATAGCGGCGCAGACCTTGAACACTTCAGGAAAGCGGTTCAAAATTGCCATGATTTTATCGATGAGTTTGATAGTCATCATCGTAATATCTGCTTTATGGGCAGTGTCGGCACCGGAAAATCTTTCCTTTCATGCTGCATAGCTCACGACCTTATCGATTCCGGTCATTCCGTACTTTATTTCAGTGCTGTCAGATTATTCCAGCTTCTAACAGAAGCTTCATTTCGAAAAGAGAGCTCGCTTTCTATCTCAAGTGTTATGGACGATTTCTCCGAATGTGATCTGCTTATCATCGACGATCTTGGTACCGAGAACACTACACAGTTCATGGCATCGAATCTGTTCTCATGTATAAATGAACGCATCAACAGAAATAAATCTACAATCATCTCAACAAATCTGTCGCTTGAAGAAATCCGTGACAGATATTCAGACCGTATCTTTTCCCGGATTACAAGCTGTTATGAGATCTACCGGCTTGAATGTCCGGATATAAGGATAGAAAACAAGATTGACCAGAAAAGAAAGTGAGGATCTTCCAAATGAGTAACACCCATGATGAAACACGCAGTCTGACATCTGTTCCTGTTGGCTCCCTCGGGCTCATTCCTATGGCGGGCTGTGAAGAGCTTGGTGACAAGATCGATTATTATCTTGTCAAATGGAGAAAAGAACGCGAAAACGAACATCGTGATAATCCGTCATTTCAGGATTATGAGCGGTCTTCGTATATCGTATCCGCAAAATGTCCCCGTTTTGGGACAGGTGAAGCAAAAGGACTTCTTACTGAATCTGTAAGAGGACGCGACTTGTTTATACTAGTCGATGTGATGAATTACAATCTCACATATCATCTGTTCGGAAACGAAAACCATATGTCTCCGGATGATCATTTCCAGGATCTAAAGAGAGTGATATCAGCCGTTGGCGGAAAAGCAAGAAGACTTACAGTAATAATGCCTTTCCTTTATGAAAGCCGTCAGCACAAGAGAACTTCACGTGAATCTCTTGACTGTGCGCTTGGTCTTCAGGAGATGGTAAGTCTCGGTGTTGATAATATAATCACCTTTGACGCGCATGATCCGAGAGTTCAGAACGCGATCCCGCTTCATGGCTTTGAGACAGTTCAACCGGCATACCAGTTCCTCAAGGGACTCCTCAAACATGTAAAAGGTCTTCAGATAGACAGTGATCATATGATGGTCGTAAGCCCTGATGAGGGTGGCATGGGACGTGCTGTCTATATCGCGAATGTCCTCGGTCTTGATATGGGTATGTTCTACAAGAGACGTGATTATACAAAGGTAGTTGACGGACGTAATCCGATAGTTGCGCATGAATTCCTTGGTACAAATGTCAAGGGCAAAGATCTCATCATAATCGATGATATGATCTCTTCAGGAGAAAGTGCTCTTGAAGTTGCCGCAGACCTTAAAGAGCGTGGTGCAAACAAGATATTCCTTTGTGCGACATTTGGTCTATTCACCGCAGGTCTGGATGCTTTTGACAAAGCATATGCTGCAGGAAACATCACGCGCGTGCTCACAACAAATCTTATCTATCAGACACCTGAGCTGCTGCAGCGTGAATGGTATATCAACTGCGATATGAGCAAATACATTGCATATCTTGTAGATACACTTAACCATGATACTTCGATAAGCGACCTGCTCAATCCTTCAGAACGTATACAGAATGCGATCGAAAAATATCGCAAAGACGAATATTGATATAGTAACCACGTGAGTTTGAAGCCTTCCTCACGCTAAACAAAACCACAGGAGATAAAAAATTGAATATTAAAAATCAGAACAAAAACGTAGTTTTCTTATCACAATCGGCTATGATAGCCGCACTTTATGTGATTCTTACTTTCCTTGCAAGCTCACTTGGGCTTGCAAGCGGAAGTATCCAGATTAGATTTTCTGAAGCACTTACCATACTTCCATTTTTCACCCCCGCTGCCGTTCCCGGTCTTGCAGTCGGCTGCCTTCTTTCCAATATACTTACAGGTTGCGCAGTCCCGGACGTCATATTTGGTACGCTCGCAACACTCATCGGTGCATTTGGTACACTAAAGATAAAAAAGCACAGATGGCTCACACCTCTTCCGCCAATAGCGGCAAATACGGTGATAGTTCCACTTGTGCTCTATTATGCATATGGAATCCGTCCAATATGGATGTCATTTATTACAGTAGGGATAGGCGAGATCATCTCTTGCGGAATTCTCGGGCTGCTTCTACAAAAGAGCCTTCAGAAATACGCTTCTCGTCTCTTCACTCCTCAGTACTGATATATGTAATGTAACTGCACCCTTCCTGACCAAGAGTATCTGACAGATGATCTGTCTTTACTTTACCTAGCGTTCCCTCTGAAGGATCAAATACAACGGTCTCCGTACTGTTGAATCCGGTCAGGAGTACAGCGGTGCCATCATTCTTCACGACCATCACAGGAATATCGATATTCAGATAGTATTCTACTGCATCCAGGCTGCAGCCTGTTAGATCCAGCACCTCGATATCCGGGATATTCTTCGCCATGATATCGACAGGTGTTGTTCCCTGTTCTATCATATATTCCGTATCTAGTGATATTCCATTATACTGCATTATCGTATCTATACATGTCGATATCGATCTGTCTGATGATACTTTTTCAGGCGTCTTTATTGCCATGATCTGATTTCTGTCATCTCTGTCTGCCTTTATCCATATTATCCTTCCGGCATCGTCTGTAACTGTTCCCGCATCAGCATACGCCCTATTGACTGCTTCTGATGCGCCATCACATATTGTCTCCATTCCCCTCATACTATATACATAATAATGGACTGTATGCTCTGTATCGGCAGTTATATCAGTTTCTCTGCTGCCCTCATAGACTGCCATCTGCGGTGACAGATGCTTCATCGTTCTTCCATCTATCGCCTTCTTGACATGTATTGCTGTAACCTCACCAAGAGTTTCGGAAGTCGTGCTGATCACGCTATTGCTCCCTGCCGTTTCCTTGTCTGTATCCATTATCTGATCATCACCGGCATCATCATATCCGCCATCATCACTCTTCTTTATTCTCTTGAGATCCATCTGATTCCCGTTTATATTACATGATATCGTATATATACCAGACTTTTCGTATGTCTTAAGCTTCTCTCCTTCTGCGCTTTCGATAATGATCTTATACATCGGGAATGTAACACTTCCGGTGCCGTCCTTTATCACATCAGACGCGTGAGCTACTCCATATACAAGATTTTCCTGCATGAATCCAAGCGGCATGATATAATCGCCGTTATCTGCCGCGATTTTTTTCATTGTGCCATCATTCATATTGATGCATGTCACATTACGACACGCATAATGACTTCCGGTTTCCTGCCACGCTGCAGTCTCACCTGTATCTGATATCCTAATATCGTCTTCATTAAGCCCTGATATTACTTTTTTATTTTCCCGGGTAGTCATATCAACAGTATAGATTGCACCATCTAACATGAAATAGCATGTACCTGATTTATTCACATATGATAGTTTTTTGATGTCTCTTGAAACGATGTCCGCAGACTTGTTAGAATCTACATAGACATTTTCTTCTACCGTATCCTGCATACTGCTGTAGCTATAAAAGGCGGCTCCTACATGTCCCTCGTGGATTCCCCTGTCCATATATCCGTGTACAACAAATTGAACATTACCTGTCTCATCGACGTTAAGGATCCGAATTCCATAGTCTTTATAATTTGTTCTTGGATCATCCATATCGTTCGTCGAAAATCCAAATATCCTTATCAGCTTGTTATCCGTAACATTATACGAAAATAAGGTTCCTGCATTTACAAACGCAAAAACGTTGCCGCCGTCACTCTCAACAAAATCCAGATCTGATGGTTCAATACCTATCTCAAGTGTACCGTTCCCTGTCGTGATATTCTTCTCACTGAATACTTGTTCTGTGTCGCGCTCATAGTCCAAAAGAAATACTCGTTCCTTGCCGCGACGAAGCCTGAAATACTCATTCACGTAATAATATGTATCTGTTTTCTTGTCTGATTTTGTGGAAATAACATAGAAAATATGGAATACACCAACGTTGCCACATATCTCACGTATATCTATAACCGGATCTGATACCTGCACAGGAGCAAGACCGCCCCAGGTTATCATGTCGTAGCTGCTGTGTATATCCACCTTGCCAAGTGAAGAACCCGAACTATCCGAATCTGATTCAATATACGTTGTTATATCTGTAGGTCTGCTTCTGTCAAAAGTAGCATCATGAAAGCTACGTACAAATTTGAGCTCATAATCCACTTCCGATTCAGTCTGCCTTATCCTTGAATAATATCTTATAGTATCGTCTTTTTCTCTGCTGCCTGCTCCTGCCGGACAGAGCTTATAGACAAGCATATATTCCTTTTCCGGTTCGATAAGATCTTTTATTGCAAAGCTTCCATGATATACTCCGTTCTTATCCTCACTAAGATCTTTAACCTGCGTATCCTCAATAAGACGACTTCCATCCATACTACGTATCTCATATGAAAAACTTTCCGGTCTCTCACTGCAGTTGTCTATCCTGAATTCTATCTTACGCGAATCGTCTACAGTAACAAGATTATCCCTAAGATACTGACACTCCATCTGCTCAGCATATCCATGCAGACAGTCAACTTCCTGGTCTCCGTACATCATCGTTATCACAGGAAATGATGCACCAGACATCTCCGCAGTCGTATCGTCACTATCGCGGTTCATCAGATATCCTGCTATTATACATGCAAGAGTAAACACAACTATGTAATAAACTATCTTGATCATAATCTTTTTCATATGTTGACTTTTATTTCCTCTGAGAGTAGTCTTTTACTAAAAAGGAGATGCCCTATGTCATATCCTGTTATCTTCCGTAAACGCCTGATACCTGATGAATGTATCGAACTTCGTGACGATGTCATACTGGAATATACCCCCGGACTCATCATCACGTCATGGAATGCGCTTAAACCGAAGAAGGATCTTCATCATGGTTTCTCATGCTATTATCCTGACCGTGGCTATAAGGTCAGCCGCTTCTGCGACAAAAACGACAATCTGCTCTACTGGTACTGTGATATCGTTGATTATTCATATTCTGATGATAAGAACAGTCTCACCGTAACCGATCTGCTTGTCGACGTCATCATATATCCTGATGGATATGTAAAAGTCGTTGATCTTGATGAACTTGCCGAGGCATCTCGTCTAAATCTTCTTTCCAAAGCAGATATGGAAAAAACCCTTGTATGCCTGAACTCACTGCTTGGCGAGATCTATCATGACCGTTTTTCTGAACTGACAAAACCCATTACCCGTTATATCTGAACATTTATTATACTATATATGCGCTGTCACATCATATTTCCGATTTTACTTAATAGAATATATGACCTCCGATCGCATACCTTGGACTTATCCCATCTATTGGTGTTCTAAAGAACAGACAATCACTCACTACTGTTGTCCCCGACATTGCTTCATCAGCAGCCTGATAACAGCTTGCTGTTGCGCGTCCTTCCGCAAGTGCAAGAGCAAGTCTTCCGCTTGCTACAGGTGAAAACTGTTTTCTCTGATATATGACTCCCACTACTGTATCTGGAAATACAGCGCTCAGAACTCTGTTCATGACAACAGAACCTACTGCCACCTGACCGGTGTATGGCTCTCCTCCGGCTTCACAGTAGATCAGATTAGCAAGAAGATATCTGTCTCCGTCGGCAAATTGTACCTGAGATATGTCACGCCAGCTTGACTGTGCTGCAAGCTGTGTCATAGCCTCTTCCTTGGCTAGCTGTGCTTTAAGGTTGGCTATATTATCATTCTGTGCCTGTATCTGCTGTTCATACTCCAGGCACTTCTGTTCAGCGGAAGATATCTGCGACGAATATGCGCTTATATTTCCCGATGTGGTACTCACCATTCCTGATATCTTGCTCTGCTGTGCCTGCACCTTAGCCTGATACTCATCCATCTTCTTTTTATCAGCTTCAAGTGATGCCTTTGCTTCCTCAAGCTTCTTTTGTTTCTGCTCAAGATCAGCCTGTGCTTCTTTATAATTCTTAAGCACCTTCTGCTGATAAGATGCAAAATCTTCAATATAAATATCTCGATTTATGATATCCGAAAAATTACCTGATTTCAGTAATATCTCCATATACAGTGTCGTTCCCTGTTCATACTGAAAACGAACCTGTTTCTTCATTGCTTCATACTGAGCATCCTTCACGGCTTTAGCCTCAGTCACTTCATCTTCTGTCTTTTTTATATCAGCATTTGCACTGTCGATCTTGTCCTGCTGATCGGATATCTTACCCTCAAGATCCGCAAGATTATCGCTGACTTCAGACAGTTGATCATTAAGGCTGTCGAGTGTCCCCTCAAGAGAAGATTTAGCATCGTTCATATCATCGATACTTCCCTTTGTCTGGTTTAACTGCTGTTCAGTCTGATTTTTTTCCTGTTGGGCTTTATTCAGTTTGCTCTTCGTATCTTCCCTGGCCTTGGCATCGATCGAACAAAGGCTCGATAAAGTAATGACCAGCGCAAGCATTACGGCTATACTCCGCCTACCGATCAAGTGGAAACCTCCCCTACCTTACATCAGTCTTTCTCTATCTTTCCAATTCTTCTTGCATGGCGTTCTTCTCCGGAAAACTCTGTATTCAGGAAAATATCTGTGATCTCGAGTGCAAGATTCGTTCCTATTATCCCGGCGCCCATAGCGAGCATATTGGCATCATTATGAAGTCTGGTGAGTTTTGCGCTGAGCGAATCACTGCACTGCGCGCATCTTATGCCCTTTACTTTATTTGCTGTAATAGCGACACCTATGCCTGTCGTGCAGATCACAATTCCTCTTTCACACTCACCGGATGCAACTGCTTCAGCCGCCGGTCTTGCGAAATCAGGATAATCACATGATTTGTGATCATAACATCCAAAATCCTTGCACTCAATTCCATTTTCCTTCAGATGCTCTATAACCTTAAGCTTAAGATCAAATCCACCATGATCACATGCGATCGCTATCATTTTTAGTCTCCTCCAGATATACTATCTTGTGTCCCGCCGCCTTAAGCAGCCTGTTCATTATCGCCTGTCCGATTCCAACACTTTCAAATGATTCCGAATACATAATCGTAACATTCTCATCATCGAATTCTCTCAGAATCCTGAAAAGCGTATGCGCGACCGTGTGTTCATCTGTACGGTTGCCTGCATCCTTTATCACATCAGCGTGATACCTGCTGCATGTCGAATCTGTCGCGATTATCCCGACCTTCTCGCCCTTGGCCATCTGTTCCTGAGCACGAGAATTTATATAGTCTACAACGCTATCTTCCTCACCGCTTACGATAGTAAGATCTCCCTTAGGTGCGTAATGTCTGTATTTCATTCCGGGTGCTTTCGGTGCCTGTTTTGACTGTGCTGAAAGTATTGTCTGATCTACTTCAACACGTCCAAGAACATCCCGGAACATCTCAAGGGTGATATATCCCGGACGAAGTATCATCGGCACATCTTCCGTAAGATCTATTATCGATGATTCCAGCCCTATCTCTACATCTCCTCCATCAAGTATCATCTCGACAACACCATCAAGATCTTCCACGCAGTATTCTGCACTTGTCGGGCTTGGTCTTCCTGATCTGTTCGCACTTGGTGCCGCGATATACCCACCTGATTCCTGTATTAATTCCATCGCGATCTTATCCACCGGCATACGCACCGCGACAGTCTGTAGACCGCCCGTTGTCGCAAGCGGAACATCGTCAGATTTATTCATTATTACCGTCATTGGTCCCGGCCAAAATGCATCTGCAAGTTTGTATGCAGCTTCAGGTATGATATCTACTATCTTACTCAAGTGATCCATATCCGCAATATGAACTATGAGTGGATTATCTGAAGGTCTTCCTTTTGCAGCATATATCTTCTTTGATGATTCCGGATTAAGAGCGTCTCCACCAAGTCCGTAGACGGTCTCCGTTGGAAATGCGACAAGCCCGCCTTTTTTGATTATATCTCCGGCTCTCTTTATTGCTTCATGATCAATATCATCTCTATCCAGTCTTACAACTTCTGTTATCATTCCTGATGCCTTGCTTTCTTCCTGACGCTTTTATATATTCCTGATGCCTTGCTTTCTCAACTGTTTCCCCGGACCTGCTTCTTACTATATTCCTTATTGTCTTTACTGCCCGGATGTATATGCCGCGATCTCATCCCACCTGTCGGATCTTCAAGTCCCAGTTTCCATTCAGCTACGCCTGCGATATTATTCTGTTTCATAACATTCAGCTTCGCCTGAATCGATTCTTTATCTTCAAGCCATACCTGGCAAAGTGTATCTCCATCAGAATACTCGCCATAGTTCTGTGCTGCATTATCATCCCATGTTGTCTGGATTGAATGTGCTGATATAAATTCCTGTGCTGTCTTCATATCAACCGCCTGACTTTCGACAGTTGTGCCGGTTGTCTTCCATATCCTTGTATAGAACGGAATCCCGTTTATGATCTTATCAGCAGGAACTTCTTTAAGTGTTTCTGTTATTCCGTTAGCCACATAGTCAATAGACGCAACGCTCCCTGCTTCATCGCTTCCGGCGTAATGTTCATCGTATCCCATGATCACAACATAATCTGCTACGATACCCTGTTCCTTACGATCGTAATAATCTGTATTCCCTAATGGAACATAATTATCTATTGAGAGAACTTTGCCCGCCGCTCTGCAATATACCGAAAGTTCGCGGATAAATTGAATAAAATCTTCTCCTGACTTCGGATCGACACTTTCAAAATCAACGTTTACCCCATCCATACCAGTAGCCGATATCTGCTGCATTATATTTGCGATAAGCGTTCCTCTGGACTGTGCGCTTGCGAGAAGTTCCGATGTATTTACATCCTGATTTGTAAAATTATCGATCAGTCCCCATACTTCCACACCCGCATCATGTGCCTGACTCACATAATCAGCTGATGCGAGACTTGTGATTGAACCATCTGTACCGCTTATAGACATCCATGTCGGAGATATCGTATTAACTCCCTTTGTCTGTGAAAGCACCTGAGACAGAGTGCTGTTGCCTGACTCCCCGGCAATGGCATGCCATGCCATATTTATGGTGTAATCCTTGTGAACTGATGTATACTCACTTGCCTTGACATCGTTTACCGGGATTGGCTCTTCTTCCGATATATCTGACATCTTCTTATTCTCAACATATCCTATAAATCCATCATCTGTCACGACCTTAGACCAATTATCCATCTGATCGATCACCCTCACCTTTGATCCTTCCGGTATATCCGTAAGGATATCGCTCTTAACTCCGCCCTTGACCCTAACCTGAGTGTCTTTAGTTATCGATGCTGTATTGACCTTATTCCATTCATTTGCCACAACAACACGATTAGGTGTCAGATGCAGATCATATGAATAATTTGTAAAAAGCTTTATAAAATCTGCCGCTATATATACTGTACCATCATCTGTTACCACAGCGGCCTTATAATCCAGTTTATTATCCTGCGATCCATTTGGATCTGTAACACTATAAGTCTGCTCTCCATAGACAGTAGTTATTATCTGAGTAGGAAGAGTATATATAAGTTCGCCTGAAGGATCAGCGTAAAACCTGCTGTTCAGGTATTTTTTGACTGTATCTATATCAAAATAACATTTTCCGTCTATCAGGCGGGCTTTCTCGTCAAGCATCCCATCCTGAAGTATTATCGCTATATCATCATCTGCCGTATTCTGAAAATACGAATCGAGATCAGCTCTCTCCTTGGAATAACTGTGTTTTTCTATTACCTGGCTGACAAAGCATACGATTACGATCAGTAAAATTAGAATAACCGCAACAACTGCTGGAAGTCGATTTTTCTTCATCTTTGGCTCCTTTCTCAACCCTCTAATTATAGCAGACAATTTCCGTACCGTCATTATCAATTTAGTGCCTACACGGACTCTCACAGCGCGTATTTTGAAGACAGAAATGCAAAGGGGGGTCTTCTCATCCTATCCCATATTCTGTAATGTGATCGTCTTTCCCGACTGCTTGGACAGAAGTGATAGGAACATGGCGATCCTATCATAGCGGCATCAGGCGCTCTCAGAAAGATTACCGTGATATAAAATCCCTTGTCATGCCAGCTGCAGCCCATTGCCTTACAATCGGTCAGTAGTCATTTATTTTGTTTTGACGGTACGAAAAACGCTGTTTCATGATGCTCCGACGTGCACAAAATTACCTGTCTCTGTTTTTCCTGTGAATTGTGATCGTGAACTATAGATCTGGAAACTGTTTTTGATCAGGCACGTATACCTGTCAGACTTCCCACATACCCTGTATGTAGGAAACAGAGGGGACATCGGTATAATACCGATCCCTTTTGAAATTTTGCAAATTGGTCGTAAACCGACCGGAAAATAACGCCGCCTCCTGTCCGTGCATATTGCCGGAGGCATCAATTGATTTGAATCATATCAGAAGGTCTATGTAATTGCAAGCACTTTATGAATTTTTCATAAAGCATTTTTTCGCACTATTGACTAACAGTTGCGCAAAGTATACGATAAAGCAAACAGAAAAGCACTTTCTGTGATGTTCATAAAGACTATAAAAGCCGGAGGTGCACCATATGAAAATTGAAAAACTTAATGATCATGAAATAAGATGCACATTGACACTTGAAGATCTCGAAAGCCGTCACCTTAAGCTCAGCGAACTAGCATATGGAAATGACAAGACCAAGCGTCTGTTCCGCGACATGGTACAGCAGGCAGCGTTTCAATACGGATTCGATGCGGAGAATACTCCTCTTATGGTTGAAGCCGTACCCGTAAGTACAGACTGCATAGTAGTATCAATAACTAAAGTTGATGATCCCGATGAACTGGATGCCAGGTTCTCCAAGTTTTCTCCTTCAGTCGGAATATCTGATCCCGATCAGTCAGATGGTTATGATAGTGACGGCGATTCAGATGATGATGACGACGATGATGACGATAACGGCGATGACATCAGCACAGATTATGATACACCCGACGAAGTATACAATGATCAGACTGATTCAGGGATGACCGATCATATTTCGGGTATCAGTGCGGCAGACAGCGGTCAGCTTCGTTCATCCGATCAGAAAGAGAATATACGTGACACCGGCGATAAGACAGAGCCGCATTCAGCTGTACGATTCTTCAGCTTTACAAAACTTCGTGATCTTGCCGAACTCTCCAATGTTATTCCTGAAAAAAGCGGAATCAAAAGCTCATTATATAAAAACAGGAGAACGGGAGAGTACCTGCTGATAGTCAGTTCAGGTTCTCTTGCGTCCTCCAGATTCAATCAATACAGTATTCAGATGTCTGAATACATCACTCCGATAAGAATTCCTGCATCAAGGATTCCGCTCATTGAGGAATCGTTTGAAGTCCTTATCCGGAACAATGTATTCGATACATTCAAATGATCACGCTTTTGATGCACCTGTATTCTCGATGACCTGCATCAATTCATTGATGTCAATACCGTGTACCATAGCTGCCTCTTCAAGAGATTCAGCCTGTGATGCAGGGCATCCGATACAATGCATGCCTGCTCCCATGAGTACCGGAACGATCTCTTCGTGCTCTCTGATTATCTCTCCGATTGTCATATCCTTTGTTATCTGTGCCATTATTTTTCTCCATTCTTTTTTTGTTATGTGATGCAATCGATCAGTCTTTCTGAGGGATTGCTGGTTTCGTGGATGAAACAAATTTCGTATACTGTGGAAGCCATACCAGATCTACTGTTCCTACCGGACCGTTTCTCTGTTTTGAGATCATTATCTCTGCTATATTCTTCTTTTCTGATGCTTTGTTGTAATAATCATCACGATAGATAAACATTACGACATCGGCATCCTGCTCTATAGCGCCTGATTCACGAAGATCTGACAGCATCGGGTGTTTATCATCCCGCTGTTCAACGGCTCGGCTAAGCTGTGACAGTGCGACTACCGGCACCTGCAGTTCTCTGGCAAGTCCCTTAAGAGATCTTGATATTTCTGAGATCTGCTGCTGACGTGAATCTGACGATGAGCCTGTGCCTGATCCCGACATCAGCTGAAGGTAATCGATCATAACAAGCTTAAGATCATGATCTACTTTATATTTTCTGCACTTTGATCTAAGCTCACCAATGCTTATGCTTGGCGTATCATCTATTATAAGTTTCGCCGTACTGACCTTATCTGAACACTTGATCAGTTCATCCCACTCTGCCTCATTAAGCCTTCCATTTCTTATGTGCTGCGAATCAACATGCGATTCCATCGCAAGAAGTCTGCTGGCAAGCTGAACTTTTGACATTTCCAGGCTGAATATCGCTACAGTCTGCTGGAGATTTGACGCAACATATTCTGCAATATTTAGTGCAAATGCAGTCTTTCCCATTGACGGTCTGGCGGCTATCAGGATCAGATCTGAAGGCTGCAGTCCGGCTGTCATTGAATCAAGTTCTTTAAATCCGGTCGATATACCGGTTACCTGTCCATTTGCACGCGATGCTATCTCAATATTATGAAGCGCCTGAAGAACTATCTTCTTTATCGGAACATATTCTGATGTATTTCGTTTCTGCAGGACTGAAAAGATCTGAGCTTCCGTATCGCCGAGAATATCTTCAAGGCTCGATGAATCTGAATAACACTCTGCCTCAATCTTCTCATTTACGCTGATCAGCCTTCTAAGTACAGCTTTTTCAGCAATGATATTCGCATATGCTTCTGCGTTGCCCGGCAGTGCTATACCTTCTATCAGAGATCCTATATATTCTGAGCTGCTCACTTCCTGTGGAACATTCTGTCGTTTGAGATATTCCTGAAGTGTCGTAGGATCAGACTTTCCACCATTTCCGACGATATCAGACAGCGCATCAAATACGACACCGCGCTGCGGATCATAAAAATCGTTGCCGGTAATTATCTCAGAAGCTGTCACTACCGCCTTTTCGTCCATAAGCATAGCAGTCAGAAGCGATTTTTCAGCCTCATCACTATGAGGTCTTACATGCATCCTGACTAATTCTTCATTTTCTGATGGCATAAGATCACTTTTCCTCTGTCACTCTGACTGTAAATTTCCCTGTAACTTTCTGATGAAGTTTTACACCTACCTCATAAGAGCCAAGTGCTTTAATAGGTTCATCAAGCAGAATCTTCTTTTTGTCTATATCGAGTCCACACTGCTTTGAGAACGCTTCAGCGATTTCCTTTGTCGAAACGGATCCGAAAGCTTTTCCATCCTTGCCCGACTTGATATGAAGTTCAACGGACATTCCGCTCATCTTTCCGGCAAATTCTTCTGCATCCGCAAGTTGCTGTGCTGCGACTCTTTCCTCATTTGCATTCTTAAGTTTAAGATCATTTACGTTACGCGCATTTGCCTCAATTCCAAGTTTCTGCGGAATGACATAGTTGTGAGCATATCCATCACTCACTTCTACCATCTCACCTTTTTTTCCAAGTGCTCTTACATCCTTAAGCAGTATTATCTTCATTTCAGATCACCATCCTCTATCATTTTATCTAATGTCTGTTTAAGCACACCTATCGCTTCCGGTATTGAAGAATTCTCCAGCTGACATCCTGCAACACTCATATGTCCACCGCCACCAAGCTTCTCCATTATAACCTGCACATTAACTTCATCTATTGATCTTGCCGAAATATATATTATGTTATTATAATCCGTAAGTACAAAGCTGGCTTTGATACCCCTGATATTAAGCAGTTCATTTGCAGCCTGCGCACCTACAATAGTAGGGCTCTGAATATCCTCACTCGTACATGTAGAGATAGCATAATACTTCTTATATATCTCAGCCTGACTTACCGCATCAGCCTTAGCTTTATATTCGACCGCATTGTCTCTGAACATCTTGCGTACACGCGTAACATCTGCGCCGTTTCTTCGAAGGAACGCTGCTGCTTCGAATGTCCGGACACCTGTTTTCGTAGTAAAGTTATTAGTATCTATCATAATGCCTGAATACAGGCAGTCTGCTTCCTCAGCACGTATCTTCACATTATCTCCGATATACTGAAGTATCTCTGAGACCATCTCGCTCGCTGATGAAGCGTATGCCTCAACATATGACAGCGTTGCATTCTCGATAGTCTCACTGCCTTGTCTGTGATGATCAAGAACAACTATTGACTGGCAGCATTTCAGCAGATCAGGGCATTCTGTTATGCTTGGTTTATTAACATCTACAATTACAAGAACGGCATTATTGCCCACCATCTCTACCGCCTGAGCAGGACTCACTATCATATCCGGTTCATACGACTGACTGTTCTGGAAAATATCAACAAGCGGCTGTACTGATGTCGATACTTCGCCGAGCACGATATGGGCTTTTTTCTCCATTGTGGTTGAAGCACGATATATTCCGATAGCAGCACCAAATGAATCGACATCCGCCATCCTGTGCCCCATGATATATACTTCATCCTTACCTGATATTATTTCCATAAGCGCATGTGCTTTGACACGTGCCTTGACTCTTGTGCTCTTTTCAACCTGCTGAGTCTTACCACCGTAATACTCGATGTTATCCGGTCCTTTTATGACTGCCTGATCTCCGCCTCGTCCGAGTGCCATCTCAATAGCAGTTCTGGAAAATTCATAATTCTGCGCATAAGAAAGACCTGCGATACCAATACCGATACTGATAGTCACTGCCATCTCATTGCCTATATTGACAGTCTTTACATCATCAAGGATGTCGAATTTATTATCTTTGATCGTATCAAGTGATTTTTTTCGGATGATTATAAGGTACTTATCCTTCTCTATCGCCTTACATATCGCATCTACAGATGCAAAATACTTATTGATCTTTCTATCGATAAGTGCTATCAGAAGTGATCGTCTGACTTCTTCAACACTCTCAAGTGCCTCTTCGTAATTGTCCAGATAAAGCATACCTACTGCAAGGCTCTGGTCGTCCACTTCCTGAAGTGCTATCTTAAGTGCCGTCTCGTCAAATAGAAATACCGCTACAAGAAATCCATCATAATCCTTTGCTTCAATGATGTCGCTGTTTTCAGCCATTTCCTTAAGTGCGACTTTCTTCATATTGACATCATAATTACTCTCTCCGAAATCAATATGTATATCACATGCTTCGTCTTTAGTATTTCCCGGAAGTCTGTCCGGTGTAAGTTCCGGAAAGACATTTGAAATCTGTCTTCTGAATCCCTTTTCTTCCCCGACCAATTGGTTAAACTCCGTATTACACCATACGACCTTGCCGTTCTCATCAAGTACAGCATATGGAACATGAAGATCCCTAAGGAGACACTTCTGAATCTGTCCATATTCCGTAGCAAAACTGATGAGTTCATTCATGACTACACTGCGGGCGTTAATTATTACATATGCTACTACGGAGAAATAGACAATAAGAAAGCCCATTATTATCAAACCGCATTTCGTATCAAAAAGCCACAGAAGAACATCAAGCGCAATAAGGATTATCCCTAGCTGAATTGATGTCTGCATCTGAAACTTTAGTTTTCCCTTTAGATTCACTCTAGTTTTCATTATTCACCTACCAATAAACGTATGTGATTAAGTATAACATCTTTCGGCTGATATTACCATTGTCCGGAAATCAAAAAACCGCCGGGCTTTCGCCCGGCGGAATTCATACACTTTTTTATTCAACCTCATAAGGAAGAAGTGCGATATGTCTTGCTCTCTTTATAGCTACTGTAAGAGCTCTCTGATGCTTATCGCAATTGCCTGTGATACGTCTGGGAAGGATCTTTCCTCTCTCAGAGATGTACTTCTTAAGCTTTGCAGCATCTTTATAATTGATCTCACAATCTTTACCACAGAAAGCACAAACCTTCTTTCTTCTGTGCATTCCGCCTCTTCTCCTCATAGGAGAATCGGATCTATCAGATTTTGTAAATGCCATGACTTTACCTCCTGTCCGAAATGTTTATATCATGTTTCACTCGTTTCACTTGAATGGGATTTCATCCTCTATACCATCAGGTATATTCATGAATCCTCCGGCACTTTCCTGCCCGCCGTTATCAGCCGCAGTACTTACGCTGTCAGGAGCTCCTGAATGGATATTCGCCGGAGCAGCATTCTTGCCCTCTGCAAATTCCTGGTCTTCAATAATAACGTCTGTTGTATAGACCTTGACTCCATCCTTGTTAGTATATGAGCCTGTCTGAATTCGACCGCTCACACATATCTTAGTCCCTTTATGAAGATACTTTTCAGCAAACTCGCCGGACTTTCCAAATGCTGTGCAGGAAATGAAATCTGCCTGCTGTTCGTCGCCCCCATTACTGCGTGTTCTTCTTCTGTCGACAGCAAGTGTGTATTTTGCGATAGCCATCGCATTGTCACCCTGCGTATATCTGACATCGGGATCTCTTGTTAATCTGCCCATAAGAATTACTTTATTCATATTTGATACCCTCTCTGATTATTTCTCGTCCTGTCGTACAATCAGGTATCTGAGTACGTTGTCCATTATACGGATACGACTCTCGATTTCAGCCGGAACGCTGCCCTCAGCATCGAACTGAATGAAATAATAATAAGCTTCATTCATCTTCTGGATTTCATAGGCAAGCTTCTTCTTACCCCAATCATCCACGTTCGTTACCTGTCCGCCGAACTTTGTGATAAGTTCTTTGAGCTTCTCAACGAAAGCTGCTCTCTCATCATCGTTTTCGACTTTTGCACTGACAACAACGGCTAATTCATACTTGTTCATGTAGTTACCTCCTTCTGGTCTCTGGCCCCTGCCTTTGAGCGGGAGCAAGGAATTTTATATCACGGACTTATACAATACCATAAGTGGTATTTATAATCAAGCTTTTTTTATTTCCCTAACGCTCTTTTCGAGCTTAGTCCGCGGCACCATGACCTGATGACCGCATCCGGTACATTTCAGTCTGAAATCCGCTCCTGAACGCAACACTTCCCATTCAAAACTTCCGCATGGATGCTGTTTCTTCAGCTTCACAATATCTCCTACATTTATCTCCATATATTCTCCATATCAATCAAGCTGTGAAAACACTTCACCTATTTTCCCTGAAATGACAAGATCCGCCTGACCATCACGCGACGTAGCCGACTTATTTACAAGTACAAGCTTGTGACCTCTATAATAATCGATAAGTCCCGCCGCAGGATAGACAACAAGCGAAGTCCCGCCGATAATAAGGATATCTGCCTTACTTATAAAATCTACTGATCGTTCTATCGTCTCATCATTCAAGCCTTCCTCATAAAGAACAACATCCGGCTTGATGATTCCGCCACATTCGTCACACTTTGGAACTCCGGTCTGCGCCTTAACATACTCCGCGTCAAAGAATTTATGGCACTTAATGCAATAGTTACGATGAACACTGCCATGCAGTTCAAGAACATTTTTACTGCCTGCAGCCTGATGAAGACCATCAATATTCTGTGTAACGATTGCCTTCAGTTTCCCCTGTTTCTCCCACTCCGCAAGCTTTATATGCGCCGCATTCGGCTTTTTATCAAGGCAGAGCATCTTATCCCTGTAGAATCTATAGAACTCATCAGTGTGATTCATGTAAAATGTATGACTAAGGATTGTTTCCGGAGGGTAATCATATTTCTGATGATATAGACCATCAACGCTTCTAAAGTCCGGGATACCGCTCTCTGTTGATACCCCTGCGCCACCAAAGAAAACGATATTGTCCGATCCGTCGATCCACTCCTTGAGCTTTGCGATATTCTCTTCCATACATGCCTCCTTAAGCTGCCTGTACAACGTCCAACTCGGATTTACTTCAAATGATTATTCAAAGGATTGTTCAAAGGATCACTTCCATACCGTATTTCTGAACCTTCATTCCGCATTTTCCATAAAACGTTATCGCATGTTCATTGCCATTCCATACGTTTAGCGTTACATTATAAAATCCTTTTTCTCTGGCAAATAAAAGAACATGATCATAGAGATCCTTTCCAATATGCATCCCTCTGTGTCCCTCATCGACGCACAGATCATCTATATATAATGTCCTTATATCAGTCAGAACATTATCATCGCTATGTGAGATGATCACACACATAGCATATCCGACAGCCTCGTCGTTATCATCTGTTTCAACAAATATAGGTCTTCTTTCATCTTTTATCAAGAGCTCAAGCTCAGTCTCATTGTATTTTGTTCCGTTACATTTGAACAGATCAGGCCTTGCTTCGTGATGAACCTCACGTACCTGTTCCAGCAGCTCCTCAATCTTTCCTATGTCCTTATTCTCAGCTTTTCTTATATTCATATCTGATCCCATCCTCGCAATTTGAAAGTTTTTTGAACTCCACATTATTATAGTCTGACTATACGGAAAATGACAGGATGATGTAGGTATCAAAAGTAGTAATTGTGTCATGATGCAAAAAGGGTATAAAAAAAATAGTAATCTCTTACTATTCTTCTTGTAAATACTATAGAGGCGACAAGCGGATTCGGACCGCTGATAAGGGTTTTGCAGACCCGTGCATTACCACTTGGCTATGTCGCCTTATTATATAT